>Ga0157379_10002300_pt1 | contig 15933 bp, 22 predicted proteins | sample S25metaG_FD_121802 | JGI IMG/M metagenome (GOLD analysis project Ga0157379, IMG submission 121802) | Switchgrass rhizosphere microbial communities from Kellogg Biological Station, Michigan, USA - S2-5 metaG | ecosystem: Host-associated > Plants > Roots > Rhizosphere > Soil | place: USA... | reverse complement strand
CACCAGAGGTCAGGTTCACTTCTGAAGAAATGCTGTTTGGGATGAACATGTATCTGAAGAAATTGCTGTTTAATACAAGTGATGTGATACTGATTTAGTCACTGTTACAAACTAGGGTTCTGCAGACGGGTACAATGGTGTGTATCTAACAGGGCTTCTCCAGAATCTCTATTATTCAAATATGTGTGCTGAAGATGCCTTTGTGTGTGTATCAGAGGGGATGTCCTGTAGAAGCAACAGTTTCTGAAAACCCAACACTGTATTAACACTATCAATAACTGTCATGTTGTCAAGTTTCCCATATTGAGGGGATGATCTGAAGATATGTACAATTTATACATGCCTGATTTAATGTCAGGGTCCAATTCTAGAGAACAACACATACTCTTGCCCATTTAGGTGCCTCTAGTTGCCCATGTGCTGCAGAACACTAGTTGACCTGAAGCACTCCAGCATTCTGCAGACATATGGTGAGTAACAAAGCTCTGTCGTACCTACTGGCTCTCTGCAGAATACAGTTGTTCTGCAGAACCCTTACAAACCCCTGGTTTGGAATTAATAAAATTGTGGATACACTAATACCATGATTCTCCAATAATTAAACAGCAGTTCTGGAGAGCCACCTCCAATCTTCATATTGCAGCTGTTCTGGAGAACCACCCTGGATCCTCATACAGCAGGAGTCCTGGAGAACCCACTCTTCTCCTCAAACAGCACCAGTTCTGAAGAAGTGCCTCTGATCTTCAAACAGAGGCAGTTCTGGAGAGCCACCTCTGATTCTCGTATTGCAGCAGTTCTGGAGAACCCACTCTGATGCTCAAACTGTAGCAGTTCTGAAGAACTGCCTCTGATCTTCAAACAGAGGCTGTTCTGGAGAACCACCTCTGATTCTCTTATTGCAGCAGTTCTGGAGAACCCACTCCGATGCTCAAACCATAGCAGTTTCTGAAGAACTGCCTGTGATCTTCAAACAGCAGCAGTTCTGGAGAATCACCTCCGATTTTCATATTGCAGCAGTTCTGGAGAACCCACTCTGAGGCTCAAACTGTAGCAGTTCTGAAGAACTGCCTCTGATCTTCAAACAGCAGCAGTTCTGGAGAACCACCTCCGATTCTCATATTGCAGCAGTTCTGAAGAACCAACTAGGTCTGAAGAACTGCATCTGGTCTTCAAACAGCAGTAGTTCTGGAGAACCACCTCAGACCCCCAGATAGCAGCAGTTCTGAAGAAGCCTTTTAAGCCCCAGGTTTGGCATTAGCAAAATTGTGGATATTACTTTTTTTTCATTCTGCTTGCCACTCTGCTTGATGTCCAGCAATATTCACCTTCAAAAAAAATATTTAACTCTACACTGATGCTGGTTTTATAGAACCATTCTCACATAGTCCAATAGCAGCAGTTCTGGAGAGCCACCTCCAATCTTCATATCACAAACCTTCTGGAGAACCACCTCCGACACTCAAACGGCAGGAGTTCTGGAGAACTCACTCTGATGCTCAACTGCCTCTGATCCCCGTCTGGCAGCAGTTCTGGAGACCTGCTTCTGATCCTAATATGGCAGCAGTTCTGAAGAACAGCATCTGGCCTTCAAATGGGAGCACTTCTGGAAAACCATGAATATAGGTGTTCTGCAGAAGCCTTACAACCCCTGGTTTGGTATTATTGAACTTCTAGAGTTTACTTTTATTATTATTATTATTATTCTGCTAACAACTCTGCTTCATATTCAGCAATCTACACCTATTTATACTTTTCAATACCTGTTCCCACAACCATTTTCCAATAGCCAAAGAGGGGGAATTCTGGAGAACAGACTCCTTTCCTCAAACAGCAGCAGTTCTGAAGAACAGCCTCTGAACCTCAAGCAGTGGCAGGTCTGAAGAACATTATCTGATCCATGGATTGTGGCAGTAAAAATGGTGTCAGAATTCCCCATGGAGCCAGTTCTGTAGAATAAGCCCGCCAAATGAGCTTGAATGAATTCCAAATTGGCTTGGTCAATCACTTCTGCAGAACAGGGGGTTCACCAATTCATCGATACTATTCTGCAGACATGCCATTACACAAATCCAATTATACTACACTGGACAAGTAAATACATCAACATTTCTACTATTACTTCAATCATTTGGCTGTTACTGTCGTCGTCAGTCCATCCCCTTCAGCCTTACACTTCACTCCAGCAGAAATTGGTTGACCAAGGTTTCCTTGTTGAAACACATATCATTCTGCAGATCAGCAGGAAATGTTTTGATCTATACGCCTCTGCAAAGATAATTCTGGAGGAGAGCTACTCCATCTACACCCACATCATTTCTGTAGGACTCTTCATTCTTCAGAACTGTCGCATTTTAAGCTAAACCATCTTTCACTTCACTTCCACGTCATACATTGATTCCATGGTAGCAAGTGACTGCTACCATGCTAGACACATATATACATCTGCATTTCTACTATTGCTTTGATCGTTTCACTGCTGCTCTTGTCATCCGTCCAACTCTGTCAGCCCCGCGCTTCACTCCAGTGGACACAGGTTTTGAGTTGGTGGTCGACCTAGGTTTCCTCGTTGTAACACGTTTCCCCACTGAAATGGGCTGTTGATTGACCTCTTCTGGTGGTTTATCTTGGCCAATGATGGATGGAGGCTTGATCCGCCTGCGTTCTGCCATGATCACTGGCTCTGTTTGTACCAAGGTTGAAGCCCAATCGTCTCGGGTGCCACCTGCTAAAACATTCAATGTCGCAGATGGCTGTGCAAGCAGGTCTGCTGGTACCAAGGCCGAAGCCACAATAGCGTCAGTACTTCCTGTGCAAGCATGGGATGTAAGCGATGGCAGTGCAACCCCGATGTTGTCGAGAGAATCCTCCTTTGGAGGAGACGGAGCTGGCACAGCAGGGATTGGCGAAGTTGTATAAGCTCTGGTCAAAGTCGCAGGAGGAGCTCTAGGTTTGCTGGATAGGGATAAGTGGGTATATGTTTGAGACTAAGAGATATCCAAGTACATACGTGAGGCATGTCCCCCGTTCCGCGAGGAGTGACGGCTCAACCTTCTTGCTAAATACAATGTCTTGTTTGAGCGACTGTAGCCTTAGCGAATAGAGGTGACTCACATATCATTCTCAAGCCATAGTTGCAGACTCTCAACAGCCTTGAAACACCAGTCCTCAGTATGCTGCTTCCCTGGACCAGCCACCATGTAGACCGAACAAACGAGGGTAAACTTCTCAACAACGCTTCCCCGAAGGAAGTAGTCCTCGCTCATTTCCATGAACCATTCGCTCATTCCCTTCCGCACATCTTCTTCTCTCCACCGTGCAGGTTTGGCTCCAAAAAAGAGGTCCTCATATGTGCAACCTCTCCGACGCTTTGCAGCTTCCCTCCCAAGTTCTTCAACAACCGCCATCATGTAAGCAGACCTCCACTTCAAATCAAAAAACTGAAGTAGATAGTCAGTATCTCATTCCATCGACACTGGTGAAAGGACCCACAGACTTAGCAGGCAACTGACACCGTAACACCATTTCTAACCAAATCATCCAGGTAACGGCTAGATCTCCGGCTCTACGATGTTCATATCGAGCCAATGTGTTGATTGACCAACGCCTCCACTGCTCCTGGGCCACCATCTCCTGCATATCGTCTAGCATTCTATCCAGCATCGCCATGTCATCCCCTGCAGTTCCATGTGCAGCCATCCAACGCCGTGCGAACTCCAATGCTCGCAGGGCGGGGAACAGCCCTAAATGACCTCCCACTCGTAGGCGGGTCCAATGATGATCTGTCGGATATTGTAGGATAGCGTCGAAGACAATGCGCACACGTTGTAACAAGATCCGCATGAAACCCAGCCAATCTTTGAGTGAGCGGTACTGGGACAGTACAGGCAAGGGTTTGGGGAGATCGAAGATCTCCTCGAGGAGATGGCTAGAGATATCACCTAGTTCATCAGATGGAGCTGTAAGATCCACAAGGCCTCCCTTCATTTCACCAGATCAGTCATGTATCCAAACATCACAGAAGCAAGATGACGCACCAACTCAACCAATTGCATAACTTCGGTTGCCTCAAGGAACTTCGCACTGTCCAATATGTTGCACCCCATTTCCCCCACTCCTGATAAGCCCCAATCCAAACCAGCTATACGACTCTCCCAATCGTCATTCCACTACAGTTCATATAGCGCTCCAGGTCAGCAAGCCGTGTACAACAGCTATATAATCTGTAGACATACCTTCCTAATGTCACCCTCATGAGGCTCAGGAAACATCCGACGGGCAACAATACCCACATTATCGATAACTGACTTCATCTGCTCCTCTCCATCATCTTCGTCAGAGGAGTCTATCATCTTGGCAGACTTGCGGCGAATGGGGCGATTTTGAGGTGGACTTGGTTGGTGGGGATCAGAACTTTCGGGGGGTGTAACTTCACTTTGTCCTATGTTACTGCAACATCCCAAGAGTCGTTAGCCCACAGTGAAAGGACTATGATGGGGAGATTAAATACCCCAAAACTTTGACTTTCTGGACCCTCTGACGTTTGGTCGGACGCTCATCAGCTCCTACATCCTTTGATTCACTGTCCAGAGGTAAATTAGCATTGCAACATAAGAAAGCCCCCAATGTACCATTTATTTTTGCGCTTTGCTGTGATTTCTTGCTCATTGCTCCCGTCCACTCCCTCCAGATCAATGGTCTCACCACCAATGACATTACATTCGCCATGTCGGTCACCAGGTCTCACAGCCTTCTTGGATCGTGCTGACCTTCTATAGCATAGTCTCAGCTATGTTTTATATACTGCAACGATTGAACTACTTACCCTTTCTGGGTCGTTTTGGCCTCCTCAAGTAACGAATCCTGCTGCCCAACCCACCGAAATCGTCGCTTATCCTCAAGCTTGCCCTGCTCACCATTAATGATCCATGTAGCTAGCTCAAAGAGAGGTTCGTCGCAGAGCCCCAAAGGGTCATCAAAGTTGAACCCGGGAGGTAACGAGTCAGGCGATACCCAAATTGCCTTCTCCTCCGTAGTTTTCGCTCTACGCATCAATGGCCAATCAGGCTTCTTTGGACGGCGACGTCGATGTCCTCTATTCCCTGGAACAAGTGCTGCATATACCAGTGATTAACTGAATGTCCGATTTAATCTGTGAAAGGACCAAACCATATGTGGTTTCCATATATCTAACCAAAGCACTTCGAACCTGTGACTCCGTTGATGTGATCTCCCCTTTCTCGTTGAACTCGAGAGAGGTTCCAAGTAATACTGCTGGCGTGGTAACCTCAGGAACATGTCGTCCAGCCCCACCAATCTTGGGTTTCCAGCTCTGAAGTTGCTCAATATGGTTGAGATCAACTAATACAACAGATTGTAAGGAGACATAGTCAGAATCACATCAAAAGATGCAGAGAGCGAACGCTTCTTACCCTCATGTGCATTGGCTACAGCTTCGCGAAATTGTAGATCATATGTCTCTGACGAAGGAAGCTCCCCAAAATCCAATATCTTGTCACCGCTAACCGGTTTGAACTTTTCCCTGTTAAAAATATTTAACTTTGGGACTGATATATTGTAATCACTGAACCTACATGTAATACTGTGCAGTTCCGTCTTTGCTTTTACCACCAGCACGAATTTCCAGATACCAGCCTGTATGCTGGGCAATGGCATCGCCGAACAAACCGAAAACCTTTGTCAGGCCACTCAACATCTCTTCACTAAGCCGAAAATCAGTAGATAGAACAAATATTTATACGGTCGGGCATAATTACAGTGTGGTTTCTGTCTGCTTAAGTTGCTTAGCCTTGTCTTGCCAGGCAACCTTGTCAACGTCATCCAACTCATCAAACAACTTCGCCCGGATTCTCATCTGCATTGGGAAGGCTTCAGAGCGAGGCATTGCTGGGGTCCAACCTTTGGCTATCATTGCAGCTTCCTCCAACGCCTTGTAAGCAGGATCGTTCCGTGCCCAGACATCCTTCCCCGATGCCCCTCGACCGGTGCGAAAGAGCATGCTGATCACATCTGGTTGGATGTCGCGTTCGTTCTCCGTTGCCAACATGTTCGTTATCTTCGTAATCACTCTCTGTGGAACCCAAGTCAGATGCTGAACGAAAAATCCAATAAACACATACATTCTTCGCAGTCCTCAGATCTTGCTTACTGGGGCTAGGACGTAGGAGGCTGCTGTAGTCAAAATCAGGCCAGTGGGACATATACGCCTTCGAGACTGCACGTTTCCACGCCAGTCGTTTTTCCTGGAGGCGTTTCTCATACTCCTCGTGAGCGACACCTTGAGGGCCCTCAATCTGGTCATACTCAGGGAGGCGAGAAGCTAAGTATAGTTCGCCGTGAGGGTGCACCTTCCAGTGGTAGGGACGACCAGTGGGAACGAATGGTTCGTGGTCCCATTCTGCCGGTACGAATTGTCAGTGGGGTAGACAAGAGCAACACTTTCAATACTTACCAACTTCGGCCGGAGCAGCAGTGACAGGGATGTTATCTGAGGAGAGACATGCGTCAATATCAAACCAGAATAAGCCAATATCCTAACGTACCACCAGCAATGGTATCAGCTGAACACCCGGTAGTGATAGATGCTTCTCCTGAGATAAGTCCAATGCGATCAGTGAGATGAAAAAGCTTGCGATAGCTCTTCTGAAGTCACCTGGTGGTGTCACTACGGGTTCAGCGACAATTTGCGCCCCAGGGGTAGAGTCTGAGGCCAAGTCATGGCTGGGCGTGGTTAGACGATGCTCTGTCTTCGTCCCAACAGCAGTCTCGTCTGTTAACACATTGGTTGGACATGCTAAGAACAATGGAACACAAAGAATACACACCGGTAATATCTTGGACAGACGTATCTTCCATGTCTTCGGAAGTCAGGTTGTGTTGTGCAGAACGACGACTGAGGTGGTGGTTAGATGGCTGAAGCACCGGGGCCAACTTAAAAAATGGCTTGTTTAATGATGTTTGTTCGATTAGTACCTTCTTCAGACACCCCTTCTCCAAGAGATGCTCCCCAAAAACCCAGAATGATAGCACGATCGCCGGCAAGGTGGTGACATATACTCTGATGGAAACTAAGAAAGCTCGTGACTCATGGGCCATGTGATGCTCATAGAGCTGTGAATCGGCAGAAAAATGTTCGATTAAGCCCCATTAGCTTATTGCCGCGGACGGAGGAGGAAAGGATCCAGGGATAGATAATGCCATGGTGGCCACGCATAGTCTAGCTTCGATGCACGATAACCCATGTGATGCTCATATAACCCTCAATATTTGAATTAAGATTCAAGGAGTACCCCTAATCGCGAGGAGCGAAGGATGAAGAGTACAGGGATGACTGATTGTGACAGTGTGAAAGGAACACATGTGAATTCGAACTCCTCCGCGCCTGTCTTTACATGTAAACACCCTCGTCATAGAGGCTAACTCAGAGATGGAGAGACCGCTCTAAAATAGCATTTTTTTTCATTGATATTGCTCAAAACCACAACGAAGCAGGCTCCCTGAACTAAGTAAACTGCCATACTAATCCTCGTTCAGCGTAGAGACTCTCAAGCTCTGATATGTCTCCCGTCCCCTGCATGTACATCCCAAATTCTTCCTCTGCACATTCAAATGTTATTATCCTTCTTCTCGTTATACTAGATAGTTCCAGTAATTCACTGTTTTTTTTGTAGCGAGAGATTGGGCCAGTTTGAAGAAGTATCTGTGCCAAATTCAAAATCTCGTCCGCACGTTGGACACATTGTTCGGCTAGGGTCTTCTTCTCCTCCCAAGTTACTTTGTATGCTGTCCATCCGAACTCCTTCACCCCCCTGACATTATTTTGATATTCTGTGGCATACGCAGTCGCCCAGTCCGATACCTTTGGGACACCGAGAAGAGCGACCAATAGTTCCGATATACTATCCTCGAGGGAGGATTTCATGGAAAGAGGTCGAAATGGTGAGACTTCAACCTGGTCCACTGGACAGCTGGGAGGTTCAGTACTATCTTTCGAAGTTATTCTGAGGATTCTCCTTTCCATTCGCTGCTCCAGTCGTATAGCAGCTCGAGCTTCCTCTTGTTTGGTGAGAGCGCTCCTGTGAGCGCGTTCTCTGGCTTTCTCTCGTTCCTCGTCGATATTCCTGTCATGTAAAATCAAACGAATCAGTTTCCCATCCATGATAAGTTTTTAGTATGATTATTGAGAAAATAAACAGGAAAATCATAGCGGATTAGGTGAAATTCTCACAACGGATTGTGACAGCAAACGGAGTATTTTATGTATCATCTTACCTTAATCTGTATGCCTTTTTCGAAGCTAACCGTCCTGCCCTAACCTCTTCAGGTGTATGATACTTTTTGGGACGTCCCCCTGGCATTTGTGAAAGGTTTGGGTTGAAAGAGATGGTGGACGAGGGAAAGTGTGTTACGGCGCTCGATGGGAAATGTGATTGTCTTCAATAACTGCATGGAACTTCGGGACATAAACCCAGCAACTGAATAATTAATTCAGGAATTAATATGGGAGGTCACATATACATCCTAAACTAACCACAAAAAGATTCGCGAGCAATTAGAAGAGAAATACAGGCATAATTAAAATATTTCTTTCTCAAACCAGGACAAGGCCCGTTAGCGCCTCACCTCTCGCAAGGCGTATCTAACCCTCAAATAAATAGTTCTTTTACGCAGGACGATCGTAAATTAAGTACTTCTGATAGTTTGGGTCATTAATAAATATGTATTTGAATCCGAATCGTTGAAAATAGACTATAACCAAGTCAAAAGTTCTCAGGCTATGAAATAAACAGTGTCTCATCTACCAAATCCAGTCCATCCCATCCAACACTTCGTATTTTCTGGTGAGTCAGCGTTGGATAAACCGTAGCGACCCACAAACCAAGCCATTCGGGAGGGACATGTCCAAGAGGCAATGTAGGCCAGAACGAGTAAGTGATTTCAGACAGGCAAGGCCATGGGCCACCTTCAGTGATTTTTCGATGTTGGGATACGAATTCATACCAACCATCTCCATCAAAGCCATCATAGAGCATGAAACGAGGGCCATGAAACACGATCTTGGTGAGGATAGGGTGTTGTGTAATAGATGGGGCGGTAGCCCCTACATGGCATTCGTAGATTTGTAAACAGGGACAGAATCGCCCCAAGTCGAGGTCAGTGTTGCGGGGATATGGTCCGTGGAGCGCGAGTCGTGTCAACCGAAGACCGAGGGGAAGGAGAGCCACTGTCAGTTCAGTTTCGATACACATGGGAGACGAGTAGACGATCAAAACGTCCAGCACTGGACAATCCCACAGCCTGGCAGCAACAAGCGGTCGATCGTAGCTATTTCCATTGACACGCAAGTACTTGAGGTTAGGGAAAGCAACAGTGACGTGCTCGGCGGCGAAGTCCGGATGTCCACCATCCGAGGCGTAATCAATAGCCAATTCCTCCAGGAAACCTAAATTGCCGGCTCTGGCGATATTGAAAAAATATTTATCCCATACGGGCATCACAATCCTCAGGGTTTTGAAGTTCCATCGTTCCCAGATGACGCTCAAGGTTAGGGCTAAGTAGTGTTTGGGAGGGGGGGAGGCCAACATTCCACCCTGACCGTAATAGCCAAAATCAATGCCGTGCAAGTTAGGGAATTGGGTGAGTAGGTGGCAGTATAAACTATCGACCTGCGTTCGAAAGAGTGAGCATAATAAAATATAGAGCTACCAGGATATACCTTTGTGAATAGCGAGGGGCCCGTACGGTACGATCGATAATTGTCATAACGGACACGAGTGTTCGACGGAGGCCATTGCGTAAAATCTGATCCCCATACATAGTTGGGACGTCTCTCAGGGATGGGCATATCTACACGCAAAAAGCAAACCCGAGATTTGGCAGTGCTGTTGGTGAGATGCATGCGTGCAAATTGCTCAGCCTGGATATCCATGTGAGAACGCATTGAATCAGTATACAAAGAACATACCTGCACCGGATGGTTAAACCACAAAACATAGTACCACTGCTTGTGGCTTGCCTCGTAGAGCTCCTTGCAGCTCTCTCGTAGCAGACGCAACGCCGAACGTTCACGCTGGTACTTAGGCCGGTCTCTGAGACACATAGAGGCCCCCTCACAATACCGTTTTGGTGCTCTTGAATCCGTTTGGATAGGCGGGTTGACATCAAACTCTGCAACTTCCCATTCCCAAAACGTGGGAGTATGGAAAAGAGACTCGCCTGGCGTAGGAAAATACTTGAGGAGATGCGCCAGGATATGCCCTACTCGGAAGGCAGCTATACTCATAGGACCAAGAGCGGTAAGAAGTCTGTGCCCTAAATCTACGTGTAGTCTGGATAACTCACAGGATTCAGGTTGGGAGGTGGTGGGGGGCATTAGGTAGGGGTTTCTGGCAGGAGACTGGATCACAGAGTTGAGATGAGAAACCTGTGGCACCAATGACTAAGTGAACTTAACGCTAGCGAAAGCCCATGCTTTTCAAGGGTCTTGACAATGAGCCTAGACAAATCGGAATATACTTAGGAAAAAGAAATTGTGATATATTTTGTAAATTATTAATGTATCAGGAAGGAGCTTGTCGATACCGATCGGCTTGAATGGCCAGATTGTTACGTACACGAAATGCCCAATTAGGTCGCCAGATCTGTGGATCATCAAGGGTTATTGTCGCCGAAGTTTCCCCATCCTACTCCGGCCAAGTCAGAGTCTACCCTTGTGCGAGAATAAAATAAAGTGCTTACCAACAAAATTTTTAATATGAGGTCAGAGTGTCTAACAGCCATATCGATGTTGTGAATCATATGTGGACCGCAGTCGTGTCCGTTTCGCTGAGTGGGGACCTGCGCCGCTGAGAGATGCCAAGAAACGTCTAGAATAATAAATAACCACGCACTGGTAAATCAATTGATAGGGACGGGCCGGAAATCACAGTCTTGGAGTTGGATGCCCATTCTTGACGAATCCACTCGAATAGCAAATTACGTGCTGTAAGGCGGGGCTCCCTCAGTGAATCCATACACAACAGTACAAATCTGAACTTGAAATTTAATCGAGTGTTGGAAGAGGTTGGTATACTGGGAGACATACCCTGTCCCATCAGGATGGGTATGACGGCGGGTCATAATCACGACAGATATCCAGTGATCTATCACATGGATAGGTATAACGATCAAATCATATTGGAAGGGGTCGGGCCGAGTTCTCCATGACAACACCTCAGTTAAACCGCCTTGTCGTTCCAAAGTCGAAAAGAAAAATGTCGAGAGAAGCAGGATGCGCTGGTGACGTTGTGAAGAGGAGAGAAAGTGTTCATACCAGACACTGGATAAAATTAAACGAAAAAGTCAAATTCGGCAGGGAATTCGAAAAAGAAAGACTCACGAAAGCCCGAACTCAATGCACAAGTCACTATACCATGCCTCACTGGTTAGTCGAGCGACATGGTCCGGACCCAAAGTTTCACGTCTAGGTAGGGGACCATTTCCTCGTGGTATGTAAGACCAATACGAAATATCCTCCTTGTTGTCCCTACGAGCTCAGTGGATCAGTAATGTGGTGCGTGTGTGGGAAGAGATGTGGAGAACTTGTGGGGGCTTACCTTAGACCGCTCAAGCTCTCAATTTCCTCTTCCGAAATAGTCATGCTGAAAAGTAAAGGTGAATCATCGTGTCATTAAAGAAGAGAATGTTGAGTGACCTGGCTGGCTTCTTATCTGGCTGGGGCATGGATGGGACCAATCATGAAAAGCCTCTGCCTCGTGGGAAACCATCGTTAACTATCTTCTCAACGTTCAATATGCTTTCTCTCAAAGCTGCCCGACGTCAAATCCGAAAGAGTGTGCAAAAAGCTCAAAATCAGGCCATACCTGATCCTCGGGTTATTCGCAAGCCAATCAAGCTAGGAGATGTAGAGGTGATCCTCGAGGAATACCACTCATCCCTCCCAAGAGGGGCGCTTTCCACCTCCTTATGTACAACTGCCACTTTGGAAGCACCCCAGGCTGCTAATTCAGCAATGGTGGAGGACGGCGACACCAATGAATTCCACTTCGGCGGCGGTTCTCTAGACGAGTCCTCCCACATGGACCCATATCCTACTGATGACCCCGGGACAGTGAGTAAATGATATACTATTCTCTACAGACAAACTCATAGCAATTGAAGGTTCATCACTCTGATGACGAAGAAACGAATGACGTCGAAATGGACAGAGACTTCCAATTGCGGACAATAGCACTGCAAGCCTTTTATGCCCACGAATCTCCTCTTGAAGACAATCCAAGCTGCATTGTAACCGGCTGCCGGAATAACGCGACTTACGATTGCCAAGACTGCGACGCCCCAGGTTTATATTGTAAGGAGTGTTTGTTGAAGGAGCACCAATTCCGTCCCTTCCATCGGGTGCATGAATGGAATGGTGAACACCTAGTCACCCGGACGTTAATGGCGTTAGGACTAATTGTCCATATCGGTCATAGTGGGCAGCCCTGCATTCACCTAGACGATTCGGGAGGCCCACAAGTCCTTACCATTATGGATGTCAACGGCGTTCATGAGGTACGAATAGCTTGGTGCCGCTGCTTCAATGCCATGTCATTTGCAGAGCAGCTCCTGTCGCGCAAGTTATTTCCAGCCTCTATCGTAAAACCACGGACGGCGTTCACATTCCGAGCATTGAAATTATTTCATATGGTTCATCATGTGGGACGAACAACACCATGGGATTTTGCTGGAACAATGCACCGGTTGACAGACAATGTGGATCCAGCCTCTGTACCAGTGAGTCAAATATACGTACCAAGAGTTCTGTCTTATATCCATGCAATATTGTGCTTATCCATCCATTTATTCAGAATATTTATAAACCCTTTCGACATGTTCAGCGACAATGGCGTGTCGTGAGAGCCTGGAAGAGGGCTGGTGTCATAAACCCAGGTATCCCTCGGGTTCCTGGTTCTTTAGTCATGGGATGCGTGTCATGCCCAATTCCTGGCGTCAACTTACCACCCAATTGGGAAATGCACCCAGATTCGTGAGTGGTTCTAAATTGATCTATAAACCCAGGATGCTAAAACTGGATGACAGGGCTCTGATCCACACAAAGTTTATCGGAGGAGATGGAAATTTTCGTCTGCAACGTCACCATAAAGGAGGAGGTGAACTGAAAGATCCATCTCTGTTTGGAGATGAGGCATTTTATGCACCGCAATCACCATATCCAGGGTTTTGTGTTGTCAGGGGCGGTGCACCCGATGATCAGGCGGTGAGAACTCCTTTTTATGCTCTATGTCCCTGCTCTTGCTGTGGAGGATGACTGGTTTAATTCTAAACAGGAGGCTGGATGTCGATTAATCAAAGCCGGGGAGGAATTACAACGACACTTTGCTTCGCGAACGGCGCAGTCGGGTTTGGTGTCTCAGAGTTGTATACGTAGTGGAGCTTTTGAACCAATGGGTACAGTTGACCTTGTGAAGGGAGAAAGGTGAGAACTTTCAGTCGGATAGCCAATTAAAATACTGAACAACAAGGCTAGATTCGTCAATACTGACTATGCCCTAACACACGCACTTGTGCCGACAATAGATCGTGGCATCAAACGACTTGTCATATCCTATGACATTGCCTGCAAATATCACATCCATTTTGCAAATCGAATATCAAATCCCCTCTTCCCACTGATGACTGCAGCCCAGCGCGAAAGAATGGAATCCCTGGATGTTGTATGGCTTGTTCTGAAATTTCATTTGGCATCCCATATTGAAGGATGCGCTGATAAATTCTCCTTCAATTGGACGAAGAATGTCGGACGTACTTCAGGTGAATCTGTTGAAACAAATTGGGCTAATCTCAATCTGCTCGCAACCTCTACAAGAGAAATGGGATGGGGGCACCGGCGCGATACCATCACAGATGGGATGATTGATTGGAATTGGCGGAGGGCCATTGGTGAAGGTGAGTGAGCGAGCCTCCTGTGATGTATGCAATAATAAGCTGTTATGAAGCTCGACGTCTACCCAAGACATTCAAGAATATTGTTAGTATATTGGTTCAAAAGCGGCTCACACTTCGCAATCTAGAGGCTGCTCTTGGAGAAGAGACTTTATCCAGGTTAAGAGCAGAGAGCGAACATCAGGGTGGAAGCCAATTCCGTCCCCATATGCAACAGGCACCTTCACGTGTTGAAACCTTACAACGGATTCGCCAAGAAGAAGAAGAAAGGAATCACTCTATGGGCTTGGCAAGAGGGCAGGGTCGATCAACAAGGCTGACAGGGAGTGTGGGAATCAATATGGGGCTAGATCTGGAAATGAGACAGTAGGTTCGGAGATGACACCAGAAATAGAGCTCACCTCTATTATAGGCAGAATTTTCAAGCAAGAAGCCGGGAGCCTGGAACAACAGCACGACAGAAACTAGATCTAGAGGAATCCCGTCGAAAGCTAGCGAAGGCTCTAGAGGCCTGGTATGTTAATCTACGTGATTTCATGCCACCTGATGCACTCGAAGAGATAAGCGATCAGGAGATTTTACCCGAATATCAATGTCTCCAACTCCCATCAGACTTTCCACGTGACACATACGATAGACTCGGACTGACGGCCTTAGCTGACACCGAGTACATTCTTAGAGAAGCCCAGGCCCATGATGCCATCAAAAGAATCAGGAATGCTCTTGGACTTAAGTCATTCATGGTTTCGGCGAAATACAATTCTGGTGGTGGACAGCGCATGTTAACAAGGTCAGAGGCGGAGATTCACAATGCCCAGAAACAGGTTGAGAAGTGGAAGGAAGTCTACCAAAGAGCCTGGAAGGCGATGGGTAAACTCCAGGGTGTGGGACGAGAAGATAGCAGTGGTAAGCTGCAGGAATTAACAAATGACCATCTCATTATGCTTGCGGAGTGGATGGATGAGCACCGCTATTGGCGTGAACAGGGGGAGACAGCAGAAGCACGAGCAGCACGAGAAGGGCAAGGGCGTCGGGAACTCCCCTGGATTTGGAAGATGGAATTTCCGGTGCATGCTAGCCAGGATCATATTGATAAAGCTGTTGATGAATGGACTGATGAAGGTGGGAGTTGTATTCTAAACACTGTGCATATAGTCTGAAACACCTTCAGCTATTCGTTTAGAGTGGGTTCATGCCAAAGCTAGCCTTGAGCGCTTTGAAGAGGAGGCCAAGCTGCTTGAGGCAGAGAGTGAACGGGTGGGGTTGACCTTTCGATACTACGAAAAGGAATGGGACCAGAAAGTTACACAACTCGAAGATTCTGGGGTGCATACATCCAAGGGATTTCGGGCATATACTAGTCGTGTTGCAACAGTTTTTGGGAGACTAGCAAGGGCTGGCGAGTATCAATATGGACTCTTGCTGTCGGCCAAGGCCCAGCTACTTTAGTGTATAATTAGTACTGAGAATACAAGTAAAAAGAGGGCTTGAAACAGGAACAGGCATACAAGAAACATCAAAGTGACTTTGAGATGGATTCTCAAGAACATGGACGGAGTCTGGGTCTCCAGAATGCCTTTCTCCATGTCATGGAGTGAAATTCTACAGAATGGTAGACTATATGTCTGATACTGTGTTCTCCAGAATATTTGACTCTGCAAGCCATCATGATTTTAGTGGAGATATTCTCATTCCAAAACAGTGGTGCTCACCAGAACAGGGCTCTCAATGTGTATGACCCACAGGTACTTCCACGCTGATTTACTTATATATTAGCTGCTCCGTTGGGCTAAAAAATACAAGAATATAGCTACAGAAAGCTCTCAATGAGGAGAATTCATTCCCACTACCAAAAAAAATATTTGGCAGCCCCCTCGGCGCTATACATGTGCAGAAAATTTCTATTTAATTTGGAATCAATGCAGAATTAAAAAAGCTCTCTGCAGGTTTTTTTTTTTTTTTTTTTCATAT
>Ga0157379_10002296_pt1 | contig 15939 bp, 20 predicted proteins | sample S25metaG_FD_121802 | JGI IMG/M metagenome (GOLD analysis project Ga0157379, IMG submission 121802) | Switchgrass rhizosphere microbial communities from Kellogg Biological Station, Michigan, USA - S2-5 metaG | ecosystem: Host-associated > Plants > Roots > Rhizosphere > Soil | place: USA... | reverse complement strand
TGCTGATCCTTCCTGATCGTGGCCCAGGAGTTGAATAACTTGGTCCGGGTGTTCCAGGTGCTGAGGGGGATTGGTCTCCCGCATCGCTGCCACGAACAGGAGTAGGTCCAACGAGATCAGCGACCAAATCATCGATATTTCGACGTGCATGAGGTGAAGCTCCAGTCTAGCAACGTAATTTAACAGCGCAATTGCGGGCTCGGTGAATGGATCTCGTACCTCGCTCTCTCTTCGTTTCGCATTCTCCGCCGCTGCCTTCTGCCTCTCCTCTCGTGCTCTCTTGAGTTCAGCAAGCCTTGCACGCTTTGCTTCAAGCTCTGCTCGTCTGTGTTCCTGCATGACTTTGGTAGTTGTGGGACCCTGTTGACGCGGGCGCGATCGCGTTCCAAGTCACACTTGAACGCGGTTTGAAAATGGCCTCCGATAACTCTGCTAGCAAAGGTCGAGGACGACAACAAAAAGTTAACCAAATTTACGCTTATCCCCTTCCTATATTATTTTCACCTCCTGCCCCTCGACACTCGTGGCCTGCGCGTGTTGGTCTGCCGAATTTTGGATACGTCGCGATTGAGAAGCCACAATGTGAAGGAATATTCGATTTGCTCACTCGTTCGGTCTGGATTATAAACTCGAATGATGCTATGATATTTTGGCGACGAGGGTTCTTTGGGAAAGGCAGTTTATCACGGAGTGAGCCCAGTTGGCTTGAGCGACGGAAGCATGAAATACAGCAGAGAGCTAAAAGTGGTCCGTATCCCTAACTCTTTTTACCCAAAGTGTTTCTGATTTAATCTCCATTGCATAGCTTTGACTGCTGAAGAGGTCAGAGCAAAGCGGCGTGCGGAGAGACAGCAATTCAAGCTTGATCGTGCCCAAGCCTTCGCTGCTTCAGTTGCTCAAGCAGAGGCTGCATTTGCCGCTGGAGATACATCAGTCAGAGTCGCTCCATTAACTCGAGAGGAAGTGGCCAACTTTGTGGCTAAGAAGGGGGATCACTCTGGCACTGATACACCAGATATTGCCGAAACTGAGGCTAATGCAATAGAAGGACCTACGGAGGAAGTGGTGGTGGTGGAAGAAGAAATATCAGAAGATATAGAACACCTTCAACTAACATTGCAGGAAGCATTTTTCTTATTGTGGTCTCTCGATTCCTTAACAGTTGTGGATGCAAATATGGTACGCATCTCAACTGTCACATCCACAGTCCTCTAATATTTGTTTTCAGAATGCAATGTCACTGTCTGATATTTGGACCGAATTCCAACGAGCACACCTAACAATACCTTCATCGCCCTCGGATTTTCCCTTACGGTTCGATAATCCATTCCTGGTGAATTATGCTGTGTATCACCATTACCGTTCTTTGGGTTGGGTCGTTCGTGGTGGCATTAAGTTCTGTGTCGATTACTTGCTGTACAAACGTGGACCTGTCTTCCACCACGCAGAGTTAGTTATCCCCAATTCACTTTATCTTGAGAGGCCTTAATTTAATTTAATTCTAGATTTGCTATAACAGTATGTCCAGTTTATGAAGATGAAGATGATCGCTTGTCTTCCCCATTCGATTTGCCAAACACAACACCCTTCTCGTGGTCTTGGCTGAGCACAATCAATCGTGTTAATACGCAAGTTCAGAAGGTGAGTGTTTATTTTCTTTGTGCGAGTCATGCCATGGTAAAGCCGGATATAGACACTAATATTGGCATATGTAACAATCCCGTCCTCCAGACGAATATCGCCATTGGTCATGTCGTCTCCAGCTGCTCTCTCATATTATTCGGTTCGAGAAGTTATTTTGCGACGTTTTGTCCCTGCTCGCATGCGGGATTAATATTGGGCTCAATTATCGTCGTTGGTTTCAATTCAATCGCAATCGTAGGTTATCTCCCAAATGTCGGATAGACAAGTACCTTCCTCTCGGCCAAGCTTGAAGCGAAAGAAATAAAGGTATTAAGATTACCTTGACTGAATCTTTTCACCGCGCACTTGATGTTGGTTTCACAATCAAAGGATAGCTTGGAGCGTACTTATTCTGGCGATGACCCGACCAAGTATGACTGATCTTTTGAATGCCTATCAACAGCCAAGTTTGTAAAGTTCGTTCACTTAAATTGACCCTGGCATGGTTGGCCCAGTCTTCGTCCGATACAGAGATACTTTGAGGGGGAAAACTTAGAAGACGTAAAGGCTTAAAGAAGAACCCCAATAACCAAGTCGTATCTGCTACAGAATGCATGATTTTTAACATGCTACATCCCAATTCTTTTTGGAGCAATGCAGCAATGTCATTTCATACCTTGAGGGCTACTTACCATATACAAATATTTGTTCAAAATTGGTCTATATCTCTCCCAGCACGGAACAACTCAGTTGACTAACTCCGTCTTGCTTATATTCACTGGTTCATCAATTGTTTTCTTTATTCTATTTTTTATTTGTGCTAGGTGCAATAGTCGAAGGGGTCGGACTTGAGCAGGTGACGTCACACGACAGGTACCTTCAGCTCAAGAACCAGCAAAGACAACATCTGTCGAATATGAAGACAAACACTCTAGAGAGGAATGCAAAGATATATAGGGACCGCATAGCAGAATTTGGCTATGGGCATCCAAATTATGATCCCATGCATCTGCGAAACAATGTACCCTCACCAATTAGGATTGGCGATGTCTGTACTCTCACCTTGAACGATGGACTACAAAGGGTTTTCTCTACTACCTCACCACATGATTCAGAGATCAACTCAGAAGAGTTACCTCCAGTGCCTCCGTTTCCCGTCTTCAGCCTTGACCTACAGCAGGAATGCCAAAGCCGTGTTCGCCAGTTCCCACTCTTCAGCAAAGCAGCCAAAGGAAAGGAAGGAAGTACTAGTGTCTTTGCAGGAGTTCCTAAGTAATTCTCCTCTCATAATTTTGCAGCTTCTTTCTGACTTATCCCCATAGTGCACCTGTGGGTATGGAGATATCATTGAGCTATCACGCATCGGATTCCAAAGGAGCAGCCCTTCATTGTTGGCCAAGATATGTTCTTGGAACAAGGATGCTCCCTCTAGAGCGATTTAAACAGTACACACGGCAGAACCACCAATTGTTTGAAACGATAGCTTCGCAGAGATGCAACAAACAGGAATACCAAGCTCCAGACGATTTGGTTTATGTCACTGAAGTAACCATGGCACGACATTGGGATATTTTTGCCTTTGACAAGCTTCAACAGAGTGCTCATTTTTATGGTGCCTGCAATACCATTGGCTTTGCTGCACTTGGTGGGCATTTCGGCACGTGGAAGGATGCCGGAGGTGACATATTTCATCGCACGAGTCCGCCACGGCCACCATGTCCGCTAGATCAATGGGAGCTCAGCCCTGACCTCCAATCACGAAACCCACTGGATTCGGCTCAAGAAGAGGGGGCATCTACCCATGCAGATCACATCACGTTCGGGAAGCCAGCATTGTTAGCCACACACCTGGCTAGGACACATCTTGATGAAACAGACTCTCAATCACTTCCAGGCCAATCATATCAACAAGATGGTGGTCCGTCAAATACTGCAGATGTCCCCCAACTATCCATTGTGCCAAAGTCAAGCCCAACGGAAGCAGATCTTGTCACCCATCAAGTGCATCTGGACCAATGCATATTATTCAAAGCTTTACGTATCAGGGAACGTTCTACTCCTCTGCTTCAAAGTGGGAAGAACAAGGAGAGAGAGATGGAAGAGTATGGCATCCTGGTTTTGGAGATTGAGTCGGCGACACCTTCATCTCCCGCTGAGAAGCTTAGGAAGAAACGAAAGAAACCGGGTGGTGATGAAGATGACTCGGAGCAACGTGAAAATGATGGTGAAGGACGCTATTCACGTACTGCTCTAAATTCACTCTCCAAAAAGAAACGCAAAGAGAGGGCGGAAGAGGGACAAGGGAGTGGTGGTAGTGGTGATGGCGGGAGGGCAAATCAACCGAGAGATAGTGACATGGTAGATATTGACAAGGTAACCATGGTCTAAATAAGTTATATATGATCCTCATAATACACAGGAAGAGGACCCCATGACTATTCTTTCGGATTATCTACTGGAGGTATAGTGATCTTCAGTAAAAGTAGTTTAGCACTCGCACAGCTGACACAATCTACAGAAGTCTCCTTCATCTCGGTTTGCCATGATCCATACAGATGAGGTGGACCAGATTATTCAGGTAACCACTCAGTACTATTGCGCTTAATTTCAATTAATACTACATTTATTTGTAGCTGACCCTAGCTGAAGATGAACATAATATGCATGATGTTCGTACCATTGGCCAATGGTTGCGTATTCAACAGCCGAAGATCGCAACTGAAGATGATTGTACGCATACCCTACTAATCAGCAACATCTAATGAATTTGACAATGCAGTTGCTTTTTTTCACCCGAATGCAATTCAAGAGCTGAAGGGACGTGATACTTCGGACGTGGCTCATTGAATATTCAACGTTATCCTTGTTTCACGAGAGAAGATTTTAAAGACCACCAAGATGTCAGGCTCCATTTTCCCAGTGAGAACTGTTATCCTAGGCAATTTTGCATTCGAAAGGAGTGATTTAATGCATTCCATATGATCCGCTTCAGGTGGATACTCCAGAGGAGGTAGAGCAATTTCTTCCAGGCAAGGAAGTGATTTGTGTACCATGAAATATCCGAGGTACGGGAGTCTTGTATACTCCTCTAGCTTGAGAACAGTGATTCCAGGGATTGGTATATTGTACAAGCAGGGTATCGTCCGCGACTGGAGATGACCGGCAATGGAGAGCTTTTTGAGACTTCGCATGTGGCGTACTATCCCAGTGAGCCAGCTAGGCCATTGAGTGTGCACTTTTATTGAAGTAATTATGGGAGCATCTGCGGATTCCGTCGCCGTAGATATTTGGAGCGAGAGCCGGCCATCTCTGTTCGTGAACAGTCGGAGGTGATCTGCTGTCCTGAGACGTTGAGAAAATATCTCACACCCCTCAAGTCCAGGAAGTGCATAATCGGCCGTGAGATAGTCAAGAGTGAGAGTTGAGAGCTGAGGAGGGGAGACGGAATTCAAGACCGTGATCGCCACTTGAGCTGACATTCCTTCGAGAACGAGGTATTCGAGGTGTGTCATACGAATAACAACATGTGGTTCTGCTCCGTTCCAACTGCTACGAATAGGGCCTATAACATTTCCTTTTAGAATTATTGACTGAAGATGAGGATTCCGTTTGAGGATAGCTTCCCAATGGCGGTATTCCAATCCCTGGGTCTCAGAGTGGGTATAGAGAAGGGAAAGGCCAGTCAGATTGTCCCAAAATATCGTATTAAGAGGCGGAGTGTATCTTTCCCAAGATACGTTTCGAAGATTGGGACATGATCCGCCGAAAGGGATGAATTCAGTAGAGCGCCGGTGTAGGTCGAAATGAGCAGTATGAAGCTTAGGGGCAGTGACTTTCTGGAAAAATTCCATGAGCTCATATGTGAATCCTCGATGGACCCTGAGCTGTACAACGCGATGAATATTATCTCGGATAAGATCGAAGACCAAAGGGGAGAATACTTCTTGACGACGAGCAGCATTGCAGCATCTAATTCCCAGGTTAAAATCCAAGTCCATCTCACCCGCCAATTCCAAGGAAAAGAAGGCAAAATCAACATTCGCAGGATGGATGTGAGTCCATAGCCGTGGGATATCTTTGAGAATGAGACGCCATAGTCGACAGACATGAAGGAGTTGGAGAGAAATAATTGGCGAATGGAATTCTTCGGATCCCCATTCTTCGGCTTTCACTTTGGTTACGATGGTAAAAATGACGCGAAATATATACTCGGGAAGGCGATGGATGGGGGGAGAGCCAGACCCTTCGAAAGATAGTTGATCCATCTTGAGAAACAAAGTTAGCAGGATGAAACTGGGTGAAGTATATCTCATACCGAATTCCGCTAGAGATATAGAGATATAGGGAACGGCGTTGCTCACGGAGCTACTATCCTTCGTTTTTCTGAGTCTCATCACTGGTACTGATGGAAACTAGCGCTCGCCGGAGTCACTTTTCGCTTCCGCTTTCCAGACTGGCATGGCAGATTTGGTGATGGAATTACTCACAAGTAGCTGTGAACATAGGAAATGGCTAAAAGCTGTCTTGGAATGAGCATTGCAAGAGGTCACCTGTTTAAGTTCACAATTGGTTTGTTAAGGGCCATCACGGTCCCAAGACAGTGACTCTGTTTCAGGAGCCGATCTTTCGGACTGGTTGATGATGGTAGAAATGTTGAAAAAGTATTAGATTAATACAAGGTATATAAAACACGGGGTACGCCTAAGAACGAAAGAAACAGCAAGCAGGGAGCGAAATCCTCCAAAGAGTATAACTTAATCTACTCTAAGAACTCTAAATCCGACCCTTTATGCCGACTTTCCGATATTTCTCCTCAAAGCTAGCCACAAGGAACGGGAAAGCAACCTTGCAGTCGAAATTCTTGTTAGCATCTATATCACGAGGATTCTTGAAGATGGCTGCGTTATGTGAGGCGAGAGACTCGACGACTTGACTGAGGGAATCGTAAGCCAGCTGTTTCTCTAGGAAGGAGAGTGGTAACGTTATGTACCTGTGCAAAATCAATTCAGTACCAATTATTGTGAAGTAAATAAATGAGGCTCACGCCTTGCACATCGTCATCAACGCTTGGACGCGCTTCTCCTCAACAAAATGGTCCATGATGTACCCTCCCATGTTGGGAGCGTTGGCAAAAAGGTGAAAAAAAGCATGATAATTGTTTCGGGTGAGAGCTTTGGATACCTCGAGTGCGTGGCGCACAGCTGGAGCAGACTTCTGTTCGGGGGTTAGTGTACCTACAAGCATGTTCATTTCTGGAGGGGTCGTAAGCGAGAGGAGGTTGGATAGATGAAGAGGAGACATACCACTCTTATTTCGCCCGTGAAGCATCGAAAGAATCCGATAGGCGAGGAATTCATGGAAGTTTCCTGGAAGTCCAAGCTCGTAAAGATGTCTTAGCATGCCTTGACATTGTCCGTATTCAACCAAATCACCCTTAAAAATTTTAAACATAATCAGCCACATAAATCAGGAAACCGGAAATAAATTAGGATCGCACGGCTTCCAATGCCATACGCGCATGAATTTCATAAACTTGCACGGTAAAGTCGTTTTTGATTCGTTGTACCTAGAAGAGAAAGCGAGTCAGCACACGAAGACAATTAAGGGGCTCACGAACTGTTAGATCTTGCCGTAGGGATTTGAATTGGTTGTTTATCCATTGGTAGTCGTTCTTTTCGCGCCAGATTCTCTTTAATTCTTTCAGGGTCAATGTCAGAACATGGAGAGGACGAATATCATTGGGGTTGGGTTCCTGGGAGGAAGATGAGTATAAATAGAAGGGAAGTGACGAAAAACGTACTGTTGTAAGTCGAAGGTAATCTTTGAAGAGATTTGTTGATTTGCCTACGATTGTGAATCGATCCCAGTCAATAACGTTCTACAAGCCATCAGTAGGTACAAACAATATAAGAAAAGGCACACCCACGGGATCATATCCAGGTTCTAACGATATATCGCGGACACCTTGGGTAACATAAGCAGCACTGTGATTATATGAAGAAGATGGTTCGGGATCAACTCGAAAACCGATGCCGCCACCTCGAGCACGCTGCCTCTCAAGTTCATGTTCACGCTCGAACCGCCTCGCTCGTTTCGCCTTTGCAATCTCATCCTCTGTTCCCAATACAAATGAAGCACCTTTGAGAGCCTTCTTGCCTTTCTTGTTACTAGTTATGTCGGTTTGACTGCGGATGGGGGTTGAGTACGGAGCGTGGTGGGAAAGAAACGAGATACATACAATTTACGTTTTAGGGACTTTGGCTCGAAGCTATGCAGTAGCGCCTCGTCTGTAAGCGAGTGTCTGGGAGAAGGCGAGGCAACATACCATTGCAGTTTGCAAGTCGACCAATCGAATGTCCACATGTCGCCGGCGAGAGAATGTTCTTGAATTACCTTCTTCATTTCTTCAGTCGCTTCAGACCTGTTGGATTCGTTCATTTGGCTCATTTGCTGTTCGACCCATTTCCTACATGCCACGAATGATAAGATGAAGTCTTTGAAAAAGAACGACACTTACCTGAGTGATGATGGAAATTCCATGTTAGCTGAAATAGAAAAGGAATAGTAAGGAAAAGGGTAAGCAACAGCTGCAGGATGTGGGGAGACGGAAAGAACAGTGACCTGTCACAACCGACGACGAGCGTGACATTTTGTGGTCTGCCTCCCGTTCCCCTCAATGTCCACCCCACCGCAAGCTGGATCCTCTCAACCTTCTGCCGTCACTGTCCCCGACGGGAGCATCCTCGCCCAGCTCAATGCTATCATCAAGCCAGGATCCAACTTTGGCCAGCTATCCCAGACCGACATCATCCAGCTCCTCATGCAAAACACACCGAAACTTCTCGAGTTTGCAAAGGAGGGGAAGTTGAATGAGGCGCAGATCCAACAGGTGGGTATTGTGTGTAGAGTTTGTTGAGACTGTAGGAGTGGAATAGATCGTCATTTACTTTCTGGAGGATGGGGAATCGCACTGCTACGCGAGCGGGGATTATCATTCTCGATCACTTCAAATTGCGTTTCCACCTTCACGCATACTCACCCTGAGCTTTCATCCAGCTCCGCATCCTCAGCAATTACACCCGACAGCAAGCAGCTCAAGCAGCTCAAGGACGACAGCAGCAACCACAGGCTCAAGCCCAGCAAGCGATACAAGCACTAGCAGCGGCACAAGCCAAGGCACGCCCTTTATCCATTCATTCCAAATTGATTTATATAAATTCTTTCCCTCCCATCCGCAGAATATGCCTCAGCAATCCACCACCGCAGCCCAAGCGGCATCTCCCCATCATCCCCAACAACAAATGAACCCCTCCCAACTCCACGCCCAACAGCAAACACAACAACACGTCCAGCCGCCGCCACCACAAAATCCACAACAGGCCCAGGCCCAGGCGCAACAACTCAACGCAACAAAGCCACCTGCTGCACCATCCAAACCTAACCCACTCAAACGCAAATCGATGGGAGACGACCCGCCTATCACCGCCAGTTCGAATCAAATGCACAATATTAACACGACGTTGAGTTCGACGAATCCTGGGCCACAGGCGTGGCCGAATACGGCGTCACAAGGACGACCCACCTTAACTGCGGGTCTACCTGCTGGTCGTTTGTCAGGTGCGTCATTTTCCTTATCTTTTGTTTTCCTTGCTGACATCTGGTCTAGGGACACCCGCTCAGCTGGAACGCGTTCCTGAAGATCTTTCCATGTATGGCCTAGGCGACGGACGCGTTGGCCCACGCAAAATGACACCTGCCGATCAGAGTATGAGACGGTCGATTCAGGATTTGGTGTCGAGTATAGACCCGAATGTGAGGATTGAGCCAGATGTGGAAGATGTGAGTAAGCGTTTCCCCTGTCTCTGTGGATCCTTCTATTTCGTTGTCTCGATATTTATTTTTCCTCTTTCAGCTCCTCCTGGACATCGCCGACGAATTCATAGACTCCGTCACAAACTTTGGCTGTCGTCTCGCAAAACACCGAGGAGGCGATACCCTCGAAGTCCGTGATCTCCAACTCCACCTCGGTATGTCCCACCTTTCCTTTCTTCCATCATCCTCTCATTTCTATCCATTTCTATCCTATTCAGAGCGCAACCACAACATCCGTATCCCAGGCTTCGCCTCTGACGAAACGCGTTTCTCCCAAAGCGGCGTAGCAGGCGGTGCAGGGGCATCAGGTGGTGCAGCTACGTCAAAGAAGGGAACACAAGGGACGCACATGACGTTGAGGAGTTCAAGATTAGCGGCAGTGCAGCAGGCGAAGAAGGATGCAAAGCTTATTTGAGGAGGGGACGAGGACGCATTTGTGGTTGGGTGGATGGACGTGATCAGTTTGCTATGCTCTGTTCTTTGCACGTCACATTTTCTTTCGTTCTCTCCTTCCGTTATAGCGTACCGTTACAATAATGGCTGTGTTTTTATGATGTAACAATATATGTCGAGCATTTGTTCTCGCACCAGCTGTGGGTCCAGATGTAATGAAAGGGTGAAATAGTAAATATTGTTTGTAATGAGCTGTCCTAATTACAAGAGGACAGTCTAGACTATGTACTGCGAGGGAATCAAAATCTATTGCCTGGGAGGATTGTAGACTGGCGAAGACATCAGTGATCAATCAACCTTGGATGCTCGATAAACTTACAGATTTTCCTGCTCTTGATCGTGGACCACTTGAACCGCTTGACATAGAGGGCAGCAGCAGTCATCGCAGAAAAGAGAATGACAGCCTTGAGACCGATCTTCTTCCGGTCGTCGTGTTCAGGTTCTGCGGCCCAGTTCAAGAAGGTTGTGACATCCTTGGCCATTTGTGAGGTGGTAGCAGGCGTTCCTGGAACAATGTTAATGACGATATATCAAATAAATAGGAAGGGATCAACCATCTTCAAACTCAACGAGACCATCGAAAAGAACACGAGCCATGGCAATAGCGCCTCCGGGGAAATAAGGGTTGTAGTTCAAGCCTTCACGGATTTCAACACCAGCGGGGGCATCAACGTAACCAGTCAAAAGCGAGAATATATAATCCTAATCGAACCCGCATAAGTAATCCACTCAAACGCAGAATCAACAACACATACAGCTCCACCATGTCGGGCCTTGACGATCAAGCTCAAATCTGGAGGAAGGGCGCCAGCATTACCAGCCCGTGCCGCCTCTTCGTTAGGATAAGGAGCAGGCATGTAGTCCGAAAGCTTTCCAGGTCGTTGGTACATCTCGCCAGCATCGTCGGGTCCGTCGGTATATTCCACCTCTTCCGCCATCGCCTTGACTTCGCTCGCAGTATGAGACACGCCGACGAGATTGCGCCAGGCAATGCGGTCCAGCGAATGGCATGCCGCACACACTTCGCGGTAGACTTGGTATCCGCGACGGATGCTTTGATATGAGGTGGGTTAAAGGACAAAAAGCGCTGGGATGATAGGAATACCTTGCGTGATCGAATGTGTCGAGGAGGCCGGCGTGGGACCACGAATAATGGGTGGGGTGGAGCCCATCCTCTGCTGGGCTGTTTGCTTTGACTTCGCCGATGAAGGGGAGCGTTCCATACAGGTGGGTGTACCATGCAATGGAGCCGACCGATATCAACGCAGCGGAGGCGAGAGTCGCGCGGGATGTGAACGCGGACTTGGATGAGATGCTATTAGATGCATTGGGGATGACGAGAGGTTAGTGACCCAACTTACCTGCGTTCCTTTCGCTGCGGAGGACGATGAGGAGGAGAAACGCGCCTGTCTCGCGGGGATGAACGTCGTGTCAGAGTCTTCGATGGATGGTTGACACAACTTACATGGATATGTTGAGCAGCTCGACGGGAGGTTGGGACGACGTTGGAACCCCTCAGCACCGCAGCGGGAAGCCTCAGCATGTCCTGCAGAACTTGGTTTTTTTTTGGGAGAAGAACTGTTGTGTTTGTGACCCTGTCACGATGCGGTCACCTTCCGTCAATCTCATCCGGCCGACATCGGTTTAAGCGCACGTGTCCACTGCTGCTGCTCACTACAAAAGGAATGCCAAAAATTGTCCTGGGTTATGCTCTACTTAATTGAACGTTAAATACAAATATCGAGCCCTTCCTTAACCATCAAGGCTGAACAAGAAATACAAGGCACAGGCGTAAGTAAGCATAGGTGCCCTCATAAATGGTCGTATGATAATAAGGAATCAGAAAATGCAGTCGCAGATCTCTTCAGCACAGCAGCAGAGACACATCTAGAAATAGGGGTTAGAGCTACACATTGCGGGTTTCCGCGGACGACGCCACTTACTCCTGCCAAACTAGAGTTGACATCATTAGCATTATTCGTACGAGTTGCAGAACAGATCACTCACCAAGCGGTACATGCGCCACTAGAGCCCGAGGATTGCTGAGGTTGCTGTTGACTGTCCTCATAGGTTTAGAATCCGTGATAATATGTGGTGAACTCGTAAGCTACTTACACATATACAGTCTGGGGCTGAGGTCTATAAATGCCAGGCTTCAGTCAAAGCTCCCGTGTTCCTACGCCAACCAACTCACTGAGGAGAGTAATATTGACCAGGCTGTTGATATGCCTGCTGAGGAGCCTGAGGATAATAACCCTAAATCGCAACAAAGAATTAGTAAACAACTCTATCAGCGTCTGCCAAAGGTACAAACGCCTTGAGGTGGTGGACCCCCTTGAGGAGGATAATATTGTGGTTGACCGTACTGCTGAGGCTGGCCTTGTCCGTAATAGTCTTTCGCTGACATGGTGGGGAGTGTAGTGGTGGTAGTTAGAAGGGAAGGGCTCAAAAGGCAACGAAGGCCGAAGCCACCTCTCCCTGCTTAGCTGTGCAGTTCCCACGATCACCGACCTCGTGCTCGCATGAAACCACTTGCTATCCAGGTCTTTGAAAGCTCCCCGCAGCGACCCAGCATTGCCTTGTTGAAATATCTTTTATGCTCAACTGCGGCATCAGCTAATGTCGCTGACGTAGGACGCTTCGGTATCAAAGCTGTGACAGAACCCGTCATGGATGATTTTAAAATCCAAACCTGTGCACGGGATCCAGGTTGATAATATGCCCACACTGCTCCTATTAGGGCTGGGATCGTCAGAAGATGCATTTTATTATAAAATCAGTAATATATATTTCGAAGAGAGTGACAGAGATCCAGAGTTATTATACCACCCACGGTTCCTTATTGCATGAGTTACTCTTCGGCAAGCCAATCCAATCAGAACTAACGGTAATCGCCATCATGCATAGTGTACATACATCGGGGTTTCCGGAGAAAGGAGTCTTCGCTAGTGTACACCTAATAAAATTATTGCGGCAAATCCGGGGAATTGAAGAGATGGAAGGTCTTAATGAATAACGGCAGAATTTGAGACGAACATCCGGACGCCTTGGTTTTGGAAATGTCGAGTTAGGCGTGTTACCTCTACAGAGATGGTCAGGGAAATCCAAACTAATTTAATGACCACGTACTGGGTGCAACGTAACCTTCCACAGGGACAACATCAAACGGATTTGTCCAGACATTCGTTAACTGTGGTTGAGACGCGCCAGACGTCATCACGCTTGAAGCTCCAATCCTATATCATATTAGAACATAACCTGAAAATAAAGAGACTGACATACGATGCAATTCTCATTAGATTAATATTCAGTTTCCATCTTCCTTGTTGTCGAATTCCGATATCTGGAAAGACGAAGTATACACCACGATTATTATCCAAGTCCAATAAATTAAAGGGATTGGCGGTCGTTGTTCCTATCATGGCGGATGCAGAGGAATTTTCGTCATCTTCTGAAGGATTGGCTTTGTGGAGGGTGACACCTGCAATAAGAAAAGGCAGCTCATCGTCGCTACCAGAGCCACGTTAGCCTCGTTTCGAGAATATACACAAAGAGGACACACGCAGGGATAACTTCGCCGTGACTGTTATGTACAACAAGCTGTACCATCAAAGGAGGTGCAATAGGGATGCGCGAGACCTGATTCCTGAATTCCGCCGCCGTGGAAGGCTGTTGGGTGACAAATAACTGATATGTCCTGTGTGGCTGCAATAAGCGTATGCGAGAGCTAACTATAGCAAACCTTCACTGACCGAGGATAGGAAGCCTCAGCTCGACGTCTCGCAATGTGTTTGCTAGCCACCGTGGAGGGATCGGTGGCGTCCGAGGCCGCTATGCTGACTTCGGTGACCCTGGAACTCGTTGAAGTGGCCGGGGAACGAGAGCGGTAGGTTCTTTGTTGTTGGGAAGGCCGTTCAGATGATAAAGTCCTGCCATGAGAATTTGAGGCAGTGTGGCGTCGATGGGGAAGTCGATCGTCCTCTGAGTTGGAGGAACCGGAGCTGTCTTCATCTTCCGAGGCCGAGTCTTGGTTTTGTTCTCGAGTATTATTTCTTTCAGAGACCTGGACACGAGTGTTTGAAGGAGCCACTAGACTATCAATGGTGGGTCTAACAGGCATGAGTTGAGCTGAGTGGCGATAATGGTATTACGGAGTAGTAGACTATCTAAAGTTGGGGTTGAGGAAAGAATAGATGCAGGAATGAGGCGAGAGACAGACCTTAAAGTTAATTCTTACAGACTATAAGGGAAGGACGCAAAGAATGTGGACCCGACTGGACCGGCACAAAGGGAACACCTAACATGTACAAAACAAAAATAAGGGACGAAGCTCCGCTACGACAATTGACATCAGCCCAATCATATGCCACAAGCCCAAGGCAAGGGAAGGTCCGAGTCTCAGGCGGTGCAGTCAACTTAAAAATTGGTTATCTCTCCGTTCTCGCATATCTCATTTTACAAAATTCTAAAGTATGTATTATCCGGGGGTTGTGATATTAAACAAGTACACGTTTTGCATAGCCCCACACACCTGCCGCTGCAGTCATAATAGTGGCCATTGCAATCATCGGACGAACTCCAGCTATGAGAGGAAAATGGAATTAGCAAATGAAAAACACTGAATGAAGAAACGAAATACCAGTTGATTTGTACAAGGCTCCCGTCAAGCCTCCAGCGGCCATGCCACCCCAAATGTCATGTTTGCCTCGAACGCCGTCAATGGAAGAGTTAATGGCATTGTAAGTCAAAGCTAAAAATCCTCTTTAGAATTGCAACGAAATGAAATGGCCTCCATTCTTACCCATTACACCAGCCGAATTGCCCAAGAATGTACCTCTTCGGGTGATAGAGTTCAAAATGCTGTTTATTCGCAAACGGGAATTGGAAACTGCTAGTGGTCGCGTCGCTCCTTCCCTGAATCCCCATAGACCACCGAGAGCGAGACCTGGGAGATAAAAAAAAGTTGAGAGAGAATATCCCAGGCGGTATGAACATTGAAAAATGAAGACTCACCTGAAAGGTATGTCGTCCCAGTCCCATAACATAGATCATCTCCCCACCCTCGCGACGGAACAGCCGTCTGAGCACCCGGCAGCTCATTCAGCTTATCATCATCCAAGTTCAAATAATCCAACTGGTCCGAAATATGCGCTAATGGGTGCAATTGTGCAGGATCCACAACGCTTAGAATATTCGACGCAGTGTGGATTTCTGGTGCGCCATCGCCAGGATATGATGAGCCCGAAGAATAGCTAGCTCCATTAGCAAAGCTGGAGCCTGAGCTGCTGTTTTGTGCGGACGACATGATATGGTGGTCAATCCGGAGTGGAACTGGAAAGTTTTTGATTCCGCGCGCTTGCCACTGTGGCTGAGATCATGCTCCGACTTTGTCTCTCAAAATCAGTACCGCGTCAGGCAGGGCGGGTCGCTGTCGCCAATCGTGCTCCTTTCAGCACCCAGCTATCTACGAGGTCATTGGGGAACCTAGGACGTGAGCCATGTTCTAGGATTCAAGCCACTTCAATAACTAGAAGTCCGTCATTTAGTAACATTCACAAAACGGCGTACTGAGGATGTATTTAAGGATGGGCAACCTCTACTACGCCGCATTCCGTCCCTTCAGATCCCGGGGAATCCGAGGCCCTCGCGTGTTTGGAACAGGGTACCCAAAAACTTGAAGAGGGCGACGTTGAAGGAGCCAAGAAGCTTTACCAGCGGAGCGTCGAGATCAAGAAGAGTGCATCCTCTCTCTTCAATCTTGGGGTTACATACTATCATTTAAGTGAGATAATCTGCATTTGTTTTTGTTTAACTTTTTGACTTTAATGATTTATAGAAGATTTCAAGGCTGCGATTGAGGCATGGAAGGAATGCATCGCTCTCTCCCCCTCCAGCGCAGATGCACACACAAGTGAGACCCTACATAGTGGACCACTGAATGTATCTAACCCTCCACAGACCTTGCCAGTGCATACATTCTCTCTCCGGAAG
>Ga0157379_10002293_pt1 | contig 15954 bp, 12 predicted proteins | sample S25metaG_FD_121802 | JGI IMG/M metagenome (GOLD analysis project Ga0157379, IMG submission 121802) | Switchgrass rhizosphere microbial communities from Kellogg Biological Station, Michigan, USA - S2-5 metaG | ecosystem: Host-associated > Plants > Roots > Rhizosphere > Soil | place: USA... | reverse complement strand
GAGCCGCTTTTGGGAGCGAAGATTGACCATTGCCGGTGGGGTCTGAGTCGTGAAGAGTGAGTATGGAGGACGGAGGGGACGACGAGGAGGACTGACCTTGAGGGGGTGGTGGTGGGAGGGGAGCCTGCTTGGTCAGACTGTACAGTTGCAAGTCCGCAGTGGGTGGTTGTGGGTGCATGACCAGATGTGGGGGCACCAGGGCGACTATGGGCGGACGGATATTCGGAGCGGAGATGCCAAGACTCGGGATGAGGCGCAAATGAACGTGTGCACTGCCGAATAACTTCTCAAGTTCTTTCGGAGTTTGTGAAGCTTGTGAAGTTGCAGAACCGGGGAGTTTACTCACATGTAGACCTCTAGCATCTATTCCCAGATATCCCCTAGCTTCTCTTTGGGCGGGCTGCCAGAGGTGAGAGTGGTGGCACATAGTCTCCGGACGCTCGTTCAACGCCCGCCGGTCATCGTGCACTCGCCATAACTCTCCGTTGTTGTTCTCGACACCTGGCGTATCGTGCCCTTGTTACTTTTCATCGAATCATACATCCCCGAGTCGTATTTTATTATGACTGTTATTTCTACCGATACTGCGGTGTTCACACCGGAGTTTTCAATCTCCGCCAGAATCCGCTGGTCCCATAAAGACGGGTTCTAAGGTGGACTCACATTTTGACCCACCCCACATCTCTGCTGCGTCTCCGTCGTTCAGCTCGTCGTCGTCTGGCAGCGCCATTCGCGCTCGAGTCGAGAGGGTTTCGGCCCATTTTCTCGCACGACTTTCTTACACTCCACCACCCTTAACCCTCTCCACGCATCCGAAGCATGGCCTTGTAACCCAGTCTCTGAAATCCTCGTTTTTCTCATTCACCGCTTTCCACAACACCCTCATCCATCCTTGCAACGTTCTCCATACTTTTACATTCAATCATGCCCGAATCAGATACTCAGACTGGCGATGGCGAAGGACAGGAGGCTGACAAACCTCCGCATGATAGATCGAAATCTAACGACAGTATAAGCCCTGCTACTACGCCAAAGCCAAAGAACTCCCTCGCCAACGGAGTTAAACGCATGTTTTCCACCGGTTCTCCTAATCGTAGTGCCCCGACGCCTAGCACGTCCCCCCCTGCCAAGGTCTCGCGTCCCGCTAATATCGACACGTCCAAGGCGCCGCAGGCCTCGCAATCCCAGCACAAATCTGGTGCGACTACTGGCTCCAACACTCCCTCTACAGGCGCGTCCCCTTCTGCGTCCGACAGTGAATGGGGACCTAGTCCCCCGTCCACCAGACCCCCGAGCCGCGCTGTCAGCATTCCCCGTGGTGATTCGGGGCCTAAAGATAGCCCTACAACCCCTACTGCTACTGCTACTGCTTTGGCGTCCTCCGAGCTTACCGTGAGGCCTCCTCCACCCACCTCTGCCCCACCTTCTCGTGCCCCCTCCATAAAGTCTCTCAAGTCTAGTGATGGTGAGGGCAAGTTCACCTTGAAGGAACTCTTGGGTGGCACACCGAAACTGGGTCGCAAATCATCACAGCGTTCTTCTGGTGGCTCTAGTAGAAAGTCTGACTCGGATCGCTCCGATGCCACCACAAGCTTGCTAAAGAAGTACGGTGTGTGCGAGAGGGTGGCTATTGGCAAGGGGGCGACGTCCGTTGTACGCTTGGCCCACAAGTGGGACCGAACAGAAGAGAAATTATATGCAGTCAAGGTGCGTAGCTCTTCAGGTTCATACTCGACGTCTCTGACCCTTCTCTCTCCTCAGGAATTCCGCAAGAGACGGAAAAACGAAACAGAAAAAGAATACGTGAAGAAATTGACCGCCGAGTTTTGTATCTCCTCCACTTTACACCATATTAACATTGTTGAGACCGTCGATCTCGTCCAAGACGAGCAACAACGCTGGTGTGAAGTCATGGAATACTGCCCGGGTGGCGACTTGTACGCGGCCATCAAGAAAGGTGGCATGTCACCGAGCGAAGTTGAATGCTGCTTCAAGCAAATCCTCACCGGTATTGCCTATCTACACGGCCAGGGCGTAGCGCATCGAGATATCAAACCAGAGAATCTGTTCTTTGACGCGCGCGGCCATCTCAAGGTATGCATGACATGACCCTTTATGCCTTGGTGCATGGTCTTTAGCTTCATATCGCCATAGATCGGCGACTACGGTGCCTCTACCGTATATCGTCTTCCCTGGGAGGCCACCGTGCACATGTCCACAGGTCTCTGCGGCAGTGAGCCGTATATTGCGCCAGAGCAGTTTACACAAAAGAGTGAGTCTCGAATATTCTATTTATTTTATCGCTGCTGACGCAATCTCAGCCTATGATGCCCGTCTCGTGGACATCTGGGCCTGCGGTATCGTGTACTACTGCCTCCACTTCCAGGAGTTGCCCTGGCGCGTGGCTCAGCAATCCGACGCCTTATACGCTGCTTACGCCGCTGCCTGCGCTTCCTCAACTACCTCGTGTCCCGCGACGATTAACAACCTCTCCCCCCGCTCATGTCGTCCGCTCCTCCGCCGCATGCTCGATCCCGATCCCAAGACCCGCTGTGTGATCGAAGAAGCAATGGCGCATCCATGGATCCAGGAGATAGAGGTATGCCACGAGGTCAAGAGTCCCAAGCATGTCCACGTCCATGCACAGGAAGTCTTGAGGGCGCATGCGACGGCTGCAGCAGCGAATGCTCGCGCGCAGTAGGAAAAGTGAAATACTCCCTAGGCCCGTAGGCATGAAGTCAATTAGTGATGGCAGTTGCGTTTGTGCGCTATTGCGAAGAATTCGGAGGAGGGGACGGTTGGACTATAGATGTGCTTTGTGTCCGCTTTTTGCTTTTTTTCGGTTGTCCCCCCCAAGCTCCTCTTTACTCTCGCAAGCCGGTCGGTATATACACACGGCATGAGCGTATGTTTTCATTTCATGGTCTAATATGGTCCTTTTCCCCCTCTTTTTCCGTGTTTCCTTTCCCCTTTTTTCCGTCTCTGTTTTCTTTCTGTTTCCTTGTCTGGTTTTTGTTTCCAAATTGTCTCTTCTCTTCTCCTACTTCCTGATCCTGTTTTCCCTGCTTTGTTGTTATCGCCTTGCCTCCCTCGCTGGGGATTATGATAATCGTTGGTAGTAGCTTAGCCATCGTCGACCGGCCAGATCTGATGGATAGTGTCGACCCAGTAGCCTCCCAGTCTGTCGAGTATGCAGTATCTGATATCAAATGCACTTTGCTATAGTCCATTCATTTCTCTTGCATTTTCTCTAATATACCAGCAAGCGCGTACAATAATAACAACATAGAGTAGTATCGTTGCCAATCGACCCTGCAGTTGACTTCCGAAATTGCTTGCCTTCATTCTAATCCATTCATTTGGTGAAGTTGGACCCTTCTGGGAAGCTCAAGCTGATATGATTATCATCATGGGCGTGTATCATGCCAGGAAACAGTGTCGGAAGAAACGAAGCTCATATGTAGGCAATTTGGAATTTGGAATGATGAAATATGAGCCTCGGTCGAGGATGAAAATAGAAATGTGCCTCAATGAGAAGAGGAGGTTGAAATAGATCTATGCCAGCTATTAGTGCTTCCGAATCCAAATTTAACGATGTTGGTATTTTCGGTGTACACACCAGACACCTAACTTTATTGCAACCGCAACTCCTGACGTCTTGCATTATTTAGAAATTAAATTTTCTCGTAGGGCACACTAAATGAGTCGGAAAAAATCTTGATGTCAAAGGAAATGTTCCTAGAGACTCATATTCTAAAGAAGTTGAGGGGAAATACACCCTTTAATTTGCTTGCCACCAGTATAACTCGCCATAACACATAATCTGGCACAACGGTCTGGCTATCCCTGGAGTCCCTGTGAGCCTTTGTTAGGATGTTGGCTGGATAGCACGCCATTTCATCAGTGTACTGCGGGTTTCAATAGGAATAGGTAAGTAAGGTTTTTGCCAGGTCTGATAGTGTGAAGGACTAACCTAATGCTGCCCCTTATAGACGTCACTGCACATTGAAAATAAGTCAGAAAGGTTTAATTGCCTATGTATGAAGAAGAGTGATGGACTCAGGGTGAGTAATATTGAATCCTCACCGAACCATACTTCCAGGTTTATGCTAGCGAATTTTATATTTTTTTCGGTGAATAACAAACGAGAGATAAAGTTATCTCGGGATCTAATGTTTCTTGGCCAAGATGTATGGGTGACCTCCGGAAATACACATTTCCCGTCGACCCGGACCGCCACCAACTTATTTAAGCCGATGACCAAATTTCCCCCTTTCAAGAGCTAACGCACCGTTAGTACTTTGCAGACATGTGGGTCAATTTTATTAGAGACCGACGATTGAACCGGGGTTATGAGAGAAAAAGGGCTGTGAATGAACACGCCTGGCGTGGACGCACTTGGAGGGCCGAAATCATGACAGCTTTCCACTTCCTTCAACGTAACGCAAACCATCGGAACGTGTCAAGCTTCAAACAAACTCCCAAGATCCGACATTCTCTCTATGAAAAGCCGGTTTGAACTCTGAAGTCTAGACTCGAAGGATATATGGTACAACCCAAATATAGCAAAAAAAAGAAGCGAAGCATGTGGCTGTATGCGTCACGATCAACCAATGAGGAGGAGAACGTGTCTGTTTCGATTTGATCCCAATGACAAACTCAGAAACATCGCACACTCTGAGCTGGAGGATCTCCTCATTTACTAGACCTGGAGACAAAGCCGCTTACCCGCAGCGCTTATTATCAACACGAAGCGCGGGAACTTACCACAGGCCAAAGTTGTGGATAACAAAGGTTCATTCGAACCGCGATTGCACGAACAGGAAGACCTGTCGCTTTGTATCAGACTATGGATCCATCATGCAGCAAAAGGAATAATGAGTAAGCTGTTGATACGGAATAAACCTCCCATCACTACATAACCACCTATCTCAGAACATCGACGGAAGATCTGCGTGCTGCGAGTGATATAAAGAAGCAAAAGCTTGTTCCTCATCAATCCTTTGCCAATGTTCTTCGTGACATGTCGGAGAATGTGGACGATACCAAAGGTCCGTCATGACTGTTCATTGATATTATCATAAATGAATAACATTTCCAATAGACAATTGGAAACGACCTGACGTAATCCCTCTCATTCCAGAATCGGACGTCCTAAGTAGTTTCTTCGATATGTCCTTCAAGTAAATGCTGATGCGGTTTAGTCTTACATAATTTAGATGTTCAGAGCAATGAGACAGATTCAACAATCTACATTTACGGTATTACTGAGGTCTGCGTTTTTCATTGACGTATTGATTGTGTCGCTTATGACTTTGACTAGAGCGGGAATACTGTGTTGGTTCACGCTCGAGGGTTTATTCCTTACTTTTATTTCCCCGCTCCAGAAGGATTCGACGCTGACAAGTTGCCTGCCTTCACGGATTATCTAAATGTATGTCTCCTCCTTTTTTTCTTGAGGAATCTGCCATTGATATCCCTCCCCCTTTTCTTCTTAGAAACAACTTCAAGAAGGTCAAGGAAAGGCTCACCGTGTAGAATTGGTATCCAAGGTTTTCTTAAACCAATCCATGGAACTCTTGCAAATATATGCTGATCCCATCTCCTTCAAAATTTTGCAAAATAAGTATAATATGAATTAAATAATTCCGATTTAGCTTACAACCTTTTAGCACATCACCTTGCGGAAGGGAAATGCACGTTTCAGAGCTTGTTCAGCGAGCCTGAGAGGGTCTTAGAGCCTTCTATCTCCCACACCATTCGCTACATGGTCGATTGTAATGTGAGTTTTCACTGAATGCTATACGTGGACACCTGTTAATGTTCCTCACAGATAAAAGGTATGACCTGGCTTAAAATCGCTCCAAACAGGTACAGAATTATCGACGACAAGCCAAAGATCTCGTGCTGTCAGATCGAAATTGAAGTGAGGTGACTATAAGTATTATTACTTTTGGGGTATACTGTTATAGCCTTTTCGCTGCAGATATCAAGATATCGTGTCTTACGATCCGACCGGAGATTGGTCGAAACTCCCCCCGATACGTATTCTGAGCTTCGATATCGAGACAGCGGTTCGAGGAACCCAAATATCAGATTCAAAAATTGATCCGGTCTATCAGATCGCCAGTTTTGTTACAGTGCATGGTACTCTAATTTATTCTCTCACATACCGGCGAAATGTGACACTGTTCTCAATTTAATAGGCCAAAGCAAACCTTTCATCCAAAATATACAGACATTGGACACCTGCGATTCCATTGACGGAACCCAAGTAATCGGGCATGAAAAAGAGAAAGATTTATTGATGGGTTGGTTCAAATTTATCGAGGATATCGATCCCGATGTGATAATCGGGCATAATATTGCACGGTTCGATTTGCCTTACATTTTGGGACGTGCCAACGTTTTTGGACTTATGCCCTACTTAGGAAGGAACACTGGTGAGCAGAAGATTTCACCCCTCTTGCATTGGTCAGATGGGAAGCATTGGTTTAGTGAATCCTACGGATACAAGAAATACGCAGCGTTTTATAAATGGAAGACAACGAGAGTGGATTCACTGTCCTACTATAGCAGGTCGGCTTATCATGGATACGCAGGAATTCGCGATGAGGAATTCTCTTAAAGGAGGGTCAGATGGTCCTTACAGACTTGACTCGTTATCCAAGAAATATTTAGGCCAAAATAAGGAAGACATCAACTTCAAGGAGATTCGTCCTTTGCAAGAAGGAACTTCTAGTGATCGTAGGAAGCTTGCAGTTTATTGCTTGAAAGTGAGTTTCTCTTTCATATTTTTTCCCCCTATTTTCTGAATTCCAGAAGGACGCGTATCTCCCTCAACAATTAATAGACAAATGGGGAGCTTTGGAAATTGACACAAAGAAAGCTCGTGCTTATTACGCGCCACCCAGCTCCCTCGTTTTCAGACCTGCAGAAACAAAGCAATCCCAGGAATTGAAGAAGGCTCAAGAAACGAATCGTGTGCTTAATATTCGCTGATTAATTAGCCTGAATTGATGCTTCGTGCAAATTTGGAATTATTAAGACTGACGTTAGGCGTCTAAGCGTTATCCAGAAAGTCGTAAAGACCCGAAAGCTTGGCATTAAACCGATCAAACCGATCCAGCCGAAATCATGGGTCAAGCAATTTTCACGGTATAGAGTACGTGTCACCAATAAAGTTCTTAGCTTTTGGATCTGTGTATTGTGCTCTTTGGATAGGATAACACTGACATCCCTCATAGAGAACCCGCTTGGTTGTCCGCCAGGATGTAGCCGTGTTAAAGTAATAGAAAAGAAGCAGGCAGTTACACACTATTTCGGCAATGCTATATCTTGCAAGTACGTACGTAAATCCATCTTTTTCTTGTTAATATGAATTTTCTTTCCATCTGAATGCCTTCCTAAGCGCAAACCCGAGGGCTCGGCGCCGGAGTATCTCCACATCGAACCTGATCGAACTACCAGTTTATCGGACAAGAGGAAACAAGCTTTCTTCCTTTCTGGTTTGCTCGACATTCCAGTATGACAATGGATTGAGGGTCTAATTATTCTGCCAATGAAAGGAGGAACGAGTAAGTCAGACGTGTGATATTTGTCTGTGGCAACTGTCCCGACAACTCCGCTTCTACCCGTATTTCTCAGACTACGAACCGAAGAATTGCATGTTCCTTCTGTTTCAATTGAAGTAAAGAAGCAAGCTAGTATCCCATCAGCCTCTTTCCAACGTCCTCAATGATATGCCACCTAAATTGGATTAGCCTTGTCCACTCACCCCGCCCACGCGTACTGGCTGACTCTGATTGTTAATAGAAAATTGGAAACGACCGGCGGTGCACTTTCATACCAATACTTCTCCTCTTCGCAAATTTTCTGCTTTTTGCCACTGGTTCATCTCTGACCGTATGCCCAGTCTTCCAAGTTCAGACGTTCAGACAACGAAACAAATTGTATGATATGTATCTGTGGATTACTTGATGTATGTTTTGTTTTGTTTTTCATCCTGAATAATTCGATGACCGGCTTATATATCTGCCTAGGATAGGAATATCGTGCTTGTACATGTGCTCGGGCTTCTCGACTACTGTTACTTTCCTGTACCAACAGGGGTCTCTTTTCACCAACTATCTTAATGTAACATTTTGCATATCCCTCATACATTCCATACTAATGATGGATTCATAGTCACAATGACAGGAAATCGTGTACGTGTTCACCGCGTCGAATTGGAATCAAATGTCGATGACGAAAATGTGTACCGCCGATTCTTGAAGAGAACCGCTTAGCGTATTTCCTTCGGAACTCAAGAACTATTTTCTACATTTGACTTGTTGGTATTTCTGACATATTTTCAGCACATCTCTTCAGGAATAGAAAATGCAGGTTACAAGGGTTGCTCTATGGTAGTGATGGAAACTTTTCATACGATATTGGCTTCAAACATAGGACTCGTTCATGGTGGAGAATGACGCCGGTATTTACAACGTTCTGATATGTTCAGACTACTGACAGTATTTTATGTAGATTAAACTGATGCTTCGGATTGAATTTCCTTCCAAGAAAGATACAAGCTTGGATAAGGCGCACTTAATTTGGTATGTTAAATCGAGGTTTGAGGTGATGCTCCTATTAGCCTACTCTCAGCCTTCGTTGATCCCATTCTCTACAGCTGTCAAGATATTATGCTGAAAGACAGTTGCGACAAATGGCCCCAATTCGCACTTTGAACTTCAATATCGAGACGTCGGTGCGAGTGAAGGGCACGATGCCAGATACGTCACGGTCGTTGCATCCGATTTATTAACTCGCTAATATCGTAACAAACCATGGTAAGCATGTTTCTCTTTGAATAAATAGCAGAATTCCTTGAATAATAATATCGATACTATAGGGGAAAATGGACCCTTCCTACTCAATGTTAGGGCATTTAATACTTGTGATCCAATCGAGGGCACAATACTGTTGGTTTGATTTCCCTTCTCTTTTGGGGCGTGCGGGATTATTCACCATAAAGACTTACTTGGGACGATCGACTGCTACGAATTCTCCTTTCTAATATCTAAAGGAGTGAATACATGTACCCTTCCAATGCGGAGTATTTCTATTTTGGAGCACGGTTTAGGAACTCAACGTTTTCCAGGGTTCCTGGTCGACCTCGCCTCATCCTGGATACACTCGGGCATTTCCAAAGGATTCAATCTAGCATACCTCCCGGCGGTTACAGAGTTAGTGCCATAAGCGATGAAAGATTTGGTCCAAAGGAAGATATGAAGAAAGAGGATCTCATATCTTTGCAAAGGGTTCCTCTGTCAATCCTTGAAGGTATGTAGAAGATTGCTCTGCCATATAGCTGATTGTGAGAAAGATGCACCTTCGACAACTGGTAGACAAGTCAAAGCAATCAAAGTAGATGCGAGAACGATTGGTGAAGGGTACGCGCCATTCAACGCTCTGGCGCACTTCAATTCTAAAGAGCAACGGGATCCCCTTAGGTGAAAAGGTTCAGGAGGCGTATGACTCGTAACGCAGTGCTTCACTCACTTCGGAACTTAATTTAGATGCCTTGAAAGATTCGATGCCATTGGCTCTGTTGGTGTTCCAGAAGAAATGCTATTTGCCAGCCGTAGACTGAAACAACTGTCCCGCTTCCACGAGAATGACTTGGGGTTACTACATCGAATATGACTATCATGCTATGGAGATTAATGTGAGTTGAAGTGATTTTGCAAGTAGACACTTCGCATACCTTTTATTTATCCTTTATTTTTTTGGAGAAAGATCCAGAAAGTCAATGAATTCAAGAAGACTGCTCGGGGTAAAGAGAAGGAGCCGGAATTGAAGCAGGTTTGATTTCCTGGCGAAGGGTATTCGTTATTTATACGTCGAGCCACTCTGATCGTGTGGTTTAGGCTCCCATTTAGACTTACATCATTCCTTGTATAGTTGAACTGCCTAAAGCTCTGAGATAGGTTGGAGGTGGCTGGTAGTATCATGATTTATCCGACATCACGCTGATGTGGATGATCGTAAGCCGATCCTCATAGTTTCGAAGGACATTTGACTTGAAGACAAACATCGAGGATATGATATAGAAGTCAATAGGAAATGCCTTTGTCATATTCCAGAGCCAGTTGAATTATAGGATATGCAAATTCCTCACGAGTAAGTTCTTTTTAGATCATACCCCGTAAATTCCTGGTCCAAAGACTGGCTTTTTTAAACGGGTATAGTCCAGTCAGCGAGAGCCTCCAAGTACATCCATGAGAAGATCCACGAATATATCCATCCATAAGCGTTAGAGGAACAACTCGTTCTTCCGGAGATCAAGAAATCCGTCGAAGACCACCCGAAGTTCTTTTGGTAGCTCAAAACTCTTGAGGGCACCGTAAAGGACAGTCGACTCACCCCATCGAGACCTCGGCGAAGAAGGGGGGGAAGAGGTGAAATTGCAATCTTCAATGATGACATTCTTGGAGGCAATGCAAGAGCCAGCAAAAAACTAATTCGGAAAGTCGGAAGTTATCGTGGATGAAGGAGGGAAACCGAGATATGTTGATAATCGGATTGGTTCCCCCTGCTATGAGTTGCTTGGCTTCTAACGCGGGCGACCCATCCTATCATCGTAGGCTGTATATGGATATTTAGTAGCGCGGGCATATACCACTTCTGTTATTTTTTCAAAAATATGCCGTTATATGTATCACCCTTCCAAGAATATAAACAGTGCCTCGCAAGAAAATTTGCCTCATCGCACTGGAGGCCGACGAAAGAAAAGCTGTACCAGCGATGATCTGGTCTAAGATCAGGGGTGGTGATGCTTTTCTGGGGGGCCATGTCTTTCAATTAAATGGGTTGTCGAGAAGCATTTGAATATTACTGGAAGCTGTCGACAGATGAAGCGAGGAAGCCGCGAGGAGATGTTGGCCAGGAAACGAAGAAGGGGTAGAGGACTACTTCGTGTACTTGGGAGCTGTGGATTGAGGGATAAAATATTCATGTGTGCAGTGAGGGTCTAGTTCGAATTTTGGGGAAATACAGCGCAGTGTATTGGAAAGAGTACAGCATTCCGGTCCATTGGCGTTGTGCTGGCGGATGTACAGACCTAGCTGTGGGCAAGGCTCGTTACCAGCGTCTCACACGTGTAATTGATCTACCCACTCCACAGTCGTAACTCAGACTATTAATGCTGTTGCCGGCTGCGGGTCATCGAACCTGCGAGTGTGGCGCACTCCTGCGGCTGACCGAGTGACGTCATATCCCCGAGCCAATATAAAAGCAATTCATGTAAAATAGCTCAGTCAACAATACCGTTTGTCTTCGCATATCTTTTCGAGGTCCATTAGCTTTTAAACCACTAAACCACACGCCCTATATTCGTCATGGTCTCCTCTAATATCTTTAAGACCGTCATGCTCCTCATTGCCTCGACCACAGTACTGGCACGACCTCAAGATGGTGGTATTATTGGCGACATTACCTCTGCTGCCGGTACCATCGCTGGAGATGTTACTTCAGTAGCTGGAGATGTAGGGTCAGGAGTAACGAGTGTTGCAGGCGGTGTAGGGTCGGGAGTAACAAGTGTTGCAGGCGATGTAGGCACAGCAGCAACGAGTGCAGGAGGAGCTATCACATCAGCAGCAGGGAGTGTCGGTGGAAATGCCACCTCAATAGCAGGAGGTGTAGCTAGCGATGCTACATCTGTGGCTGGTGCCGTTACATCTGCTGCGGGTAGCGTTGCATCGTCAGCGACATCCATCGCTGGAAGTGCTGCGACTGGAAATTCAACGTGAGTTTCATGTCTGTTCCATGTCGAACTGTAAATTGACTGCTTTGTAGCACTGGAAATGCTGCAGTCTCACTATTCGACGGATCCGTGACAGGACTCATCTCTGTCCTCGCTGGTGTTGCCGTCGGGGCCTATGTTGTCGTATAAACAATTTATCTTTATTTATGTAAATGGACAGACATAGGACTATATTATGTATATTCAGATACCTGGTAGCATAGCTACTACGGCTAATACCACTTCGAAAAAATCCGTAGTTGTTCGACAAAAAGGAAACATGACCACGGCCCGTGCATATAAGGCTTCTAAACTCGAAAGCTGGAGGGAAGTCGACGACGAGGCGAACAGTGGATGGTTTTCTCAAATTTGTGTTGTCACCTAGCAATACTCAGAAATGCACTTGAAGACTTTTTCTGAGTGAGACCATGCCTAACAATACTAATCTTACACATATCAGATGGGGGAGCGTTACTTCCGGTAAAGTTTAAGTATAAATCGCGACTCTTTGAAGTGACGGGGAATTTCATGGCACAGAATTCACCGCTTAATCCTTTGTCGACTAGTTCCGACTCTTCGACCGAACCGAGAAAATGGAAGTGCTCAGTTCGTGCGACTGCAAACAGGAAGGGTATCATCTTTTTCTGGGCGCATAGACTATTTTGAGTTCATGCGACACTGTCGACGCCACATAACGGGCTCTCAGAATCAACAAGATTGCAAAGACAAAAACAAATATTTGATTATGTAAATTTTACTAGCGTATATGCCACTTTTCTGTCTAGGATACGGAAGAGTGGCTGGGCTTTCAAGCGTCTTCCATTCTGAGGATGCGCAGAAGAGATATAACCAATTAACCCACTCACAAGACGGTTTGTATCATTCTTGATTTTTATAGGTTTCAATTAGAATTGTCGCTGATTGGTCCATTGAAAACCATCCGTGGATGACTTCACGGCGATTCCTGATAGGAACAATGAGAGGTTACGCCCCACTTTAGAGCATACCATTTCCCTAACCTTGAAGTATGCCAGAGAAAGCTAACGCGGATAACAACATCCCGTTAGTGTACCGGAGCTGTCTAAAGAGGTGACCACCGGAATTGCTCCAAATTTTGACGCTTGCGGACTCAAGTGTAGATTCCAAAGGGCGCACCGATCGTTTAGACTTTTTTTGAGAATAATAACCTATAGATTTTATTTAGCTATTTCTTTTCTGATTGTACCATCCTAGGCGTTGTACTGTTTATTCTTCTTTTCTGGATTATTCAAATCAGCCTTCGGAAGAACGCAAAGCTCATCAGAAACTAAGAAGACCTACCAACCTTACTCCACATCTTGGTCATTCTCCACAGACTATATGCAACCTGATTTTTATGGAAAGACAACCTCCACAATGAATTTCTTGTAAAAATCCGAAATGGTCCTGGAAACTGTATAAATATTTGGGACTACGATGGGTAAAGGTCGTCACCCAAACATCGACATGCATTTCTTCGCTCTCTACGCCTCTATCGCCGCCGTCGTGGCTCTTGGAGCCAGTGCGACCCCCAGCGGTGTACGTACTAGACGAAACTCCCTCCCTGCTAGGTGATACTTACTTCTTCCTTCCTAGGTACCTACCTTCCTGATGACCGATGCGCAGCTTGAGAATTGGCTTGCCACCACCGATGCCAACCTCACCTACATCAACTCTCCCGGGACCGACGCAACTGGCAATGTTCTTCCCCGTGCCCCCCTCAATACCAGGGTGGTGTACTGTGACACCAGGGCGAACAATGTCTGCGGTGGTCACTGCACTGTGTATGATGGCGGACCTACCTGCCTCAATGCACCCAACACTGCCTGCTTGAGTGCAACTAATAATGTTGCATTTTGCGATCGCTCAGGCTGTGGTCACAGCTGTAACCAGTTCGCTAGCTGTGGTACCCGCTTGGACAATAATTTCTGTTATACTCCTGGAACTGCTTCTATCCTTGTCGGCAACGCTTAAGGACCATGGGGTGTGTTAGCTTTATTTAGAGACTTTGAGTTGATCCTCAACTATTTTCTGCATACAGTAACCTTTCTTAGAGAAGAAACGAAGGTCTCTGCTCTATAACATGTACTTTTTATGTGTGTTTCGGAGACAATAAATACATGTTATCGTATTCTGTGAGAACCGATATCGATTCTCAGAAACGCAACTACTTGCGACATTTCGTGGACCCAAGAAACGCATTGCCTTTTTGACGGCAATTTACCAGTAGAATAACTGTGCCACCGACTCGGAAAGCTCGTTTGAACAATTAAGGATTTTATGGATCCAAAAGCAAGCGAAAGTGAAGCCTCTGTCTAAGAGCCTTTATGTCCCACCCTCTCCTCTATTGCAGTAAACATCAAATAACGATGTAGATAACCTTTTATCAAATAAATTTGATTTTCCTAAGCCTTCCTTTAAGGGAACAGAAAGGGCTTTATTATGTAGATTGTCAAGTGGGGAAGCGGTCTCGGGAGTGGTCATATGGGTAGCTGTCATTTTTAAATTCTTCTTTGACCATCTGGTCTGTCAAAGAAGATTGTTCATGGACATGGTCGAATCCCTTCCTCCATTCAAAATGACGTCTGTGACTACTAGAAGATGATTGAAAAGGAGTAATATAATCCAGATATGCATTTCTTTTTACATCTTCTCATCTATTGCTTCACCTCGGGAGAGATGTCTGCTGAAATTGCCGCTCCTTCCAAATTTAAGACTTTTACTGTATGTCCGATGAGAAAGAAACATATAAGAAACGGGAGCTCGATTTGCCTAGAATAATTTGAACATTTTTTTGCTCATATTTTCTGTGGTGACCTCGCTATTCTATCTGTTGGAAGTTTAGCGATCCCAATGTATGTCTTTCTGATATCTTCCATGGACCTCCATGATATCTGTTTTCTAACTCTCTCCGAGAGCATCAAAACGTCCTATGGCTATTTAGATAAAGTGAGGTTTCGTTCAGCTGTTTTGAAGAAACGAAGTTTCGCGATCCGCCCGGTAAGGCTAGCATTTATCTGATGACTGATGCTCAACCCGACCACTGGCTTGACTATCGACTCTGAAATCACATATATCGGGGCTCCTCTCCCAAGAGATATTTCCCTTCTTTCACTAGATACCGGAGTTATTTACTGTAGTTCCCGGGTGTGGTGTGTGTGGTGGAATGTACACCATGTACCAAGGTGGGCCAGCCTGTTTTGATGCTCCTAATACTGTTTGCTTATCTGCGCCTCATAATGTGGGCTTCTGTGATCACAAGGGGTGCGGCCACAGCTGCAACTAATTCTCGAGTTGTTCCCCCCGGTTGGACAACAATGTCCGCTGCACCCCTGGAACTGCGTTCATTCTCGTTGGAACGAAGAAGTCCAGTGATATCATGGTATCGTGGGTGGAGACTTTTCCGATTACCAAAATTCTGACATGATACTCCTTCACCGAAATTCATGTGGCATCAGCCTCTTCCAGTCTGTTATTTGTATATGCAACCATTTCCTCTTAGGGACAAAGAAATATAGTTGCCTATTCCATAAATCGACATCTGGAGCCGTCCTTTTGTTCATTACCGGTATAACCAGGAAACCATCGGACGCCCCAAAGATACTTAAGTAACACGTAGGAAGACACCCATAGATCTGTACATTACAACGAATACTAACTTTTATACAATTCCGGGCCCTCGAGAGATATTGCTCCCCCAGAAATTCACCAGAGAGCGTGTCTTCCAACTGGTGCCGCTTGGACAATGAATTTTGTCTTCAGGTGGTTCATTCCTTCAACCACCAGGGTTTGTTTCGGTCCCAATATCACTGCCCGATGGAAATAGCCGTGGGATCTAGCTTGCGAACCACAGATAGTAACCCATCCTTGGCAGTTATGGGCCTCCCGACTCAGCAGAGACTTCGGAAAGATATTATTTATCCGGACCGCATGCACCCACCGGGAAGAAGAAAGGCGAATTTCTCGGCATTTTCAACCAGATATCGAGGTAATCCGACAGCTGTCGCCTGACTAAAGATGCATATAAGGGGTCAATACCCGTGGAAACAAGATAATCGACTCACGGGGAGAGAGACATTTGAGAGAATAAGTCAATGTACTAATGGAGAAATGATGTCAGTCTCTGTTCGGAAAGAATAAAGGTCAAGAAT
>Ga0157379_10002292_pt1 | contig 15954 bp, 18 predicted proteins | sample S25metaG_FD_121802 | JGI IMG/M metagenome (GOLD analysis project Ga0157379, IMG submission 121802) | Switchgrass rhizosphere microbial communities from Kellogg Biological Station, Michigan, USA - S2-5 metaG | ecosystem: Host-associated > Plants > Roots > Rhizosphere > Soil | place: USA... | reverse complement strand
GGTCCAGAAGAGCCTGATCGGCACGTGCGCGTTCCTCGCGCTCGTCCTCCTCGCGAGCTTCTACATGGTCGTCAACGGCGCGGTGCAGCGCGGCGCACAGCAGCGGCTCGCGAGCGTCGACGTGGCGACGCAGGCCGTTGCGCCTGCCGCCGTCCAGCGCGCCGGCGCCCGCGGCGCGGCGTTGCTCGCCCGCGTCGGCAACTGAGCGATCGACCGGCGGCGGGACCGCGGCGTCGCGCACCCCGATAATCGCCGCCGGGCCGAGGGCCCCGGCGCCGCCCGTCGAGCGGCCGCAATGACGTCTCTCGAATGCGGCTCGAAGGCTCCCTGATCGTCTGCGAGGAATGCGGTCTCCCGCACCGCTGGCACCGGCTGGGCCACGGCGCGGTTGCGCGCTGCACGCGATGCGACGCCGTCCTCGACCGCTCGCACCGGCTCTCGGTGGACGGCATCCTCGCGCTCACGGTCGCCGCAGCGGCGATCTACCTGGTCGCGGTCAACGCGCCGCTCCTGACGCTGACGCTGCGCGGTCCCGCCGAGCATGCGAGCCTGATCGACGCGATCCGGTACGCCTGGACCGACGGCGAACCGATCATCGCCGTCGTCGCCGGCCTCACGGCGCTGGTCGCACCGGCGGCGTTCGTCGCGCTGCGACTCTACGTGCTGTTTCCGCTCTCGGCGGGATTCAAGTCGCCGGGGTTCAAATGGTGCGTGCGCATGCTGCACCAGGCCGAGCGCTGGAGCATGGTCGAGGTGTTCACCGTCGGCGTTCTCCTCTCGCTCGTCCGCCTCGCCGGCCTCGCGCACGCGTCGCCGGGGCCGGGCCTGTTCGCGCTCGGCGCGCTGACGGTGCTGTTCGCGTCGATCCAGTCGGCGGGCTTGAAGCGTCTGTGGTGGCAGGTCGAATGACGGTGACCGGAGACCGGCCGATGGTGCTCGGCTGCGAGAGCTGCGGCCTCGTCTCGCCCGCGGTCCGCGTCGACGATCCGAGGCTCGTCCAGGAATGCCCGCGCTGCGGCCATGTCCTCGTCGCGACCAAGCCGCATGCGTTGCAGCGCACGTGGGCGTTCGTTCTCGCCGCTGCGGTGCTCTACATCCCCGCCAACGCGCTGCCGGTGATGGTGACGACGCAGGCGCTGCAGCGCGACGAGCACACGCTGCTCGGCGGCATCCACGAGCTCTGGATCGACGGCTCGTGGGGCCTCGCGATCATCGTCTTCATCGCGAGCATCGCCGTGCCGGTGCTGAAGATCGGAGTGCTCGGTCTGCTCGCGTGGACGGTGCGACACAAGCCGCACTGGCGCCGACTCGAGCGCGCGCGTCTGTACCGGCTGGTGGAGACCGTCGGCCACTGGTCGATGCTCGACGTCTACGTCGTCGTCCTCCTCGCCGCGACGGTGCGCTTCGGCTCGATCGCGAGCGCGAGTCCCGGCCCCGGCCTGATCTCGTTCGCCGCGGTCGTCGTGCTGACGATGCTCGCCACCTGGTCGTTCGATCCGCGCCTGATCTGGCGCGACGCTGCCGATGGCCGAGCCGTCTGATCCGCCGCCGCCGTCCGACGCGGAGCTGCCGCCGCCGCGCGTCGTCAGCGCGGCGCGCTGGAACGTCTCGCTGGTCTGGCTCGTCCCCGCGGTCGCGATCGCGATCGCGGCATCGATGCTCGTGCGCAGCGTCTTTCTCGCCGGGCCGCGGATCGAGATCGAGTTCAAGTCGGCCGAGGGCGTCGAGGCCGGCAAGACCGAGGTCCGCTACAAGGAAGTCGTGATCGGCAAGGTCGTCGGCGTCGCGCTGCGCGACGATCGCGAGCGGGTCGTCGTCGTCGTCCAGCTCGACCAGAGCGCGGCGCGCTTCGCCGTCGAAGACACGACGTTCTGGGTCGTCAAGCCGCGCATCGGCACCGGCGGCGTGAGCGGGCTCGGCACGCTGCTCTCGGGCGCGTACATCGGCACCGACGCCGGCGTCTCGACGCGCTCGCGCAGCGAGTTCGTCGGCCTCGAGGCGCCGCCGCTCGTGCTGCGCGGCGAGCCCGGTTCGATCTTCGTCCTGCGCGCGACCGACCTCGGCTCGCTCGACGTCGGCTCGCCGGTCTTCTATCGGCGAACGCAGGTCGGCCGCCTCGTCGGCTACACGCTCGACGCCGACCGCGACGAGCTGACGCTGAAGATCTTCATCGAGGCGCCGTATCCGAAGCTGGTGACGCTCAACAGCCGCTTCTGGAACGCGAGCGGGATCGACCTCACGCTGAACGCGAGCGGTCTCAGCGTCAGCACGCAGACGTTGGTGTCGATCCTCGCTGGCGGCATCGCCTTCGAGGCACCGGCCGACGTCGGCAAGTCGCCGCCGGCGCCGCAGAACACCGTCTTCACGCTGTTCAACGACCGCCGCACCGCGCTGGCACCGCCCGACGGCATCGCCGTGCCGGTGCGGATGTCGTTCGACCAGACCGTGCGCGGCCTCGTCCCCGGCGCCGCGATCGACCTGCTCGGCGTCGAGATCGGGCGCGTGCGCAGCGTCACGCTCGACTACGACGCGCAGCGCAAGCGCTTCCCGGTCGAGGTGACGGGCGAGATCTATCCGCTGCGGCTGGGGCCGGTGCGCTCGGCGCTGCTGCGCGACGTCCACAACGCCGGCGATGCCGTCGTGCTCGAGAAGCTCGTCGCCGACGGGCTGCGTGCGCAGCTGCGCACCGGCAACCTGCTGACGGGCCAGCTCTACGTGGCACTCGACTTCGTGCCCGGCCGCGCTCGCCTGGCGGCGACGACCGAGGACGGCGCGGTGCGCCTGCCGACCGTCCCCGGCACGCTCAGCGAGCTGCAGCCGCAGATCGCCGAGATCGTGCAGAAGGTGAGCAAGATCCCGTTCGACGACATCGGCCGCGACCTGCGGTCGACGCTGGCGAGCGCGAGCCGGGCGATCAACCAGCTCTCGCCCGAGGCGCAGAAGGCGCTTGCCGAGGTCCAGCGTACGCTGCAGCGGACGCAGGCGACGCTCGAGAGCCTCGAGCGCAACGTCGCCGATCCGTCCGCTCCGGTGCAGCGCAACCTCGAGGAGACGCTGCTCGAGCTGCAGCGCACGTCGCGGGCGCTGCGCCTTCTCTCCGACTACCTGCAGCAGCATCCCGAGTCGCTGCTGCGCGGCAAGCCGGCCGACACCGCGGTGCCGAAACGCTAGGACCCACGCAATGGCTGGTGCACGTCGGCTCCTTCCTCTCCGGTCGCGGCACGCGGTCCGCGTCGCGCTGGGGTCCGCGCTGCTCGCCATCGCTGCGTGCAGCACCGCGCCCGCGACGCGCTTCTACAGCCTGATGCCCGACGAGATCACGCCGCGGCCGGCGGCAGCGCGAGCGGCCGCCGGCGCGGTCATCCTGCTCGAGCCGGTGCGCATGCCGGTCCAGGTCGACCAGCCGCAATGGGTCGTCCGCCTGCCCGACGACAGCGTCGCCGTCCTCGAGCAGGACCGCTGGACGACGGCGCTGCGCGACGAGTTCCAGGCGGCGCTGCTCGAGGAGCTGATCGTCGGCCATGGCGCGATCGATTCGCGGACGCAGCCGGCGCCAGGCACGCCGCCGTGGCGGATCGCGGTCGACGTGCGCCGCTTCGAGTCGCTGCCCGGACGCGAGGCGAGGATCGAAGGCTCGTGGACGATTCAAGGCGGCGCCGGCAGCCGCAGCGCGGCATCGCGCTGCGAGTGGCTGCTGCGCGAGCCGGCGGCGGGCGGGCTGGCGGCACTGGCGCCGGCGCACCGGCGCGCCGTCGCGCGTCTCGCCGACGCGATCGCGCAGGCGATCGCGCGCACGGCCCGCGGCGAGTCGGCGGCCTGTCCGGCCGCCGACGAGCGCCGCTGAACTCGCCGACGCTGCCGGCGACGGTGGCGGCGTTCTCGCGAGCGGACGCGAGCTCGCGGACGATCAGGGCCGCACGGTGATGTTGTTCTGGACCGCCTTGACGCCCTTGACCTTGATCGCGATGTTCTCCGCGGTCTGCTTCTCGAGCCGGTCCCTGGCGAAGCCCGAGAGCTGGACGTTGCCGTTCAGCGTCTCGACCTGGATCGCCGCGGCGTCGACCGACTTGTCCTCGACCATGCGCGACTTGATCGTGGTCGTGATCGCCGAGTCGTCGACGTAGGCGCCGACGGTCTCCTGGCTGCGCGTGATGGCGCAGCCGGACGCGACCGCGATCGCCGAGGCGGCGAGCGCGGTCGCGATGCTGGTGCGTAGGCTCACTCGTTCTCCTGGTTGGCGTGTCGCGGATCGTCAGTCGGTGAGCCAGTCGCTCAGCTCGTCGGCGTGCTCCTGCTCCTGGCTGAGGATCGACTCGAGCATGCGCCGCGTCGTCGAATCCTTGTCGCCGATCAGCCGGATCATCTGCGAGTACGCCTCGATCGCGACGCGCTCGGCGACCAGGTTGGCGCGGATCATCGCCTGCAGGTCGGTCGAGGCGTCGTAGTCGGCGTGGCTGCGCTCGACCAGCGTCGTCGGCTGGAAGTCGGGCTCGCCGCCGAGCTGGACGATCCGCTCGGCGAGCAGGTCGGCGTGCGCCGTCTCCTCGTTGGCATGGACGAGGAACTCCTCGGCGATCTTCGGCGACGCCAGTCCCTTGGCGGTGAAGTAGTGGCGCTTGTAGCGCAGCGTGCAGACGATCTCGGTCGCCAGCGCGTCGTTGAGCAGCTTGATGATGTCCTCGCGCCAGGGTCCGTAGCTCGGCGTCACCGCGCCTTGCTCGAGGCTGCGCTTGGCGGCCTCGAGCGCGCCTTCGTCGAGGCGCAGGCGTTCGCCGCCGGCTGGCGCGGAGGAGGGCGGGTTCTTGAAGGTTGCGTCGTTCATTTGCTGGACACCGCCTTGGCCCCGAGCAGCGCGAACAGCAACACTGCCACGAAGAGGACGAGGAAGACGACGAACAGGATCTTCGCGATTCCGGCAGCGCCCGCGGCGACGCCGGTGAATCCGAACATCCCGGCGACCAGGGCGATGACGGCGAAGATGATGGCCCACTTCAGCATGAGAGTCTCCTTGGGGTTGCAGCCTTTTCCGGCGACCGGTCAGGCTGACCGAATCAGCGAGGAATGACTCTAGTGGCGCAGACGGGTCGCTTGCATCGGAGCCGCGCGTGGTTCCCTGTAGGACGGGTGCGGCCCGCCGCGTAGCCCCGCGAGTAGGGGGTGGGTCCCAAAAAAAAAACGCGCCGGAGCGCGTTTTTGGAAGACCCCACGGAGGGAGACCGGTCGAGTTCCGCGCGGGCGGTTCGACAAGGGGCCGTTGGGAGGTAACCGTCAAACGTGCTACGGCAAGTTCGGTGCCCGGGCGGGCTCGGTGGTGGTGCCGGCCGTCGCCGCGCTCGCCGCGACCGGCGCAGCGGACGTCGTGCCTGCCCGCGCCCGGCGGCGGCGAGACGAGCTCGCCAGCGACGGGCTGGCGAGCATCTGCAGCCACGATTCGACCGGCAGGCGGCGCAGCGCGTGGCTCGCGAGTTGCGGCACAAGGCCGACGAAGAGCGCCGGACGCAGCAGCCAGCGCCACGGTTTCAGCAGGAGCAGGAGCGCGCCGGCAGCCGCCGCACCGAGGACGAGGCCGAGCGGATTGCGCTGTGCGATCGGCTCGACGAGCTTGCGCGACGTCTCCTCGGCGACGAGCCCTGCCGTGCGCAGCGGATGCGTCGCCCACCAGTCCTCGATCGTCTCGAGGACGAGCGCCGCGCCCGGCAGGTCGCGCAGGCGGTCGAGCAGGCGGTCGCCGAGCTGGCCGACAGCCTCCGGCATGATCGATGGCCGCTTGGGCGGGTGCGCGATGTCCATCATCGCCAGCCGCAACGCGCCGCGCGACGCCGCCAGGCGGTCCGTCGCGGGAACGTCCGTCAGCTCTTCCTTCGCCTGTCGCGCCGCGTCCTTGACCGTGTCGGCGGCGGCGCGCGCTTCGCTCGCGACGCGCGCGCCAGCGCCCGCGGCGCGGTCCTCCGCCTCGCCGGCCGCCTGCGACGGCGACAGCACGGTGCTCACGAAGCCACCTCGCGCAGCATCGCCATGTCGGCGTTGATCTGCTTCTTGATCATCGCGAACGCCTGCTCGATCGGCCTGATGCGCGCGACGACGACGCAGATCCCGGCGAGGATGAACGGCGTCAGCGGCACGACGACGAGCGCCCAACCGGCCGAGTAGTCGCCCGCCGGCACGGTCGCCCGCAACATCAGCGCGACGCCGACGAGGACCAGGCCGACCGCGACGAGGACGAGCGCGCCGAAGTAGAGGCCGATCCGCGTCAGCCACGACGTCGAGACCTTGCTCACCTCCTCGCCGACCAGCGCGGCGTAGTTCTCGACGTGATCGCCGATCAGGTGCGGCTGGGTCGCCGCCAGACGCAGCAGGGGATGGATCATGGCGTGATCCGCCGCATCAGTCGCGCGAGCGGCTCAGGAGTGTGATCAGTCCCATCAGCAGCGCGCCGGTCGCTGCTGCAATCAGCATCGCCTTGATCGGCTCGTCCTTCACGTAGGCGACGGTCATGTCCTGCGCCTGCATCGCGCGATCGCGCAACTGCTGCGACGTGTCGCGCACGGCGTCCATGCCGCGGCGGGCGGCGGCTTCGGCCTGCGAAGCGACCTTGTTGAGCATCGGCGCGGCCTTGCTGCGCACGCCTTCGACGGTCTCCGAGAGGCGGTCGAACGCCTGGTCGGTGGCGCGCTGCGTCGAGCGGATCGCGCCTTGCGTCGCGTTCGCGGTGGTGTCGGTCATCTCTTGCGCTTGCTGAGCCGCTGACTTGACTCCCGTGGTGTTTCCCGTGTCCATGGCTGGTCCTTTTGCTGGTGGGTGGCGATTCAGCTTCTCGTGCCCGCAGGCCGGAAGAACGACAAGGACGCCAGTGTGCGTTTCTCGCCGTCGACGAAGGATAGGTGCTGCGCGCGCGCCTGTGTCGGGGGACCCACCCGAGCCGGGTAGGAATCGGCCGACAAGTAAACAGGACGTTCAGGCCTCGGCGGCTGCCGCGACCGGCGCCATGCCTTCGCCGGGCGGCGTCGCCCCGGGCGCCGCCGGCGGCAGCGTCGCCTCGATGAGCGTGCCCGCATCCGGCGCGGACTCGAGCCGCATCGCGCCGCCGTCGGCTTCGACGCGGTAGCGCATCCCGATCAGGCCGTGCCGCGCGAGGCGCGGCTCGCTGGTGTCGAAGCCGACGCCGTTGTCGCGGACGGCGATCACGGCGCCGCCCTCGCTCGTCGGCTGCAGCGAGACGACGACCTCGCTCGCCTTGGCGTACTTGACGACGTTGGTCAGCGCTTCCTGGACGAGGCGGTAGATCGTCAGCTGCGCCGCTGCACTGACCGTCACGGGCGCGAGCTTCTCGACGACGCGGATCTCGCTGCGCGACGAGAACTCGCGCAGCAGGATCTCGAGCGCGGCGACGAGGCCGAGGTTGCTGAGCGACGATGGCCGCAGGTCCTCGATGATCCGGCGCTTGAGGGCGATGCCGCCGTTCAGCGCCTCGTTGAGGTGGGCGAGCCGCTCGGCGGCGTCGGCGGTCGCGCTCGCGCCGAGGCGCGACTTGAGGCGCGCGACGTCGAGCTTGGCCGCGGTGAGGAGGGCGCCGAGCTCGTCGTGCAGCTCGCGCGCGAGGAGGCTGCGCTCGTCCTCGCGGATCGTCTGCAGGTGCTGCGCGAGCTCGCGCAGCTGCGCCGTCCGCGCCGCGACCTCCTGCTCGAGGCGGTCGCGCTCGCCCGCGATCCGCTGCGCCTCGTCGGCGAGGGCGCGGTCGAGGGTCGCCGACTGGCGCAGGTACATGAAGAGCGCGAGCAGGCTGATCGCCGCCATCGCCGAGACGCCGACCCGGTTCAGCCAGAGCGTCTGGTAGACGTTGCGGCGACCGACCTCGACCTGCGCCGACTCGTGCGCGATCAGGCGCTCGCCGAGCGTGCGCAGGTGCTCCATCTTCTCGCGGCCGATGTCGGTGAGGAGGAGCTCGCGCCAGCCGGTGTCGCCCGGGCGGTCGTGGAGCGCGATCGTCGTCGCCAGCTCGCTCAGCTTGGCCTCGGTCTCCTTGGCGAGCTCGGTCATCGTCGCCGTGACGGCCTTGTCGCGCGCGTAGTACGTGTTCAGCCAGGCGATGAGCGAGCGCGACTCGCGCGTCGCCTGCTCGTACGGCTGCAGGTACTCGCGGCGGTCGGTGAGCAGGTAGCCGCGCTGGCCGGTCTCGGCGTCGATGACCGCCTTGACCAGGTCATTGAGCTTGGCCCGCGCCATCGCGCGCTCACCGAGCCGGTCGAGCGACGACGTCGCGTCCTGGTACGACGCCTCGCTGATCGCGAGCATCGCCAGCGCCGCCAGCGCGGCGAGCGGAAAGGCGATGACTTGACCGCGGAAGCGCGCCAGGAAACTCATCGTCGTCGCTGCCCCTACACTCCGATTCCGATGCTCACGAACAACCCGCGGGTGACGACGCCATGATCCGAATCGCCATCATCGACGACCACGCCATCGTTCGCGCCGGGCTGCGCCAGTACTTCTCCGACCAGGTCGACCTGCAGGTCGTCGCCGAGGCGGCGAACGGCCGCGAGGCCGTCGACATCGTCCGCAAGGGCAACGTCGACGTCCTCGTCATGGACCTGTCGATGCCCGACCAGAGCGGTGTCGACGCGCTCGCGGCGATCAAGGCGCGAGCGCCCGACCTGCCGGTGCTGATTCTCTCGGGTTTTCCCGAGGAGCACTACGCCACGACCCTGCTGCGGCAAGGCGCAAGCGGCTACCTCAACAAGGACTGCGATCCCGAGGAGATCGTCAAGGCGATCCGCACCGTCTACCGCGGCCGCAAGTACATCACCGCCGGCGTCGCCGAGCTGCTGGCCGACGGGCTGGGCGGCGGCGGCGATCGCCCGCCTCACGAGCAGCTCTCCGAGCGCGAATTCCAGGTGTTCCTGCGGCTGGCCAAGGGCGAGACGATCGGCCACATGGCCAACAGCATGTCGCTCAGCGTGAAGACGGTCAGCACGTATCGCACCCGGGTGATGGAAAAGATGAAGCTCGAGTCGAACAGCGATCTGACGTATTACGCGCTGAAGAACGGCCTGATCCAGTGACGCGCGGCGGCAGCCGGGGTCGGCCTGCTACGACAGCGGGTTGTAATCGGAGCCGCCGGTGCTGCCGTCGGCGAGCCGGCAGCAATAGAGGATGAGCGCGTCGATCTCGTTCGACTTGTCGAAGACGCGGTCGGCGCCCAGCTCGAGGCACTTGCGGCGCATGTCGGGTGTCGCGTAGTTGCTGAGGACGACGAGCTTTCGCGGCAGGCCGGCGTTCGCTGCCGCCTTGAGCACACCGAGCCCCGAGCCGCTCTTCAGGAAGATGTCGACGACGACGAGATCGCACCGGTTCTGCGAAGTCGCCAGCCACGAGACCGCGCTCGCCTCGTCCTCGGCGGTGCCGACGACGTCGATCGGCGCCATTTCCTCGAGCGCGGCGACGAGGTTTTCGCGAATGACCGGGCTGTCCTCGACGATGAACGCTTTCAGCTGGCTCATGGACTGCCCGGCTAGCGAGAGCTCGACTGTGGCGTGCCTCGCGCTGGGACTCGCCACGGCATCGAGGGGAGAAGAGGGACAGGCACGCTTGGGCAACACCGGAGTCGCGAGTGTCCGACAGCCGCTGTGCGCCGCCGGACCGAGAAGGACGCTTCGTTCGGTAAGCGATTTCCTACACGGCGTCGCGGCGGTGGTCGTCGCGCTTCTGGGCGCGGCGGCGCCGGTCGCGTTCGCCGCCGATCCGGCACCGCTCGTCGTCGGCTCGAAGCGCTTCACCGAGTCGTACATCCTCGGCGAGATCGTCAGCCAGACGCTGAACGCTGGCGGCCGCCCGGCGACGCACCGCTCGGGTCTCGGCAATACCGGCATCCTCGAGCAGGCGCTCGCGACCGGCGCGGTCGACCTCTACCCCGAATACACCGGGACGATCGTGCGCGAGCTGCTCAAGCGCGACGGCAACCCGGGCCTCGACGAGCTGAACGGCTGGCTCGCGGCGCGCGGCCTGAAGGCGGCGGTGCCGTTCGGCTTCAACAACACGTACGCCCTGGCGATGACGTCGGCGAAGGCGCGCGCGCTCGGCATCGCGCGCATCTCGGACCTGTTCCGTCCGGCGGCGCGCGATCTCAAGCTCGGCCTGTCGCACGAGTTCCTCGAGCGCGCCGACGGCTGGCCGGCCCTGCAGAAGGCGTACGGCGGCGGCGCCGCGACCCCGACCGGCCTCGACCACGGGCTCGCGTACGACGCCGTCGTCGCCGGCCGCGTCGACGTCATCGACGTCTATTCGACCGACGCCAAGCTCGGCCGCCTCGGTCTGACCGTGCTCGAGGACGATCGTGCGTTCTTTCCCAAGTACGACGCCGTCGTGCTGATGCGCGCGGCGGTCGACCCGACGCCGCTCGCCAGGCTCGCCGGGTCGATCGACGCGGCGACGATGATCGCGATGAACGCCGCGGTCGAGCTCGACGGCAGGAGCTTCGCCGAGACGGCGAGCAAGTTCCTCGCCGGCGGCTTCGCGGCGGGCGCGGCTGCGGCGAAGGCGCCGGCGAGCGCGACCGCTTCGTCGCCCGCCGCGGCGGGGCTCGTCGCGCGCATCTTCGCGCCCGACTTCGGCCGGCTCGCCGTGGAGCACCTGCTGCTCGTGTTCGGCTCGCTCGTGCTCGCCGTCGTCGTCGGCGTCCCGCTCGGCATCGCCGCCTGGCGCTGGCCGGCGAGCGAGGGCGCGCTGCTCGGCGCGGTCGCTGTGCTGCAGACGGTGCCCTCGCTCGCGCTGCTCGCGTTCCTGATCGCGCTCGTCGGCGCGATCGGCGTCGTGCCGGCAGTGCTCGCGCTCTTCCTCTACGCGCTGCTGCCGATCGTGCGCAACACGCACGCGGGTCTGCGCGCGGTCTCGGGCGGCATGGCGCAGGCGGCGCTGTCGCTCGGCATGACGGCGCGCCAGGCGCTCGTCCACGTCCAGCTGCCGCTCGCCGCGCCGACGCTGCTCGCCGGCGTCAAGACGGCGGCGGTGATCAACGTCGGCACGGCGACGATGGCGGCGTTCATCGGCGCCGGCGGCTTCGGCGAGCGGATCGTCGCCGGCCTCGCCGTCAACGACAGCCGCGTCATGCTCGCCGGCGCGCTGCCGGCGGCGGTGCTCGCGCTCATCGTGCAGGGCGCGTTCGATCTCGGCGAGCGGCGCGCGCGCGGCGGCCGGCCGCGCTGACGCCGGCCAGGCGGTGCGCCGCTGCGACAATTGCGAATGTCCCTCGACTGGCTGTCGCCCGCGCTCCTCGCCGTCCTCGTCGTCCTCACCCTCTGGATCGCGCTGCGCCGGCCTGACGCCGCCGTCGAGCGCTACGCCCGCGAGATGCGCGACGAGGTCACGCGCAGCGCGCAGAGCACCCGCCAGGAGCTCGCGCAGTCGCTGGCGCTCTTGCAGCAGGCGCTGCTCGTGCAGCACGGCGACACCGCGCGCACGCAGAACGAGCAGATCGACAGCTTCAGCCGCCAGCTCGCGGCGACGCAGCAGCACCTCGCCGAGACGCAGAACGCGCACGGCTCGCGCCAGGCGGGCTCGCTGAAGGAGCTGTCGGATTCGCTCGCCGCCCAGCTGCACGCGCTCGTCGAGGCGAACGACCGTCGGATGGCCGAGGTGAGGGCGGCGGTCGACGCGCGCCTCGGCGCGATCCAGGCCGACAACGAGAAGAAGCTCGAGCAGATCCGCGCGACCGTCGACGAGAAGCTGCACGCGACCCTCGAGCAGCGCCTCGGCGAGAGCTTCCGCCAGGTCGCCGAGCGGCTCGACACCGTGCACCGCGGCCTCAACGACATGCGTGCGATCGCTCGCGACGTCGGCTCGCTCAACCGCATCCTCACCAACGTCAAGACGCGCGGCAGCTTCGGCGAATGGCAGCTCGGCGCGCTGCTCGAGGACGTGATGACGCTCGACCAGTTCGCGCGCAACGTCGAGACGATCCCGGGCAGCAATGCGCGCATCGAGTTCGCGATCCGCATGCCCGGCCGGCCCGACGCGCAGCCACAGTGGCTGCCGATCGACGCCAAGTTTCCGCGCGAGGACTACGAGCGTCTGCTCGACGCCCAGGAGCGCGCCGACGCGGTCGCCGCCACAGCGGCGGCGAAGGCGATCGACCAGCGGCTTCGCCTCGAGGCGCGGACGATCCGCGAGAAGTACGTCGCGCCCCCGCACACGACGGACTACGCGATCCTGTTCGTGCCGAGCGAGGGCCTGTATGCGGAGGTGCTGCGCCGGCCGGGCCTCTTCGATGCGCTGCACCGCGAGCACCGCATCGTGCTGGCCGGCCCGACGACGCTGACCGCGATCCTCAGCAGCCTGCAGGCGGGACACCGCAGCTTCGCCCTCGAGAAGCGTTCGACCGAGGTCTGGGAAGTGCTCGGCGCGGTCAAGACCGAGTTCGCGCGGTTCGGCGAGATCCTGGCCAAGACCAAGAAGAAGCTCGACGAGGCGTCCAACACGATCGACGATGCCCAGCGGCGCACCAACGCGATGTCGCGCCAGCTGAGGAACGTCGAGGCGCTGCCCGAGCAGCGCACCCAGTCGCTGCTGCCGCGCACCCTCGAAGACGCGGATGAGTGAGGCGGGCGGCGACAGCGGGCCGCGCCGCGACGACCTGGCGCGCGCGCTGCTGGCGCTGATCGGCGGCCAGGTCGCGCTGCACTCGTGCATGGCCGGCGTGCGGATGGCGGCGCCGCTCGCGGCGCTGCGCGAAGGCCACGCGGCCTGGGCGGTCGGCGTCCTGCTCGGCCTCTTCGCGGCGGCGCCGATCGCGCTCGCGCTTCCCGCCGGCCGGCTCGCCGACCGCCATGGCTACCACCTGCCGATCCGCGTCGCCGTCGTCCTGACCGCAAGCGGCGGCATCGCCGCAGTCGTCGCGACGCTGCTGCCGTGGGGCGCGTTCGCCGTCCTCTGCGTCGCTGCGATCCTCGCCGGCGCCGGCGCCAACGTCGGCCTGATCGCGATCCAGCGCGCCGCCGGCCGGATGGCGAGCGACTCGACGACGCTGAAGCAGGTCTTCTCGTGGCTCGGCCTCGCGCCGGCGCTCGCCAACGTCGTCGGCCCGGTGCTCGCCGGAACGCTGATCGACGTCGGCGGCTTTCGCCTCGCGTTCCTCGCGCTCGCCGCGCTGCCGCTCGCCGGGCTCGCCGTCGCGCGCTTCGTCCCGGTCGACCGCCATGCCGCCTCGGCGCCGACCGCCGCGCGGCAGAACTCGTGGAATCTGCTGCGCGAGCCCGGCTTCGCGCGCCTGCTGATCGTCAACTGGCTGCTGGCGTCGAGCTGGGACGTGCACTCGTTCCTCGTCCCGATCCTCGGCCACGAGCGCGGCTTCAGCGCTTCGGCGATCGGCTTCATCCTCGGCGTCTTCGCGACCGCGGTGGCGGTCGTGCGCGCCGCCATTCCGGTGCTCGCGCACCGCCTGCGCGAGGCGCAGGTCCTCGTCGTTTCGATGCTGACCTGCGCTGCGGTGTTCGCGGTCTATCCGCTCGCGCGCTCTTCGTGGGTGATGGCAGGCTGCGCCGTCGTCCTCGGCCTCGCGCTCGGCGCGGTGCAGCCGATGGTCATGACGACGCTGCACCAGATCACGCCGGCGGCGCGCCACGGCGAGGCGATCGCGCTGCGCTCGATGGCGATCAATCTGTCGAGCGCGGTGATGCCGCTCGCGTTCGGCATCGTCGGCGCCGCGCTCGGCGCGTCGGCGCTGTTCTGGGTGATGGGCGCTGCAGTCGCGTCGGGCAGCCTGGCGGCGCGCCACGTCCGCTCGGCGCCGGCGACGTGACGCCGGCGCGCCCGATCAGAAGCGGATGCCGCGCGACGGCGCCGGCGCGTTCGTCGCGAACGGCGCGCCCGGCCGCGACGCCGGCGTCGGTTCGGTGCGCGCGACCGGCTGCTCCTTGCGCTCGACGACCGCGGCGACGGGCCGCGGCTGGTAGCCCGGCGGCAGCTTCGACTCGCGCGGGTAGCCGGCGGCGTCGAGGTACTGGTTCCAGGTGTCGTGCGCGAGGCCGCGCAGCACCTGCGAGCCGATCATGAGCGTCGGCGCGTCGCGGCCGCCCGAAACCCTCTCGAGCGCATCGACGTCTTCGCTCGTCACCGCCTGTCGCTCGGTGTAGGGAACGCCGCGCTGCTTGAGCAGCTGGCGGCCGGCATTGCACGCGTCGCAGACGCCGGTCGTGGTGTAGAGGGTCACCGGGTACTTGGCCGCGGTCTGGCGCAGCTCGAACGGCAGGTCGGGCTCGACCGCCTCGGCCGGCGCGCGCGCACCGAGCGCGGTGACACGGCCTTCGCTCGGATTCGGCGCGCGGTCGGTGTAGGTCACCTTGCCGTCGCTGCCGATGACCTTGTACTGGGCGTGCGCGAGCGGCACCGTCGCCGCGAGCGCCGACAGCGCGAGCAAATGCGAAAGCGTCGTCGCGCGACGCGACGTGGGCGAAATCGTGGCCATGGGAGCGGGGGCGAGAGCGGGAGAGCGATCGAATCTACCCGAGCGACCGGTCGACTTCAATGGCCTTCGCGCGCGCGCGTGCAAACGTCACAAAGCGTCACGACCTTGCTGCACGAACGGTCAGTCGCGTCCGACGAGCGCGTGCCGCTCGGCCGACTCGACGGTGTTCGCGAGCAGCATCGCGATCGTCATCGGCCCGACGCCCCCGGGCACCGGCGTGATCGCGCCGGCGACCGCAGCGACGCCGGCGAAGTCGACGTCGCCGCAGAGCTTGCCGGCAGCGTCGCGGTTCATGCCGACGTCGATGACGACCGCGCCCGGCTTGACCATCGGCGCGGTCAGCGTGTTGGCGCGACCGACCGCGACGACGACGACGTCGGCGCTGCGCGTGTGCTCGCCGAGATCGCGGGTCCGGCTGTGGCAGATCGTGACCGTCGCGTCCTTCTGCAGCAGCAGCAGTGCCATCGGCTTGCCGACGGTGTTGCTGCGGCCGACCACGACCGCGTGCTTGCCGCGCAGGTCGATGCCGGTGCTCTCGATCAGGCGCATGCAGCCCCACGGAGTGCACGGGCGGAAGCCCGCGACCCCGGCGGCGAGCCGGCCGGCGCTCTCGATCGAGAAGCCGTCGACGTCCTTGGTCGCGGCGATCGCCTCGACGATGCGTGCCGCCGAGATGTGGCGCGGCAGCGGCTGCTGGACGAGGATGCCGTGCACGCCCGCGTCGGCGTTCAGCGCAGCGATGCGCGCGAGCAGCTCGGCCTCGCCGAGCGTCGCCGGATACGCCTCCTGCAGCGAGCGGATGCCGACCTCGGCGCAGGCGCGCACCTTGTTGCGGACGTAGATCGCGCTCGCCGGGTCGTCGCCGACGAGGATCACCGCGAGGCCCGGAGTCGTGCCGGCGGCGGCGAGTGCGGCGACACGCCCGGCGAGCGCGGCGCGCAGCTCGCGTGCGATCCGCGCGCCGTCGATCAGCTGCGTCAACCGTGCATCCTCGGGCTGCGGCCGTCGAGCCGGACCGGGCGTCGCCTGCGAAGCGGCCGCGCCGGGACGCTCAAGCCTTGCTCTGCGCGCCGAGCGCGATCTTCAGCAGGTCGGCGACCGTGTTCGCGTTCAGCTTTTCCATGATGTTGGCGCGGTGCGCCTCGACCGTCTTGATGCTGATGCCGAGGTCGTCGGCGATCTGCTTGTTGAGGCGCCCGGCGACGATCCGCTCGAGGACCTGCGCCTCGCGCGTCGTCAGGCGCGACAGCAGCGCGTCGCGGCTCGCCGCCTCCTGGTGCTTGGAGAAGTCGAGGCGGGCGCGCTCGAGCATCTTCTCGACCAGGGCGACGAGCTCGTCTTCCTTGAAGGGCTTTTCGATGAAGTCCTCGGCGCCCTTCTTCATCGTCGTCACCGCCATCGGCACGTCGCCGTGGCCGGTGATGAACGTGACCGGCAGCGGCGAGCGCCGCTCGAGCAGCTTGTCCTGCAGCTCGAGACCGCTCATGCCGTCCATGCGGATG
>Ga0157379_10002289_pt1 | contig 15967 bp, 11 predicted proteins | sample S25metaG_FD_121802 | JGI IMG/M metagenome (GOLD analysis project Ga0157379, IMG submission 121802) | Switchgrass rhizosphere microbial communities from Kellogg Biological Station, Michigan, USA - S2-5 metaG | ecosystem: Host-associated > Plants > Roots > Rhizosphere > Soil | place: USA... | reverse complement strand
GCGCCCGACGATCGGCGCTCGGCTCAGTCGGCCGCGGGGGTGCCTTCCGAGGAGCGGAGCGCCCCGCGGATCAGCGGGTGGCCGCCGAACTCGATCGCCTCCAGGATCTGAGGCTCCAGGAGCCCGACGCGGCGTGCGCTCTTCAAGAGGTGCGGCACCTTCGTGCCCGCGATGGCCTCCTCGAGCTCGGCCTCGTTGATCTCCTGCTGCTCGCGCAGCATCTGCGGCGCCAACTTCTCGACGTCGGCGACGCCGGCATCGCGCAGGCGGCGGATCACGCGGGACAGGAAGATCGGACCCGGGCGGTCGAGGAGCGAGCCCAGGATCTGGCTCAGCCACGGACGCGCGAATGCGATGCGACGGTCGAGCGGCTGACGGCGCAGCCACTCCGCGAGGTAGAGCACGCCGAAACCCATGTGCCGGCTCTCGTCGCGGGTGATGAGCTCGATGATGCGGCGGAGCAGCGGATGGGTGGCGTTCTCCCGCAGTGCCTCGAAGATGCTCATCGCGAAGCTCTCGAGAAAGAACTGCTCGGTCGCGATGATCTCGAGCGCGTCGTTCGACGCAAGGAGCGCATCGAACATCATCTCGGTGCCACCATCGATGTCTTCGACCTGCTCGCTCATGCGGTCGATGAAACGCCGATAGGCGAGATGGTGCCGCGCTTCGTCCATCGCCTGGGCGGCGGCGTGATTGCGGTAGTCCTCCTCGTGGAGCAGGAGCACGAGCTTCGCGCAGACGTTCTGGGCGACGCTCTCTCCGACCTGCAGGATGTTGAGCATGCGGCCGACCGCGCGGCGGGTGGCGTGATTCTTCGCCTCCGCGGGCAGCGACAGGAACGTCGGCGTCTTGCCGTACGCGCCCCATCCATGGGCGACCAGCGGATCGTCCGGCGCGACCGGCACCGTCCAGTCGACGTCGTGCTCGAAATCCCAGTCGGCCGAGTGGGCCTTGGCGAAGAGCGAGTTGATGCCCGGATGGCCGGTGTTGCGCATGTTCAACAGGTCGCGGGTACGCATCGTTGCCGATGCTAGCGGGACCGGCGAGTTGGCGGAAGGCCCGTCGGAGGCGGCCAGGGTCCGGCCAGGCAGCAGGCGTGGTTGGGAATCGGGGCGTGGTCCGCGACGCGGCGGGAGCTCAGCCGCGCGAGCCGCCGAGCGATTCGAGATTCTCCAGGAGCACGCCGATCGAGGCGATGAAGCGACTGAACTTGCGCTCGTCCTCGGCGTCGAAGGGCATACCGTCCTTGCGATTGAGCAGCTGCGCGACGGCGAACACGGCGCCGGTGCTGTCCTTGAGCGGCAGGCATAGGATGGCGTGGGTGCGAAAGCCGGAGCGGAGGTCCACGTCCTGATTGAAGCGCGGATCGGCATAGGCGTCGTCCACGCGGATCGCGTATCCGCTTTCTGCGACCGCACCGGCAATACCCGTACCGATCGGGATTCTGACCGGCACGCCCTCCGGCACGTCCTCGGCCACGCGCAGCAGGAGCGTGCGCGTGGCATCCTCGACGAGGAACAGTGAGGCGCGCTCGGCGTTGAGCAACTGGCCCAGCTTGCGCGTGAACGCGAACAACCCCTGCTCGAGCAGGCTCTGGAACGCCTCGTCGTTGGCCAGCGCGGTGGCTTCCAGGAAGCGCTGCGACTCGTCGGTCAGCTGCTCGAGGAGGTTGCGGAACCCCTTCTCGTCGAGCTGGTTGACGATCTCGTCGAGCGGCTGTTTCTGCTTGTTCTCGGCGAGGGTGCGCATCATCAATTGATTGTTGGCGATGACGGCGTCGGTGAAGGTCGAGAGGCGACCATCTTCCAGGTGCACGATGCGATCGGCGACGTCGAGGATGCGGTTGTCGTGCGTGACCAGCAGGATGGTGGTGCCCTTCTCCTTGGCCAGCGCCTTCAGCCGATCGACCACGTCGCGGCCCGATTGCTTGTCGAGCGACGCGGTGGGCTCGTCGGCGAGCAGGATGGCCGGCTCGGCGACGAGCGCACGGGCGATCGCGACACGCTGGCGCTGGCCGCCTGAGAGCTGCTCGCCCTTGTGGTGCAGATGCTCACCGAGACCGACGGCGTGCAACATCTCGATCGCGCGGGCGCGGGCCTCGCTGCGCGTATGGCGCCGCGTCACGCGAGCGCCGAGCTCGACGTTCTCCACGGCGGTCAAGGCACCCAGGAGGTTGTGCTGCTGGAAGATGAAGCCTATGCGACGCCGGGCGCGTTCCAGGGAGGCCGCGTCGGCACCGCACAGCTCTTCGCCGAGGATGCGCACGCTGCCTTCTTGCGCGGAGCGCAACGCGCCCACCAGGGTCAGCATCGTGGTCTTGCCCGAGCCCGACGGCCCGGTGACGATCACGATTTCGCCCTCGGGGATCTCGGTACTGACGTCGAACAGGATCTGCTTCCGCAGCGCGCCTCTGCCGAACGAATGGTTGAGATTCCGTATCGCGATGGGTGCGCCGCTCATCAGAATACATCCGCCGGGTCGAGCCGGCGCACCTTGCGCAGCGCGAGCAGCGCCGAGATTGCACACATCACGAGCGTCATGATGAGCACGACGATCGCCCGCGACGACGTGACATACATGGGCAATCGCGTCGCCTTGGCCGCCGCACCGTAAAGGAAGTGCACGATGAGCAGGCCGGGGATGTATCCCAAAAGGCCCAGGATGGCGGCCTGCTGGACGACGATCCCCGACACGAAGCGGTTGGGATAGCCCATCGCACGGAGCGTGCCGTACTCCTTCAAGTGCTCGGACACGTCGGCGAAGAGGATCTGGTAGACGATGATCGCGCCGACCACGAAGCCCATGATGGCCCCGAAGGTAAAGATGTAGCCGATCGGGGTGGCCGCGTTCCAGTAATCGACCTCGCGCTGGATGAAGTCCTGTCTGGTGAGCACCAGTACGTCCCCGGGCAAAAGCGCCTTCAGCTGTTCGCGCGTCGCTTGGGCGTCGGCGCCCGGCTTCAGCTTGATCAGACCGAGTTGGATGTCGTTACGGGAGCGCTCCGGGAAGAGCCGCAGCCAGTTGTCCTCGCTGGTGATGATGTTGCCGTCGATCCCGAACGACGGACCCATCTCGAACAGGCCGACCACCTCGATCTGGCGATCGTTGACCTCGGTGACCAGGGGATGCTGCGGATCGAACGCTTCCTTCACCGGGCCGAACTCGGGGCGCGAAGCTGCGTCGAAGAGCAGCACGTCCTGGCGCCGCAGCAACGTGCGTCCGTCGTCGAAGCCCTTGGTGAGCAGCACGTTGTCCTCGGGGTGGAAGCCGATCGCCGTGATACTGTGGCGATCGTTGGTCCAGGGATTCTTCCAGACGGCCGGCGCGATGTAGACGGGGCTGACGTGCGCTACCTGCTCGAGTGCAAGAGCCTGGTACAAGCGACGTATCGAAAAGGGTTGCGGACGTACGATGAACACGCTGTCGCGGCTGAATAGCGCGACGTCGTAGTCGAAGCGCTCGTGGTAGCGCACGGCGCTCTCGAAGAGCGCTGAGCGGAAGCCAAGCTGCATCATGATCAGCAGCACGGCGAACCCGATTCCGGCGAGGGCCACCAGCAGCCGCATGGGACTGTGACGCAGCTGCAACCAGCCCAGAGGAGCGCTCACGACGTTGCGACCTTCGGCCTCTTCCCGAGCTCAGGGGTGGATGACGACTTCGACTTGGAGATTTGTGAGGGCCGCGACCTTTTCGGGCTGATCCAGCAATACCTCGACCTCGACCACGCGCGCGTCCTTGCGCGCGGCCGGGTCGGTACCGGTCGCGTCCTGCTTGCGGACCTTGAGGCGCACGCGTTCGACGACACCCGCGAGCGGCGCGTCGAGCGCGCTGCTGGTCACGGTTGCTCTCTGCCCCGTGTGCACACGGCCGATGTCGGTCTCGTACACCTCGGCGATGGCGTACATACGATCGACGCGTGCCAGCTCGAGCACACCTGCCGCATCGACCAGCTCGCCGGGACGCTTGAGGATGTGCAGCACGCGTCCCGCCGTCGGCGCCCGCACGTACGTGCGCTCGAGAGCGGCCTCGGCCTGGGCCAGGTGGGCGCGTGCCACGTCCACGCTCGACGCCGCGGCTTTCGTCGCGATGCGTGCGGCGGCACAGGAGCCGGAGAGCGCCTTGGCATCGCTGGCCGCGACGTCCGCTCCGTCGATCGAGACCGCGCCGCTCTTCAGGAGCCTGCCCACACGTGTCGAGGTGCGCCCGGCAACGTCGGCGCGGGAGCAGGCCTCCTGCTCCTGCCCGACGGCCATTTCCGACCGGCGCTCGGCCAGGTCCAGGTCGGCCTCCGCCACCTTGACCGCCGCCCGCTCCACGGGGGCGGCATCCGTCTCGGCGAGGAGCTGGCTCTCGGTAACATCGTCTCCAGCTTCCACCAGCAGCGTGCGCAGTACCGATCCTGATACCGCTTCCGGTATCGACGCGATGCCCAGGCGGACGATGCCGTGCTCCGGCTCGATGCGCCCCAATGCGGAAACGGCGCCCGTGTGAGGGGTCGACGCGAGGGGGGCCTTGTCGTCGTTCGTCGCCCGCCCGGTCGCGAGGCCAAGGCCCAAGAGCATGCTGAGCAGGAGGGAAACGAGTCCCGCCACGACGATCAGATTCCTGCGATTTCGGGGCCTTGGCATAATATATGGCGTTCCAAGAATGATTCGGTCGACTGCGGGTGATCTTTCGTGAAGGTTCCGCCGATCGTCGAGACTCGACGGGAGGCAACTCCGAGCGGACGCGGGCGTTGCTACAACAACCTTCGTTGCCAGATCGAGGCGAGGCTGTCGAGAGCCGGGAGGCACGAGCGAGCGCCCTCGGGCGCGAGCATTTCGCGGTGAGCTCGGTCACGAACTTTCGCTGTTCCCCGTCCTACGGGTTGCTCGGCGCCCTCTCCAGTTGCCCGGCGAGCAGCGCGGCGCGGAAGAGTTGCAATCACGATCAGGCTAAGGTCATCCTAGCCCTCCTCGAGGAGGCCGGGCGGCAGCCACTGCCACCGCGCCACGCTCGATGTGCGGTCGTGTAAGGCAGCGGCATGGAATCGCTCAAGGTCGACATCGGGTGCGGCTACGAGAAGCGCCCAGGCTTCATCGGAGTGGACAAGGTTGCGGCCGAAGGCGTCGACCACGTGGTGGACGTGGAACGGGAGGCGCTGCCGTTCGCCGACCGGACCGTCGATACGATCTTCTCGGCGCATTGCTTCGAGCATCTCGCCGAGCACGCACTCATCTTTCACGAGATCAGCCGCGTGGCAGTGAACGGCGCCCGGCTGGAGATCTGGACGCCGTATGCTTGGACGGACGAGGCTTTCATCTACACGCACCGCACGTTCTTCAACGAGCTCCACTATCTGCATCCCTGTTGCATGTTCCCGGAGCATTGGCGGCCCATTCTCGGAGCCGACTGGCAGCTCGAGGAGGTCCAATTCGTCGTTACCGACGAGGTCCTCGCCGATCTGCGCCGCAACGGGATAGGCCTCGAGTTCGCACTCAAATACATGAAGGGCGTCGCCGTCGAGTTCGGCGTGCACCTTCGAGTCTGGCACGAGGACATGCCGGAGCGGACGCCACCCAGGCGGACACATTCGCGGACTCGCGACGGCATACGACTCGCCGTCGCATCCCCTGCCCCGACAGGACGCCTTGCGCGCCTTTGGAATGGCCTTCTGCCGCGCTCCCGCGCGCAGGTTTGATCCGGGCGGACGCTACTCTGCGAGCGTATCGCCGGAGCCGCCGAATTCCTTCGGGAAGTCCTTGAACTTCGGCAACCCGTCGCGCACTGCCATCACCTTCTCGCCGTAGTGCACGTGCAGGGTCGGTCGATAGGTGAAGCCCTGGATCGAGCCCGCGGGCACGTCCGTCATGCCGATGCTCGGATGCCGGACCAGCACCGGCGCCCCGCATGCCGTGCAGAACTGACGGTGGCTGTTCTCCGTTCTCTTGTAGAGGCCGAGCTTGTCCGCGCCTTTCGTCACCTTGACGTTGGGCGTTGGCCACAAGCTCGCCGCATGGATCGGCGCGCCGAGCCAGCCACGGCAGGAGTTGCAGTGGCAGTACACCTGTGCCGTCGGGTCGCCAGTGATCTCGAGCCGCACCGCGTCGCAGGCGCAGCCTGCCTCGTATGTGTTCGCCATGGGGTATCTGATTCCACGGCCCCCGAGCGTACGCAAACGTCAATGATGCTTGGACCGGGGTGGTAACGGGTGGTAGCCACCGCACCAGGAAGGAGCTCCTGCGATGAGCGAAAGGTATCTGCTCGATGGGCTTCGCGTCGTCGAGCTCGCGACCTTCGTCTTCGGACCCGCGGCGGGAACGGTGCTCGCGGACTTCGGCGCCGAGGTCGTGCACATCGAGCATCCGAAGATCGGCGACGCGTACCGCTATCTGACGCAACTCCGGCCACTGCCCGCCTGCGACGCGAACTACTGCTGGATCCTGACCGCACGTGGGAAGAAATCGCTCGCGCTCGACCTGCAGCGCGAGGCGGGCCGCGCCGTCGCCCTCGAACTGGTGCGCCGCGCCGACGTCTTCATCACCAACCTGCATCCGTCGGTGCTCGAAAAGCTCGGCATGCGCTGGGAGGACCTGGCGGCCGGAAACCCGCGCCTCATCTACGCCCACGCGACCGGCTACGGCGACGCCGGCGCCGAGGTGGAGAAGCCAGGCTACGACGCCACCGCCTGGTGGGCACGCTCAGGCCTCATGGACGCGGTACGTCCCGGTGGCGCCGAGTTCGGCCTGGCGACCGCGGGCATGGGCGACCACCCGAGCGCCATGGCGCTGGTCTCTGCGATCGCGCTCGCGCTCTACGACCGCGAACGCACGGGCAAGGGCCGCCGCGTGCGCTCGTCGCTCCTCGCAAACGGCGCGTGGTCGAATTCGATCCTGATCCAGGCAGCGCTCTGTGGCGCTCCCGAGTTTCGGCCGCCGACGCACGCGGAGTCGCTGAATGCGCTCGTGAACCACTACCTGTGCGGCGACGGCCGTGCGCTGTACCTGGCGATGATCCAGGAGACCGTCGAGTGGGAGCGGCTCACCAAGGCAATCGGCCGGCCCGACCTGCGTGACGACCCGCGTTTCCACGATCTCCCGGCCCGCCGCGCGAACGCCCCGGCCCTGGTCGCCATCCTCGACGTGGTGTTCGCGGAGAAGCCCTTGGCAGAATGGCGCGCCGCGCTCGACGGCCACGGCGTCACGTTCGGCATCATCGCGCGCGTCGAGGATCTGCCGGACGATCCGCAGATGAACGCGAACGGGGTGTTTCGTCCCGTCGAGGGCGAAGGCGTCGTTCCGGGTCTCCGCACCGTCGACAGCCCGATGCACCTGGACGGCGCACCCAAACGCCCCGCCACCCGCGCGCCCACCCTCGGCGAGCACGGGCGGGAGATCCTGACGTCGCTCGGCTACTCCAGCGAGCGTATCGACGAGCTGGTGCGCGACGGAGTGGTGCGCGAGTAGCGCTCAGCGCTCGCCGGTCGCGAGCCAACGGGCGCACGTTTCGCCGAGCTCCCGGCGCGCTCTGGCCTCGTAGGCGGCGCAGTCCTCGGGCGTGAGCAGGTCGCGCCAGCGGCCGTTCGTGCCCTTGTGGATGAACGTCTCGGCACCGCCGTCCCAGAACGCCCCTCCGAGCGGCACGCTCGGGGTCGCGTTCGCCTTCATGTACTCGAAGGTGCAGTGGTGCACCTGCGTCGGAAAGAGGGCGTCATCGACGGGGACATCGAGGAACGCTGCGATCCGCCGCATCTGCCCGGCAAGGTCGGCCTTCAGCTCGGAGAAGTGCAGCAGCATGAGATTGGGGAGGTCGCGGATCGCCCACCACGTGCGCACGTTCTCCCAGAACGGCCACCAGGGATGGCCGTCGACCGCCAGCCAGCCTCGGAAGTACTCGACGACCGAGTCCGGCGGCCGTTCGATGGGTCGCCCGACGAGGCCCGGGGTGAGGTTGAGCGCGTCGTACCAGCTCTGGTTGGCGTTGACGTGGTGATTGTACATGCTCCACACCACGTCCCGGCCGTCGCGTGCGATGTAGAGGTACTTCGCCTTGGGGGAGTAGACGAACGCGTCGACCGGTAGATGCGTCTTCACAAAGCGGCGGTGCGTCTGCGCCTCCAGCTTCGGCATCTTCTCGGCCTTCGGCGGCACGCGCAGATCGACCCACGGCGACATCTCCGCCACCTGCAGGTCATCCCGGCCGTCGAACAGAAGCTGGGCGACGATCTGTTGCACCCAGGTGGTGCCGCTCTTCGCGTACGTCGCGATGACGATGTCGTCGTCGCGGTAGACGAAGTCGTTCCAGGTCGTCGAGTCGAAGTGGTGATTGTGGATCTCGCGCGTCTTCTGCGGCCATCCGGAATGGGTGGGCACGCGCCTCTCATCCTCAGGAAGGCTCGTTGGTGAGGGCCTTCGCGATGGCTTTCAGGACCTTGCTCTCGTTGTGCGACACCTGGAAGACCGCGTTCAGGATCCCGCCGCTCGCCTTCGCGACCCGACGCGCGTGCTCGAGCAGATCATTGCGAAAGGTCGTGAGCTCGTGCGGGCTCAGGGTCTTCCGCAGCTCGCCGGCGTACATGTACCAGGCCTTGCGGGCATCGTCGTTCGGGGGGCTCTTCAGCGCGTTCTCCAGCATCGAGTGCGAAGCGCTCCCACGCACGATACCGTGGTCGTGCGCGGCTTCGAGCACGGCGCGGATCTCGCGCTCGTCGACCACGCTATCCGCCCAGGCCACCTCGACCAGCGGGAACAGCTGGAAGGCGGACATCATCTCGCCACTCAGGCTCAACTGAACCAGGTTGTCCAGGACCGCTTCCTGCGTGATGCCGGTCGCCTTGCGGATGCTCTCGCGATCGAGCGTACGGTGGAACACCGCCTTCAGCTTGTCGACGAGTTGCGCGTCCTTCTTCCTGAAGTATTCCTCCTCGAAAGCCTTGCGCCGTTCCTCGAATGGATCCTTTTCCATCGCTGATCCTCCAGGATGAATTGTAGCATGGTCGTCCGGCTGGCTCAGAACCGCAGCACGATCTCGGCCGGGCACCTGTGCACGGTGACCCCGTCGGAGGCAAACGCGCCGGTGGCGACCCCGTCGACCTCGACGCGGGCGAGCGGGCCGCCAAGCGGTGGCCGCACGACGATGCCGCCGGGCGGCACGGCAAGCGTCCCGCGCAGCGCGAGCGCCAGCGCATCGGCGGCGACGCGCCGCAGCGTGAAGCCGAAACTCCCCCAATACGTCGGGAGATCATCGACGACCACCTCGCCACCGTCGTCGAGCCAGGCGTCGGGGATGCCCGAGGCCACGACCAGCGCCTGGTCCTCCTCACGCTCGTAGGCCAGCATGCTGCGGAAGGCGAGGACGTACTCGGCCGCGATCCAGGCGTGCGGCACGTCGCCGATGTGGCCGGGGCTCCGTGGGTCGCGCCAGGAGATCTCGGGCCACTGGTTCCACGCGGGCGGCCGTTGATCACCCAGCAGGAACTCGCCGAGCTCGTTCGCGGCGGCGCGCTCGCCGAGGTGGACGAGCGCGCCGACGATGCGGACCTCATAGGCGGTGTAGTTGGCCCAGTCGATCTCGTTGTGCGTGCGACGCCGGAACCCGGCCAGGTACTCGGCGAACGTCCGCGCGAGCGCGGCGGGCGGCATGAGCGCCGTCTCGCCGAGGAGCGAGATCGCGTTCGCGGTCGCGGTCGGGTCGAAATCGGCCCATTCGACCGATCCGGGCACGTAGTCGATCTTGCGCGTCGTGATCGTGGTCGCGATCGACTCGCGGATGCTCGCGCGAAAGTCGTTCCGCGATGCGAGCAGCCGCTCCGCCAGCGCGGCGTCGCCGCGCGCGCCCGCCAGATGCGCGGCGTCGCCGAGCGCGCGCACCGCCCAGAAGTCGTCCCAGTAGGCGTGCACGGGATGCGACAGGTACCCCTCGTGGCTCGCCGACTCGGGCAGCAAGCCGCGGAACGCGCGTTTCTCGGGGGTCTCGAATGCGGGATCGAGCCGCGTGGCGCGCAGCGCCTCGATGTGGCGTGCGGCGCGCTCGACGTGCGGCCACAGCTCGTCGAGGAACGCGCGATCGCCCGTGAAGCGAAAACAGTCCGCGACCGCGAAGATCAACTCGCCGTGGCTGTCGTGCTCGACGAGCCAGTCGGGACCGCTGCGATCGACGACACACGGCACGGTGCCGTCGGCGGCCTGATACGTGGCGTACCAGCGCACGAACTCGGCCGCCTCCGCCGCGCAGCCCGTACGCAGGAGCGCCGCCGCCATGATCGCACCGTCGCGAATCCAAGCGCGGGTGTAGCGGCGCGGGCCCGGCTGCAACGCGGCACCGTCGCGGTTCACCAGTACATGCGCGATCGCGCTCCGCATCGTATCGACCCAGTGTTGCCAGCGCGGCGCGACGCGGATCGCGACCCGCCCGAGCTTCTCCTCCCACTCGCGCCTGACGGCGCCGAGCACCCCGGGCCCGTTCGTCCCCGGCGGCAGCGCGTCCGCGCCGTCGGCCGGCGTCGTCCCGAAGGGAATCGCCAGGTACACGTCGCGCGGCGACGCCGGCGCGAGGTCGAGATCGAAGCGCAGGGCGCCGGAGCCGTAGCCGCGCTCGTCCCGCACCCGCGTGCGGGGCGGCAACGTCCCGGAGCGCAAATGCTCCGTGATGCCCCCCTGCTCGAAGGCGGTCACGCCGACGCCGTCGGCGGCGACCAGCGGGATCACGGTGCGCGTGTCGTTCACTCGCACGCGCGCCGTGCTCGCGTCCAGATCATGGATCAGGCTCACGCCGCCGAGCTCGCCGAACGCTTGCCAGGACGGCGTGACCTGGAACGGGCGGACCGCGGCGAACAGCGTCACGCGCCGCGGAGTCCCGCTCTCGACCCGGTAGCGCACGAACAGCACCGGGCGGTCGCCGCACCGTGCCGCGAACGCCGTCGTGCGCAGGCCGAGCCCGTCGCCGTGCCAGACCGAGGACGGGATCGGCAGGTGTCCGCGCTCAAGCTCCTGGCTCACCGCGACGTCGGCCCAGGTCACGAGCCGGCCGTCGGTAAAGAGGAACGGCTCGATCGAGAACGTGCCGCGATCGACCTCGACCATGCCCTCTTCGTTGATGAGCGCGCAGGTTGCACCGTCTGAAACGCCGACTGGGGTCCAATAGGTCTGCTCGCCGAGGAGATAGCGAGGGTAGTCGCCGCGCGGCGCATCCTCCGCCACCGCGCGGCCGGTCGGCTTGAGCGGCGCGCGCGTGTTCGTGGGGCGGACCTCGATCGCCTCGATACCGAATCCGCCACCGCCGACGCTCTCCTGCAGGTCGAGACGGAGATAGCGCGCCGAGGCGTTCGGCATGTAGATGTAGCTCTGCGCCGCGTCGGCCTGTGCGGTCGCGTACACGGTCTGCCACGCGACACCGTCGTTCGATGTGGCGACCGTGAACGCCCGGGCGCGGCCGTCGGGCTCCCAGCGGACCACGAGGCCGCTGAACTCGTGCTCGGCCCGGAAGTCGATCAGCAGCCATTGCGGCTTGGACGGCTCGCTCCGCCAGCTGGTCTTCGGCGCGGGCGCGAGGATGCCGTCCGCGCCGTACTCGGGCAGCGCGCTCGATACCCGCACGATCGGTGCGGCGCCGGGGCTCAGATTCTCGAGTCGCAGATTCGCCATCCACACACTGCCGTGCCCGCCCGGTCCCGCCGCGAGCGCGAGCTCGACCGCACCGACGTCCGTCAGCGGCCCGCCCCCGGCCGGACCCCACGCGAACTCGATCTGGCTGCTGCGGATGCGCATCGAGTGCCACTCCGCGGGAAGCGCGAACGCGTCCTCGTGGTACCACCAGACGTTGCGTCCGGTCGGGTCGCTCAGCTTGAGCTCGAGGCGATTGCGGGGACCGATCCCACGCAGGTCGAACGAGAGCGCCCAGCTCTCGGGCAGCGTGAGCGATAGCGCCTTGCGCGCGACGACGAATCCGCCGCCGCCCTCGAAGTCGAAGTCGAGCCGCATCGCCTTGCCGCCGGGTCCCACGTCGCTGGCGATCGCGAGTCGGGCGAGGCCGGATGCGACCGGCAGCCAGGCCGAGAGATCCTCGAAGTCGTCGAGCGAGACGTGAGCCATGGGCCTCGAAAACCGTACCCTGCGCGCGACGTTAATGAAGGTCGACGGGGTTCACAACCCGGCCCTCACGAGCGGCCGTGGCCGTCGGTCGAAGCGGCCGGAGGTTTGCGGTATGTGGGGCCGTTGCCCTTGCGTCCCCCTGCCGCCGCGCGGCCGGAGACGACACCATGCCAAACGGAACGGCGAGCCAGGCACAACTGACGCGGGAAACGTTGTCCCGCTTCGTCGCGAGCACCCGCACCTTCGTCACCTCGGAGGTGGGGGGCAGGGCCGTCGTATTCTTCGCCGTGCTCCTCACGTTGCTGCTCGGTATCAACGGCCTGAACGTGCTGAACAGCTACGTCGGCCGGGATTTCATGACCGCCATCGAGCAGCGCGATCGCGCCTCGTTCCTCCGGGAGGCGCTCCTCTACGTCGGCGTCTTCGGCGCCTCGACGGCCGCCGCGGTGCTGCTGCGGTTCGCGGAGGAACGCCTCGGCCTCCTGTGGCGAGCGTGGCTCACGGGACGGCTCATCGGCCTCTACCTCGACGACCACACGTACTACCACCTGAATGCGACGGGCGGACTGCCGAACCCCGACCAACGCATCGCCGAGGACGTCCGCACGTTCGTCACCATGACCCTCTCGCTGTTCCTCATGGCGCTGAACGGCTCGATCACGATCCTGGCGTTCTCGGGCGTGCTGTGGTCGATCAGCCGCACGCTGTTCCTCGTGGGCATCGCGTACGCGGGGGTGGGCTCGCTGCTGACCGTCATCCTCGGACGTGCGCTCGTGCAGCTGAACTACCGGCAATCCGACCGCGAGGCCGATTTCCGCGCCGGCCTCATCCACGTCCGCGAAAACGCGGAGTCCGTCGCGCTGCTGCACCGCGAACGGCAGCTGCAGGGCCGCCTCCGTGGTCGCCTCGACGCGCTGGTCGGGAACATGAAGCGCATCATTACTGTCAATCGCCACCTCGGGTTCTTCACGACCGGCTACAACTACATGATCCAGATCATTCCGGCGTTGATCGTCGCACCGCTCTTCATCCGCGGCCAGGTCGAGTTCGGCGTCATCACGCAATCGGCCATGGCCTTCTCGCTGCTGCTCGGCGCCTTCTCGCTCGTCATCACGCAGTTCCAGACGATCTCCTCCTACGCGGCGGTCCTGGCGCGCCTGCACGCGCTCGCCGAGGCCGCGCTCCCCGCGACGCCTGCCACGCACACGATCGAAACCGTCGAGGACGATCGGCGTCTCGCGTACGAGCATCTGACGCTGCGCGCGCCGCGCGACGGCCGCGTCCTGATCCAGGATCTCTCGGCCGTGATCCCGAGCGGCAGCCGGGTGCTGATCCGCAGCAGCGACGGCGCGGCCCGCAATGCCCTGCTGCGCGCAACCGCCGGCATCTGGGAGGCGGGCGAGGGACGCATCATCCGCCCGCCGCTCGGACGGGTCGCGTTCCTGCCGGAGCGGCCCTACCTTCCGCCGGGGACGCTGCGCGACGCGCTCGGCGGCAAGGACGGCGGCCCGGTCGTCTCGGATCCGGACGCACGGCGAGCCCTCGCGGCGCTCGGTGTCGAGGAGATCGTCAGCCGTGCCGGCGGGCTCGACGAGGAGCGCGACTGGAACGACCTGCTTTCCCTCGCGGAGCAGCACCTCGTCTCGATCGCGCGCCTCCTGCTGGCGCGACCGCAGTTCGTCTTCCTGGACCAGCTGGCGCGCACGCTCGAAGCAGCACAGCTCGCGACCCTGTACTCGGCGTGCTCCGCGGCGCATGTCACGTACGTGACGATGGGAGACGACGATGATCCGTCCGAGGGCCACGACGCCGTGCTCGCTGTGACCCAGGATGGCCGCTGGAGCTGGACCGGCCACACGGACCCACCGAGTGCCGGTGCCCTGGGAGCGCGCACCTCATGACACAGACCGCACCTGACGTTGTGCAGCTGCGGAGCCCGTCGGACCTGGTCGTCCAGGTGAACCGCAACGGATCGATCCGCCGCATGGATCATCGCGACGTCATCCTGAACATGTACCTCGGCTCGGAGATCGAGAGCCCCCCGACCAACCTGTATCTCCGCCGCCGCGGCGCCGTGATCGAGTCGACGCCGCTCCTCGGACCGCGCAGCCCGGGGACGGTCCATCTCGACGCAGCCGGACTGGTCGTATGCGGTGAATGGCATCACGTCCGCTTCACGCTCGCGCTCGTGCTCGCCGCCGCCGCACCGGCCTGGTTCTGGCACCTCGCCCTCGAGAATGGCGGGCCCGAGCCGGTCGACGTGGACGTCGTCTACGCGCAGGACGTCGCCCTTGCGCCCTACGGCGCCGTCCGCATGAACGAGTACTACGTGAGCCAGTACCTGGACCTCACGCCGCTCACGCACCCGTCGCACGACGTCGTCCTGGCGGTGCGCCAGAACCTCGCCGTCGGCGATCGCCACCCGTGGGCGGTGCTGGGCGCGCTCCGGCGCGGCGTCGCGTTCGCGACCGACGCACTCGACCTGCACGGCCTCGCGACGCGCGCGGGCGCCGCGCCGGCCGCGCTGGCATTGCCGGCGCTGCCGTCCCGGCGCCGGCAGCACGAGCACGCGATGGCGGTCATCCAGGACGCGGCGATCCAGCTCGCGCCAGGAGCCGCAGTCACGCGCGGCTTCTTCGGCTGGTTCGAGCCGGACCATCCGGCGGTGACCACTGACGCCGACGTGGGGTTCGTCGACCGGGCCCTGACGCTTCCCGAGGCCGCGGATCCCCGGCCCGGAGCGATGCGCGTCGCCGGCGCCGCGCCCGCCGCGACGCTCTTCAGCGAGCGGCCGATGCTCGAGAGCCGGCATCTCGACGATGCCGAGCTCGCGACCTTCTTCGGCGGCGAGCGCCGCCACGTCGAGTCGCAGGACGGCGTCCTGCTCTCCTTCTTCACCGGCGGGCATCGGCACGTCGTCCTGAAGGCGAAGGAGGAGCGCAGCCTGCGGCCGCACGGCCACATCATGCGCACCGGCGACGGCCTCGTGCCCGACGAGGCATCGCTCACCTCCACGGCGTGGATGAACGGCGTGTTCCATTCGCTGGTGACGCAAGGGCACGTCAACATCAACCGCGTGCTCTCCACCGTGCGCTCGTACCTCGGCCTCGCGCGCGCCGGCGGCCTGCGCATCTTCGTCGAGCTGGAGGGCGGTTACCACCTCCTCGGCGTGCCGTCGGCGTTCGCCATGACCCCCGGCTCGTGCGAGTGGATCTACGTGTACGCGGGCGGCACCCTCCGCGTGAGCTCGCGCGCGGCGACCGGCCGGCACGAGCTGGTGCTCTCGCTCGAGGTGCTCGCCGGGCCGCCCCGCCGCTTCCTGCTCTCGCACCACGTCGCGCTCGGCGGCGACGACGGCGCCGATCCGGTGCCCCCGCGGGTCGAGCGCGACGGCGACGGCGTCGTCATCCGCACCGACCCCGCAACCGACCTCGGCCGGCGCTTCCCGCATGGCTGCTTCCGCATCGATCCACGCCCCGGCACGGTCGTAGAGCGCGTCGCGAGCGACGAGGCGCTCTTCGCCGACGGGCGGTCGCGCGCGCAGCCGTACGTGCAGGTCGTCACCGCACCGGCAACGGCCCTGGCGTTCCGCATCGTGGCCGGCCTCACGGCGCCGATCCCCGCCGTCTCCAACGCAGCGCCCGTAGACGACCGTCGCGCCGAGGAAGGTCTGTGGACGGATCTGGCCGGACGGACAACCGTGCATCCGCCGGGCGGCATCGGCGAACGCGTAATGCGGACGCACGACATCCTGCCGTGGTTCGCCCACGACGCGGTGATCCACTACCTCGCGCCGCGCGGCCTCGAGCAGTACTCGGGCGGCGGCTGGGGGACGCGCGACGTCTGCCAGGGTCCCGTCGAATGGCTGCTGGCGCTCGGGCGCACCGCGCCGCTCCGCG
>Ga0157379_10002286_pt1 | contig 15972 bp, 18 predicted proteins | sample S25metaG_FD_121802 | JGI IMG/M metagenome (GOLD analysis project Ga0157379, IMG submission 121802) | Switchgrass rhizosphere microbial communities from Kellogg Biological Station, Michigan, USA - S2-5 metaG | ecosystem: Host-associated > Plants > Roots > Rhizosphere > Soil | place: USA... | reverse complement strand
GGGACAGTTGAAGGAAGCGGATTTTTTGAGATGGGGAAGCACAAAGAGGGTAACTGGATTGAGAAAGGCTGAGCAGGATGGAATTTGGGAGGGGATCAAGGATCGTATGTATTCACTCATTTCGTTGCTTTATTTCATATTAACATCATACTTTCTAAACATCAGACAATTTCGAAAACTACTGGCGCGTCGCCTCTAAAATCTGCCCTACCGCCACACCCTCTTCCAACGCCCAAGGAAACCAATCTCCACATATGGCTCCATCCACACTCTCTCCTCATGCTCAATCCACTCTCACACCCCGCAGTCAAGGCAATGACTCTGGTGGAGGCGGCAGCACAGCAGATAGTGCTTACGGTGTTCGGAATGTACCCATGAGGGTGTACTTACCAGATGGGCCTGTGTTACAGGACTTGGTGGCGCCGACTGAGACCGATGGTGCGTATTTCCCTATTTATATATCATCTAGATTATTGACACTATGCAGGCAATCCCGCTCTACTTGGAAAATTCCTCTCCTCTCACCTCCCACTTCTATTCCCGCACGGTGACCATCCGAAACCCCTGGCCTACGCACTGGTACAAGGCGTTGTATGCCCCATGCAGGCAGACATCGCGTGGTTAGGGGCTTGTTTGGCTGGTGCTGACGGATGGGTTAATATTTGCATTGGTTTGATTAGGAGTGATTAGAGCGGCTGATACAACCGGGGGGATCTAATGGCGTATTTGTAGTTTTCGTAGGTCCGGACGCGTTCGATTGCTCTTTTAGGCTCTATGACGTTTATACCTCTTATTTTACTAGTCATATGAAGTTCTGATAAATATTGATTGATACCCTTCCATCCCAGACGATCTTCAAATTTCTAGACTCTTAAAAACGAAACCGTGGTTATCGTGTCGCTTGAATATTGAATATATTTGGTGTATTATATTAATGGATTACTTGAAGGCCCCATAAAAGCAATAGCGCAGTACAAATACTTTTGATAATAGCCAGAAGGAAACGGCAGAACGCCTAGATAGAACATTAGTGAGAGAATAATTTAGAAAATATATCATAACGAACATACCCAGGAAACCGTTCATCATCTATGCCCTTTATGACGCCCCTTGACCACAGTAAACCCATCCTCGTCAACCTCAGGCTCCTCTCGTGCTCTTCGTTCGGAATCCAAGAGCTGGGGTGCTTCGTCTCCTTCCCCTGATTCACCAGAGTCATCACCAGAGTCATCATCAGAGTCATCAGACCACTGGCATTCCTCGTCACTGGCAGCCTTCTCATCCACAACTATCTTTCTACCTTTCGCCTTCTCAACCATCTCCTCCAAATTCTTCACACTCTCCGTTCGCCCCTCGACCATAGTCTCCTGCCATAGCTTGACAATATTCGCCGCAACGGACTGTGCACTCCCATCTTCTATAACGACCTCGAATTCATCGGCCATAACTTGCAAGAGCATTTCTTCGACGTATATAGCATCAGGAAGAGCCTCAGATTTCGCGGCAGCCTCTTCGAAAGAATCGACAATAGCCGAAGCGAGCCAAGTGCGTTTTTGGACAGATTCTGCTCCACCCCAGCCTCCGTCAACGGCGATTTTGAGTGCAGGCCATAATGTTAATTGAGCAATAGTAGCTCGAGCGAAAGATACGAGTGCTGGAGGGGGTGCAGGGGCTGCTGAAGAGCTAGCCATGATGTGGTCGATGGCGCGGAGTTCGAACATAACTTTTTCGACCATGCCACTCAGTGCAATCGCTGCAAGGAAGGCTGCTCAAGCTGCGAAACTCAAGACCAGCACCCAAGATGATCTTTCTAACGCAGGTATCGACATAGATCCTTCAGAGGCAAACTCTGTTACAAAATCTCGGTCCTCTTCTTCTGTGACATCTGCCGTCACACCAAACTCTCCTGGCTCGCGGAAAAGGAAAACGAGAGTAGATGATAACTCCATTCCTAGGAATAAAAAAGCGAGGGGTCTAGTTAATGCTGATATTGGTTTGAACCGATATTTCCATGCCAATCAGCCAGTGGAAGGCCTTGAGGAGGACGACTTTGAATCTAGGTCAAATTCAGCTTCGAACGACGAAGGTCCAGGAGAGGAGCTAATAGAAATACAAGAATCTACAATCTCGCATTCAAAAAGAGCATATTCACCGAGCAGACCCGTCGCCGATTCTTCTGATGAGGAGGAACCACCTTTGATTCAAAATGCTGAAATTATTCAAGCTGCTCCAATCCAGGATTCTCTACAGCTACCAGCGAATATTTTTCGTCCAAAGCCCGAGGTTAACACATTCAAATTATCCTCTCAAGAAATTCGTGCCTTGCGTCTCTCCGACACTGATACAGCCACAATAATAGGATTGTTGTCTGAGCAGACGCTCACTTTTGTTGGCTCAGCCCTTATCACGGTTTTATACGGTTCGGTCTCACTCCTCGGCATCCAACTCCGAAAATCCTGCATTTCGTATCCTGTTTATTCTCCGAAGTGCAGCCCCCTGGTGACGATTTCCGCTCTCAAAAATGGTGATGATAAAATGGAAGGGACTTCGAACATTGTACGATTTCCAACTCGGTTGCGCAAAATTCTCGAACACTCGGATGCTGCTCTTGCTATCCAGCCGCTTTTCTCTGGCGTGAGTGGGTTAGGAAAAATTATGAGGCCATTAGCTGGGGCATTCGAATCATCTCCAGAGGGCCACGAAGAAGAGTCGATGCGAGCGCTCGATGTCAAAGGATTTTGGCCGGTGCGTTTCTCTCACAGCGCTTATACGCATTTTTCATTAATTTACCGTAGCTCGATCTTCAAGAAAACCCTCGTTCTAACATGACTTCTTTCCTCATGCCGGAACAATGGGCGAAAACATTGGATAACCTCGCTATACTTTCCGATGGCCAAACGTCTGCAAACGACAAATTTATCGGGGTAGTTAAAGGTCCTAAAAATTGTGGAAAAAGCACATTTGCGAGGACGTTGTTGAGTAGGCTGTGTACAAGGTAATGGTCGGCGTATCTTTCTATAGTTTTAAATATTGACTCAACTTCCAGATTTCGTCATGTTGCATTTTTAGAATGCGATATTGGTCAATCTGCGTTTGCACCTGGGGGAATGGTGTCGTTACATGTTCTTTCTAGACCCATTTTCGGTATGTTTTCATGTTTATTACATTCGTCGCTAATCATCTTGGCATTAGGGCCATCCTTCACTCAGTTGCGGAGACCATATCGTGCCCATTACATCGGAGCATCCAGTCCACGTTCGAACCCTTCGTATTACCTCTCCTGCATTGAATCTCTGGTCCAGAAATACATGACCGACATCCAACATACATACCAAGAAATGGACGAATTCGAAGGTTCCGAGGATGATGCTCGATCCGATACTTTTATTCCGCTGGTGATCAATACTCAAGGATGGATCAAAGGCTTAGGAGGAGATCTATTACGAAAAATTCAAAACCTCGCTCAACCGACAGATATTTTCGATCTTGATCCTCAGAATAGTATGATACCAATCCAGCGGTTACAAGCCTCCTCACCTGCTCGTTTACATCAAGTCAAAGCCATTCTTAACCCCCCCTTGGCTCTATATTATACGGCTAGCGACTACCGCGCTATGTCTATGGTGTCATATTTCCATTCGCATTCTCTCGCCTCGGACGGGGGGTCGATGACTTGGACGACAGAGTTTCCCTTATGCGCCAGAGTCCCGTGGGAGGTCGATTGCAAAGAGGCCATTCAGCAAATCATCCTCATTGGTGCTGGCTATGAAGATGTTCCCCCTCAAGAACTGGGAAAGGCAATCAATTGTAGTATCGTCGCTTTAATTGCAGAAGAAGATGCTGGTTTCAACTCCAAGGAGAACCGAGAAGAGGAAGAAACATGGCCATATACCCAGGGTAGTCCAACCCCATCTCCAAATGATACCCACTGTATAGGTCTCGCATTCATCCGTGGGTTAGATTCTGAACGACACATTCTTCATCTCTTGACTCCTGTTCCGTTGCAAGAGCTCTCAAAATGTCGTATTTTGGTGAAAGGGGAGCTTGATATGCCTATATGGGGTTTCTTGGATTTCCACCAAGATGGTGGTGTCGCGGGGGTGAAGTGGGAAAAGGTACCATATTTGCAGATGGGAGCTGGAGATTCCACAGTTATCGGGGGAGCCAGGAGGAGGACACGGAGGAATCTTATGAGACGGAGTCAAATGTAGAGTTAACGCTTCTTGAGTTTGGATATCTAATTGCTCTTCATTATCTTTCTGGTTAATAAAGGCGCATTTCATTGGGATGAAGCAGAAAGCTGTCTGCGGAACATTTTTCGCCTTGCATATCTATTGGTGTTATTTCCAGGAGCCAGACAATATCCTAACTGCTTCCTCCGGTTCTATGTTCGAATTCCTTGTCGCGGTGATTGGCTCCTCGAGTCCGTTCCGATTCGTGGGAGTCACCCACTACGATGAGCTATGTTACTGTCCCGACCAACGCAAATGCATATATATGGGCAATTATTAGTTGACTTATCCATAGAAGAACTCCACAGAATCCTCCCATCTACTACCATCCACCATGAACGTGCTCTTAGGCGATAGGGTCGATATCCCTCCCACTGCAGTCGTTTCGGGAGGTTCACTTTCAGGTCTGATGGTTGCGTTGGTTTTAAAGGACCTCGGATACAGGCGATTATTCCATTCATCGTATATTAGAAATATCTTCTGAAGCCAGTTGACAGTGTTACAGTGTTTGAAAGGTCAACAACTGTACAAAGCCAGGGCGCTGGGATTGTGCTGGGCAGATGGTCAACCAAGTTTTTCAACGACTTTGACAAGACGGAGACAGATATAAGCGTTCCAGTATTTAGGAGACAGTTCTTTAACCGAGATGGATCAGCGATACAGGAAGAGACGGTCAACCTCGGAATGACGAGTTGGGACAAGGTGACCTATGGCTTCAGTTGTTCGAATTAATAGTACTGATCTGTGTTCTAGTTATATTATACCTTGAGGGCAAATTATGACGGATATCTTCGGGAAGGCTATATCAATAAGACCGAAATGGTCGCTGAAAAGGACGAAAGTGCAAAGTATTTTATGGGAATAACTGTTCTCTCGCATACCTATGATCCCGCCAATGGAAAGGTGGTTGTCACTTTCCGCGATAAAAATGGAGAAGGACATATTGACGCAGATTTATTTATTTGTGCCGAGGGAGCTTCATCATCTTCGAGAGAGGTTTATTTTCCCAATCTCCCTAGAACTTATTCAGGATATCTGGCTTTCCGCGGGCTGTGAGCTCTCTTGGGTCAGAATGTGGCAGATTCCAGATTAATGAATTTTCAGTGTCCCTGAAAGGGAGTTGGAGCCGGAGACAGCGAAGGCTCTCGTCCATTCCATGAGTGTTAGTAGAATTTCTCCATTTTATGAAATAACAGGACTAACTTGGTAGTAGTTTATTCATGCCGATGACAGCCAATTTCTTTGTTATGGTACACTCAAAGCGACAAAATATTATATAGCCTCTTCTAATCGCATATTCTTCAGCAATCCCTGGACCAAACGGATCCAGCATTCCTGGCGAGCGATATCTCAATTTCGTTTGGTATAACACGTATCCTGAAGGTCATGTCTTGGACAAAGTCATGACAGACAGGGAGGTCGGTCATGAATATTATCAGTTATTCGTCAAATTGATGTCCAGGTTTCAGGGGAAGCGACGACCCTACTCAGTCTCGTCAGGTAAAATGCCGGAATCTGTAGTGGAAGAGGAAATTGTTCCGAGAGCACATGCAAAACTCTCTCCCCAATGTCTAGAAGTGCGTAGCGCATTTCGTATGCATTATAACTTAACACATCCCCCCTCAGGTCGTGTTGAAAACAAAGCAACCTTTTGTCCAGGTTGTTACAGATGTGATCGCTACTGCGGCCGTATTTCATGACGGACATGTCGTATTAATGGGAGATGCTCTGAGCGGTGCAAGACCTCATACAACCGCATCTACGTGAGTAAGCAATCTCTTTGAGAGTTAGTCCTGATTTACCTCCATAAAGGAATCAAGCTGCTGATCATGCTCTTCGTTTACATTCTGTCCTTAAAGAAAACCCTCGAAATTTAGGGTGTCTAAAGCAAGCTTGGGAACCTAAATCTCTCGAGTACTCAGAGTACTTATTTGACATTGGAAAGCGTATTGGGGATCTGAGTCAATTTGGAGATCATCCGGTAGGAATTTCAGTTTCATTATCTCTTGAAAGGCTTAACGGCTTCTCCCCTCTGATAGATGAACGTCGACAAAGAGGTGAGTAATTCTGTTTAAATAGTCAACTCATTTGTGGCTTAATGTATTTAACCGTCATAGAGATCGGACAGATCACTTGAAGAATGGATGAAGGTCGGAGAGCCCAAGTAAGTGAACATACAGCGGAATAGGGGCATTTTTATTCGCCTCAGTGTTATTCTACGGTTCGAGTAGGGAATAGGAATATAAATTACAGGAAAGCCAATATTACGAGTGATGTGAAGTACCCCCCGAATTTTAACTACGAACCTCCATCGCCCCAGGGAAAAGCTCTGACCGCACACGCTCCGCCTCTGCGTCCTCATGGTCTAACGGTCCAGCAACTCTGGCCACGGTAGTAGTGTCGTCAGCCGAAGACGACGAAGAAGAAGAGGACGATGACGACGACGAAGAAGTGATGGAAGTGGTGGAAGTTGTCGTCGTTGATTCTTTCTTCTGTAGAGCTGCATCACTCACTACTGGTTGAGTGGTTGCAGGGTTTTCATCGGGGAGCAGGATTTTTTCGCCATCGTTTGCCTTGACCCCGTCAGGTGAGTCTGTACGGAATACAGAGCTGATTTCTTTAGGTTCATCCTTGGGATCCACGGGTTCGACTGGGGGAAGAGATTCGATGGCTTTTGGCTTTTGGTCACCACCAAAGATATCTCGACCAGGTTCGACTTTATCAACCGCGATTGTTGTAGTTTGTTCTTCAGCTTTCTTCAGCTGGTCCTCGGGAACCTTTACAACAACAGGGCCACGTCCAGCAGCTTCTAAGGTCGTCGACAGGGCAGCTGACGGTGATTTCGAAGGTGTCGCAATCACTCGTCCTGAATATTGAGAATACTAGACAAATCATCAGGAAATGGTTGGTTAGTACTTCAAGAACAAGGCTTACATCGTCGAGGAATTCATTGCTGGGGGGGGGATCAGTAAAAGTAGTATTGTACATTATGGTACATACCAGGCGAAATCCCATGTTTTAACCCACTTGGCACTCATACACTTGGATTTGGTCCAAGGACTACCGTAAGCAAGTGAGGCAAAGTGCTGGAATGCCCATATCGAGACAAGAATGAGGACAACAGCGACCTGGAAGCGAATGCGGGGACGTAAAGTAGACGTTGCAAGGTCAAAGACTGCGCAAAACATTAGGATAGCGAAATAGAGTGCCGGGAAATAGTGGTGCAAGAAGAGTTGTCGTTGCATCAAGTAGAAGGGGAAGTAATGAAGACCCCAGCCGAGAGCTAGGAAACCACAGAGTTGATCGTACTTGACGACGCCGGCTGTTAAGTTGTGTTAGTAACATTTCCTGAGAGTGGAAAGGATGACCATACAGTGGTTGAAGTCTTGATATCCCCTCTTGGCACGTAAGATGAGGAATCCGCGAACGGCTCCGTAGGCAAGGATTGCAGCCGTACTCAACCACCAGACGAAGGGATTGCCAATCAAGTAGATTTGGCGATGGTCTTTAACCCAAAAGTTCTGCAGACTAGATTAGCATATAGGGTTTGTGAAGATTGATCGGAGTCTCACAATGCCTCGAGACAAACGTGGCCAAGAGCTAGGGCGAGAGTCGTATGCATGGCGGTCGGTTAATCCGGCATTAGTAGTCCACATAACCCGTTGTAACTCTATGAACTTCGATAGGAACCCAGGTTTACGGTAGTTAACCCTTTCCGCGCCTTCGGGGACTGAAAATCAAATGGCTAAGAGACAGTAGAAAGGACGATAACATGAAAAGGCTTACGAGCAGGATGGTTATTCGTCTCAACATACCAAAGGGAATTCGCCCATACTGCGTTCTTATTGCAAGTGACTTCCTGCTGCTCGAAACCCCAAGCCGGTAACTTGACCTTATGCGAGAAGAGATAACATCCAGTGAGCGCGTGACGTAACCTGAACTTGGTCGTAAGGGTTCGAAGACGCTTCATACTATATCGATCTCTTGAATCTCCTTCAACAATGTCAATGATCCAGTCATCATTCGCGTCTCCCATGAATCCAGGGAAGCCGTATCCTGAAACTTCATTCTGGAAGTCGACTTCGGAGACGGGAGGACGGAAGTCGTGCGAATGGAGGCGCTTTTCGGTGATGATGTGGTGTAACCGAAGACGCATGCCAGTCGTAATGGGAAGGAAAGGCTTAGAGGCAAAGTCGAAGTTGATTTCGCCTTGATCGGTTTCACTGCTGTTTAATAAGTACCAATCGTTGTTGGAGTCGCGGTGAGGATAAAGAGTAATTTGTTGTTCTGGAGGAAAGAGGTGAATACCACAATGAATAGATGGAGGGGGATTCTTACGTTTGCTGCCACCAGGATAGTTGTGCGTATGAGAATGAAGATAACCTCCCTGAGTGTTCCAATGGCGAATTGTTACCGCAGAGCCAATACCGACATCTATACTGTTATGTTAAACGCTGAACGCTGGAAAAGAGAGAATGCGACCTACCCGCATACGTATCTGCCATGCCTCTGCCACTTAATGTATGCTGGAACGCTGAGCTCATGAAGCCATCACCATCGCCAGAACTTTGAAGAATCATAAAATGAATCTGGAACATGAACATATAGAAAAGGATGGGAACAACAATCAAGCAGAATGCCCTAGCTATGAAATGGCGCATCCAGAGACGCGGAGTCACCCTCAGGTCGCCTAGAAGGTCCCAAAGTTGTTTGATTGTTGACACTCCGACAGTTGCAATGGTGAAGAGGCCGACCCATTTACAGCTTACAACCGCACCAAGTGCGAGGCCCGTTAGGGTTAACCATGCCCACCAAAGATCGCTGAACGGTTCTCCTTTGTCATTCTCGTTTGAAAAGCTGACCCAGAAGAATGTCGAGAGAGCAGTGAAGAAGATGAATGGAGAGTCAAGGAGGATATGCCTTGACTGGGTGACCAGGCCGTTTTCAAAGGTGACGAAGAGAGAACCGAGGAGAGCGGTGGTGGCACGACAGTCGAGAGCTCGGAGGGTGAGATAGGTGAGCGGGACTAAGGCGATTCCGAGAGTTGCAGGAAGTAAGCGCATCATCACGTATGGCACATTTTCATAAGGCCTGAATGAATTTAGCAAAGAATTCGCTATAATGACGCATGGCACTCACTTTCCGATATCTTTGAAATCAAACTGTCCATCATATCCTCCGATGAATCCGGCAAGGGTAATCAGTAGTTTGGCGAGGGGAGGGTGAACGTCGACAAAATATTGGGTCTTGATGTATTTAGAAGCGAATTTACCAAAGTGTACTTCATCGAAACTGGATCGTCATCAGTGACAGCTTGCTAACAGAAACTATGAGAACTCACACAACACTGTTAGGCCTAGAAATCCTGAACAATCTAACTAGGACGGCGATTACAGAAATCGCAATTAGGAGCTTCCACTCTCCGGACGTTATGCGCAGGCCACCAGGAGGATAGGGTGCTCTTCGAGAAGGCACATGCTTCGGGTCCAGCCGCGCAATATCTCTCCGTTGGTCTGCATCAAGAATGTCTTGAGGACGAGGTGGAAAACGCTGTGTTGAGGGTTGCGGTACACCGGGTGAGGGAGCCCTGCGGGCTCGGAATTTGCCCGACATGAGGGTGCGATACTATAGAACTAGGAAGCCGTAGACAGTATGGAAGAAATAAGAAGAAAAGAACTTAGAGTAAGGAGAGTGAAAGATGAGAGGTTAGAGGGGGGTATGCAACTGCGGGGAGAGCTGCAGCGTGGCGCGCGTCTAACCCGATCTTGATGGCGAATAGCCTGGAGTCTCCCAGATACGATTAAAGAGAATATGTATTAAACTATTCTAAGAACTCCAAAGACTACAATGCCTCCCTCTTCCGTGGAGTCGCTCTCAATATCGTGTCCACTCTGTCAAAGAGAATATCGGTGATTATTCAATAGAATTTGCAGCAAATTGACGCACCTCAAAATCATTTCCGCTGCTTCACTGGCGCTAATGACAACTTGATGTTTGAGTTTGTAGCTCTCTGTGACACCAAGCTTTTTCATGGATCCAATAGTACCGTTGTACATATCTGCAAAGCGGGATGAGCATCTTTCTGAATCGGGAGAGAAGCAACTTACCCAATCCAGCATCAGTTTGGCCTTCATAATGAGCGGCTCGCAGACGTGCTACCAAGTCGGAGGAGTCGTAGCCTGCATTGTCGGCAAGGATGGTAGGAATTTGTCTGAGAGCGTGGGCGAAGGATTCGACGGCGAGAGCCTTCTTTCCAGAGACTGTTCGGGCTGTCTCTTCAATAGCACAGTTCATCAACATCTCTGAGCAACCTCCACCAAGGACTACACGAGTTTCTTTGACGGTTTGTGACAGAACGGAAAGGGCATCGTGGAGAGAACGTTCGGCTTCATCTACCATCTGGTTGGTGGAACCACGGAGGACGACGGTGCATGCTTGGCCGGCCGCTACGCCAGAGAATTTGATGAGCTGGGAAATACAATGGGTATTTAATCCAAGGTTAGAAATGATAAACGACTCACCTTGTCTTCTCCAATCATGATCTCTTCGATCAGATCGCAGTGACCAAGCTTCACGAGGTCTGGTCGGTCGAATGTACTAGCGATCTCGCCTCCAGTGACTAAGGATAGCCGTTCGACACCTTCAAAGTCGGCATGCTCAATGGACATGATCCCACTTTCAGCGAGGATATTCTCAGGGTAGTTGTAGATTAACTGTCTGTTGACGAAGCAGTTGATACCATGTGCAGCAATAGATTGCACTTTGGCTTTCATTTTTTCCTAGGATAGAATTAGATTTTGTTGAATCAGACGAGAGGTATTACATACTCGCTCTGCGCGTTCGAGTTCAGCGAGCTTCCCTGTGCTGTCGACCTTGAGTCGGGCACCAAAGATTTTAATTTTATCGGTATCCATGGCTAGATTTCCTAGTTAGTGAATAATCAAAATAAGGGAGGGCCATCATACAGGTATTGGCAATGAGAATTTTGGCATTTTCTATCCGCTTGGGCGAGTTGACAGCGATCGACTTGTCCAGAATGAAACCTAGAAACCATCAAAATCTTCCAGAGAGAATCCAAAGCGAAACACACCTTCGTCAAGGTATGAATCAGTCAGCTTTCCGCCAACCTTTTTGATGATTTGTATATGGTCTAGATCTGTTGACCCTTGTAATCTAAGAACAGCGTCGACAGCGAGGTTTGCAAAGTACTCCTTGTCTTGAGACAGGACTTTGGAGGAGAGAGTCGTCCGGGCAATGTTGAAGAGATCTTCACGGAATTGGGTAGGATCGGAGCTACATAAGTTAGTTACAAGTACGATGCAGGATACAATACGACTCACCTGTTATCAATGGCAGACTTCTCCAAAGCCTTGAGCGCAGCAGCACTTGCGATCCGGTATCCCTCCACAATCGTCTGCGGGTGAATCTTTGCAGCAACTAGCTTCTCTGCTTCGCGCAGAAGCTCTGCAGCAAGCACGCACACACTTGTCGTCCCGTCGCCGACCTCATCGTCTTGAACTTTGGATATGTTCACGAGGATCTTGGCAGCGGCATTATCGAGCTGAATAGACTTGAGAATCGTGGCACCATCGTTCGTGACGTTAATATCTCCTGTAGAGGCAGACTGGAGGATCTTGTTCATGCCCTTTGGGCCGAGGGTTGACTTGACAAGGTCGCCAAGAGCGAGGGCCCCTACGAACGAGGAGAGACGCGCGTTCTCCGCCTTCTCCTCTGTTGCCTGGATAACGAAACGATTCAGTAAGAATAAGAAATAGATAAGAATGTTTGTTACCTCTTCTCCAAAGATATTCATTGACATTTTGAGTGGTTAGATGGTGTTGAGATTGATGCAAAAACACCAAACGTAAGCTACTGCTCTGTCACACTTGTCACACGACGCGACCAACATGTCTGCTGCTGCCAAAAAGCAGCAGCAAGCTCCTGTTGCTCAACCAGTCCAACCTGCTCAACAGCAACAGTCACAACCAGCTAGAACTGCGACGGCGACCCCCACCCAGCAGGCGACGACGGCCCAGCCACAAGTCCAGCAGACAGTTTTGCCACACCACACTCAAAACACTGCTCAGCAGCAAGCATAGTATGTTATGGTTATTTTGAAGGATTATATTTACACTCCTCATACAGCGCGGAATACTATCGAAATTACTATAGCCAATTCACACCTGGCTACTCTGCACCAACATGGCCAACCCAAGCTCGACCAGCCGCTACGACCGCTCCAGCAGCCCAAGCACCACAACAGCCGGCAGCACCTGCGCTTGATACTGCCGACGTTGCAACTTTGAACGATGCTCTGGGCTCAGCGGGAGTCGATCTACGCGCCGAAGAAGAGAATCTTCGCCAGTCGCATAGCACATCTCAAGCCACAAACCAGGCGTCTCAGCCTCGAGGAGCCCAACGTAGTCGTCTCAAAAAGCAGGGAAAGAAAGTCGTCTTTGATCCTGTCCATGTAGGCTCCAAGATGAGGACTGTGGCGATCCGACATGGGATGCAGACTGGGACGAATGGTGTCCCTGAGGATAGCGTATCATATTTAGGGTTGGCGTTGCGTGCTCGACTTTCGAAGCTGATAGAGGGAATGATCGCTGCTGCAGCGCACCGTGAAGAAACGGAAACCGTGCGAGCACCGGGGCTGTATGAAGATGGGACACCGATGTGGTCTGTGGTTGTGAGGAAGGATATCGCGAAGCAGTTAGCAGCGCTGGATAAGGTGGATAAGGAGGAAGAAACGGCGGCAAGGAGAGACCGTAAAGCTCGTGAAGCGTATGCTGCGGGCGGTCAACCTGCATTGCCAAGTTTGGACGATGCCCTGCAGATGGAACAAGAGGAGGAACCGAAGAAGAAGAAGAAGAAACCTGACGGACCTGGTGTCACGGCCAAGAATATGAGCGAAGACATGAAGAAGAAACTCAGTAATGCAACAGCGGCTCAGGCAGCGGGGTTGAGTACCTCGAAGTACGCTTGGATGAACGCCGGAAACCTAAACACGACGGCACGCCCTGCCGCGAAGAAAGCCACGTCGACTACCACCACGTCAACGACTCCCGCCGCCGGAACGGGTTGGGCAAAGCCTTTCCAAACCACGAAGAAGAAGGATGAGCCGGCTGTAGATGAGGATCTGCGACGGGCCATTACGATGAAAGACGCTATTTTCGTGGTTGAACGAGAACGTGGACACGGTGGAGGGCGAGGATCAGCGAGAGGTTGGACTTGAAGCCTTTATTTCGTTTTCGTTTTCTATCATTTTCTTTTTCGTTCGTTCGTTAATTTCCATGGACTTGTGGCAATACTTAAATGTATGTATGATTAGGTCAATCCCAGGGCAGTGGCAGATTTACATAACTGAATCAAAGTTTATAAATCGTCATAATCTTCACAAAGGTGGACTACGACCCTTGTCAGAATAGCGATAATGACTCGCATCGTCCAACTTGCTCCCCCACCCCACCTTACAAGTGATGTACAAATACATAGACATAACGTATCTCCCGACACAATACAAGAAGAGATACTTAATTTAATATTTTTATTGGGGATTCTTGATGGGCGGTTGAACGACCTCCCGTCAAAATACATAGCTCGATCATCTAAGCCGTGGATAAACCAAGGACTATGATATTGAATGACCCGTTGAGGACGTCAATTCAATGAGGCCTCCGTTAGAGGGGTACTTTGGGGAGGAGAGGACCTTGTTTAGACAATATCCCACAGTTCTTCAAGGGCACAGCAGAACTAGGAGAAGGTTGAAAACATAACCGCCAGGAGGGGAATATGGGACCATACCTTGCCACAAGCAACAGATGCACTTAGTGAGTAGTCACTGATGGAGATCTTTTCGTCAACAACACCGTCTGCAAAGTCATCGCGACTAGCGCCGAAGATAAGTGATCGATAAGATCATCAGAAAGAAGCGAATTTGACATACCCTCTTGCCATTGCCCCAACGAAAACGGCAACAGAATGTGTCTGGGGTAGCGTTGGTAGGTACTGTGAGAGTCGCACGGTTGGCGCGTCGCCGGAGAGCGCTACACAAGGGGTGAATTACAGAGATTCCGGTGGCATGATGGGTACGTACTGAGCTTGTAGGTATTCGGAGGAAAGTGATCCGTTACAGGGTTCTATGCGAGGTGAATTAGCTTGGTGAGGTTCCGAGATGAAGATAACCACATACCTTGATCACTTTTAAAAGCTTTTCGGAGCCGTTGACGCCACGGATGCTAAGTTTATGGAGAAGTTGGACTGTAACAGGTTAACGATGCCATTGTCTCCACCTTATTTACTTACCCATCAAGCCGCCAAAACGCTTAAATGTACGAGGGATGCGAACATGAGGGTTGACTTCAATTAGAACTCCTCGTGCAGTGTGAATGTAGACTTGCAGAAGACCAGCTTTGTTGAGTGGAGAATCGAGAAGAGTAAGAAGACACTGATGACAAAGTCAGAAGGACAGTGCAGTCTCATGATGGCACTATACGTACCTGATGGGTAATATCGGGTCGGGCATCAGCAATATCTCGACCAGTCTTTGCGAGGATGCCTTGATGGTCATCACAGTTGAGAAGGGCATATTTAGCCTCGCCACCTTTTGAGCCTGGACGACCGGTGCCGCCACTAACGCGGTACGCCTCGAGGCAGGCGTTTTCTAGAACGACGATTAAGCGGCGGGTACTAGACTTTTGTGTTGGTGTTCGTGGGATTGAGGCTTGGACAGGGAGGAGGGCAGGGTTTGCGGGGAGAGGATTGGGGTTCCCCGATGCGGCGGGGAGTGGAAGGACCTTTTTGGGGAGAGGGCGAGTTGGACGATCTTGCTTTGGTTCTTCTGAGATTCCTGTCCATTCCTCTTCTTCGTCCACAACAACAGCAGTGTCTTGAGGGTCTTGAGCCTCGTGTTCAGTGGCGTTAAATGTGCGAGGGACCGTATCTCGTTCCATGCTGTGAGGGCGGCGTTTTCTTGCTCTGAATGAGTTTTCGTCTACGGGGTTGTCCTGGAAGGAAGATGAATGTCGACGACGACGAGAGGGAGTTGGAGGAGCTGTAGGGACGGCCATTGTCAGTTGGGAGATGAGCAAGATAGAGTCAGAGTCAGAGAGAGCCTTACTAGAAAACTGATGTTGACTGATGTCCTTATAAGAGTTCCAGGCAACTAACAATTTGGCGCTGGCATCTCCAGGGCGTCTAGCACCACAGATCTCCGACCCGATACCTTGGCGCGCGTTGTTCTTTCTGAAATGCGCTCAATCCGTCTCTCTCCCGCTCTCAAGTCCGTCCTTTGTCCTTCTAGAATATTCACCTCGCCGTCAAGGACAGCAACAAGAAGGCATTATTCTACGGAGAGCAGCAAGAGAGACAAGGAGGCAGTGGGTGTAAGCATCTTATTACATTCATTTGACCGTCCCATGACTTTAATTCACAGGTTTTTTCCCCAAAAGCCGCCGCTCTCCTCGTTGTCACCGGGCTTGGTCTGCTCTGGTATTTTGATCATGAAAAGAAAAAACTCGCAGAGGAACGAGGTATGTGTCATATTACCCACACTCACCTCCAACAAACTCCCTGCAGAGAAAGCTCGCCAGAATGCAACCTATGGACGTCCAGACGTGGGCGGCCCTTTCGAGCTTGTAGATCAAAACGGAAAGCCTTTTACTGATAAAGATCTCTTGGGATCTTATTCTCTTGTCTACTTTGGGTTCACCAACTGCCCAGATATATGCCCCGATGAACT
>Ga0157379_10002281_pt1 | contig 15981 bp, 13 predicted proteins | sample S25metaG_FD_121802 | JGI IMG/M metagenome (GOLD analysis project Ga0157379, IMG submission 121802) | Switchgrass rhizosphere microbial communities from Kellogg Biological Station, Michigan, USA - S2-5 metaG | ecosystem: Host-associated > Plants > Roots > Rhizosphere > Soil | place: USA... | reverse complement strand
GCGACGTGCTCGCCGGCCGCGTGCGCGCATCGGAGGCGGTGCACGACGGGATCATCCCGGCGAACCTGTCGCTCGCCGAGTCCGAGCTGATGCTCGCCGGGCGCATGGGCCGCGAGCTGACGCTGCGCAAGGCGCTCAAGGACGTCGAGGACTCCTACGACGTCATCCTCATCGACTGCCCGCCGTCGCTGGGGCTGCTCACCGTCAACGCGCTGGTCGCCGCCGACTACGCGCTGCTGAGCTCCGAGGCGCAGTACTTCGCGCTGCAGGGCGTCGAGCAGGCGCTCGAGGTGATCGAGCTGGCGCGCGACGGGCTGAACCCCGACCTCGAATGGCTCGGCGTTGTCTTCAACATCGCCGACATGCGCACGGTCCACTCGCGCGAGGCCTACGAGTCGCTGCGCGAGCACGTCAAGGACAAGCTGTTCGAGACGACGATCCGCCAGTCGATCGCCTACGCCGAGTCGGCCGAGCGCGCCGTCTCGATCCTCGACCACCGCCCGGACCTGGGGCGCGACTACCTGCGGCTCGCCGACGAGCTGCTGCGCCGCCTCGGCCAGACCGAGGCCCAGCAGCGCCTGCGACCCCTGCTCGACGCGGCCTCGGTGCCCCAGGCCGGATGAGGCTGCACCCCGCCATCCCGGGCGCGGCCGCCGCCGGCCTCGTCCTGGCGCTCGGCGCCTGCGGCGCCGACACGAAGGCGCCCAGCACGACCACGGCGCCGGCCCCGGCGCCCGGCACGACGACCGCGCCGCAGTCCTCCGGTGCCACGGAGGCGGGCGGCGGCGGGACGGCGGCGACCCCCTCGCGCGCGGCCGGCCTCGAGGCCCCGCTGAGCTTCCACCTGCGCCGGCGCGCGCAGCTGCGCACCGCGCCGGGCGGCAAGGTCATCACCACCCTGAAGCTCAAGACCGAGTTCCGCTCGCCGCAGATCCTGGCCGTCGCCGGGCGCAGGCCGGGCTGGGTGCACGTGCGGACCTCGGTGGCCCATCACGGGCTCGGCTGGCTGCCGACGAACGCGGGCGTCCTGTTCAGCGAGCCGCGGACGATCGTCATCGACCTCTCCGCGCATCGGCTGAAGCTCTTTCACCGCGGCAAGCTGACCAACACCTACAAGGTGGCGATCGGGGCGCCGGGCACCCCGACGCCGACCGGCACGTTCGCGATCACCGACCGGCTGACGGTGCCGCCGGGCACCGCCTACGGTTGCTGCATCCTGGCCCTGACCGCGCACCAGGACAAGATCGCCCAGGGCTGGGGCGGCGGCGACCGCGTGGCGATCCACGCGACGCCGGACACGAGCGCGCTGGGCAAGTCGGTCAGCCACGGCTGCGTGCGCGGGTCGAACGCGGCGCTGCACGAGCTGATGCGCCGCGTGCGGCTCGGCACGCCGGTGACGATCAAGGCCTAGAGCTCGCGCACGTCGGCGCCCTGCGCCTCGAACGGCGCGCGCAGCACCTGCGCCCAGTCGCCGGCCGCGGCGCGCAGCGCTTCGAGCACGCCGGCGGTCTGCTGGTAGTGGCACCAGACCAGGACGGTCGGACCGGCACCCGAGATCGTCGCGCCGAGCGCGCCCAGTCCGGGGGCGCGCATCACGATCTCCATCGACCGCGGGAACAGGTGCGCGCGGTGGGGCTGGTGCAGGCGGTCGGCCAGGCCGCGTGCGACGAGGTCCCAGTCCGCGCGGGCGAGCCCGAGCGTCAACAGCGACGCGTGCGCGATGTTGGCCACCGCGTCGGCCATCGGCACCTCGGCGGGCAGCGCCGCGCGGGCCTGCGGGGTCCGCAGGGCCTCGTGCGGCACCACGATCACCGCCTCGAGGCCGGCCGGGATGTCCACCGTCGTCGCCCTGCCGTCGGCGCAGATGACGAAGCCGCCGTGCAGCGCCGCGGCGACGTTGTCGGGATGGCCCTCGAGCTCGCATGCGAGCGCCAGCAGGTCGGCGTCCAGCTCGAAGAGGTGGTCGGCGGCCAGCAGCCCGGCGACGTACGCGGCCGCGCTCGTGCCCAGGCCGCCGGACAGCGGGATGTCCGACCTGATGTGGAACTCGAAGGCGTCCGGCGCGTGCAGGCGCTCGAACCCGCGCACGACGAGGTTGCGCCGGTCGCGCGCGATCGGCAGGTCGGTCACGACGGCGAAGCGCCCGGTCTCCACCACCTCGACCTCGGTGTGGAGCGCCAGCGCCGCCGCGAAGCTGTCGAACCCCGGCCCGAGGTTCGCCGACGACGCGGGGACACGGACGAGGCGGCGACGCTGCATTGCGCGCGGACCCTACTTCGCCGCGCCCGCGGCGAGCGTCGCCGCGCGCCGTTCACGCCCGCCCGGACGAGGCCGTGCGGTGCGCGGCCGGGCCGTCGATCTCCGAGACCGGGATCGTGTCGTGCGCCACGTCGGCCGACAGCTCGGGCAGCAGCCCGGTCAGGAACTTCTGCATCCGCTCCTCCTCGCGCCGGATGTCTCGCGCCAGCTTGGCGGTCTCCTTGTCCCCCACGGTGGCGGCCAGCGACTCGATCACGAGGTAGGTGGCGATCTCCTCGGCCTCCTGCGCGTACTCGACACGCGCGTTGTGCAACATCTTGGCCTGCTCGCCCGAGCCGCGCATCGCGTGGAGCGAGCCCTGGGCGGCCGCCTTGGCCTTGCCGAGCGCTCCGGCCACCGTCTCGGCGGCATGGGCGAGCCCCTCGGGCCCGGGCAGCGACACCATCTCCGGCGTGCCGCCGAGCTGCTTGATGCGCCGGGAGACGACCGACGCGTGCGACTTGGTCTCCTTGAGATGGGCCTTGAGCTGCTTGGCGTAGTCCTCGCGCGTCGCCGACTCGGCGTGGTCGGCGAGGGCGATCTCGAGCTGACGCTCCTTGGCATAGGCCTCGTTGAGCAGCTGGACCAGCTTGGCGTCGCGGTTGGGTGTGTCGGACATGGTGGTCGAGCTACCCGGTTCCCGAAGGGCGCAACGCTGGGTGTTCTCCCTGCAGAGCGGGTACGCCCAGGAAGGTTGAGCTGTCCCGCAAGGAGGAGTACGAGCATGGCGACCAACGCCAGTTCCCGCACCAACAAGCAGAGTGCCGCCAAGCGTTCGGGCACCTCGCGCAGCACCGCGTCACGCAGCAACGGATCCAAGCCCGCCCGCGCGAAGACCTCCGGAACCCGGAGCACCGGCACCGCCCGTTCGCGGAACACGTCGCGGGCCAAGCCCGCCGCCACGACGACCTCGGGCTCGCGCAGCGCGAACAGTCAGAAGTCCGGAGGGATCGCCGGAACGGTCAAGCGTGCCGCGACGAAGGCCAGGGGTCCCGCGGTCGCCGTCGGCGCCGCCGCCGCCGGCATCGCGGGAGGTGTCGCCCTCAGCGGCCGCCGGCGCCGGAAGTCGGTGCTGGGGGTCCGGGTGCCGCGCTCGCTGACGCCGAGCCTGCCCGACCTCGACGTCAAGTCGCTGGCCAAGTCCGTCGGTCACGCCAGCCAGCAGTTCGCCAAGGGCTCGAAGTCGGTCTCCAAGGACCTCGAGCGCGCCGGCGACCAGGCCGAGCGGATCAGCAAGATCCTCAAGTAGGTCGCAGCCATGGCCGTCACCACGAGGCATCAGAGCCGCGGCACCGGCGGCTCGTCGGCCGCCCTGACCCGGGTCAAAGACGCCGGCACCACGGTGGCCTCGACCGCGCGCCGCGTCCCCGGACCGGCGCGCGCCGCGGGCGCCGCGGCGGCCGGGCTCGCCGGCGGCGTGCTCCTCGGCGCACACGCCGGGTCGCGTCGCACGGTCCTCGGGCTGCCGGTGGGTCGCCGCCGGCGAGGGCTGGCGGCCACCGCCCGGGCCCTCGGCGAGGGGGCCCGGCTCCTCGGCACGACGGCCGCGCACGCCTCGGACACGGCCGACGAGGTGCGCCGCCTGCGCGAGCAGCTCGCCGCCCTGAACCGACGGTCGCCGATCGAGATCGTCCTCGACGGCCTGACCCACCGGCGCGGGGCGCACCGGCTCGAGAGCTGAACGCCGCGGCCGGGGCAGTAGCGTCCCCGGCCGTGGACGACGACGCCCTCGCCCGCCGCAGCGTCGCAGGCTTCGCCGAGACGCTGGCCGCCCTCGGCGCCACCGGCGTCCGCGGCGCCGGCGCGGTACGGACCGCCGCGGCGGTCGGCGCGCGCGTGCCCTGGGCGGCCGACAACAACTGGGTCGACGCAGCGGTCGTGCCGCTCGGCGCCGCGCCGCCCGCCGCGACGGACCCCGCCCTCCCCCATTGCCTGTGGGTCGTCGACGGCACCGCCGCGCCCGGGCGCCGGCGGTTGCACCACCTGGCCATGCCGTGCCTGGCCCTGGAGCTCGCACCCGATGCCGCGTTCTCCCCCGACGGGCCGACCGAAGCACCGCCCGCCGACGTGCTCGGCGAGCTCAACGACCGCGCCTACCGCCAGGGCGCGCAGCTCGGGCCGCTGCTCGGCGCGCTCGACGACGACCGCCTCACGCGCTGCGGCGTGCGCGTGGACGGCGCCTGGGCGTGCGTCGCCTGCTGCCTGCGCATCGGCGACGACGCGAGCATCCAGTACGTGGCGACCGACGCCGCGCATCGCCGGCTCGGCTACGCGCGCCGCGTCCTGCTCGCGATGCTCGCCGCCGCGCAGGCGACGGGCGCACGGACAGCCACCCTGCAGGCCAGCCCCGACGGGCTGCCGCTCTACGAGCAGCTGGGCTTCCGCTCGGTCGCGACCCTCTACCCGTGGGTGACCGCATGATCGACACCGCGACCTCGCGACTGACGCCCGTGATGCGCAGCGAGGAGCGCGTCACGCCGCTCGAGCTGTTCTTCGACCTGGTCTTCGTCCTGGCCATCACCCAGTGCACCGCGCTCATGAGCCACGAGCTGACCTGGGAGAGCGTCGCGCAGGCGATGCTGATCCTCGGCGTGCTGTGGTGGTCGTGGGTCGGCTACGCCTGGCTGACGAGCGTCGTCGATCCGGAGGAGGGCGCGGTCCGGCTGACGATCTTCGCCGCGACGGCCGGACTGCTCGTATGCGCGCTGTGCGTGCCGACGGCGTTCGGCTCGTCGGGCGGCGTGTTCGCCGGCGCCTACGGGATCGTCAGGACGGCCCACATCGTCCTGTTCCTGCTGGCCAGCCGCGACGACCCGGCGCTGCGGCGTTCGACGATCGGGCTGGCGGTCAGCACGGCGATCGGCGTGTGCCTGCTGATCGCCGCGTCGTTCGCCGACGGCGGGCTGCAGCTGGCGCTGTGGGCGATCGCCCTGCTGCTCGACGCGGGCGGGCCGTACTTCTTCGGCGTCGAGGGCTGGAAGCTCGTGCCCGGCCACTTCGCCGAGCGCCACGGCCTGATCGTGCTGATCGCGCTGGGCGAGTCGGTCGTGGCGATCGGCGTCGGCGCCGAGGCGGGCGTCAACGCCGGGACGGTCGTGGCGGCGGTGGTCGCCGTCGTGGTGGCCGGCGGGCTGTGGTGGCTGTACTTCGACGTGGTGGCGCTGGTGGCCGCGCGGCGGCTGGAGCACGCCGCGCCGGGCCGCGAGCGCAACGCGATCGCCCGCGACTCGTTCAGCTACCTGCACTTCCCGATGGTCGCCGGGATCGTGCTCGTCGCGTTGGGCATCAAGAAGACGCTGGCGCACCACCACGACGAGCTCGCCACCGTGGCGGCCGCCGCGCTGCTCGGCGGCGCCGCGCTGTACCTGTTGGCCCACGTCGCGTTCCGCTGGCGCAACGTGCACCGCTTCAGCACGCAGCGGCTCGTGGCCGCGGTGGTGTGCGTGGTGCTGATCCCGCTCGCCACCACGGTGCCGGCGCTTCTGAGCCTCGGCCTGCTGGCGGCGGTGCTGGTCGTGCTGGTGGTCTACGAGAGCATCCGGTTCGCCGAGCTGCGCGACCGGCTGCGCCATCAGCTGGCGCAGGGCGCTGTCGAGGGGTAGAAGGTCTCAGCCCAGCAGGGTCCAGGGGTCGAACGACTCGATCGGGATGACCCGCAGGCGCGGCAGCGCGACCGTGAACGCCCCGACGTCGTCCTCGAGGTCGAAGAGCTCCAGGCCGTCGGCGGTGAGCTCGGCCAGCGCGGTGCTCATCAGCTCGCGGAAGCCGACAACGCCGACGCGGCGCGCCGGGTCGGTGAGCAGCGCCGCGACCTGCGGGGCGAAGTCGCCGTCGTGGCTGGCCAGCAGCACGTCGCCGCCGCGGCGCTCGGCCAGCGCCTCGAGCGTGCGCTGGATCGCCACGTCGACGACCTTCACCTCGGACGGGCCGCTGAGCATCACCGGCCGGTAGTCCAGCGCCGTCAGCGCCTGCACGAAGGACATCGGCAGCTGGCCGGAGCCGTTGAGGAAGAACAACCCGCGCGCGGGCTGGTCCCACACCGTCCTGGCGTGCGTGAGCACGCGATCCCAGCGCGGCCGCTCGTCGGGTGCCGGCCGGCGGCCGAGCACGCTGCCGCCCAGCGTGGCGTCGATGTTCTCGCCATCGACGAGGAGGAAGGTCTCGGGGTTCGGCACTGCGTGCGCAAGAAGTCTGCCGGATCACCTCGATGCGGCCAAATGCATGTATGACATGCAGTCGAGCGCATCGACGTGTGGGGGCACCGGCTCACGCCTTCTTCTCGCTCTTCCTCGGCTCCAGGAAGATCGAGTCCGGGGCCTTGACCCGCTTGAAGGACGTGCTGCGGCGCGACGGGCCCCAGTCGCCGAGGGCGTCCTGCGCGCTGACCGTGACGTTGCCGCCCTCGGTCAGCGGGTAGTTGCGGATCTTCAGGCTGCGCCGCCTGGCCGGCAGCACGTAGCGCTGCTGGGAGCCGCCGCCACGGTTGACCACGATGCCGTAGTGCGCCGCGCCCACGACCGCGTCCCAGCGGATCGTCAGCGTCTTGCCCTTGCGGATGGCCGTCACGTGCCGGGGCCGCTTGAGCGGCGCCGGCGCCGTGTACCTGAAGGTCGCGATGGTCTGGTCGGCGATCGGCGACCCGTCGACGGTGGCCCGCGCGACGATCTTGCGGACGCCGGTCTGGCCGGGCGCCGGCGTGAACCGGATCGTGCCCTTGCCGCCGGTCGACGTGCCCAGCTCGTGCGACACGTTCGTCCCGTCCTCGTAGAACGTGACCTCCTGGCCGCCGCCCTTCTTGCGCGCGTCGTAGGTCAGTGTCCGCTGCGCACCCTTCCCGCTGACCGAGCCGGTGAAGTTGGTGTCGTAGCCCGGCAGCGTCGTCGAGAGCGCGCCGAGCGGCACCGAACCGTCCAGCGGCATGATCGTGTAATGGCCGGCGGGCGCGTGGTCGAGCCCGATGTAGGTGGCGTTGAACTGGTCCGAGCGCAGGCCGACGAGCGCGCCGTTCTGGGTCAGCCCGTCCTGGTCGAGCGTCAGCGACACGCCCCCCGGCCCGGTGATCTGCACCTTGGGTGCGCCGCCGTCACCGTCGAGCTCGATGTTCTTGGTGGTCTCGCCCTGCGCGACGTCGAACGCCTTGCCGTCCGCCGCCTGCGCCGCGGACGCGCGCGGTGCCGCGATGTCGCGCACCCAGTAGTGGCTGGGCTTGCAGCCGTCGATCAGCCAGACCTCGTACCTCAGGTTGGTCTTGAGACCCACACCCGGATGCAGCGGCCCGATGTCCAGGCAGGCGACGACGCCCCTGGAGCTGACGATGCCCAGCCCGCCCGCGCACGCGATGGCCACCCCGCGCAGGCAGATGTCGGCCTTCAGATCGACCTCGAAGTGCCGGGTGAACGCGTCGAGCTGCCCGCCGAGCGAGCCGTGGAACACGAAGATGCCCAGCTGCGCGTCGACGCGGCCGAACGCGGCCACGTAGTTGGGGTAGGCGTACATCGCCGCGCCGTGGGCGACGTCGAGCGTCCCGATGAACGGCACGTTGATCGCCAGGGCACCGCCGACGGCGAACGTCGTGCTCGTCAGCCGTCGGGGCGCGATGTCCTGCAGCGCCGCGCCCGCGTCGGCCTTGGTCAGGTTGTAGGGCCGGCCCGGGGTCGCGAAGACCGCCAGCAGCGCGCCCTGGATGCGGAACAGGTCCACCGCCGAGATCGTCGCGCCGCCGTGCAACACGACGGGGTTGAGCTGCATCGCGAAGTCGATCTGGTTGAGCAGCACGCCCGGGAAGAGCTGCGGCGGCGGGATCGGCACGCCGAAGACGATCGAGCCGCCGGCGCTCTTGAAGGCGCCGTTGCAGAAGGCGATGCCGTTCTGGATCGGCGGCGGCGTGAGGATGAAGCCGGCGCCCGGCTCGCCGTTCGGGCCCTTGCCCAGCGAGATGTTCGCCGTGCCGTGCCAGTAGTCGCGCGAGCAGCCGGCGGCCGCGTCCCCGTTGGCGGCGTAGTGGAAGAGGATGTTGTCGAAGCCGATGCCGGCGATCGACGCGTGCGGCACCGCGATGTCGAGCGTGTCGACGTGGAAGTCGCGGTCGTTGGTCGCCACGCCGGTGCCGGCCGCGTGCGGCTGGTCGCCCGACCCGAACACGTCGAAGAGCTTCGGGAGATGGACGTTCAGCGACACCTTGGACTGGCGCACCCCGCGGTCCGAGCCGAAGGCGAGCTGCGCACCGGCGTCGACCGGGAAGCCGCCGATGAACGGCAGGCCGTCACGGGCGTTGAACGACAACACCGGCTTGGTGAAGCCGGTGAGCACATCGACGCCCTTCGCCTTCCCGGTGTGGTGGATCATGTCGGTGAAGTCGAAGTCCACCCGTCCGGACCGGATGCGGATCGAGCCGAGCTTGACCGTCGCGCTCGACGAGAACACGCGCGTGGCGTTGGGGTCGAAGACCACCGCGTGGCCGGAGGCGGGGGTGACCGTCAGCCCGTTGAGGCGCACGGTGCCGGTCGACACGTAGACCAGGTAGTTCTTGGTGTAGAACCTGGTCAGGAGCTGGCAGACCTTGTCGTCGGCCGCGCAGGGCTGCCTGTCGGCGATGGCCTTGGGCAGGGCGCTCGCGCCGTAGTACACCCGGGCGGCCGCCTGCTCGGCGCGCGGGACCTGCTTGGGATCGTTGTACTTCAGGAAGCAGCCGCGCGCGTCGACCAGGCCCTGGATCACCGAGGCCTGCGTGCACGTCGGCGCCTTGGGCACCATCGCCGCCTGCGAGAAGACCGCGACCTGCGGGACCGTCGAGGCGGCCTGCGCGCCGAGGCCCGGGATCGTCACCGTCACGTTCTGCGACGTCGAGCCCCCGTCGCCCACGGCCGTGACGGTCACGTTCTTGGTCCCGCCGACGGGGTCGCGGATCTCGACGACGCCGAGGCCGGCGGGGACCGTGTAGTCGGGCACCCCGTCGCCGTCGACGTCGACCTGGATCGTCGTGGCCCCGGTCGTCCCGGTGGTGTCGATGATCACGCCCTTGCCGTCGGCCGACGGATGCGTGGTGACCACGATCTTCGGCGGCGCCGCGGGCGTGGCGCCGCCACCGCCGCCGCCACCGCCTCCCCCACCGGCCCCGCCCCCGCCCGCCGTGAGCACGAGCCCGGCGCCGCCGGGCGGCGGATCGCCCAGGAGCCCCGCGGCGACCATCCCGAGGTTCGCGGCGTTCGTTGAGCCGGCGATGACGATCCGTGCGCCCGGGGTGATGAGGACGTCGCCGTCGTACTCGGTGCCGCCGAAGTCCACCGACACCGAGCCGTTCGTGCCGAACGTGGTGTCCGGGGTGCCGTCGGCGTTGAAGCGCGCGGTCACGAAGTCGTCGTGGGCCTGGCCGGTCACGACGATCCGGCCGTTCTGCTGCAGGGCCACCGCGAGCCCGAACTCGCTCGCGGCGCCGAAGCCGGCCGTCGTCTTGCCGTCGTCGCTGAACGAGGTGTCGAGGTTGCCGTCGGCGGTGAGGCGGGCGACGGCGTAGTCGCCGGAGCCCACGGCGTCGGTGGTGCCGGCGACGACGATCTTGCCGTCCTGCTGGACGGCGACCCCGTTTGCGACCTCGTTGCCGCCGAAGTCGATGGTCCTGGTCCCCGCGACGCCGAACGAGGCGTCGAGGCTGCCGTCGGGGAAGAGACGCGACACCACCATGTCCGATCCGCTGTAGCCCGCGACGACGAGCTTGCCGTCGGGCTGGATCGCGACGCTGACCGCCTCGTCGGCGCCGCCCGGGTTGAGCGTGGTCTTGCCGTCGCCCGAGAAGGTCGTGTCCGGCGTGCCGTCGGCGTTGAGCCGCGCGATGGCGATGTCGCCGCCGTTGGTGTCGACGAAGCCGACGAGCACGAGCTTGCCGTCGAACTGCGCGATCATCTGGTTCATCCGGACCGACGCGCCGAAGTTCACGAGCGCCGTCCCGCCGGACGCGCCGCCGGCAAACGTGGCGTCGGACGTGCCGTTGGCGTTCAGCCGCTTGGCGATGAAGTTGGCGCCGTTGACGGTGAAGCCCGCGACGACGACCTTCTCGTCGGCCTGGACGGCGACGCCGCCGCCGACGTCGTTGCCACCCACGGTCGGGCCCGAGACGTTCGTCTTGCCGCCCGAGCCGAAGGTCGGGTCGGGCTTCCCGTCGCTCGTGAACCGCGCGACGGCGAAGTCCCCGCCGTTGACCGCGTCCGTGGAGCCGACGACCACGTACCGGCCGTCCGGGGTCTGGGTGACGTGCGTGATGCGGTCGGTGCTGTTGACCCCGAAGATGGAGATCGTCGCCTTGCCGCCGGTCCCGAAGCTCGGGTCCAGGTCGCCGGGGTTGGCCAGCGCCGCCGGGACCACCAGGAGGCCCGCACCCGCCAGCGCCGCCGCCACCGCCACCGCCACCCGCCTCGGGCCCATCCCTCGTGCTCGGAACCGCCCCACGCGCGCTCCCATGGCGCCGCAGCCTATGCCTAGGACCGGTTCGAGGGCAATCGTCTCTTTGATGAGGCTCGGTCAGTTTCGTCGCCGGTGCTGACGCGCGCAGTACGCGTCGCCACAGATCTTCATGTCGACTGGACGGCAGGGCGCCCTCGCGGCGACTCCACCCGCCGGGGGTGCCACGATCGTCCCATGCTCCGCCCCGCCACCCCCGGCGACCGCGCCGCCCTCCTGGCCCTGGTCCTCGCCGAGGACGCCGCGTACTCAGGCGCCGCAGCCGTCTCCACCGAGGAGGCCGGCGCCTTCCTCGACGGCTTCGCGCCGGGGGTCGTGTTCGACGCTGATGGCCGGCCGCGCGGGTACGCGGCGGTCAGCGAAGGCGGCGGCACGCTCGCGCTCGTCGACCCGGCCGACGATCCGGGCCCGGCGCTTGATGAGCTCGTCGTCTGGCTGCGCGAGCAGGGCGCCGATGAGGTCCACGCCTACGCGGCGGACGCGCGGCGCATCGCGTGGCTCGAGGCGCGCGGCTATCGCCATCGGCGCTCGGCCTTCGACCTCGAGCGCGGGGGCGATCCGCCGCCGGCGCCCGCCCGCTGGCCGCCCGGCGTCGCCGTCGAGCGCCACCGGCCGGGCCCGGAGGACGCCGCCGTGCACGCGCTCATCTACCTCGACGCGGCCTGGACCGAGGTGCCCGGCCACACGGCGCGCTCGCTCGACGCTTGGCGGGCGTCCGTCACATCCGCCGACCGCGGCTGGGTCGCGCGCCGGGACGGGCGGCCGGTCGGTTGGGTCGTCGGCCGCGTCTTCGGCGACGGCCGCGGATGGATCGACCAGCTCGCCGTCGCGCGATCCGAGCGCGGGATCGGCCTCGGCCGCGCGCTCCTGCTGCATGCCCTCGACGACCTCCGCGCCCACGGCGCCACGATGTTCGCGCTCGGCGTGCAGGGTGCCAACGAGGCTGCGGTCGGCCTCTACCGCGCCGCCGGGTTCGTCGTCACCCGCCAGTGGCGCACCTACGCCTGAGAAGGTCTAGCCGAGAACCGCGCTCTCGACCGCGCCGAGCTCCGGCTCGCACGGCACCACCGACCCCGCCTGCATGAGCGCGGTCTGCGGGTCCTTCAGGCCGTGGCCGGTCAGCACGCACACGATCCGCTCGACGCCCTCGGGCGGGCCGAACTTCATCAGCCCCGCCACGGACGCCGCGCTGGCCGGCTCGCAGAACACGCCCTCGCCCGAGGCCAGGAAGGTATAGGCGTCGATGATCTCCGCGTCGGTCACCGCGCGGACCATCCCGCGGGAGGTGGTCATCGCCGCCATCGCCTCCTCCCAGCGGGCCGGGTTGCCGATGCGGATCGCGCTGGCGATGGTCTCGGGGTTCTCCACCACCTTGCCCTCGACCAGCGGCGCGGCGCCGGCCGCCTGGAAGCCGAGCATGCGCGGCGACTCGCCGCACTCCTGGAAGCCCTTCCAGTAGGCGGTGACGTTGCCCGCGTTCCCCACAGGGATACAGAGCGCGTCGATCGGGCGGGTGGGCCCGAGCTCCTCGAGGATCTCGAACGCCGCCGTCTTCTGCCCCTCCAACCTGAAGGGGTTGACGGAGTTGACCAGCGCGATCGGCTGGCGCGCGCAGACCTCGCGCACGAGCTGCAAGGCCACGTCGAAGTTCCCGCGCAGCGCGATCACGCGCGCGCCGTGCATCAGCGCCTGGGCGAGCTTGCCCGTCGCGATCTTGCCCTCGGGCACGATCACCGCGCCGCGCAGCCCCGCGCGAGCGGCGTAGGCCGCCAGCGAGGCCGCGGTGTTGCCCGTCGACGCGCACAGCACCGCCTCGGCGCCGTTGCGCACCGCGTCGGAGACCGCGCAGGTCATGCCGCGGTCCTTGAACGACCCCGTCGGGTTGGCGCCCTCGATCTTCAGGAACACCTCGGCGCCGACGCGGTCGCTGAGCCGCGGTGCGGGCACGAGCGGCGTCGAGCCCTCGTGCAGCGAGACGACCGGGTCGCCGTCGGCGAAGGGCAGGCGGTCGCGGTAGCGCTCGATGATGCCGGGCACGACGGCTCAGAACTCCTCGTCGATGACACGGATCGCGCGCGGGCGGCCCCGGACGAACTCCAGCCCGGCGATCAGGTCCAGGGCGGCCTGCAGCCTGGACTCGAGCACCGGGTGCAACACCATCACCAACCGCGCGTTCTCCCCCAGGCCCTTCTGCACGAAGGACTTCACGCTGATGCCCTGCAGCCCGAGGATCTGCGCGAGCTGGGCCAGCACGCCCGGCTCGTCGGCCACCTCGACGTGCAGGTAGAACGCGCTGACGACGTCGCGCACGACGGTCAGGCGCTCCCCGGTGAACGGTCCCCAGCCGCCCGAGGCGGGCGGGATCATCGCGCTGATCACGTCGCCGAGCACCGCGCTGGCCGTCTGCGGGCCGCCGGCGCCCGGCCCGCTCAACGTCACCTCGGTGATCGCCGGCGACTCGATCGTCACCGCGTTGAACGGCCCGTTGATCGACGCCAGCGGATGCGCGCCGTACAGGAACGCCGGGTGGACGCGCACGCTCAGGCCGCCGTCGACGCGTTCGGCCGTGCCGATGAGCTTCAGCCCGAGGCCGAGCTCGCGGGCGTACTCCATGTCGTCGGCGGTGAGGTGCTCGATGCCCTCGTAGGGGATCTGGTGCAGCGCCACGGGCGTGTCGAAGGCCAGCCGCGCCAGGATCGCCATCTTCGCCGCGGCGTCCTTGCCGGTCACGTCGTCGGTCGGATCGGCCTCGGCGTAGCCGAGCGCCTGCGCCTCGGCGAGCGCGTCGTCGTAGGTCGCGCCGGTCTCGGCCATCCGCGTGAGGATGAAGTTGGTGGTGCCGTTGACGATGCCGTGCAGGCGCTCGACGTGCGCGGCGGCCAGCGACTCCTGCAGGACCCGGATCACCGGGACGACGCCGCCGACGGCGGCCTCGAAGCGCAGCTGCACGCCGTGCTCGCGCGCCGCGCCCCACAGCTCCTCGCCGTGCTCGGCCAGCAGCTGCTTGTTGGCGGTGACGACGTGCTTGCCGGCGGCCATCGCGCGCAGGACGTAGTCGCGCGCCGGATCCAGGCCGCCGATCAGCTCGACGATCAGGTCGCTGCCGGCGAGGATCGCGTCGAAGTCACCCTCCGAGCGGCGCAGCACGCCGGCGATCTCCGGGCGCAGGCCGGTGACGTGGGCGACGTGGTCGGCACGCTGCTCCAGCAGCTCCGCGAACGCGCCGCCGACGGTGCCGCGGCCCAGCAGGCCGATGCGGAAGGTCCCGGACCCGGGCATCAGAGGTCGCGCGCCGTGAGGTCGTCGTAGGTCTCGCGCCGCACGACCGCGCGGGCCTCGCCGTCGCGCACGAACACGACCGGCGGGCGCGGCTGGCCGTTGTAGTTGTTGGCCATCGCATACCCGTAGGCGCCGGTCACGGGGACCGCGATCAGGTCTCCGCGGTGCACGGGCGGCAGCTCGGCGTCGTGGATGAGCACGTCGCTGGACTCGCAGTGCTTGCCGGCCAGGTGCACGATGTTCGGGTGCAGATGATCGGGCTCAGCCTGGCCGATCACCATCGCCTCGTAGCGCGCGTCGTAGAGCATCGGGCGCAGGTTGTCCGACATGCCGCCGTCGACCCCGACCCACGTCGACACGTTGTGCTTGACGGTCTGCACCTCGTAGAGCGTCACCGTCGAGTGCGCGACCAGCGCCCGGCCCGGCTCGTCGGCGATGCGCTTGCCGGGCCCGGCGAGCTCGGCCACGAGCGCGACCTTGCGCGCGACGTAGTCCTCGATGTCGGGCGCCGACTGCTCGTGCAGGTACGCGACGCCGAGGCCGCCGCCCAGGTTGTAGGTCCGGAAGTCACCCAGCCGCACGAGCGCCTCCAGCGCGGCGCGGAACGGCTCGAGGTCGAGGATCTGCGACCCGATGTGCATGTGCAGCCCGTCGAGCTCGAAGCGGTCCGAGGCCTGCGCCCGGGCGACCGCGAGCTCGGCGTCCACCGGGTTGAACCCGAACTTCGTGTTCGGCCCGCCGGTGGAGATCTTGGGGTGCGTGTCGGGGCTGACGCCGGGCGCGACGCGGAGCAGGATCCGCTGGCGCGAGCCGGCGGGGATCAGTCGCTCGAGCAGCTCGAGCTCGTCGAGGCTGTCGACGACGATGTCGCCGATGCGGCTGTCGAGCGCGAAGCGCAGCTCCGCCTCGCTCTTGGCGTTGCCGTGCAGGTGGATCCGCTCGGGGTCGAAGCCGGCGCGCAGCGCGAGGTGCAGCTCACCGCCCGAGGCGACGTCGCACGCCAGGCCCTCCTGCGCGAACACGCGCAGCACCGCGGTGCACGGAAACGACTTGGAGGCGAAGTGCACCTCGAAGTCGTCGGCGCGCTGCCGGAAGGCCTCCAGGAAGCGGCGCGCGCGCGTGCGCAGGTCGTCCTCGACGACGATGTACGCGGGAGTGCCGAACTCGCGCGCGAGGGCCCGCGCGTCGCAGCCGCCGAGCTGCAGGACGCCGTCGCCGTCCAGGCGCGTGCCCAGCGGCCAGACGTGGGAGACGGAGGTCTGCGTGCTCGCCATCGGCGGGCGGCATGATGCCACGCCATGCCCTCCGCCCGACCCCAGCCACCGGCACAGCACGGCGTCACCGACGGCCTGCACTGGCTCGTCCACCTGCCCGCAGAGCCGGCGTCGGCGGGCGTCGTCGTGCTGCACGGTGCCGACAGCCGCAAGGAGAACCACGCCGACTTCGCGGTCGCCTGCGCCGCGACGGGCCTGGCCGCGCTCGTGTTCGACGCGCGCGGGCACGGGGCCTCGCAGGGCGCGTTGGACGGCCGGGTGCTCGACGACGTCGCGCGGATGGCCGACGTCCTGCGCGACCGCGCCGGCGTGCCGGCGATCGGCCTGCGCGGATCGTCGATGGGCGGCTACCTGGCGCTCGCGGCCGCCGCCACCGCCGACGCGCGCGCGGTCGTCGCGATCTGCCCGGCGTCGGCCGCCGGGCTGTCGGTCGGCCTGCGCGCGGGGCGCTTCGCGTTCGCCGCGGACCGCGACGCGCTCGTGCCGCTCCTGGACGACCACGACGAGACCGCGGCCGCCCGCGCGCTCGGCGACCGCCTGCTGCTGCTGCATGCCGAGGGCGACGAGGTCGTGCCCGTCGAGCTCTCGCGAGCGCTGCACGCCGCCGCGCCGGGATCGCAGCTCATCGAGGTCCCGGGCGGCCATCACCGCTCGATCCAGCACGACCCGGAGCTGC
>Ga0157379_10002278_pt1 | contig 15984 bp, 12 predicted proteins | sample S25metaG_FD_121802 | JGI IMG/M metagenome (GOLD analysis project Ga0157379, IMG submission 121802) | Switchgrass rhizosphere microbial communities from Kellogg Biological Station, Michigan, USA - S2-5 metaG | ecosystem: Host-associated > Plants > Roots > Rhizosphere > Soil | place: USA... | reverse complement strand
TTTTTTGTTTTTTTTTTTTTATTTTTTTTTTGTAGAGCCTACCATATCGGATTTTGTTTTATCATATAAAAAAAAAAAAAAAAACAAACCCACCCCCCCCCCCCCCCCCCCCCCCCCTAACTAACCCCCTTCTTCCCTTTTTTTTTTTTTTTTTTCCCGTTTAATTAAACACTTTGTTTGCCTTCTGTTTGGTTCCAAATGTCCATCATTTAGAGCGTCGTGAGATGGATGGTTGACCATTTTGACAAACCGAGATGTGCCGTGATGGCTAGTCGTACACATCGAGTAGGTACACGAAGAGTAGGTTCGCAGTTGAATTTTTGGGACAATTTTTGGTATTTTCTAGGCGTTACGCTCGATCATTTGGCTCGGAGGGTTTAAGTGCGTAACTCGACCCAAATTAGGCGGGACTCGGAACCCCAGTGTAACGCGCAACCGAGCCTGAGTACAGTACGATTCTTTGTTGTTGAAATAAGCGTCGCAAATCGAATAAATGAGAAAGAATTAGATTTGTATCGTTTGACCTCGGTGAGCTCGTGTGGCAAACGGATAGTGTATGTACAAAATCTAAGCTACTTATATATTGAATATAGAGTATGCTGTACAACTGAATGGGGAATAACAAAAAGGAGCTTGTGCAGGTTGGTAAAGCGCAGCGCGGGACGGAACCCACAGCATGACCTTGCTGAGCGCTCGTAAATCCAACATTTGTAGCTTTAGCAGCCGGGACTCTATGTTGTTTAGGGTAAAAAGTTCTGCCGCCGCCATTTTATGACTCAGTCTACGGGATTCACGGCTGATCGGTTGATCAAAGATGGAGGTAACAGAGGGTAACGAACTCTTCGTGAAGTTGTGCATAAAAATTCTTTGGTATAAAGACTACCCAAGTTAGAAAATACCCATTCTACAAATCTCAGCGCCTCAATTCCTTAAATGTTGGAGACTTGACCGGAACATGTACAACCTCCTTACCGGAGGTAAACGCGCCCAAACTAATGAGTTGCAGGTCAGCTATCTTCGCGCCTTGTGGATCTATATCGTTCAAATGAATCCATCAACGGCATAGAATGTTTCATCTACAAGGAGCTTACCCAATGCCCAGAGAATTATAGCAAGTTCGTTAGCTCCTCGATGATCGATGATTCCCTCGGGGAGCTAATAGATGTCACATGATGAGTGAATGCCAAAATAAGATATGTCGTTTGCTACACACCGGGAAGGTAGTCTGAGGCCCCAGATTAGATGAAAAGCGACCAAATTGCCAGCCATTGATATAAATGACAGCCCTATAATTGCTCGAAGGGGTAGGAGTAAATTTTAGTGCCAGAGGAACATCCAAATTTGAAGGAATATTCAAGGTAAAAGAAGTGCGGTAGGTTTGAATTCCCGCATGAGATATGCCTTGGAATGGTGTAGAGGACGCCCACCGGGAGTCATCAAAGCCCGGAAGAATCGCACCAGATCTTTCCGCAAAGAACCCTCCTTCGTTGTAGGGGCCCCTTATTTTATCTGGAAATTCTTCCCCTCCAAGATTACCAGTCAATTTCCAGAGGTCAAACTCTCGTTGACCATCGTCCAAAGCATATCCTCTTATGCCTCGGGGATTCTGCACTACATCGATAAAAATAATACGCAAAAGGAAAAGAAAGTCATACCTTGAATTGATCATTCGAATTCCAGTCTTCTTCGAGACCTGAGTGGTAGCGATAAATCGGCTGAGTGAATTAGAGGGAAGATCAAGTACCATTAGAATCAGATACGAGTACCAAAACGTTTTGACCTGTTGCTAAACCGCTGAGAACAAACGAAGCATTGACTGTATCCGCCCCAGAAATGCCTTGGCCTGATCCAAGAAAACGACCGTTCAGAAAGGCGGAGAACCCAAACCCGGCACCCCTGCAAGAATTTGGTTATTTATCCTAAATTTCATCGATTCGGAACTACGTACCCTTGAACAGATAGATCTAGCTTCTTTGCATTACCTGTGAAATAGCCACGATAGACAAAACTACCTGCTCGCTTTTGATCAATATTCAAGTATGCAGAACAGACGAAATAGGGATGGCCATACATACCTTGATGGAAGCCTATGGAAATATTAGAACATATCGAAAATCGATTACCGCCAGCACGCACCATATTCATCTGCATAAACAACAGTCTTCCCGCTAAAGAAGGGCTGGGAAGAACGAACAGTGGTATTTTTGATAGCAACTACCCAGTCGTCGTCGTTGAAATCAGATGCAATTTCTGGAAGAGAATCCGCAGACTTCCATTTGGCAGATTTCAAGTCGGGAAGGGCTGGGATTGTTGGAGCCTCGGCGAGTTGCGCTGAAAGTCCAATACCAAGGTTACTCTTCGTCATTTTCAGTTGCTTGCCGTTCCACTGCAATGATTTTAATCCCGAAGGCGCGATAACGATGAGAGATGCGGCTTTGTCGATATCTCCGGTCAGTTGAAGCGTCGAACCAGTAACTGTGGCATTTCTGACTAGATACGCTCCGATGACAAGAACCGAGGGAGTATCTGGAGAGACGTCATAAGAGGCAGAGAGTCTCGGCTGCCAGAGGCCTCCTGCAGTTTTCTTGTCTGCGACAACCACAATGGTACTTCCGAATTTCACAACACTGATTCCATCAGGGCTGCCGGTGACGATAATGGATTGTCCTTGAGTTCGAGCTTTGATTGTGCGGGATCCTGTCACAGCCGGAGTTTTGATAACTGGCCCCTGTAATTCCGCTTCAAAATATTGTCCCAGTGGAACGTAGAGAAAAATATAATCAAGACCGTCAATAGTGGTTTGAGTTAAAACCTGAATGCCACGGTTAAATGAAATAGAGTAGAACAAGAGAAAGAAAGGCCTACTTCGGCGGTAGAATACTTGAGGAGGCTTTTTCCAAAGGGATATTCAGTAACAAGAATCTTGCTTTCTCGGCCCGAAAGCGTGACCTGACCGCCAAACTGTGGGACAGTGATAGCTCCTGTCGAGGTGTTGACCTGAAGATTGAAAGAGATGGGTGTCGTAAAGCTGCCGCACATGTTAGTGATCACCAATAAAGGTAACAGTCTGAATGTACTTGTTAGAGATCTGCCTGACAATATAGAAGTTCGCAGGTGTTTCCCCAGCACCAAGCTGAGTGACAAAAACACCCGGATTCGTTGAGAAAGGAGATCCACTACCAGAAGTGACGATGGATGTAGAATGCAACGAAGGAGAGGCATGGTAGAATAGTCCCTGAAGCTTCAATTCGGCATGTTTCGGAGCCAAAATACGGGATTCTCTAATTGCCTATGCGTATGCTTGAGTTCCTGGTACATCTCAGAACGTGTATTCGATACTCACTGCACCGTAATCATAAGAGGTATACACCCCGGGATATCCAATATTACTGAGTGATATTCTTATGTTAGTCTTTTATTCTCTTGATAGTCAATAACTCTCACCCCCAGTTAGTCCCACCATAGGTCATATAGAAGTTCTGTGCAAATGCACCAGATGCGACGTTATTCTTAAGGAATACCTGAGGGTGGAGAGGTCAAGAATGGATCATAAGCCAAGTGACCTCCGCCTCACATTCACAAACTCGGGACCGATTAATGCCTCACAATTGTCGTAACCGACTCCTTGCCATCCATCCAAAGCACCACCTAGATGATGATTAGCCGGCAAGCTTATCGAATAATCAAAAGATCCCTCAGTCACCTTGGAATTCCGGTATGTACATTCCTGCCCACGGAGCGGCTGCAGCATGAGCCCAAATATAATAATCAGCAAGTTCAGGAAGAAATTCTGGATGAGAGCAGTCAAAGCCGCCTGGATAGCTATCAAAACCATATCTGGAACACGATTTGTGGGTTAAATTGCCACAAGCCGGCAATGGCAGAACAGATGCTTACATGTCGACTTGGCCAGCTCCGCTAGCGAAATTGCCAGAGGGCCATACATCATTACATGTAATAGGAACTTTAGTAATATGTTTTCGTAACGCAGTTTCTAGCAATGTCATCGCCTCAGTAGCCGTTGGGTTCATTTCCTGGCTGACATAGAATTCGTTCTCGCTTTGAACTCCTGCACAAGACCTCAGTGGTCGTGTAGAAAACATCTCAGCTATATATCTTACCAATTACGGGCCCATTTGGATATTGATACTTGGAGGTTATTTGAGAGAATTCATCGACGTATTTTTGCCAGGCATTGACGAATCCCGTTTGATTGGTGCGTGCCACGGAATCTACATTCGTTAACCAGCCAGGTAGCCCTCCACCGCCTATGTAGTCTGAGATTCGTGCTGCAGCTATGTGAATCCAATAGACATACTGGCTTCTGCCTAGGGGGTAAATAAGATGTTTAGTGACTTTAGTCGATCGGAAAAGCACAACGTACGTTTATATATGGCTAATATTTAGATCAGAAATAGGACTGGATAATCAATCGGAGAACACATACACCAGGACGGGCAACGACAAGTATCCCAACACGTTTGGCTACCTCATAGAATGTCTCAAGGGATCTAAAGTAATTCCAATCCAGGCTGCCAGGTTTTCCTTCTACCAAAGCCCAATTAATATAGATGGAAACCCCATTGAATCCTCCTGCCTATGTATTTACATTAGAATATTAACCACAAATAAAAGCTGGACCGCACTTTCATCTTTTGGAGAATGTCGCTCCATAATTCGGGAACGGGGAGACGCCAAGGATGAAATTCCCCTGACCATAGGAATACCCTCTTGCCATCGATGAACCAACTATGAGAGTCGAATTGAACTGCCATGGTTGAGTTTCCGCGTTGAAAACCAGGCGAGCCGGGAGGTACAGTGTATCCATCGAGTGCGAAGATAGCGGTGGCTAACAAAGCAAAAGCTAAGAGTGCAGTAAAACCCCTCATAACTGGACCCAATGATCTTAGAGATGTCGGAACAGACAATATATAGAAGGCCGAATATTAGTATTAAGGATGCGCTGGCAATCACCGTCAGTACCCTATCACCGCCACTAACTAAAATGTGGACTCATTGTCGAGGAAGACTTCATGCCGCTACATCTTTAACCACTAATATGTAGACCCGATTGTGAGGCATGTGGCCTAGTGTTAGTACATGGTCCCAAATGGCCACACAGAAGGCATCGTCGAGCGAGGATTTTCCGTGGGCGATCACCAGACCACGAAGCTATTGTATGCATCAAAGAAACGGACCGGATATGCAGAGGTGGCAAGACGAGAGGCCTTCTCTTGGAGAGGAAACTTTAACGCTAAAACAAACTGGTTCGGGTTCGATACACATTGACAATGACGGGAAAAAGCCACTGGCATTCCGATAGGTTAAAGAAAAATAAATATTATATGGCCTTAGTTGATTTTTTGAAGCCATTGAGTCAGAATGTTGGATTCCAAGTCTGGAATAGAGTCGCCAATTGGCTGCCATAACCAATGTATCCAAAGGAAATATCGTCTTACGATAAAAGAGATACGTAATGGAAAATTACGTAGAAAATGAAGAGAAAGTTGATAGCTAGAGGAATTTAAAGTGGACACGGGGCGACATTAGAAATATATAGAAGAACAGTCCTCTGGAGTAATAAGTTTCACGCTATGTGTGCATATGGGTCCATAGGGGATGTTATGGACTATGATGGCAAGTTAGCCTCCCTTTCATTCGAAAATGGGTTCAAGGGGTTTTATACGTCGCTCTTCTTCGGCACTAAGAGCTTCTTTCTAGTATTTAGAAAATCTTCCATCAAAGGAAATAATATCTGCCAAGGTAAAGCTTGGGGATGCCCCAAATGCGTCTCGCTCGCGCAACGATGGTCGGATAACGAATAGGATCGCCGTACTGTACAATGAGCTTGTCAAGGCCTAATCGGAACGGATACAGACCGTAAACGGCGATTACGGCCGTTAAACGAGTGTACGACTTACAGAAACCCTAAACAAGGTTTATTTCATCTAACAAGTCACATTTCCTGTTCATATCTATATTTTAGATATTCCTAATGCAAATGCTCGCTCCCATTAGCTTTGGGATGACCCATAGGAATGAATTTGGTAAGGTTGTCGGTTTTCATGCAAGCGTCTAAATCCTCCGTGACGTGACTGATGTCACTAATCACCTCCTGCTGGTCTACTATAGGCGACGCAGGTGCTCATAGTGTAGACGTTGTCACGTCTTGTGACACGATCGTTCCACATAGCTTAGTCACCACATGTAGATAGGTTCTCCCTTGTTCATTGACCATCACGTTCACTGTCTACGGTGCCCTCCACCGTCTCAATAGCAAAGGTAAATAGAACGGAAATATGAATAAAAATACTCCATAATCTTTGGGAAACTGATGTGGCGCCCAAATTGCCCCTATTAAGTGAAGGAAGAGCAGCAATCCGGATACCCGTATTACGGCCGTTAGGTGTACGACCAATACAGCACCTGTACTGGACCGTGCCGTCTTACGGCCTGTACACCGAAAGTCCTCATCGGAACGGATATGGTTGCCGTATAAGGAATAACGAACCCACAAGAGGACTTCAATTTCGGGGTTGTGCCAAGTGTGGAAAGGATTCGATCTCCCCACGAGATGGTACGCACTCTTTCACGCACAAGTATACTTTTTATTCGCATCATTTTTCAATTGGATGTCGTTTTCTACCTCTGAAAGTACGCCTCCTTCTGGTCTCCTGAAGTCGCTTCATGAAAATGTAGGAGTTTTGGCAAGGGATATTGTGGAGGCTCCGTTCCCTTGACTGTGGGAAACATTGCGAACTAGGAAACTGTGATATTGTCAACTGATGTGCTGAAATTCGTGCTATCACCATATTTGAAGCCCTTGAGAGGGTATATGCATCCAACTCCCCTGCTAGTCTTCATAGATTTAACACCTTTATCGCTGGAAAGTAGCTACCAGGTAAAGACAATTGGATAATTTAATTATTATGTCATTTTAATACTTAGTCAAGGCTCCTGGTTTCTGTCATATTAGTCAATGTTATACACTAGAGAAGTTAATAAAGTGGATACATATAATCGTCCTCGTCGTAAAGTCGTAACAATCGTAAATGTGTCGTAAATCTAATGGGAATTAAGAAAAAAGATTACACAGTTACAAATAAATGCGATACAAAAGATATACCCAAAAATCGTTATCTAACTCTAAACGTAATCAAGAAAACCTGTTATTGATGTCCTGCATGCGAGCAAAGGATCCAGAAGTGGAAGAGTGTTTCCTTTTTGGGCTTGGAGAACTCGTAGGATATATTCTGTGTGATACCGGAGCAGTTGATACGTTCGTCTGGATGTTCTGCTCCCAAGGAGTGAAAGGGAGACCAGAATTGCGATTATCACGAGGTCCAGCTGCCAGGAAATCCTCGGACCGCAATTTGGACACATTTTTGACTGAAGCAGCCGAATGTTGATGCGAAGGAGGCTTCCCAAACACTGTTTGGGAAGTTGATCCACCAGAAGCATTCTTGGGCGTGCGGGGTGTTGGAGACGGAGATGGTGCTGGCGTGTAGCCCCAGGTGGCCCTCCTGGCCGCTCGCCGCTTTTCTTTCAGGATCCGGAGCCGAAGCCTGACAGCGTCGCGAATCTGGGCGACAATGCTTTGAAAGTTTGCCACTTGTAGTTGGGCCTTTGCCATTGTTACCAATGCGCCGGCCAATTCCTCTAATTCCTCTTCAAACGTCTTGCACAAGTCCGATAGCTCTCGGAGAGCGATTGAAGAAGATTCTATGTCTTCAATAGGCGCAAACACGTCGTCCATCTTCTTGTAGAAACCTTGCATAGAGAATGATTCAATAAATTGCGACACTGGTGAATCGAGGTCGAAGACGCGAAAGAAGAGGTCGAAGTCGAATGTCTCGAACTCCTGCCGCATGCCATAGTTGAGTTCTTTGATTTTTAAAGGAAGCAGAGGCTGGGATGTTTGGGGACGAAGTGGGGATGGGGGTAGAAAACTTGAAGGATGGGCATAATGGTTATCCATTGGCACAATTTGGGAACGCTGGACCGGAACAGTATTCTTCATGGTTGGAGGAGAAACGAAAGTTGAAGGCACGTGAGAAGTTGTTGTAGGTGAAGGTGGAAAGAAAAAGTTAGACTTTCATATATATAAAGAGACGAGCCAGTGCATCAAGAACACAACATGAGGCATCGTCCAATCATGGAAGGGTAGACGACCCGCGGCATGCAACGAGGCCAAGCGTAATAAATAGTACAATTGTTCCCTATTGTATTAAATGAGTGGTTGATCTCCTCCTCCGAAGTTGAGTAAAGTCCGCACAGAACAAGGGAAAACGTGCCATGATCTGGTTTCACAAGCCACAGCCCGAACCTGAACCTATTTCGGTCATAAAATAGCACAAATGTCTTCACCTGAACACTACTCATGATTTTAACTTCGCAGTGGAGTCGGCTTCCATGTAGGGGTAAGTTGAGGGTCGTTGAACATTGTTGAACAATAGTGACAAATTTGGTCACAACGAGCGCTAGCTGTTTCTCAACACCATGTTATCCACCACTTTATCTACACTCCCAGACGAATCTGAGAATATTCTAAGAGTTCATATAAGAAGACTCTTGTTGGGATATGCTCTAACTCATCTTACAACCAACTATATAACTTACTCAGAGACAGAAGTCATGCAGGTCAGTATTTATTAGGGTCGCGTCCCCGGCGCGTTCGTCCTCCGTTCCTGTCCTGATCCATATCCACGTCAAAGATTCTCTCTAGAAGCCTAGATTTCGTAGCGGAGCATGATCCTACTTCGATCACATTACCCGTTGAACCCTTTGATACACTCTCCCAGATCCTGAATCTCAAATCCCAGACGTCGTATGAAGAATCATGGGCAATCGATGACCAAACACGTCAAGTTCTCACCTCTCTTTTACCTAACAAGAGTAGAGCTCCTCCTACGACACGATGTTGGGAACTCCGTGACGAAGGTATGTGACCTCATTAATCTTTGGTGCATCGACCCTGTGATTTAGATCTTGTTCAAATGCAGGAATCGTAGAGAGTGTTTTTCGCCCATGTACACCAGTACTTACGCGACGTGCGGTTCACGAAACTCCAAACCTTGGAAAATCCACTTCTGTTCGACGACTGAAGTCACTTCGTGCAGCAGACTTATGTTCCTTGTCTCATCTTAGTTTCTCCTGTGTGCCCGAAGAAAACATCACGGAAACCGAGCTCCCCCCTCGAGAAAGGGACCACTTACTGTGAGTATATACGAATTTTAATCTGATTCCCTCCTCATTCTCTTACAGCGGTATTCGACCTGCACTGGACAAGGAAACCCATCGTGCCATCACCCAGTTGCTTAGTCAGATTTCTGTCGCTCCACCGAACCCCAAGACCTCGGCGCAATCTAACATGCAATTACCTCCCATGGCTCTGGATTTTTTACGCTCGGATTCGCCACTGATCCCCGACCTTGGGTTTCGGCCTATGTCGCCTCCGATTTTCCCCCGCCACATAGCAAACCCCACGATACCGGGTCCTCAGAAGCCTTCGGATGTTCGGACCTCGGGACTCGTAAAGCCTGTCCCGCTCGGAGAAGAAGAGGAAGATCCATCTGAAGTCAATATGAAGCTTGTAGACGGCTGGAGTGCGTGGTGGACCTTCTCTAGTTCCTGTGGCGGATTGATTAAACATTCTGCAGATGTGCTACTTCCTTCACAGAGCGATACTCCCACTTTAGAGGAAGGATCCCTATCCAGTCAAATCGATGAACTTTTCGCTCTCACACCGCCCGGGACCACATCATGTCTGGCAAATTTCAAATTAGGTTGGCCGACCAACACATCTCTCTGAACTGTACATTTATCATCCTTAATCTTTCAGATGACCATCTAATCCCCGTAGCAGATATGCCTAGGAAAGGGAAGAAGAAGCATTCGGATCCTATTCCATCAACGTCGGTGCTCAATTATCTGGGCTTGTCAAATTGGAACTCACAACTATTTGTTAAGGCTAGCGACATTTTTACCACCATTTCTTCCTTCGATCCCTTCTTCCAGCAACTCAGAAGGTCTTCTTTACAGTGGAGAACCTCAGCCTTCTGCGTCTATTCTTGGTGAACCTCCCTCGCCACCGAAAGCTATACAAACTTCGTTTCCCACACCAGACGACCACCAAACCGGATTATCCGAACTAATAAATCGCCTCTGTGCCCCGATAGAGGACATCCGACCAGAAGACTGGATTATTAAGGAGCGTCTGAGCTCCAAGGATTCTATGATGATGGACGGTACACTTATGTTTCTCTCTTAGTAATGATTGATCACTTACCTTTCCGTAGTGCCTATTGTGAAGGAACCTAACGTTCATCCGCCGTCATCATCATGCCCAGAAATTCCTGCTTCTATTCGTTCCCTTGTGCTACCCCATAAAACGTCAAAACTTTCAGGCCAAGAATCCACTGAGAGCAGCAGTGTAGTCTGTCTGAAAAAGGTGACTGGGATACAATCGCTGAACATTGAATTGTCATGGAGGTACGAACAACATTATCTCGCGAACAATTTCCAGCTGCCATGGAGAGTATAAACTGTTGATAGTCATATGCTAACGTGGATATTATAGGCCGTTCAATTTCGGTACCAGTATCCCCAAGACAGAAGAACTTATTAATGTCGCCACTTTTCTTCCAACCGAATATATTGAACAGGCAGACGTGAGTACGGCGGAGATGCTGTTGACTGAGCTCGAATCTTCTAGCGATGCACAACATCCGGTCGACGCTAAAGAAGTCTGGAAAGTTGGTTGGATAGAGACAGAACGCCCTCGTAACGAATTTATGCAACGCGACGTGGTCTTGACTCGAGGCGAGAGAAGAAGACGCTACGGGATTCCTCCAGACGACTTAGATGACGAACCGCCACAGACTGACACTGCAGAAACCGGAGACGAAACAGTGGATGGGGTGCTATATCGGGAAGATGCGGGAATTCGAAGCCCGAGTTCACCTAACAAGCGTCGCAAGGTGGATATCACAACTCAGAAGCCTATCTCACCCGACGATGTGGATGCGAGAAGTCGTCCTATTGATGACACTATGGAGGATTTTGTCCTTTCGTTTCGAGCGCTTACCTCTCCGAGTTGCAATGTCCCAGTATCTGCAGTTGCTTCTCAAGATGTTCCATTCTGGCAGCGAGAAGGCGACGAAGCTGAGTATTACGGAAGTGTAGATTCGTCTAATCAGTTGGCAGCATATGTGGACGCAGGACCTTGGGTCGCGGAGAATGCCGAATACCAAGCTACCCCACCCATACAGAGAACTTTAAGTGCTTATCTCGAAGAGAACCGACTTACTTTGTTGCCTGCTGACAGAGTTTCTAAATCTGTCGTCCCTCTCATTCAATCTTCCAAACCTGAATCTCCGAAACGCGCCGTACTTTCCAGACGACAATCTGACAGGATATCATATAGAGAGGCTCTTCTAAACTTTATGAATCTTCGAGGTAAAACTGTGGAGTCCGTTGTTGCAGCTCCTTTCTCTTCTTCGCCGCCAGAACCTGCGCCTGCATTACCCTCGTCAGTGGAGCAGCCCATTTCACCACCACGAGGTCCTCCTGACGATCTCATCGATTCAAAAACCTTGATCTTACCTTCCGAATGGGATTATCCTGCAGTCACCCACAAATATATAGCTTCTCTGGAATTTATCCAAAAAACTGTATTGGTTCAATCGCTCATCTCCGATTGTAATGTCGAACTTGTCGAACGAGAGCTCCCCGGCAACCGGTCCGTGGACCTAATCCTGGATGTTGATACCGCGATCCTCTTTGTCTCTCTCGCGCCATTACCTGTCACCGGTCCATCCCTCGCAGAAAGGCTCGCCGCTTTATCTTGGGAGTATGACCGTTTGATAGTTATTTTTGAAGCGTTTTCAGCATCGTCGACACTACGCAGCTCCAAAGCTGGCACCATCGTTCCATATGCGTTTTCTCCAGCAGTCGTCAAAGCAATACGATCTCTTAAACGTACTTCGGCAATTATGGAGAGTGTAGTTGATGAGAATGGTGAATATACTAAGCGTCCGGAGGCGGTTGTCTATTTCGGGTATGCAAAAGACGTTACGGAGGAAGCGAGGTTTGCTAGGTTTGTTGGGAACGGATTAGATTTGGAAAATGACCGGGAATGGCTGCAGGACGATTACCATGAGGTAAGACAATTTATTTACTTGACTCGTTTACTTACTCTAGGATAGGAGGAAGTTGACTTGATGCAAGTTCCATGCATTAACCCCCTCGCTGCTGCTTCCATCCTGCGCTATATGGATCTAGGTTCGTTTGTTGATATGCCGTCTGAGGAGAGGTCAAGAATATTTACTCGGGTTGTTGGAGAGCGACGTGTGGTAAGTTCTACTTGATTTTGTTGTAGCTGAGAATCCTTACATGCATGGCCTTCTAGCAAATATTAGACCAGCGAATAGCAATGCGCCTTGCCCGCATTGAGATGGAGGAAAGTTCTTCTCCAGGCCCGAGCTATTCAACTGAAGTTTGAACTCCTTCATATAGGATGAATAATGTTGTCCATATGAGTTTGATACTGTATCACGCAGATGCTACACAACGTATTCTATACTGATCTGTATCCTAATTTCTTCGCTGTTTTTTTGGCTCTAGCTAAGTTACTTAGGTGTAGAGACTAGAAGGCGTATTCACAAAGTTCACCCTCCAAGGTTACATAGCAAGTTTCGCCAGGGCCATAAAATTGACAATCACTGCAAATTAATCCTGATGAGAATGTATATAGTGAATCTGAAGGAAATAGTCTCACTCAAGCTTCAAGGGACACTTGCTCCCACCTTTCAAATTAAAATAAGGAGTTTTTTTACCCTAGTCCATCTGATAAAATATGAACGCCGACATTCCGGGGGGCAAAGACCGTCGAAAATACACTATCTCTGGAGTGTCGCAAACGACTCGCGAGAAAGAGATGTTGCCTTTTATCTTTGCTCCCGTGGGTGATGGCTCAATAACATATATACGGTAACCCCAGCAGCCGTTCACAAGGACGCCAAAGGTTAGCGACCAGATGTGTCCTATGCCTCTCCATTATTACTGCAGCCTAAAGTAAAACGAGAATCAGACGCTATCAATACTATATACATTTTAGATAGATAAGGGCTAGTGAAAGGGGATGCATTTCCATATCCCCCTTACCAAGACCCCCAGATTGCCACAACGAATAACCTAAGTGAAGGATGTTAGTCAAATGCATTCATGCCCCCAAACCCAATTGTATCTCAATAATCCCCCAGGTCTCCACAGAAAAAGGTGCAATTAGCAGGAATTAATACCTGCACCTCATAGCCATTCTATTATAACCATTTCCTGTGATTGTAAACCACTAGCCTATCAGACCTTGGAGTACAAATAACATTATGATCTTTTTATTTCCTCAGATAATATTAAATAAAATAAGAATATATAAGAAAACTTAGAGGGGGGATTGTGGATGCCTTTTAACATCCTCTTACTATGAGTAATACTAAGTAGATATTAAGGAAACAATTTTCATTTATTTTATTTTGAGTTGTACAAGTTGGCCTAAATAAAACACACTGGAGACATAGAAAGATTTTCAGCCAAGGAAAACTTTAGGGAAAACTTAAAGGTTAGCCACTTTTATTTAGGATTTTCACCAAAAAAAAACAATAATGGAATTAAAATTTCTCAAATGGTTTCATTAGATTTTTTGGACCCAGACTTTGAAAACTCTAATAAAACCCTATCTGAGTCCGAAAAATCTGCTGAAATTCTAGGGGAATGTTTAATTTTGTTTTTGTTTTCATTCCATGAAAATCCTAAATAAAAGTGGCTAACCTTTAAGATTTTCATAGTGTTTCCTTGGCTGGAAACCTTTCTATGCCTCTAGTGTCTATAATTATAGGATGGAAATGGTCACCCAAGAGGGAATGAAGAGATACATTCATTACATTTGCAGAGGTGAGTTCTATCCAGGGAGTAGAAAGCCACTTGAGAGACAGACAAATCAATGCCAGAGACCATGACATTGTCCAGACTACAGGTAATCTGGTCTACACCCTTCTCTGTGTTCCTCCAGCACAAATCCTGCATGGTAATATGAGCCTTGAACTTGGAAGGATTCCAATATAGACCAGAAGCATTTGTCCTAAGGCCCTCCATACAGGTGCAGACTTTATCAATTAAAGAAGGCAGAAACATATGGATGCTAATTCCTGTTCCAGTCTTCACCCCTCATCCTTTCTAACATCTCCAATTCATTTTGTAATTACTTATTATTACAAACCAATCCTGGAGCAAGACCAGAACAGGTTCAGAGTTTGGGTCAGAACAGAGTTATCAGATATCAGAAGAGGGTAACAGAATAGGACTTGGTTTCAACTTATGTGTTGTGCCCACTTGTATGATATGTGGGTATGTCCTATAATTTTGGGATGGTTGTCAGAGACCCTAGTTGGACAAGAGTCAGACAGAGGTCAGACAGAATTCAGACAGAATTCAGAGAGTAGAGATAGTCAAGTCAGATGGTAGAAGAGAGTAGAACAAATCAGAATGAGTAGAATGAAGGAAACAAAATAATCAGATTGTCTTGTACTGAAGAAAATACAAGGCTTATATACAGAAGGTTCGGATAAGAAAGGCCAGAGCTAGGTTAGAACATAAATGGAGAACAATAAGAGAACAATAAGACGAATGGGGCTAAGTTGACACATGATACCAGTGTCATATCCTTTTGGAAAAGAACCCAACCAAAAGAAATATCTGAGCACAATGGTTCAGTCATTAGAACAGAATGCTACTCAGTCGTTCGATATTTGTTTGACTTGTTGTTAGTGTACACTTCCATATGACACTCTTGTGATGTGTGATGATGATGTGGAGGTGATGATGACATAAGCAAGATGTCTTGAGAGAGAGACCTTGAACCCAGCCTTTGGTCTGCTATGAATGTTTCACAGCCACCAATAGACTAGCTCAGAGGCAGAGATGAATAAGAGTTAGAGATGAGGTGAGACTTTAGGGATGAAACCCAAGTAAATTGTTGTACAAAGGCAAACTACAGAAGTCTTTTTATACATGAGGGAACATAGGAATGAGGCAGCAACATCAAAATAACAAAGCACAAGTGCAGCAGCCATCTGTCGATGTGAATGTAGCAAACCTGCATGCATATGCATGATGATGAGAAAAGATGTCACAAAATAGGAAAAATAGAAGGAGTCAAAGTAAAAATAGAAGAAGATCAATCAGAATCAACGGAGGATTGATCAGCATCAAAAGGGAATGAGAACAATAAGAATAAAATAGGAAAAATGGGAAGAATCATAGGAATGGGATGAGTCAAGTGAGAAGAAACAAAAATAACAAACCAAAAATGGAATACAAAAGGGAACAGCAAGACAGAAATAGAATACAATAAGACAATAAGGATAGAACTCATCGGAATATTTATAGATTATGTGGGAGAGGGAGCCCAGCACATTAGAATGATTCACGATTGGCCTGTTGATGTTGGGTGACATGGTTGAGGTTATCAAGGGGTGTGTTGATATTCCGATTGGACTGCCATAAATAAGTGAACTTGTAAATAAATTGATCCAGGAGCCAACTATACCACATCAGAGTAGGAGTAGGAGGGATTGGTGTTGACAGGGGTACAGGAGGAGGAGAAGGAGAAGGAGAAGGAGAAGGAGAAGGAGGAGATGGAGGGCAAATTCTTGGAGTCAAAAAGGGGCAGACTTCAAATTGATCCACTGAAACATGATTCGAAATAATAGTTGAGGGAATATATTGACTTCCTGTGATAAGAAATTTGGCAACCCAAAAACTTCCTTGAGTTGTGTACTTCAAATTGATCCACTGAAACATGATTCAAAATAATAGTTGAGGGAATATATTGACTTCCTGTGATAAGAAATTTGGCAACCCAAAAACTTCCTTGAGTTGTGGACTGGAATGGCTCTCGATCAGTAATCTGAAGAAATTGGAAAATAA
>Ga0157379_10002273_pt1 | contig 16007 bp, 13 predicted proteins | sample S25metaG_FD_121802 | JGI IMG/M metagenome (GOLD analysis project Ga0157379, IMG submission 121802) | Switchgrass rhizosphere microbial communities from Kellogg Biological Station, Michigan, USA - S2-5 metaG | ecosystem: Host-associated > Plants > Roots > Rhizosphere > Soil | place: USA... | reverse complement strand
GAGATATCTGACCTGAAACGGATTACGAGCGAGCCTGGGTTGGTCTGGCCATGTTTAGTTGGTTGGCAACGTTTTCAGCGAGAGCGAAATGGCGCTCTTTCATGAGTGCGGGTAGTAGTGTGGGAAAAAAGTACTTGACAGGGAGTGGCGTTGTAAGAGAGGCGATTTTTCAACAGTTACCCCAAAGGAACGCTGCAACAGCGCGCATCTTCCAATGCGTAGTGTTTTACTCGCTCCAAGTTGAGGAAATCACGTGTTCGACTGGTAAGACAGCGGAGTGCTGTGCGCATATCGTTGCATATGGCTCCCCTTTGAGTTCTTCGATCATTGGGTACGCGTGACGCACATAAAAAGAGTGTGTTTGAGCCAGTTCATTCCACAACTGTTCAAGTTCAATGGCGGCCTTCATTCTCCCTTCAGCACAAAGAATCCCGACTGCTTCCCCGAACACTGCAACTCTCTTGTGCTCATTCTCAGCGTGACTCATGATTGGCTCAAAAATGGACAGGAATCGTTTGCGGTTAGGCCCAGCGGCTTCCATAAAGTTTGCGAGGGTTTCGGTAGTATCCAAAGGAATATAAAGACCCTGTCCAATCGCAGCAGCAACATCCACACCATGTACTTGCAATGTCTGAAGAAGACTCTTCCGGTGTGACTCGGTCGCGAACACGACAACCATATTCCCGGCCTCTAGAGCGGCCTCGACAAAGCGAACCAGCCCAACTAGGAAGGACCCATCATCAGAATAGAATTGAACCTCATGGTTGCGAGCGATCTCCGTATGCGCGTGCTTGGCGTCCGTGAAATGGTGGCTCGACAATCCGCTACTGACGAACTGCCTGCCCTGACAAACCACTTCGACAGCAACTAACAGTTCGGTTCCAGCATGGGCCTTAACGACATAGCCGAACGCCCCCAACCTGAGAGCTTCTTCCACAATATCGACGGAGGATTCCTGACTTAAGAACAGTATTTTGGAGTTGGGGGAAAGCTTACGGATTTGTCGAGCGGCTTCGATCCCATTTAGTGATGGGAGCCCGATATCCAGCACAATCAAGTCAGGTTGCAGTTTTTCGGCTTCGCGAACTGCTTCTAATCCGTCCGACACTTCGCCGATGACCTGCAATTCAGGCCTTGTTTCCAGCATCGAACAGACGAGCTGCCGAAACGGTTCGTGATCCTCAACTACCAGCACGCGGACTGATGACACGCCAGAACCAACCTTTCCTCGGTCGGACTGCGCCTTCTGTGCGTCTTAGCTGGATGCAGCATTCTAATCCCTGCGTCGTCATCCGCGACAATGGCTCAAAAGTGCTACCTTCTTCCCCATCCTACTTTGATGCACCCCGAAGGCCTACCGTCGGTTCCAACTGACGAAACCAGGCGATTACACTCACGACCTCGACTGGGGATTCGCCAATGGACCCAGATTGACCCGTCTTCGCACAAAACCCAACCTGCTGGGGCTAGAATCGCACAAATGATAACTCAACAAAGGAGGACCAATGGAACGCATCGCATTCACTCTGCTGTTCCTGGGTCTGCTCACTGGCAGCGCCTTCGCAAAAGACACAGAAGATACTTGGAAATATCGAACGTATCTCAACGGCGTCATCATGGTGGATCACGCAGGCCAAACGTACACTGGCAAGTGTCGAGGTACGACAATCGGCGGCTTCAACACCCCTGTACAACAGATTGAAGGATGCGAAGACGCAGAGCGATTCGCGGGCGAGGATTACCCAACGTGCAGCGGCAAAAATCGACGGATGCAGTGCATGAGGGGCGATCAGAACACCATCGAAATCCACATCATGCTAAACCAGCAGTTTGTCGTGGTGACATTCAAAACGGTCTCTGTAGTGAAAGACAGCAAATAAAGAGCCCGGCAGCGCTCAGGCCTGATTTGGACACCCTCGGGGGCAGCACAGTTCCTTGAGCCGTGCCCTCGCCCAAGAACCGGCCCCCAGTCCTGGAATGGGAGTGTAGGAATTTTCCCGGTGCCTATTGCTATCCCCGCATCAAGTTTGACCCACTCCGAACCCTCCAATAAACTGAAAACATTCCACTCCGACCGAACCTATGGCAGAGAGCATTCACGTCAAGCTTCCCGACGGGTCCGTGAAAGAAGTCCCCAAGGGGACGACCGCACTCGATATCGCCAAATCAATTGGCCAGCGCCTGGCCGATGCCACGCTGGTGGCCAAAACTAATGGCGATCTCATTGACATTACTCGGCCTCTCGAAAAAGACACTGATCTTCGCCTGCTGACTGATCGCGATCCCGAGGCGCTCGAAGTTTATCGCCACTCGTCCGCGCATTTGCTGGCCGCGGCTGTGCTGGAATTATTTCCTGAGACCAAGCTGGGCCACGGGCCGCCGACCGATACTGGCTTCTTCTACGATTTCTATCGCCCCACTCCGTTCACGCCGGAGGACCTGCAGAAAATCGAAAAGAAGATGCAGGAACTGGTGCAGCAGGACATTCCCTATGCGCGCGAATTTCTGCCGCGTAACGAGGGCCTCGCGAAGTTCAAGGGGGAAGGCGATTTCATGAAGTGCCATTTCATCGAGCAGTTCACCAAGCCCGATGAAAAGATTTCCATCTACAAGACCGGCAAGTTTCTGGATTTTTGCCGCGGCCCGCACATCCCTTCGACCGGAAAGATCAAGGCCTTCAAACTGCTGAACATTGCTGGCGCCTACTGGCTCGGCGACGAGAAGAACCCGCAACTGCAGCGCATTTACGGGACCTCATTCTTCGCGAAGAAAGACCTCGACGATTTTCTCAACAGGCAAGAAGAAGCGAAGAAGCGCGACCATCGCGTCCTCGGGCAACAGCTTGATCTGTTTTCCATCCAGGAGCTGGCGGGGCCGGGACTGATTTTCTGGCATCCCAAGGGCGGAATCATCCGCAAAGAGATGGAAGACTGGATGCGCTCCGAGTACCTGAAGCGCGGCTACTCGCTGGTGTACACGCCGCACGTGGCGCGGCGGCAGTTGTGGCAGACCTCGGGACACGAGGGCTACTACGCGCAGAACATGTTCGACGTCATGGAGCTCGACGACGCCGAATACCGCATGAAGCCCATGAATTGCCCATTCCACATCCTGATTTATAAAGATTCGCTGAAATCGTACCGCGACCTGCCGGTGCGCCTGGGCGAACTGGGCACGGTCTATCGCTACGAGCGTTCGGGCGTGATGCACGGCCTGCTGCGAGTGCGGGGCTTTACCCAGGATGACGCCCACATCTTCTGTACGCCGGAGCAGATTGAAAAAGAGATCGCGGATTGCGTCGAGTTTGCCCGCGATGTGCTCAAAGATTTCGGCTTCGACAAATTCCAGACCGAGCTTTCTACCTGGAATCCGAATGATCGAAGAAACTTCGTAGGCAGCGACGAGCAGTGGAATTCGGCCACCGGTTCGCTCGAAAAAGTGCTCAAGGAACTAAATATCGAATACACGGTCATCCCCGGAGAAGCCGCATTCTACGGGCCGAAAATCGATATCAAGCTGGTGGACGCCATCGGCCGTCTGTGGCAGCTTTCCACGGTACAGTTTGATTTCAATCTTCCGCAGCGCTTCGGTCTCGAATACGTTGCCGAAGACGGATCGCGCAAACAGCCGGTGATGGTGCACCGGGCTTTATATGGATCCGTCGAGCGTTTCTTTGGTGTGCTGATCGAACACTACGCCGGGGCGTTTCCGGTCTGGCTGTCGCCGGTGCAGGCGGTGATGATACCGATTTCCGAGCGTCATGCCGAGTATGCCAACGAAGTTGCTTCGCAATTGAAAGAAGTTGGCGTGCGCGTGCATGTCGACTCCCGCAACGAGAAGATGAATGCCAAGATCCGCGAACATGCCATGCAGAAAGTGCCGTTCCTGCTCGTGATGGGGGATAAGGAAGCGGAGGCTGGCAAAGTAAACGTCCGTACTCGCGGTAAAGAGAAGACGGAAGATATGCCGGCTACCGAGTTCGTCGAGAAGATCAAGAAACTGATCGCGGAGAAGAGCCCGGGTCTATAGCCGTGTGAGGCGGAGGTCTTCTCCGCCGCCATTGACTTGGCCCCACACTACCTGGTCCTTGCTGATTCCGAATGCGCTAATCGTCGGCGTTATCTCTGACACTCACGGACTGCTTCGTCCTGAGGCCGCCGCCGCTCTACGCGGTTCTGACTACATCATTCATGCCGGGGACATCGGCGATCCGGCTATTCTCACGCAGCTAGGCAAGCTTGCCCCAGTGACAGCAGTACGTGGCAATGTCGATCGGGAAGCGCGGGCCAAGAAGATTCACGCGACCAACGTGCTTGAAGTCCGCGGCGTGACTATCTACATTCTGCACAACCTGAATGAATTGGATTTGAAGCCTGAGGCTGCGGGACTTGGCGTTGTGGTGTACGGGCACACTCACGTGGCCAAGGCGGAAAGGAAGAATGGAGTGCTGTACTTTAATCCCGGCAGCGCGGGTCCGAGGAGATTTCGGCTGCCCGTGACCGTGGGCCGGCTAACCGTAAAGGACGGTAAAGTCTCTGGAGAAACTTTTGAGATTGTGCCGGGGGCTGACTAGCCGAGCATTGCTCAAGCGGGCGCGGCTGCTGGCGGTGCCGGGGGCGCGGGAGCCTGTCCCCCACCCGTGTTGACCAGGTCTTTTAACTCTTTGCTGGGCTTGAAGAACGGAATCTTTTTGGCCGGGACTTCGACGCGCTCACCGGTCTTCGGGTTGCGGCCGACCCGCGGCTTGCGCTGGCGGGTGCGGAAGCTGCCGAAGCCGCGAATCTCGATCTTGTCGCCCACGCGGAGCGAGCGCACGATGCTGTCAAAGATGGTCTCGACGATGACTTCACTGTCTTTACGCGTTAATTCCGCCAACTTGGAGACTTCGTCGATCAGATCGGCTTTTGTCATACGCTCCTCAGTCCGACTGGATTATATGGGATAGCGACATTGTCCGGAGCCACAATCCTGTATAAACTTCTCAAATTTCAGGGGTTTTATGCAAGAGGCTTTTCCGGGGCCGGCTTCCGCATGCCAGATTCCAGCCAGATAATCAGGACCCGCCGACTGCCCCAGTGGCGGCTCCTATTTCCACAAATAATAGAACCCTGTGTGCTGATCCAGCAGTTTTTCCCGGCTGGGCAGCCACTGGGAGATGTCCCCGAACAGCAGATCGAGCACCGTCTTGCGATCTTTGTCGGGATGCACCAGGACCGGTTTGCCGGTTATGCCGACAGCTTTTGCGGTGTCGTCCACTGCAGCTTCGAAGTCGGCGATCTGATCGATCATGTGCATGGACAGGGCCTGTTCACCCGTCCATACCCGGCCATCGGCAAGGGACTTGATGTCTTCAACCTTGGCATGGCGCCCGTCAGCTACGGCTTTCACAAACTGGCCGTACATGTTGTCAATCAGCGCTTGCAGGTAGGCGCGTTCCTTCGGGGTCATGTCGCGTGAAGGATCGCCCGTGCTCTTGTATTCGCCTACGGTCAGCACCTCGGGTTTCAAATGCGCCCAGCGCATAAGCTCGCCATAGTTGACCCACTCGGAGATGACGCCGATCGATCCCACTACGCTGCCGTTGTCGGCATAGATCTTGTTGGTGGCAGACGAAACGTAGTAAGCGCCGCTGGCTCCGACAGTTTCGATCGAAGCCACAATGTGTTTTTTCTTCTCATCGCGGACGCGCTTGACCTCGCGGTAAATCTCTTCCGACGCGGCCACACCTCCTCCCGGCGAATTCACGTGGATAATGATGGCCTTGATGGAATCGTCATCTCCAAATTTCTTGACTTGCTGCACCACCGTGCTGGGATCAAGAATGACGCCTTCCAGTTCAACTACGCCAATCTTGTCGCCAAAACTGGCGCGCAGTGAGGAATTGTCTCCGCCCGCGTGCAGCGAGAGGTAAACCAGGGTAAACACAGCCAGCACAAAGAGGAAGAAAGCTCCTCCCCCGATGAGGATCCAAAGAAAAGTCCGCGAACGTCCGTTTTCAGCCATACAGATGGCATAGTTTAGCACCTGGGGCAGTTTCGAGTTTCTAGTTTCTAGTCCGGCTTCAGGTTTCTGGTTCTTGAAGTAGTTTCAGCCGCTTGAGGGGCCTTTATGAGTCCGTCTAGAAGACGGCTTACTTCTCCCGAGGTCCATCAAGCCAGCAACCGACTTGGATGTCAGAAATCCCAAATTCCCTGCTATTACAAGTTGGGTTTCCATCTCCATCGGCCAGCCCCGCGCTTGCCCGAGACCTTGACGGAACTCGCCCCTCGACCATCGGACCTACCCGTCGGCGATATTACTGGCGACAGACACTGCTGATCGTCTCAGTCGGCTGTTCAGGCCAAACCTTTCTTCCCGAGGAAAGTCCCGCAGGCACGATAAATCTCCGTCGCCATCGCGGTTGCCTTTTGGCAGACGACTCGATCTCGCTAAAAACACTTAAGACTTGTCTGTGACGCCTGAACCCTGGCACTGGAAACTAGAAACCAGAAACTGCTTGACGGGAACATTATCAGCCCGTGGTAACATGGCGCCCTAACGGAGGCACATGAATGGCTACTTTCTGTGTGAGTTGTGGAAACCCGTTGGCCGACGGAGCCAAGTTCTGTAACAAGTGCGGTGCCACTCAGCCCGCTGCACAGGCCGGAGCCGTAATTCCTCCCGCGTCCGCTGCTCCCCCTTCCAAGGGGAGCAACACGGCAGTAAAGATCATCATTGGCATCCTGGCTTTTTTCATTTTCCTGATGCTGGTGGTGGCGGGAGGCTGTGCCTATTTCGCTTACCGGGTTAAGCAAAAAACCCACGAGTTCACGCAATCGATGCATACCGACGCAAAGCCTTACACCGGCAAGCGCCAGCCCTGCGCCATGTTGTCTACTAGCGAAGCTACGTCAGCCCTGGGCCAGACAGTCGCGTCTGTGGAGCAGCGCGGCACCTCGGTTTGCGAGTACAACTACGGTTCTAATGGCCAGCATTTCGATGTGGAGTACACCTGGCAGGGCGGAGGCATCACCATGGGCATCGCCCGTGGCGCGATGAAGCATATCTCCGGCATGGAGACCTTCACGGAGGTGGAAGGCATCGGCGACGAGGCCTACCTGGCTCCGGGGAACTCGGCCCTTATGATGCGCAAGGGCGACGTGATGGTGAACATTGACCTGCGTGAATCTGGCGTCAACGCAGACGCGGCCAAAAAGATGGCAAGCAGGATCGCCGACCATCTTCAGTAAGACTGCGACTGATCGCCGCTGATCAAAAACATCGGAGAGGCGGATTCATGCCCTTTTGCGCGCAGTGTGGTTCCGCGGTTGGCGCAGTCCAGTTCTGCTCCAAGTGCGGCGCTCGCCTGCCCGCGGCGGCAGGTACGGTTCCCGCGCCTCTACCTTCTTCTCCCACTCAGCCACCTCGCCCGCTCACTCCCGCCCCGAATCCGCCGGTGGTTCCACCGCTAGCGCAGGGTGGAGGCAATGTCCTGATGAAAGTTCTGGTGGGCTTTCTGGTTTTTATTCTGTTGATCGTTCTGTCCGTCATGGGCAGTTGCGTTTACATTGGCTATCGCGCCAAGAAGAAGGCCGATGAAATCCAGCAGGCCTACAAGGCCAACGACCTGAACAAACTGGCGGGCGCGCTGGGAGTCGGAAATTCATCGGGCGCATCGGGTTCCTCGCGCGGTACTTCGAACGGAAAGAGCGATTCGGGCGGCGCATCGTCTGCTCCGCTTTCGTTCCCCGCCTGGATGCCTTCGCCGGCCGGAGCGGAATCCGGAACAAAAGTTCCTTTGCGCCCCGGACTCACGGTGGTGACCGCGATCGCCCAGTTTGGCGGCGACTACGAGTCGATTAAGCAGATCCAGCAGGTGAGCGCGTCTGCGGTGCGCCTTTCCTACCGTGCCGACAATGTTCCCAATCCGCTGGAGGGTCTGCAAAACCTGAGCGGCGACACGGCCCCGAAATCCAGCGGATCCATCTCCGGTCAGCGGACGGTTCGCACCGAAGACCTGCAAACCGCCCACGATTACATGCAGTGGTTTGGCCCCAACCAACCGAACCTTATGCCGGGAACGACAGCCATCAGTGTTTCCCGAGAAGTTCTGGCCGAACTGAAGGACAAAGGCGAGACCCAGTTCAGTTTCCGCACCGGAGGTCTGAAGGGAATGGCCGGCTCGCTGCTGGGCGCTCTCGGCCAGATGGCGGGCGGGAGCTCACCGGGCGCATCGAAAGAAGCAAAAGACCTGGCCAACATGGGCAAAGACGAATGCACGCTCAGGCGCGCCGGCAATGGTCTGGCTTCTTTCCCGGTACTGTTGAATAGCCAGCGTGTGTCGCTTCCGGCGGTGCATGCCCAGTGCACCACCGACGACGGGCTGGCTGATTTCTACTTTCTCGATGACCTCGACAACCCACTTGCCCTGGCCTGGAAGCTGGGCACAAGCGACACGCTGCAACTGGTGAAGATTTCTTATCCTGCGCAACCGGCAGCTTCGCCGGCCGCGGGTTCGTCGGCTGCGCAAACTGGAGCTGGTGCGGGCGGCGGACAGCAGATCGAAGAGGAACTAAAGCAGACGGGACAGGCCGAGGTCTACGGCATCTACTTCGATTTTGCCAGCGACAAGATCAAGCCTGAGTCCGAGCCCGTGTTGCGCGAAATCGCCGACGCGCTCAGCCACAATCCGGCGTGGAAGCTGCGCGTCGAAGGCCACACCGACAACATCGGTGGCGATCAATACAACCTGGACCTATCGCAACGCCGCGCCGAGGCAGTGAAACTGGCGCTGGTGGCTCGCTATCACATCGCCGCAGACCGCCTCTCACCCCAGGGCTTCGGCGCGACCCGGCCCAAGGAGCCCAATGACACGCTGGCCGGCCGCGCCCGCAACCGGCGTGTGGAACTCGTACGGGAGTAAGGACGTTCCGGCCGGATCCCTGGCCAGATGCTAAGAGTACATGTCCCGATTTACCGCCGGGCATGGCCTGAGATCACATAGTTTGTCCTTAGCTTCCCTGTGACAATAGAAGCATGAAATCTTCCTGGACGAGCCTGGCCGCCACGAGCGCGCTGCTATTAGCGCTGGCGTGCGTAAATTGCGGAGGCGGCACAACCGGCTCGACCCAGGCAGCGGGCGGCGGAAGTGGCTCCGGCAACGGGAGCGGTTCGGGTGGCGGTAGCGGATCGGGCGGTTCCGGCTCAGGCGGGAGTCAAAGCGCTTGCGCTGCGATGAGCACAGGCCAGGGTGCCAGCCTCAACAGCTTCCTTCCCTTCGTCAGTTCCAGTCTCTGGAACAAGGATATCTCCGCCTCGCCGGTGGATCCGAACTCCGCCGCCATTATCAATTTCATCGGACCGACGGTCGGCATGCACGCCGATTTTGGATCGGGACTGTACCAGGGTTCAATGATCGGAATCCCGTACTCCGTGGTGGGCAGGACGCAAGTGCCGGTTAACATCAACTTCACCGCTTACGGCGACGAAAGCGATCCGGGGCCAATGCCGCTACCGGCCGACGCTCAAATCGAAGGCGGCCCGAATCCGACTGGCGGCGATCGGCACGTGCTGGTGCTCGATAACGACAATTGCTTTCTCTACGAACTATTCACCGCCGTGCCCAATGGCAACGGAAGCTGGAACGCCGATTCGGCGGCAGTTTGGGACCTGCTGAGTGACGCCAACGCGCAGCGTCCCTGGAGGTGGACATCAGCGGATGCGGCAGGCTTGCCAATTTTTCCCGGCCTGGTCCGTTACGACGAAGTCGCCGCCGGGCAGATTCCGCACGCGATTCGCTTCACGCTTCCGGCGAGCCAGGCTGCGGTTGTGCTGCCGGCGACGCATTGGGCGTCCAACTCCACCAACGCGAACGCTCCACCCATGGGCATGCGGCTGCGCCTGAAGGCGAGCTACGACATTTCAGGATTTTCGGCCAACCTGCAGGTGATCCTGACCGCGATGAAGAAATACGGTCTGATCATGGCCGATAACGGCAGCGCTATGTACATCAGCGGCGCGCCCGACAGCCGCTGGGACAACGATGACCTGCACAACCTGGGGCAGGTGCCGGCCTCAGCTTTCGAAGTGATCCAAATGAATCAGGTCTACACGGCTTCGAACGTGCCGCAGGGCGCGGCTCCGAGCATCGCCAGCTTCACGGCAACGCCCAGCAGCGTGAGTTCGGGCGGCAGCGTGACGTTGTCCTGGAGTGTCAACCATGCTTCCTACGTCATCGTTTCGCCACAGGCAGGAGCGGTGCGCAGCACCAGCGTGACTGTCCAACCCGGCCAGACCACTACGTACACGCTCTACGCCACTAACGAGTTCGGACGCAGTACCGCCGCAGTCACAGTAAACGTGCACTAGTCACCACGAACTGCCTGGGGATAGCCGCCCCCGCCTGCCCGGCGGGGCGGCGCTCCACGATTTCAGATGCCAGCAAAGACCTGTCGAGCTTCGCTCGACCAGGCAGCCGAGGGCGGCTGTCCCCACGTGGCTGCTGGTGGCTTCCTGCACGAGCGGGGGCGCTCGCGCCTACATTTGTCAGAACAGTTTTTCCTGGCGCCGGAGATTTCCGATGGAGCCGATATTGGCCAGGGCAAAATTGAAGCGGAACTGATTTTCGTTGCGGACCGACCCCAGGGCAAAGCGGCGATATTCAACGCTCAGTCCGCAACAGTCCCAGTTGTAGGCAGTCTGCACGGCCGCATACTGCAAAAAGCCGAGATTCGCGTCGAACCCCAGGTTGGTCGCTCCACTAAAGCCGCGTTTGTTGGGCTGTCCATAGCCCAGCAAGATCCGAAATTGATTGAAAGCCTGCTGACCAGTGGGCGTAGGAGTGTTGCTCGGCGCCAGCAGATAGGCATCCCCCCCGCCGATGGTGTACGGCCCAAAACGATAGTTCACAAACGCGGTGCTGGCATTGATCCGGCTTTGCTTGAAGTCATAGTCAATGTCCCATTCCGCCTCAGTCCGGCTGGTGGCCTGGAACTTGAGGCGGGAGATCAACGGCGAGAGCCGCCGGGCCTCGGTAAGAAAAGCGATACCGGTGAAGTCGGCGGTCGTGGTAAACACATTTCGCTGTCCGGGCACCAACGCCCCTCCGAAGTTCGGATCGAGAAAGTATTTCTGGGCCAGTTCCCAGGTGACGACTTCCCGCACCTGCGGTTCAGGCTGACATGGAGTTTCCTCTCGCTCCGGATGCCGTTCCCAGGGGACAAGGCTTTGCACCGCCGGCCGTCCGATGTTAAGCGTGGTCATGCCCGCAGCGTCGCAATCCTCGGCTTTGGCCGAGGTGCGCTTGGCGTAGAGCCGGTTCACCACCGCATACTCCACTTCACTCGTATTGCTCAGAATGTCGCGCTCGTCAAAGCGCAGAATCTGCGCAAAGTTGTCCACGCCGGTCACGTAGCGATAAGTGGCGCGAGGCTCGATGACGTGCTTCCATTTCCGCCCCCAGAATTCGCGATCGTACACTCGCTCCAGCGCGGGCGGACGAATCCCTACCGATCCCTCGACCGCCTTGCGGTTGATGACGTCGCTCTCCGCCACTCCCACCCCGCCGCTGCTGGGCACCAGTTGCTGGGTGTAGAAGGTCTCGCGCAGAGAAATTTCCGGACGCACCGACCAGCCATGCAGCACCAGGGGAAGAGACAGGGTCGGATGCAAGTCGAAGCGTCCGACTAGCGGCGCGGTTCGAAACGAGGGTTCGCTGCGCGACAATCCTTCGGCAGCGGCGTCATAAGACCAGTAAAAGGGCGAGCGACCGATCGAGTGTTCCACGCTGGAAGCCTCGAAGCTGGGAGCATGCAGAATGGTGATGACGTTGCCCGGAGTCGTGCTTTCGAAGTTCTGATAACGCTGCGTTGAAGCGTTGTAGAAATGCCCGCGCGTAGCATTGGAGAGAAAGGCTTCCGACTTCACCTCCGAGTTCACTGCCTGGCTGAAGACGTCATTGAAGGCGAGGCGGAAGACGAAAGAGCTCAAGTAGTCGATGCTGGCGACACCGCGAAAGTGTCCAAAAGTATCTTCGGCGTCGAGTCGGACCTCGTGACCGCCCTGGTCGACTGGCGGCGTGCCGATCCCCCGGTCAAAAACTCCGAAGTAGTTCAGGTAGATATAAGATTTTTCGCTGGGCTGGGCCCGGAACTCGATCTGCGGCGCCCAACCTCGCCGGGTGAAATATTCGGCCCCTGCAGTGACGTCCATGCTGCGATTGATGGCCCAGAAGATGGAGTCCCCTAAAATTGTTCCCTTGATCGAGGAGCTGCCGACATTGGGAATGAGAACGCCGCTCTGCCGCGGCTCCCGCTCCACCGGGTGCGTAGCGAAGGGAAAATAGAAAACCGGAACGCCCTCGATACGAAACGTGCTGTGGTAAATGGTGGCGTTTCCGCCCACTTCCACGATGATCTTGTGCGCATTGAACTCCCACTTGGGGCGCGGCAACTCGCACGTAGTAATCGTTCCGTCGTAGACCAGGTAGTGGTCGGGTCCGGTCTTCTCCACCACTCGGCCAGTAAAGGCGAAAGGATTCTCGGTGGTCAGGATCATCCGCTTCCCGCGCAACTGCATGCCCGTCGTCCCTTTGACGTGTACGAAGCGCCCGGATTCGGCCCGGATGTTGTATGTAGCGTGCGTGGCCTCTACGTGCTCGTCATTGGATCCGCCGTCGAGCACGACGTTGCCGTCGGCGATCGCCTCTCCGGTGTCGGAGTTGTAGTCCACTGAATCGGCATGGAGAATGTACGCGCCGTAGTGGATCTCCGCCTGTCCGCGCAGCTTGTACACAACGCCATCCTTTTCCTGTTGCAGGGCACGGATGGTGACCTCCTCCTCTCTCACCGAGGAGGGGGCGGAGGGCAGCGAAGATTGTGCACCCGTCGGCTCCGATGCGAAAAGCAACTGGCTGGTAACTACGGAGGGAACGAGTAGCAGATGACAAACCAACGCCGCCGTGATAAGGAATCGAGTGCGGGATGTCATCGCAAGCGGACGAGACCCCGAGTGAGGAGATCCACGCAGGGGTAAGGTGACGGTAGCACGGCAGCGCCCGAGTGGCAAAGCAGCCTGGCTTCCGCGCAATTTACTTTTGGGGCTCTAGCTTTTTCCTGCGGAACCAGTCCACAAAATTGCGGTCGTTCTGCCGCTGGAGGCTCACCGGGACCCGATCGTTCCTTACATGAAACCAAGATTCGAACCCGATGTACCAATCGATGCGAACCCAGACCTCTCAGCCAGCCTGATTGATCCTGAAGCGTTCGATGCCAGCGAGCAGCAATTTGCTGCCAGCCTCGAGCAAAGCTCTGCGCGGACAAAAGCCCGATTTGGACAAGAGAAGTTCGGGCGGGAGAGGTTTGCCGCGCCCAAGTCCATAGCGCCCAGATTCGTAGTGGAAGAGGCGCCACAGCAAGTGACGATGATTCAGACCGACCCGGATGCCGGTGATGCGGAGACTCAGGAGGCCGCAACGCCTTTGGACCCGGCCCAACCGCAGCCGCCGCAAGATCCCGATGCATGGCGTCGCGAGGTGGCGGCTCGACTGAGTCATTATCGAGCTCGCCGGCGTACGCGGGAGCCGCGCTATCCCTCCCTGCAGCTGAAGTTTGAGTCTGAACTGAGTCTGACCACTCCAGAGCCGACGACGCCGCTCGTTGCTACGTTCGAGCAAGAGGCGGCCGACTTGCCAACGGTCGCTCCTCCTCGCATCACCCTGGCTGAACCTTCGGGCTACGCTTCGAACCATTCCCCGAGCTATCCCTCGAACTATCCGCGGATATTGCCTGCTGTCTCCACGGAAGCCACCGCCAAGGTGATTGAGTTTGCCAGCTATAGCCCGGCGCCCCGGGCGTTGGACGAATTGGCCGAACCGGTGCTGGACCGTCCCCGGATCATTGACACCCCTGAACTCGCGCCTCCCCCGCCCGCCCTCGGCGGCATTCTGATTGAGTCCGTCGAAGAGCCTGTCAACGAACGGCGGCCTGGATTCGAGATTCCGTTGCAGGCCGCGCCCATGTCACGGCGTAGCGCAGCTTCGGCCATCGACGCCACTCTGGTTCTGTGTGCATCCGCCGTGTTCGCGTATGTTTTCTTTCGCATCAATGCTGAACTGCCGCCGCTAACCAAGATAGCCGGAGCTGGGGTTCTTCTCGTCGGCCTGTTTTGGTCCGTTTATCAATACCTATTGCTGGTCTACAGTGGCACCACCCCGGGCCTCAAACTGGCCAAGCTAGAACTGCACCGCTTCGACGGAAGCCCGGTCCCACTCCGGATCCGCCGTTGGCGCGTGCTGACGTCTGTTCTTTCCGGCCTGTCGTTGGGTCTGGGTTACGCATGGTGCTTCCTCGACGAAGACAGACTCTGCTGGCACGACCGCATCACCAGAACCTACATGGCGCCAAGAAAATAGACGTCGCCCCAGGCCACGTCCCTCTGTCATCCCGTCTCTAACGACGCTGCACCCTGTCAAGCGTTTTGTGGCGAGACTTCGGCGTCGACGCCAGAAGGATGCGCCATTTCGCTCTCGCAGAAAGTCTTTGACTCCCAGACCAAGGTCGTCCTTCGATTTCAATCTCGCAGTGGACCTCAGGCCCACCATCCATCTCTTCGGGACTTGCACCCACGATTTCTCACTTCGAACTCCCCTGACTTTTCAGGGAGGCAGGCTGCCCACTCAAACGGTCGGTTTGTTTTGCTCGACCACAGGATGACTCGGGCTCACCTGCATGACGGCCTGACTCAGTTGCGCATACGTCCAGTCCTCGCGCAACATCAGGTACAACCGCGTGGCCAATTTTCTGGCCTCGGCCACCTTGGCGATGCTGCGATTCTTGCGCATCGCCAGGCGTTTGTAGCAGCGCTTCAGCTGCGGATCCAGTCGCGCCGCTGTCTGTCCCGCTTCCACCAGCAAAAAGCGCAGAAACGAACTGCCCTGTTGGCTGATCCTGCCCAGCCGTTGTTTCCCGCCGCTGGATTCTTCGCTCGGAATCAGGCCAAAATAACTGCCCACTGGCTTGGCCGATCCGAATCGTTCCGCCGGTCCCAGCGTCAGCACCATGGCCAGCGCCGTCACCGGCCCCACTCCCGGATGCGTCATCAGCCGCACCGCTTCCGGCCGTTGCCGCGCTTCTTCCGCCACTCGCCGGTCCAGTTCGCCGATCTCGGCTTCCAGCCCGTCCAGCGCCCGCAGCAACTGTTGTCTCCTCTGGGCCGTGTAGGGCAGCAGCGGCAACGGCTCCAACTCCTCCCGCCCGGCTTTCGTCCACAGCTTCCACTTTTTCTGCACCCCCTGGCTCAGCGCCATGGCTTGCAGCTGGTTCTTGGTGCGTGTCCGCGCCTGCACCTGTTTGTGCCGATGCACCAGTGCAACTGCCGCACCTCCCGCACCTCCAGGCTCGGCGCCCAGATCTTGGGAAACCGATTCTCCAGCAGCAACTGCAGCACGTGCTCCGCGTCTCGCCGATCCGTCTTCTGCCGGCGCACCACCGCCGCCCGCACCTTCGCCGCGTCCCCAAACCACAGCTCGATGCCCACTTCCGCCAGCCACTGCTCGCACCAGGGATAGTGCCCGCACGCCTCCATGCCCACTCGCACCTGCTGCTCCGACAGCGACTGGTAAAACGGCTCCGCCTCTTCCCGGTGCTGCAACCGCTTTTCTTCTATCTCTCCCGTTCGCTTGTCAAAGATCGCGACCTGCTGAAACCCAGGATGAAAATCACAGCCTATAATCAGCATGACGTTGGCTCCTCTCACGAGCCTTGATCTTGTTCATCGCAAACCACTCTACTCGCGATGGGCCAACGTCGTTATGCAATCAATCGGAGCGAAGCGCAGCAAGCTTGGTGGAGGGACCTGCCGTCCTGTTAGATCTCTCCCGACTCTTCCCGCCGAACCCTAGAAATACCCCCGCAACTCGGAGAACTTTTCCACCACCAGCAACTGCCGTGGCGGTTCTGCCGAGTCTACTTCCTCATGCTCCAGCACCCATGTATTGCCATGCGGAACCAACACAGCATTCAACCCCGCTG
>Ga0157379_10002272_pt1 | contig 16011 bp, 20 predicted proteins | sample S25metaG_FD_121802 | JGI IMG/M metagenome (GOLD analysis project Ga0157379, IMG submission 121802) | Switchgrass rhizosphere microbial communities from Kellogg Biological Station, Michigan, USA - S2-5 metaG | ecosystem: Host-associated > Plants > Roots > Rhizosphere > Soil | place: USA... | reverse complement strand
GTCATTCTGCTCGGCGACGAATGGATAGATTGCGACAGCAAATGAAATGCCCTTTGACTTCCACGCTTCGGCATCGCTTTCCCCATCTTCGTCGTACCCATCCTGGGTATTATTTCCTGTCGCTCCTGTTGCGTCGCTACCTGTACCAACTTGGAGTGAGCCAAATCGGGAAGAAAAGCTTGTGCCATCATTCGACGACAGAGCCGTCTGATCGCTGGGTTTCGCTATTGCTTGCCTCTCTTTGACTTGAGAAATCGGTGACGGAATGTCTCGCACATGCTTGAGAACGAACTTCGGATTCTTCTTGGTGTCCTTCAGGCGCTGAAACAAGAGAAGAGGCTTCTCATCATAACACAGACAGCGTTCTAAGGGATAAATCTGTAAGTAAAGGAGGTTAAATTTCGAATGAGCTATGTAAGCCTCACCAATCTCCCCTTTTTCGTTACTTGTGTAATTAATAAACATCACATAATTCTGCCAATCGTTGTCGGAGATTTTATACTTCTTCAACGCCGCCGGAAGGACCTTCCATACAGGATCTTCCAAGGTAACTTTCAAGTGCCTTGTTCCCTTTTCTGAAGGTTTTCTCTGTATCCTCTCTGTCTTCTTTGTCTTCTGAGGGTGATCCAATGATGATGGGAATGATGGTGATACACTGCGCTTTGAGTGACGATCGATGCCAAATTCTTGTAAAATAGCCTGCAGCTCCCTGGGCGGAGGGGTCTGAATCAATTTCAACTCCTTCCGAAACCCCTCTATATCGGGGAGTGTAGCTATTAATTCCGGGCTGGAGCGATGCTTAAAATTGAAGGGAAGATTGGGACGTTAAATTGATACGCACCTATCCAGCACAATTTTCAACTCTAAGACCAGTTTCCACCAATCATCGTAATCATTCATCTTCAGCGCGATTTTCTCCTGATACGCTAGACCGTGGACCAGAATTTTGAGGAAATCCGCAACCCCAGAATAATGGAACGTTTCCTCTGATCTACTTAAAGAGACTATAGGGTGTGCAACAATATCTCGTAGAAGAGTGACAACGCTTCTTAATAATTCCAATGCCACGAAGAAGCTCTCAGAGTCCTTCCAGAAAGTCCTCAAGCGTAATATTCCTGAGAGATACCGAATAGCGATCGACTGAGTTGGCGTCCAGTTAGGGGGATGGGAACTGAGGTGGTGGGCTCAGCTCGTCTTGAACCGAGACGCAAATGCTTTGACTTACTCGATAAATTGACGGAAGAGTAATTCGACCACACTGATGAATTTGCTCCCGACGGTCCTGCGTTTTCCCAGCTCAGCAGGAGAAATATCTTCCACAAGAGGGCCGAAAACATTGAGTGAATCCGAAAGGCAAAAGATCGCAACTGACTTGTAAAACTGCCATTCTTCGTTCGTTCGTTTATCCTCTAGGTCGTATTGGGATTTGTGTAGACTTTGATCGAAGTTCTTGGCGTGCTTCGAAAGGCGGAGTAATAGTCGAATTCCTGGGTATTGGGTACTTAAGATGACAATCCATTTGAATGCGATTACTTGAGCCAACATGGATTTGCCGCTAGGATAGGTTCAATAAGCATACGACTGTGCCAAAGAACATAGTACTGACGGGTGTATATATTTCATTAAATTGATGCAATGCTTTTGAAGTTGATAAATCCATCCGATGGCCTCACGAGGCGCGGTATTTGATGTTACAAATACATAAAGCAGATCCAGTTTTGATTCGACGTTATGAAGCTTGGGTCCGAGGTCGTCTTCCAGCAGCTTCTGTATAGCTACGCCTTCAGAGACAGGACCGGATCCAAATGTACGTTCGAAGAAACCTGCGCCTTCATCGCCGTTGTAATCATCATTCTGCATGAAATTGGATCCCGCCTCAGATCTCGCTCCTTGGTCTGATGAACCGCAGACGCAGCTCCACATGCTTTGTCCAGAAGGGATGGGGGAAATTGAACTCCTAAGACCTCGGCTTGATACATATCTGCCATCTTGCTTCTCGTTTGCTGCCGTGAGTGAGAAATTGGAGAAACGGACCATTGGCTTCTTGGTGTCATTAGTTCGATCCATGTCGAATGGATCCTACCTTATGACAAGGACCTGCCAGTATATCAGGGAAATATCTGGAATGATCTTTATATACGATGAGCTGCGGGCTCTCCCAGGCTGTCCATTTGATTTCGCCTCCAAATTCTGATAAGGCGTGAGCAACCACTCACTGTCTTTGGCAGTTTTTGGGTACGTCACGTTAGAGGGACAGATACATCACTGATTGATTGCATTTTCGAAGTAGTAATTACGAAGCTTTACGATGTTAAATGGGGAACTGGGTTTGACTTCGAAGCGCATGGTTGGTTGGAAACGAAGGTGTTCCTCGTGGGAGCTTCAAGGTGCTTAGATGGGAGTAGTGAGCGTCTGACGAGAGAAGGAGAAAGAAAAAGAAAACGTTAAGCTGGCTTAGGCTGCTGCAAGTACACAGAACGAAAAGCTCCAACTTCAAGCAAAGAGAGATTTAATTTCCTCAAAACTAGATGATTTATCCGTTTCAATGATCTGGGTATTTTCAAAATAAAAAGGCAACAAGGATCAACTGTATATGACTGTACTTGTTACATTTAAAACTACAAGGGACAAAGAGGATGAGAACTATTTCTAATAACACAGTATACAATTCCATATCGCGTAGGCCGTTGTTGATGAGACAACGAACAATTCCGTCTTCGTCAACAACTTGATTAAACGCTTGGAATTTCATATTCGTGGTCCAACGAAAGCAATCACGATAAATGCATACTGTAAGGAGTCAAAAGGCAAGTCTTAGATCGAAACAGTCTAATATGGACTATTTCTCGCGCCAAAGCCCCATTCACCTCATGCGATGCGGATCCAGAGGTTAGGATCGCCTCCTCTATGTTGAATAGATGATGGCTATTTATGCATAGCTGTATACAATGACATGATTCTGTCTGTTTATGAGGGCTGGCGCTGGCGCCAGCTGGTTGGCCAGTCCGGATTGGCGGCCTTAGCAATGAATATACTGCAAACATTCTTCTTTTTTCTTTTTCACGGATGATAGTTACGAATACATTGTTTTTAACCTTGGCTATTTTCCTGGCTTCTCACAAGTCTAGGTAAAGCCTTTTAGCGGATCGCCCAAATTGCATTGGAGTTCATTTCAACTTACTGCAAATAGAAACACTGACACAAGAATTCGCCTACAACCCTAGCTAATGATTGAATATATTAAATTGAGAGAAGGTTTGGAATAATCAGAGTTCTTCATCCCCCCAGGCTTCCGGAGCTCTGACGGGTCCTTCTCCTCATGCTTCCATTTTGGAGGGAAGTCGCTCCGGAATCCACTGAAGTCCAGCCGCTTTTACTTATGTCGTCTATGAATATTTCTGTATAATGGTCAAGCAAAGTTTCAACTGCCTGTCGATATACAAAAGTAACACGAGGAGAAAGTTAGATTATTTCAAGAGCGGAAAGAAGAATAATCTTAAACATACACGATTTTGAAAATACGCACTACTAAACCAAGCCTCGTCTGGTTGGTTCACACCGAATAAGGTTGGGCCAACAACGATGGAAAGGTTGCAATTTGACATAGAGGTCTGTACTTGATTTTGGGATATCCTATAATAAAGGAACCTATAAAAGCATGTATAGGCAAAAACACGGAATGAGACGCACTTGTATAAATGTCCTAAAAAATATTTAAGAGTTGCATAATTAGCATCAGGAAGCTGGTTGACCTGTTCGTGTAGAAGAGCATGTCGCGTTTGTTCAGTGTCTATCTCTGCGTAATGGAGTACAATTTGCCACAGAAATACAGAGAATTTGTAAAGAACGTACTAGAGATACCTATGAAGCTTTCCCTCAACCGAATAGTAAACAATGGCTCTGGCAACTCTCGTAGCCATAGCTTGAGAACCGAAGTAATGTTGTTTATATCGGATATCCACCCAGAACTCTCGAAATCGACGGCATCAATATCTGGAAATTTTGAGAAATTTCAGTCAATACCCATGTGACCCAGGAAAAAAGGAATGCTCTTCACCTTGATCCAAGTTTTCTTTCAGTTTCAACACTTTACTTTGGACGCCACTAATCAAATAGAGTCCTTTCTCACTAATTCCCCATTTTTCAATCGCTTCACAACACTTTTGCATAACTTTTGGTACGGTGACCATATCCCTGGTCATTTGCTCATGTAGATCGACCCCAAATGTCCGGTTTTTGACCGGATCTTTGAACTGCGTAAGAGGGGGAAAGTACGCAATCAAAATAAGGGAATGGAATCAATAATAGTGCTACGTACAGGTCTTCCTGGCAATATTGGTTTCGTTCCTCCTCCACGGCGATCAGACTGTTTCGAATCCTTTCTGGCTCCTTTTCCAGTTTGTTCAATTGTAATTGTGCGGTCTTGGAAAATATAGCGTGATTCTTGAGACGTTTGAATCTTCATGAGCTCATTTCGAAGGACGTATGTCCTTGGAAGTACCATCATAAAATCGGGGCTAAACGGGTAGGTTGAATCAACACGTCAAGTCACTCGCGGAAATCTATATCAACGTACCTATCCAGGAGTTGCTGTATCTCTGAAACCAATCTACCCCAATTGGCATAATTATCCAACTTCAACACAGTCTTCTGTTGTTGAGGAAGCTTCCGTATGATTTCTTGACCAAGCATATCAATCCCCTCGATATCAAACCGAAAAATCTGGTGTTTGGAAAGGCCTAAGAACAAATCCATATGTTCTGAAAGGTATCTCAACAAGATGGCTACTTCTTTCAGCAATTTCAATGTCACGTAGCAGGTTCGATCATTTTCCCAGAACGACTTTAACCGCAGGATTCCCGTAATATAACGCAATGCAATGTGGCGAGTTTGTTGAGACACATGCAAACTAGAATTGTAGAAATGAGATAGACCACTAGTAACTTTAAGAGGGAAACATACTCGAGGAATTGGTGAAGGAGTTTTTCCACTATACTAGATTCGCTATTTGGGATTTCCCCTAACGCACTTGGAGGACAAAATTCCATAAGTGGTGCCAATAAATTGATGGTATTTGAAAGACAGAACGTGGCCAGGGATTGATAAAATTGCCATGCAGCATCATGGTCGTCATCGTTTCGGACCCACAGTGAGCTACAGTTAATTTCCGAGTCGATATCCTTTGCATGTTGCGACGATCGAAGGATCATCCGAACTCCAGGGTACCAGGTAATTAACAGGACTATCCATTTGAATGCTTCAATTTGAGCTAACTTGGCCTTAGAACTATACGAACGTTCAATACGCTTATGTATGTACAATGAGAGTTGGACTGACGGTTGCATATATTCCGTTAAACAATCGCAATGTTTCCTCACTCTGCGAATCCATCCAAGGCTCTTCTGCGACGCAGAATCGATGGTCATGAATCCATGCAATGCATCCAATCTTGACTCTAAATCCACGTCAAGAATTTCCATGATAGCTTGAGCATGAGCTGAAGGCCCAATGCCTAGCTTATGGGCAACGAAGCCCCCGACTTTCTCGATACGCTCCCCAGCGGGATTGCACACGTAGGTCCAAAAGATTCGTCCAGGACCAGAAGGTTGGCCAAGTCTGCGTTCTTGATTTGACATGATGACCTCTCTCCGTCTGTTGACCTCTGCGGCTAGTGCGATCTCTGAACTAGCGCATCGTTGGGAGGATACAGGAATACCTTGCTCCATTTTGGTTCGGAGCAGGATGGGTGGGTAATGATTGCTTCTGTATTGGACCCGAAAGGCCGTACAGTTATACACATCCTTGACATACAGCTATGCATGAAAGTTCCTGACCGAATTGGCGCCATCAGCGTCAACACAGGGTCAAGGGGAAACAGTTCAACGATACTTATATGATAAGTTATATGATAAGTTATATGAATTTATTTTCAAAGAAAATAAATTGAAGGAGCACCTGTTGTTGAGGGTGACACTGAAAATATGAGGCTTCTACTACGTAACTACAAGATGGCGGGTAAAACTTAAAGACATGAAGATGAGGGCGATATAATGCATTGGTGTGAACCCGAGAATTGTAAGACTTACGCTGACCATATGGGTGAGCTATTCAGGTTCTTCAACGAAAGTGTCAACATAACGCTCCAAAATGGTTTCAGTTGCCTGTCGAAGGTCAAAGAAGTATAGTAAGCATCACGTAAAGGCTGGTATTACCGGGCATACAATGATTTGCCATTCCATATCCATGGAGATCTTGCTTGTATTGTCGAACAATACAGGACCGAATATAACGGAAAGATTGCGTTTTGACATTTCATTGCGAACTTCGTTTTGAGAGATACTATAAAGAATCACGATAAGATATGGTTATCAATCGATAAACGAAAAGAAATAACTTGTGAAGATGTTCTATAAAGAATCGAAGAGTTGCATAATTCGCATCAGGAAGGAGATTGACGTGTTCATGCAGACGGATGTATCGCAATCGTTCGTTCGCGATCTCTGGGTAAAGTTCATCACAACTTGTTTAGAAATATAAAGACGTTGTACACATACTCGCTCTCTCAATAAATTCTTGATATAATGCATATGTGACCAGCGGTTCTGGTAGTTCCTCCAGCCATAACTTGATGACGGAAGTAATGGTATGAATATTCAACGACCGCTGTCGCTTGAAAATTACAGCGTCGATATCTGAATGAGAGAGGTTAACAGTTAACAATTGCACATCTCTCGATATTATAAGGGGAAACCGTAGACGAACCTCTATCCAGTTGCTCCTTCATTTTCAATACCTTACTCGTCTTCCCATTTATTTTATAAATTCCTTTCGTTTCAATTCCGAAGCTTTCAATAGCTTCACAACATTTCTTGAGGAGCTTCGGCACTTCGACACGGTCTCTAGCCATTTGTTCACTTAGATCAATTCCGAAGGCTGGCTTTGTGGGTTTTAGTCCGACGGTGTCGACACTGCGGTTGCTATCAGAGGTCTTTCGGACGGAACGATATTCATAAATTGGAATGGCAGACGAAGTGGTTTTTTTGAAGTCGAAAGAGATTATGGAAACAGAGCAAAACGTGAAGTGAGGAGGGTGGTTCCGCAAGGAAATAAAAAATGCATACAGGATATGCTGGGGGCATTATCCCATCTGTTGGAATAATAGGTTTCTCCCGTGCATTGAGTCCGTTCTTTTCGGGCACCGTGGATTTTTCAACGATATATAAATCCTCTAAAGAATATCCTGGATTTGGGGAGGTTTGGATTATCATGAGCTTGTCGCGAATGGCACCTGTCCTGGGAAGCGTCATGATAAGCTGTGGCCTGTGGAATCACGGTCAAAAAGAACGAACATAGATACACACAGTGCCAGAACCCACCTGTCTAAAAGTCGTTTCAAATCTGAAACTGATTTACACCATTCTTCGTGATTTGCTTGCTTCATTGCGGTGTGTTCTTGTTGAATGAGACCATGTATGAGCTCCTCAACATGCATGTCAATGCCCTCAATATCGAACTGAAGACTCCGATCGGACGAGGACGCCAGATGATCCGAAAGATATCCCAAGAGAATTATGCACTCTTTGGACAGTTTTGACGTCACATAGCATGTTTTGTCCTCTATCCAGAACGACTTCAGCCGCAGAATACCAGTAATATATCGTAGGGCAAGACACTGGATCGCTTTTGATGCGTGCAAACTGCAGAGCAGGTGGTCACGCCTTTAAACCAATACTAACCTGAATAGGAGTACTCACTCGAGGAATTGATAAAGAAGTCTCTCTACTATGGAGGACTCGTTAACTGGAATTTTACCTAGATCATCGGGACGACAATTCTCTAAGAGAAACGCCAGTACATTGAGAGTATTTGAAAGGCAACAAGTGGCAAGTGATTGATAAAACTGCCACTCTTCGTCTTCCTCCCCATCCTCTCGAGCCCAAAGTGATTGATGAGATGGCTCATTATCGATATCCTTTGCGTGTTTCGAAAGCCGAAATAATGGTCTGATTCCCGGGTGCCATGTACTTAACAGAACAATCCACCTAAAAGCGTTGATTTGGGCCAACTTGGCCTTATGACTGCAAAACGAAGTTGGAAAATTAACTCAATTATCAAGCGACACTGAGTATACCACTTACGGATGTACATACTCCATTAAACCAATGCAATGTTTCTTCATGAGACGCATCCATCCCAAGTTCTCCCGGGGGGCGGAATCCAGCTTACTGGCTTTATAGAGTGCATCAAGCTTTGATCCAGGGTCTTCTTCGAGTATTTTAATGATAGCTCTGGCGTGAGCGGAAGGTCCAATACCAAGCTTGCTTGCGACGAAACCTCCGACCTTCTCGATGTACTCTCCAGCAGGATCGTAGACATGGTTCCAAAAGAGCCGTCCTGGCGCCCCGGATAGGACAAGCGTTCCTCTGTCACCACTCGACACGACGAGGTCTCCTCGGCCTTGGACGTCTGTGATTATTGTGACCTGTGAAGAAGGTGCGGGACTCTCAGCGACATCCTGAACCATCTTGATAATACGAGTCAGACGATTGTCTCTGAAAGAATCTAATAAACAATCGGCTACCCTGTGAATGGTCCTCAAGGAGCATTCAAGAGGCTATGTGACGCTGTGTTCCATTTGACAGTCCAGATCTGGCAAAAGACTGTGCAAGGTGCTTCTTGCGGTTAGCGCCCAAGCTGTGACCATTCACCGTCCAACATCCAAGCCCTACCTCCTACGGGGTCTGTGGTTACAGAGAAAAGAAAACATGGGCGATGACTTTTGTATCAGTGCCGGCGGTGGACCTCCGATAAACACCGATATCAGTGGTATTGGGGTTCGAATTTCATTTTATTTACAGACACTTTGCCTTGGTGAGTCTTGGTTCTCTTGGACAAGGTTTCGTTCTAACTGCCTTCAACACTACATTCCCATGTCTCCATCCAGCCCTATTATGCATTCGATCCACTTCCATCGACGAAATAATAGGTTCAATGTACACTTTACTCTCCACGAACATTGCCATGGCAGTAACAGCGTTCATTTTAGGCTTGAAGCCTTCGCCAGAAATTAGTCTACATGAGTGGGTCCAGTTGTTTAAAACCAGTCGATTATGTCGCTGAAAAGTATTAGTGCCTTGGTTGTACTTTATCTCCTATCCCTCTCCTGGGTCACAGTTGTATTATCTCTCCCCTGGGTGAACCGTCTCTCCGACGCTCCAAGGCTCGTTAATATCTTCTCCATCGTTCAAAGCTATGCCTTCATCGCTTTTGCACTTGTTGTCCTTGTCACTGCACATACCTTTGGTGGCACACCAGACTGCAACCCTACTGCGAAAGTTGTCCTTTTCCGGCCCTTCCAATTCTTCGAGGCAGGACGAATCCTTGCATGGATTCTAATCTCCAGTATACTATTTGCTTATACTGTGCTAACCATTATGGATTATATGCCTCCGAAGCAGAAACAGAAATTATACGAGCTTAGGAAGATTCGGATAAGACGGTTGAGACCGTCTTCAGAGGATAAATCAGATCTTCCACAGCATATCAATCCCAACACTGGCCTCCCAGAGCCTGCTCTGAACAAAAACGCTCCAAAGATGACGGATCCTGCGTCTATGCTCCCACACCTGCTACGTCACGTCTGTATCCACATAGTCAACGGGAAGAATTTACTGACAGAGATAATTCCCAGGAAACGCACATACATCATGTCAGTTTCTCGGGACGGATTGTATTCACTCTGTCTCTTGTTGGAATTCTATGGGCTCTCGCGGTCATGAACACCGAACTCTTAATATCTTGGAATAAATTTGACTCTTCTGACAACTCGCAATCTGTATGGCAGTTTGGCCAAGTAAGCATATATCTTCTACTGTCTAGAATTAGGTGCTCATTAAACGATACGGATAGGTTCTACCGCTATGTTTGTTGGTAAATCCTTTGGCTAGTGTGGTTACGGTCTTTACAAAACATGGGTTAAGACCTTCTCCACTACTTCCCAAGCAAAGAGTTCAACAGGGTCATCGGTAGAAATATTTCCTTATTTTCGTTGTAAATTATGCATACCTACCATAAAAATTTATGACCAGAACCAAGACACGGATCTTGGCACTTCACTAATCCTCATAGACCTTGCTTAAGTATCAGGTCAGACAAATTCAGTTGACAAAGTTCGACAGGTATATTGAATGATGAGGAGTTGAATCCATGTTAAGGCTACACAATACATTGTTTGCGTCTAAATGAGTGTTGAACGACAAGGAAAGAAAATTTAATGCTACGACAGATTCATGAATTTTATTTTGCTGATTTCGTCAAGTTCTGATCATCGCGTCGAAAGGATTAAAATAATCTAAACAACGTTGACTTTAGGGAATTGCAATTGAGGGCCGACCTATGTGGCGCGATATATTAGTCATGGAAGGATAAGGACAACGGAATATCGAGACAAACACACCTGCATGACACACATTTGTCCCAATTTGTGGCCAATATCAATAGCCTCAGCCAAAGATTTGCCCAAGATCAAAGCACCAACAAATCCACCAGCAAACATATCGCCGGCACCGTTGGTATCAACGATCTTGTTCTCGGCAAGTTTCTCAACGGGGAAAATCTATATTTAAATCGATGTCGATACTCAGTTTAATATCAAAAATTAGGCATAACTGACCTTGGGGTTTTCCAGATCGTCGGAAGACACGACGATGGTGTTCTCCGCACCTTGAGTGATCACGACAATCCGTGGCCTTGAACTGTTAATCTTAGGCAATGCAGCAATGGACTTGGCGATGGAGGGGATATCTTGAGGGTTGGGTAAGCCTTGGGCGTTCGCGTAGGACTCGGCCTCGGATTCATTGCCGATGACGATGTCGCAGTAGGGGAGGAGCTGGTCGAGTTGGGCTTTGAAGAATTGGGGAATAAAGGGAGCAGAGAGATTGGTTACGAAGACCTATTGCGAATATAAATCTGCGTTACAATACTTGTGATGAAAGAGTTTACCTTGCTAGCAGCAGAAGCCTTCTTAGCAACTTCAAGGGCGCTTTCAATACCGTGTGTCAAGAAGAATCCACCGACATAGTAGTACTTTGCATCGTCGATCAGAGGTGCGATTTCCGGAGAGGAAAGATGTGCTTTATCGAACTTCTCAGCAGCACGGAGGGTGGTGACAAGGGAGCTAAATGACATCGTTGGTATCAGTGGCCAAAGGGCGGATGAAACATGCTCACCGATGATGACCAGTCAGGACGACAGCACAGGCGCCAGTCTTCTCGGTTTCAACAACATAGTAGGCACTTTCAACACCTTCCTTGTTGTTTGCAGCCCTCAGTTGCTCAGCCAAAGCATCCTTGCCAACAGCACCAGTGTAGACGACAGACTTCTCGGGCAAGACATACTAAAATCAAATCGTTTAAGAGATGAAGAACACCTAGTGCGAGAATCCATGCATACAGCAGCGGCACGGGCAGCATTTTGGCCTGCACCACCAGCAACATAGGTGACAGGGTAGGATGAGGTGATCTCTTCGTAACTGACAAGCTGATCTGAGCAAAAACTTCATCAACCAAAGAGATGGACAACATACATGGGGTGGTGGGCTTCCTCAGCAAGGATAGCGTCGTTGGCCTTAAGATTATACTTTTTGAGGAGAGCCTCTCCATTCCTGACCTGTCCGAGCAAACAATCACTTCAGCGACCGCTAAGTATCATGGTTTCAGGTAATTTTCGTTACCTGAATGTCAAGGAGGGGATTACCCATAGCAAACAGTGAGTAGGGCATGTTGGTAGAGAGAATGAAGACGAGGAAGATGGAAGTGGAGGATGGAGTTCAAGGCGGACTCTATGTGGGCGGATGTGGACCAACTGATCTAATCAACGCCGCTCACAAGTCCGGGAATTTCTTTCCACACTTTGTATTTCTAATCCATGTATCTTCGGCTCCGGTTCTATCACGATTCACGACTCATTCTATCTAACTCATTCTATCTAATTCCAAAATATTTCCTTCCTTTCGCCACATATCTTCATTGCAGTAAACGATGACCTCTGCAGCACCCGTAGCCTCCGACGTTCGTGTCATCCAGACCATAGGACACGTCGACCATGGCAAAACGACATTCGTCGATTCATTGCTGGCTGCGAACAATATCATCTCGACACGAATGGCAGGAAAAATTCGATATATGGATAGTAGGGAGGATGAACAGGAGCGGGGAATCACGATGGAGAGTAGTGCTGTGAGTTTGCAGTTCAAGGTTATGGAGAAGGCTGAAGACGGTGGTGCGTGTAAATATCTTGTAAACAATCTTTAGAAAGGGAAAGCTGATGGGACATAGGGAGTCGTGCAAGGACTTATGCCATTAATTTGATAGATACACCTGGCCATGTTGATTTTTCAAGTGAGGTATCCACAGCATCGCGATTATGTGACGGAGCTCTGGTTCTAGTAGATGTTGTGGAAGGCGTTTGCACACAGGTAGGTTCAAAGCCATGTATTGGAATACTGATCCCAACTTGTCCTACAGACAATTGCAGTGCTTCGTCAAGCCTGGCTCGATCGTCTACGTCCTATCCTCATTATCAATAAATTCGACCGTCTCATTACGGAACTCAAGCTAACTCCCTTAGAAGCATACCAGCATCTCTCGCAACTCATTGAACAAGTCAATGCCGTTATGGGTGGCTTCTTTGCTAGCGAACGAATGGAAGATGACTTGCGTTGGCGCGAAGAGCGTGAACGTCGTCTTGCAGAGCGAAAGGAACATACTGCTCGAGAAGTTGAGGCAGATACAAAAGCTGAAAAAGTGACCGAAATAATGGATATTTTCCAAGAAAAGGACGACGAGGATATTTATTTTGCACCGGAAAAGGGAAATGTCATCTTTGCCTCGGCAGTGGATGGCTGGGGATTTAGGATTGGGAAATTTGCACAATTATTTGCTGCGAAGTTGGGAATAAAAGAGGTAAATTTGAGGAAGGTTCTATGGGGTGACTTTTACTTGGATCCGAAAACGAAGCGGGTTATCAGTTATAAGCACCTGAAGGGTCGGAATCTGAAACCTCTATTTGTTCAGCTTGTTTTGGATAATATCTTTGCGGCTTATGATGCAATAGTTCTTAACCCGTACGTCTTTGCTCTATTCATTTATGTTACAAATACTCATATTGTGTCAGAAATCCCGCCAAAGTCGAAAAGATCGTCACCACGCTAAATCTCAAAATACCTCCCCGTGACCTAAATTCCAAAGACCCTCGACACCTACTCTCCGTTGTCTTCTCTCAATGGCTCTCCCTCTCCACCTGTACAATCCAAGCCGTCATCGATGTTATACCTCCTCCTTCTGTCGCACAACGCACCCGAATTCCCAAAATGCTTTATCCGGATTTACATGAGGACACAATTGCACCGAAGAACAAGATGGAGGAATATCTGTGGGCTTGTGACCCGAGCGAGGAAGCCTATGTAGTGGCATACGTCAGTAAGATGTTTGCTGTGCCGACGAAGAGTCTGCCAGAGAAGAAACAGAAGGGCATGACTGCTGAAGAAATGCGACAAAGAGGAAGGGAGGCTCGCGAGAATAGGGCAGCAGCTACGGAAGAAGCTACGTTGGCAGGGACTCCATTTCCCGAATCCTCTTCCCAAAATGAGAATATCACGGTTGAAAGGGCTTCAGAGGAACCCACTGCCGGACCAGAAAACCCTCAAGAAGAGGAGACTCTCCTCGGTTTCGCGCGTCTCTACTCAGGCACTTTCCATCTCAACAGTACAATCGCTTGTGTCCTCCCCAAATACAACAACTCTCTCCCCCCTACACATCCCGCGAACAAAAGATTCATTCTAACGACGCAGGTGCAAGGATTGTATATTATGATGGGGAGAGAATTAGTCCCAGTCGAGACAGTGAGTGCTGGAAATGTGTTTGCTATTGCAGGATTATGCGGGAAGGTCTGGAGGAGTGCAACGATTTGTGCGCCTGGTGGCGTCAAGGGCGTCGAGGAAATTCGAGAGGAGAGCAAGGAATGGGTTTTGAATCTGGGTGGAATTATTAGACAGGTGGGTTAACCATTCGTAATTCCTCTTTTAGTTCCTGAATTATTTATTTCAATCACAGTCCGCTCCGATTGTGCGGGTTGCACTAGAACCCGTTATTCCAGGTAGGTTTCATTTTACTCATTTTATATCTGCAGTCTAAATTATATACTTCCTCAGCGGATATGCCAAAAGTGGTCAAGGGGCTCCGTCTTTTAAGTCAAAGTGACCCGTGCGTTGAAACGTTCCAACAACATACCGGTGAACATGTTATTTTGACGGCCGGAGAACTTCATTTAGAGGTAAGCATCTTTTTTATCACATCTTCGAGTATTCGTGGCTCATAATTTCCTCTTTAAGCGTTGTCTGAAAGACCTTCGAGAACGGTTTGCCAAGGTCGAAATCCAAGCATCAAAACCGATTGTACCCTTCCGCGAAACGGCTATTCGTGCACCAGGCATGTCGGTTTCTCCCCCCTCCCCAAAATCATATTGATACTGTATCTTCGATAGACCTCCCACCGCCGAAAGCAGGTCCAAACTTCCCCCGCGGCACAGTCTTGGGTACCAGCAACCACGGCCTCATCAAATTCACACTTCGAGCTATTCCTCTTCCACAAGCTATCATCGAATTCCTCCAAGCCAACGTCTCTGTCGTTAAGAAAATCTCTCAAGAAGCCGAATCACGTATTTCGACACAGAAATCCAGTGCTCCTGCCGGAGAAGAACCAATGGACTCTGAACCTGTTGCACAGGACCTTGAAGTTGAGGCTAATGGTAATGAGGATGTTTTCGAGGACCCATCTAGAGGGGCAGAGGGAGAAGTCGAGAGAAAGCCAACTGTGCGGCAAGGCGAGTTTTGGACTGAGCTTGAAAAGCTGTTCGCGAAGGCAGGACCCGAGTGGAAGGATGTGACTAAGAGGATTTGGTCGTTTGGTCCTGGGAGGATAGGTCCTAATTTTTTCGTGGATAGAAGGACAGGCGGAACGCCACATCCGTGAGTTTGAGTTCCACAAATTTGGAGTTAAATCATCGGTTAATTTGACTGTAAGGTTACGCGATAAATCAGCGCGGTCATCCGAGTCGAGGATTTTACACGATTTCGAAGACAGTCTTGAGAGTGGATTCCAGATTGCGATGTTCCAAGGGCCACTTTGTGCAGAGCCTGTCGTTGGAATGGCGTATTTCGTTGAGGAGATGACGGTTAATGGTCAGGATGAGGACCCAGGTTAGTGTTCATCATTTCTTTGTGACCAATTAATTGTCTAAACCTTTTCGATCGTAAAAGTCTCATCAAGATCGGTCGGCTCCCTTATCACAGCCGTGAAGGAAGCATGTCGAACGGGTATGCTCGATTGGTCTCCACGACTAATGTTGGCGATGTATTCTTGCGATATCCAAGCTTCAAGTAAGACTCATACGATCATTGATGCTATTCAAATTCTGACTATAATACTTCCAGCCGATGTCCTTGGCAAAGTCTATGGAACAGTCGCCAAACGAAGAGGTCGCATTGTATCTGAAGAAATCAGAGAAGGGACGAACTTCTTCACTGTCAATGCTATGTTACCTGTTGTAGAAAGTTTCGGATTCGCTGAAGGTGAGTATTACTCATGCTGATTTATCCGTTACCCAAATTTTAACAACGGTTTTGGCTCTTAGATATCCGTAAGCGTACATCCGGGGCCGCGAGCCCCCAGCTCATTTTCAGCGGGTGAGTATCCGCCACGGTTTCACCCCGGTTGTGACGAATAATAATTTTTTCATAGATACGAATTATATGATCAAGATCCCTTCTGGGTCCCTACAACAGAAGAGGAGCTTGAAGACCTTGGCGAGAAGGCTGATCGCGAAAATATCGCCCGGGTATATATGAACGCAGTCCGTGAGCGTAAGGGTATGTTTGTGGAGAAGAAGATCGTCCAGTTTGCCGAGAAACAACGGACTCTCAAGAGATGATGGCTTTATGATGTCCTGCGTTAT
>Ga0157379_10002271_pt1 | contig 16013 bp, 20 predicted proteins | sample S25metaG_FD_121802 | JGI IMG/M metagenome (GOLD analysis project Ga0157379, IMG submission 121802) | Switchgrass rhizosphere microbial communities from Kellogg Biological Station, Michigan, USA - S2-5 metaG | ecosystem: Host-associated > Plants > Roots > Rhizosphere > Soil | place: USA... | reverse complement strand
TGATCGCCGCGGCCTTTGCTGCGTCCAGCCTTTCGGCCTGTTCCAGTGTGATCGAAGGGACCAGCCAGGAAATCCTGGTCAATACCAATCCGGCCGGCGCCAACTGCGAGTTCGTGCGCGAAGGCAATGTGATCGCGCGCGTCAGCCAGACCCCTGGCGGCGCGACCATCAAGAAGACCAAGCATGACATCACTCTTAAGTGCAGCAAGCAGGGCTATCAGGAAGCCACCTATCTCAATCATTCCGGGGCCGCGGGCGCGACTTTCGGCAATATTGTGCTGGGCGGCGGCATCGGCTGGGCCATCGACTCCGCCTCCGGCGCCGACAACAAGTATGACGGCGTGGTGAACATCACCATGGTTCCGGCCAATGCGGAGACGGTTGCCGCGGCGGGCGCGCCGGCTACCGTTACCGGCGGCGGCGCGACATCGGCCTGTTCTCACGATCAGCAAGTGCAGGCGCAATTGGCGAAGCAGAACGGCTATACCAGCGCACCCAAGTGCGAGTAGGAAGGCGGCGTTTCAATTGCCTCGCGGCCCGGTGACATAAAGCCTTCGGCTGCCATAGGCGATGGCCAGGCGCATCTGGCGCAGCACATCCATCCCCAGCACCAGGTCGCTGCTCGGGATGAAGCCGTCGGTGGCGATGGCGATGCGCGGGTTCTTCACCGCCACGCCGCCGATCTCCAGGGTATGGAACGGATAGGCATAGATGCGGTAGCGGCCGGTGTCGCGCAGCAGTTCAAGTCCCGGTGATGAGGGATAGATCCCCAGCAGGGCGGCGGTCTGCATGCCCAGGATGGTGACGGTCGAACCCGTGTCCAGCACCGCGATCACCGTTGCGCCGTCGACCTTGACGGGAAAGCGCACATGCCCGCCGGGCGCGATATCGACCGCCAGGACAGCGGAGCCGGTTGGCGTCCATTCCGCCGGGGCGCAATAACCGGACGAAAACAGGTTGAGGCTGCCTTGGACCAGGTCGATCTCGACATCGTATTCGTTGAGAATATCCGGTCCCAGAGTCCCATCGGCATCGGGAAGGTCGCGTGTTTCCACATAGATCGGCTTGTTGGCGACACGCAGTTCGCCCAGCGAGAAATTCTGGCCCGCGAGCGTGAAGTTCAACATGCTGCCTCCGACACCAGCCAGCGGGCGGGTGGCCTGCTTGACGGGAAGCGCCATCTGTTTCGCCGTGTCCCATTTGACGGTGGTGCTGACGCCGCCGGTGTCGAGCAGGAGGGACAAGGCATGGCCTTCGACCGTGACGGGGACGGTGATGCGGCCATCGGGGAGGCTGACGGTCTGAACGGTGGCGAGCCGCGCCGGCGCGCATTCCGCCGCGCGGGCGCCCTCGCTGGCCAGGCAAAAGACCATCAAGCAGGCCGCGGCGGTGCGGGTGGCAATCATATTCGGGCTTTCCGGCCAGTTACGCCTGTGGGAGTGTGCGGATGCCCAGGTGGCGGGGTCAAGACGTCCTTAGAAGTCAGAACCGTTTGCTGAAGAAGTAGCGGGTCTCGCCCTTGGGAAAATCGGCCAGGGTGCCGAAACAGGAGTAGCCCAGCTTTTTGTAGAATCCCGGCGCCTGGAAGCTGAAGGAATCCAGCCACACGCCGATGCTGTCATGCTTGCGCGCCAGCGCCTCGGCCTGCTGCATCAATTGCGCGCCCAGGCCCTGGCCGCGCAGCTCTTCCGGCACAAACAGAAGCTCGACGAACAGCCAGCCGGCGGCAAAGCGGCCCCACAAGCCGCCAACGGCCGCATCCTGGCCGGGCTGTTTGAGATAGAACGCGACATTGCCGTATTTGAATTCGCCGGCATGGGCGAGGTTGAATTCCACCAGCGGACGCAGGATCTGCTCGCGCCCTTCCGGTGCCGGATTTTCGTCGAGTACGATCTCGGTCATGCGGCGCTCCATACCCGCCCGACCCTATCGAACCAGACCACTTATGTCATGGCCGGACTTGGTGAGAAGCGGCAAGTCAGATGCGAACTTGCACCGCCAGCAATTTGCCCGAGCGATTGAGCTCGATAGTCACATCCGTGCCAGGTGCGCGAGCAATGGAAGATTGCAGGTCTGCCACCGTGTCGATGCGCGCGCCGTCGATCTCGGTGATGACATCTCCCGGCCGGATGCCGGCCCGTGCCGCCGCGCCATTTGATTCCAGCGCGCTGACAGCAACACCATGCTGGTCCTGAGAGAAATTTGCCGCGATCGTGCTGCTGGTGTCGACACTGGAAACGCTTCCAAGGCCAAGCGGAAGCATGGAGGCATAGCTTTTGGTGGCGGATGCGGGCGGCGCAAAGTTTGCGGATGCCTCAACCGGCTCCGGCCGGCCGGTGGCATAGTTCCTGGGATTGGTTGGGGCCGAACGGGCGATGACCTCATCCGGCGCCGAGCCGAACCGGCCGGCAATCTTGTCCGCCAGCGCCTGGTTCGCCCGGTGCAGGATCGCGGGATAGGCTTGCACCGCGTCGTCCGATGGAACCAGCATATTGTCTGAAGGCGTTTGCACGACCCGCACGGAATAGGTTTTGTCATTCAGGCTGGCGGTGATTTGGGCGATGAACGGCGATGCGTCCGCACTTGCCTCTGATTCGTCGTACCAGCCTTCGGGGGTATCATCTTGGGAACAGCTCGAACCAATAATGGCAGCGGCGATGCCAAGACCGATCATACCGCCAAGACTGGGAGCAAACATCATCTGATTGGAGCCGGCGTTAATAGCGCTCGTTTTGGCGTGTACACTGGAATTGAGGTACAGGCTATAGTTGGAGACGGTCAGGGTCTTGCCCTTGACTGTATCACCGAGCACACTTTCGAGATCTGCCCGCAACAAATCGAGCTTGCCCGGCGCCCCTTTCGCGTCCCCTAACCGGTAGATGCCGTAGCTGCAACTTCCCGCCCAGTAGGACAATTGGTGATAGCCCTCGGCGCGCTGCTGAGAAGGTCTGGCATCGACAATTTTAAAGCTGGCGGCCGTAGGGACGTTACTGGTCTCCGGCGCTGCCGGTTCCGCCGCCCAGACCGGCTGGCAAAGTGAAAGCAGGGCCGCGGTGGCGCCACGCAAAATCTTCATGTCATTCTCCCGGCCAATGGTTCAACGCGGCGGTTTCACGCCGCTATTTCCATTGCCCCATTTTCATTGTCAGGAGTGAATGTCGGGTTGCTTTGGTGCTTCGACTTCAAGCAATCGCGGTCTGACGTTTTGTCAGAACAGCGAAGTTGACAGAGCCACCATATTTTCATCAGCCGCGAGCAGCGCGGATTTACGCTTCTCCACTCCCCACCACACGGTGGATGGAGACGATGTCGCCGGCCTTGATGTCGAACAGCCGGGGCGGGTTGAACTGTTCCAGGGTGATCTTGCTCGCCGTGCGCTTGGCCAGGCGCTTGATCACCGCCAGCGGCGCTTCGCCCGCGCCCTTGGGCGTGCGCTGCACCAGCACATAGGCGCCGACATCGACCGGCCTGCCGGGATGGATATGCACCACCTCGCCGGGGTGATAGCGCGGCTCCATGCTGGCGCCCACCACATAGACGGCATAGGCATTGGGCACGCCGATCAGGCTGGCGGGCCGCTCGATCAAATCGATCACATCGCCGTTCCACAGCGACCAGCCGTCGGCGCCGCATTCGGCCATGCCCAAAACTTTGAGTTTATCGGCGGTGCCGGGCCGCGCGGGCAGGGGCTTTGACGGCAGCGGCCCGCGGCCGTCCTGCAGCCATTCGGCGGTGACGCCCAGGGCGCGGGCGATGGGCACCAGGTGGCGCGAACCGCCGCCATTCTCCAACTGCTGGATCGCCTGATAGGTGATGCCGCCCACCTTCTTGGCGAGCTGCGGCTGCGACAGGCCCAGCGCGCGGCGGCGTTCGCGCACGCGCTCACCAATGGATTTGCCTGCTGCCGCTTGTGGTTTCATGGGGGCACCATACAAGGAAAACTGGTGGTTACACAAGATGTCTTGTAATCTGCAGCCGATCCCGCCTTGGCACAAGTTCTCTTGTTGACCCCCTGCAAGTGTTCTTGTTTAGTTCTCCCCGTGGTGATTGGGGATGGCGATGCCGGAGAGCGGAGACCTGAGAAAAACCGGGATAGGGGCGTTACGGCAGGCGATCCGCCATCACCTGAGAAGCCAGGTGGCGGTGGCCCGCGCAGTGGGCGTGTCGCCGCAGGCCGTCAGCGAGATCCTGCGCCGGGGCAGGCGGGTGCCGGCGGAATGGTGCCTGCCGCTTGAGACCGCCACGGCCGGCGCCATCACCCGCCACGACCTGCGCCCCGATCTTTATCCAGAAAACAAGGAAAGCCAGACATGACGAAATTCGCCCTGAATGTGGAACGCGTGAAGCGCAGCGCGGAGCCCGAAACCTTGCCCATCGCCGATCAGTTGATCGCCGAACTGAAAGAACGTCTGCCCGCCGATGCCTGCTGCTTTGCCGTGGCCCGCGATGCGCCGGGGATCGTGATCTGTCACCAGGGCCGCGCGCTGGGCATCCAGTTCCGGGAAGGGCGGCTGTCGGCGGTGCAGGTGGATTGCTTCAACCGGCTGCGCAGCGCCGGCATGCGGATCGAGATGGCGCGCAACCTCAACGAAGCGCTGGGTCTGGTCGCGGAAATGGGCGTGGTGCTGAAGCCGCCGGTCAATTCCGTGTTTGCCGCCCGCGACCTGTTCCGGGAAGAAACCAGGCGCCGGTGATGCGGAGAGCAGATGCGGAGGGGTTGGCATGAGGAAGGCAAAGCGTGTTGCGGCGGAGGATGTGGTGGAAGCGCCCGCCGTCATCGGCAACGACCATGTGCAGGACCGGGTGCTGTCGCCGCGCGCCGGCGCCAAAAAGGGCTGGTCGAAGCTGGCGCCTTACGAAAAGGAATTCCGCCGCGGCGCGCTTGCGTGCAAGGAGCGTTGCACCGGGGCGGTCGCCACGCGGGAGGAGGAGGCGCGGGCGCTGGACCGGTTCGCGGCGGCGCGGGCCTTCGATGAGGGCTGGCGGATCTGCCATGTGCCGTTTCCGGCGGGGATCGATTTCGACCGGGTGAAATCGGGTGGCGGCGGCGTGCCCGGCGGCTTTGCCGATCATGCGCGCGAGGCCAAGGACTTCTGGCGGCGGGTCCAGGCGGCGATGGGGGCGAATGACTGGCTGATCTGCCGGATGGTCTGCGGTGAGGGCTTCAGCGTCGCCCAGGCGGTGATGACGGTCAGCCCCGCCTATAAGTTCTCGACTCTAGCGAGGTTCAGGGAGGCGTTGGATGGGCTTGTCGATGCCATGCGACGCGCGAGGCGGGCAGGGAGGTCATCGCAGTGATGCTGCAAACTCTCCATGTCATGGCCGCCTACATCACTTGTCATGGCCCGGCCCACCCCTACTCACCATGGCCGGGTTCAACTCGGCCATCCAACTTTCCTCTGCACCGCACGCCGGCCATGACAGAGGAAGAGTTAAGCCAACGACGACGAAGGACAAGGCGGTGACGAGGTATCGGAAAACGCCTCCGATCCAGTTGCGTCCGTGGGGGCTGCTATTTCGGTTTTGATACTTCGGTCAGCCAAGCTTTGAACTCGGATGCTGATGCGAAGGGATATTTTGCGACGGCGATTATGTCAGTTCCTTTTGCCTGGACAAAGCTGTCGCGACGCAGGCCATCGTAACCAAATTTCCGTTGCGCACCCGAGGCCAGCGCTGTCATCCACGCCGCGATGTGATTTACGTCTTCCAACAAATCTTCCGTCGCTAAACCAAGCCCGGTAACTTGTCCGTGGACCAGCTTGTTTCTGTATTTCTGTATGCGCTCAAGCTGCGTCGCCAGTTCCTCATAATCGGTTCCGATCAGTGACTGAATTGAACCCACCCCTAATGCCTCGACGGCGGCGATGAACGTTCTGGGATAAAGCCATCTATTTTGCGCTAATGCTTCTACTACATCTCCAATTTCACTCGTCCCGATGTCAGGATGCTGATATACCAAAAAGCAAAATAGCTTCCTCAGCTGTTTTTCATACTTGGTCCATGCCAATAGTAGGCTGTCGAGGCCTCGAGTTCGACAGTCGGAGTTCGCTATCAAAATGACAGTTGCGAATTCCTCTTCAAGGCAGCCGGAAAACTTTGTGTCCATAACCCTCACGACGCCGCGGTGGAATATCGGAAAAGGGTGGCGTTTAACCCGGGTGCTTGGAATTTTCTTCTTCTAAATTGAAGTTGTCCTCGAACTTATGCCGAATGCTCTCCCACCGTTTCTCAAAACCCGCAGGAACGGAGCCTGGATTAAAAGAATAGCGCCAATTTGGCCCGTCGCCAGCGCTTTTGCGCCGCTCCACGCTGGTCCAAAAGCTGCTTCTGTCCCACTCAGGTTCGCTCATGTGAGCCGAAATTTCTTTGATTAACCAAGCTTCAGAAACGATTTTCCGCATGTCATCTCCTGAAATGCCGTCGCAGTAGTTTGGAGGCCGCGTCTATAGTTTTAACTTCGCACTGCCACAGCACCACAACTTTCCATCCAAGGGCTTTTAGGTCTTTGTAATTCGCGGCATCGCGGCGAACATTTTGATCGAACTTCTTCCGCCAAAAACTTCGATTAGATTTTGGTTTGCCGGCACGCTTACAGCCTGGGTGGCGGTGCCAAAAGCAACCGTTTACAAATACTACCGTTTTCCATCGCGCGAAAACGAGATCAGGCCGACCAGGTAGAGCTCTCGAATGCAAACGAAACCGTAAGCCGAGGCCGTGTGCCGCACTTCTAACGATTATTTCGGGTGCAGTATCTTTCCCGCGAATTCCTCGCATCAAGTCGGATCGTTTACGCCGTGAAACGTGATCTACCAATCCTGTTAAGTCTCGATCAAATGGCGTAGTAACGGTAGCACAGCGTCACGAATTTGGAATGCCTCGGAACGGTTGATCGCCTGCCACGGATTATGCAGCACGCTATTGAGCTTTGGCTGGTACTTTCCCATTTCACTAAGGCTGTGTTTCAGATGCGTCGCTTTGGCGGCGCCCCACAAACCCACATTGTTTTGGAAAAAAGGAATCATGTCGTCAATTTTAGGAATGTACTTTTTCCGTTCTTCTTCCGTCAGGATCTTAGCCTTTTTATCTAACTTTTTTTGGTATCGATCTGCGCCAAAGGCTTGAAGCTCGCCGTATTTTTTATTTCGGTCAAGAAATGTAACGGCCGAGGTTTCGAAAATCATTCGGATGAGTGCTAAGCCGGAATACGTCAGATCATCTAGATCGAGTTTCTTTGCCTCGTGAACCAATGCCAGCAGCTTATCGTCGCAATGTCTCTCATTAATGTCTTCGGGTAAAACCGTCCTGAACTCGTTGTGATCTACTTTCGTTGTGGGTTTTGGGGTGGGGGCAGTTTTCGTCGGAGGCTTTTTTCCGACGGACGGCTTCGCCGCTTTCTTTGGAGGTAATTGCCGAGGAGGCGTCTTAGTTTTTTTGCGCCTATCGGCCGTTGCCCGCCATTTTTCGGCGTAAAGCCTCATATCCTTCAACGCCAAGCCATACGCTTCATTGTTAAGATCGATGTCGGTTTTGGTGGTGTTCCATGGAAGTTTGTCGGGACTTCCTACGAAGCTAACAATGCCGACGAACCCGTAGTGCTCGCTATGTAGTTTGGTATCCCACCCGGTCTTACGAGATTGATCGGAAAAGAGAATGACGCGGTCGTTGCAAAGGACGTTCCAGCCATACTGATTGGTTAGGGTGGCGTTTCGCTGTTGATCGTAGTCGCGCTCGTTTGAAAAACGATGATCTTTATGTTGACCGTATTGGATATGAATAGAGATGCCGTCCTCTGTCTTGTAGAATTTATATTCGCCTTCGTATTCGACTGGAGGGTTTTCGCGGATTTTAACTTCTTCGCTTTTAATGGCGGGGCCGTTGAGCGTGATCGTTAGTTTTTTAGAGATAAAGTGACCGTAGCGTCGGCCAATATCGTGCCGGAGGTTTTGAACCCAATCCTTATCTGCGAAATCGCGCGCAATATCATCTGAAAGCTGCTCGATCTCGATTTCCGTGCCGATTTTGCCGCTCGTATTGAATTCTTCGGCGGCTAGTTCCCATTGGTTTTTGCGACTCAGATAATCGGCAACATCCAGCGTGAGTTCAGCGCGTTGCGTTCCTGTGTCGGTTTTCAGCCGGCTTAATTTTCCGAGCTTGAATAGGGCCCGATTAAGGCCAACGCCAAAAACACCGATACCGAGGGGATGCGATGATCTTTCGCCGAAACGCAACGCCAATGTTTTCAACTTGTCGATAGGGATACCGCCGCAGTTGTCTTCAATTTTGAAGCGTGTTCCGTTTAGCGTCAGGTTGATTTCATATTTATTGTAGCTTTCGGGAAGCTCGTCGCGAGCATCCGGCTTTAGCCGCGAGAATATAGAATCCCGCGCCGCATCGATTGAGTTGTCGATAAGGTCGAAGATGCAAGCGCTCACGCTGGCATCTTTGGTCAGACCATTGACTACAATATCCTTCGTAGGATGTGTGTCGACTTTGAATGGCTTGCTGCCTTTGCCCATTTTATCCCGCCCCGAATGGGATCAGGTTCGCCTAACAGGACATTTGATGCAAGTTATACGTGGATTTTTCGGGCAATTAGCTCCAGCAATCCTCTAGAAACGGCAGGAGACACGCTGTTTCCTATCATCCGGAAGCTGTGCCACTTGGTCGGATGGAATACGAACCAATCCGGAAAAGCCTGCAATCGTGCTGCTTCTCGAACCGTGATGACCCGACCTTTGCCGGGGTGCAGGGGTCTGACTGCTTGGAATGACCCTTTGTCACTACCGGTACCTGCCCGAAGCGTCGGGCACTGGCCATTCCATTCCAGGCGGTAGGATTTGGTTATTGGGTCGCTTTTTCCACCTGGCGTTTCCGAGTATCGACGGGCAACTGTCTTGCTGTGCTCCGTCGGTTTGAGGCCGGATACAAAGCCTTTTACTTGCCGATCCAGTGCTTCGCTCCATCCAAGACCGCGCTTTGGGCGCTTCCTCATCAGTCTCGCGTATTGGGAAGCTCTTTCAATGGATTTAGGAGTATACCGGCCCCACCCAAATTCCTCGTCGGACCCCGCTTCTGATATCGGAGAGGGTAAGTCGTCGATAGCATCCCTAACGGTGACCAAAGTCTTGGGGATCTTGGGAACGATTGATTCTAACTCGATGGAGTCGACTTCGTTCGGATCGTATCCAACAATCACTACGCGGTACCGGTTAGTGGGCGCTCCGAAATGTGCCGCGTTTACAACGACCGGTTTTAAGACGCGATACCACTTGCTTACCCTTTCTATTGCGGCGGACAGAATGTCGGCGTTGCTCTCATCCAACAACCCCTGAACATTCTCCATCACGAAAAACTTGGGCTTGAGCAGAGCTACATTTCGATAGAACTGATTGAGCAGATTATTGCGCGGATCATTCTTTTTACGTTTTCCGATCCAGCTGAAGCCCTGACAGGGCGGGCCTCCGATGACGCCATCCGGTTTGACCTTCCCGATAAAATGGCGCCACGCCGATGCATCAATATCGGCAACGCTCGCCTGTATAGCCCTAGTGTTGGGAAAGTTGCGCCGATAGCCCGACTGAAGTGTTGGATCAATATCGATTGCGGTCAGGGTATGAAACCCCGCCAATTCGGCGCCGAGGGAAAACCCGCCGCAGCCGCAGAACAAATCTACCACGGTCTTAGTAGCTTGGTTTTTTCTGATCATTTTCGCCCCGGAAAGCCCTAAATCGATTGTGACACTTTCCGAAGTGGTTTGTCGACCGGGGAACGGCTTGCTCCCCGGAAATATTTGCGTGACAAATTGCCAGCCCGTTTTCGTCGCCGGGCGCTATGGATAACCAGGGAAGCCCGGCCATGGAGAGTAGGGGGCGTTGACCAGTGGCCTGGACGGGGTGCCGTCGGAATCAAGTCATCTTGTAATTCGCTCTGCACCTAGTCCTACTGGTTGAACCGCGCCGTCTGGTGATGAATCTGTGTGATCGCTTGAAACCAAGGAGCGATCAGCATGGAATTATTCCCCACCACAACAGCCCTTCTTTCCGCCTATCCCGCATCTCCACCACTGGCCGACGGCACCATGGCGGCGACGGCGGGGCGCACAACCGCCGGTGACGGCGGCGGCGGCCATTTCTTCTACAAACTCTCCGACACCAGCTCGGCCGACAATGGCGGCACCATCCGCGTCGATGGCGCGGGCCGGCGCTGGTATTACGTGCCCGAGGCCGACGCCATCCCGGTGGCCTTGTTCGGCGCCACGCCGTCGACCAGCGACTGTACGGCCATCTTCAACACCGCCTTCACCGCCGCCGGCGCCGCCAACCTGCCGGTCAGCCTGTCGGGCAGCACCTATCGCTGCACCGGCACCATCACCATGGACGTGTCCAAGACCTCCATCATCGGGCCGGGCACCCTGGACTTTACTGGCCTGACCACCAGCAACGCCATCGTGCCCACCACCAGCTGGGGCGATCCCAACAGCATGATGGGCCAGCACAACACCCATCCCTTCAAGAATTTCCGCATCGTCGGTCCCAGCAACGGGCCGGGGAAATTCTGTTTTGCGCCCACGCCCAACATGATCTTGGGGCTGCCCTGGATCACCGGCCTGGTGTTCCAGGACATCGCGGTGGCGGGGTTCGACGTGTTCTTCGACATCTGCGACGGCATCGTGCTGCCGGTGTTCCGCAATATCCTCTATGGCTCCGACAGCGGCGGCCATGGTTCGGGCTGGATGTTCCGCAACATGGGCTTCACCAACACGGGCGAGAACATCTATCTCGACCATTGCGACTGTGTGAACGCGCTGGGTTTCATGATCGAGCAGGTCCAGAACCCCAACATGGACATGTTCATCAACTGCTGCTCGTTCGACGGGTTGCAGCTGATGATGGGTGCGGGCAACCTGGGCGCGCCGATCACCAGCGGCGTGTTGGGCAACTACACCTTCCTGGGCGGCCATTGGGAGCTCTTCCACACCAACACTTCCTTCCCGGCGGTGTGGTGCGGATCGGCGGGCGTGGTGCGGCTGAACATGGTCAACCTGGTGCCGAACACTTCGCCCTACTATCCCTTCCGGTCGGACGCCACGATGGTGGGATGCGGCATCATCCTGCGCGATGTGAACGTCAACTGGAACGGCCAGTGGTTCAACGACACGATCTGCGCGGGCAGCGGCAATTTCGAGATCACCGCCAAGGGCAACGGCAACACCTTCATGTTGCACTATGCCTATGCCAACAACCGCCAGGCCGATTACGTGTTCGCCTCCAGCGGCTGGCAATTGTGGAGCGGTATCTCCAGCACCGATGCCAGCGACAAGCCGTCGGGGGCAGCCAAGTCGGCCATCATCCCGCCCAACACGTTGTGCTCCTTCACCACGCCGTGCTCGCCGGGGCAGCGGGTCGCGGCCGGCTTCCAGTACAAGTTCACCTCGCCGGGATCGGGCGATGTGCTGTACCTGGCGGCGGATTATCTGGACAAGAACGGCAACCTGATCAGCAGCCAGAATACCGTGGGCCTGGGCGGGGCCAGCAGCTGGACGGCGGTGAATTGCGAGCCGCAATTCCTGGCGCCGCCGGGCACCGAACGGGCGCAGTTGATCTGGAATTATGTGACGGGCGCGGGCGGCGGCACCGCCAAGTTCGCGCTGCCCAGGATCATCGTCTCGTAACTGCCTGACACCGCGGCCGCTCCCGGAGCAAAAGCTCCGGGAGCGGTTTCGGCCGCCATGACAGTTTGACCAACGGTCAGATGCAGCGCTTAATCCAAGGCGAGGGAGGAATGACAATGACCAGGCAGCATCTTCTCCTGATCGCCCTGCTGAGCGTGTCCGCCTGCAAGCATGAGGTCGTGGAGGTCCGGGATTACCAGGCCACATTCCTGTGCGAAGGCGACCAGCGCATGCATGTGGTTTTCGCGCCCTATAAGGCTGTGCTGGATTCCCAAGGCGTCTCCGTCGCCATGGAGCAGAAGCCCGCCGCCGACGGCTATCACTATGCGGGCGGCGGACAGGACTTGCGAGCGGTCGGCGGCGAGGCGACCTGGAAAGACGGCAAGGGCGCCGTCCATCATTGCCGGGAAGCGCCGCGTTAGGTTTTCGGCCGCCCGCGAATCGTCAAAAATTATGACACTCGTTAATGATTTTCCCGCGGAACGCCTGAATTTATTAGGTTAATCGGCCCGGCATCGATCTTGCTTACATTGCAAACAGCGCAACGTGGGGTTGCTCGGACGGCCTTTGGGCCGGGTGTTTCGCGGTTTCTAGGGGCCGCGCGTGAGGGGGAGTATCGAATGTCCTTGAACAAGTTTCTGGCCGCGGCTGCCGCCGTTGTTCCGGTCTTCATCGCCAGCGCGGCCAATGCGGCGCTGATCACCGACTTCTCGGCGCTGGCAACCACAAACACCACGGTGACCGCCTTTGGTCCCCCCGGGCAATACACCAGCGGCTATAGCCAAGTGATCACGGGCTCCAATCCTCTGGCGATGACCTATAACGGCAGCAGCGGTCTGTATGTCGATTACAACAGCAGCTGGGGCCTGGGCACCAATGGCGACATCGTTCCCGGCACGCCCAGCATGGGCATCAACCAGGGCGGCTCGCTGACCTTCGTGCTGCAGAATGGGCCGATCAGCGGCTTCGGCTTCCTGATGAACTATGCTCCCGGTTTCGGACCGGTGAGCATCCTTGCGTTGGATGCCTCGCTCAATCCGTTCCAGACTTACGACATCACCACGGCGGCGCCCATCGTCGGCCTGCCGTTCCAATTCCGGGGCATCCAGGATGCGGCGGCCGACATTTACGGCTTTGAGCTGCTTGCCGGTCCCAACAGCAACGCTTCGCCGCTGATCGACAGCATCTCCTATACCGCCGCCATCACCGATGTGCCGGTGCCGGAGCCGATGACGATTGCGCTGGTGCTGTCTGGACTGGGCGCTATGGGCGCGGTGCGCCGTCGTAAAAAGTAGAGGCAGGACCTCAACCCCGGCGGCGGCCGAAGCTTGTGGGCTTGGATGACGGACGAGGCGAGGGAGCCGGTTGTCCGGCCGGCTTGTCCGCCGCTTCGGCACTTGCCTCGCGCCCGGCAACAAACCGGTTGCGGATATTGACCGCGAGCATCAGCAGCGCCAACAGCAGCGCCGCGCTGGTCACCACGATCAGGACCATGATCTGCGGCCTGGTGATATAGGACCAGTCGGTGGATACCGCCGGGGCGAACAAGGCGGCTTCGGTGTGGCCGGTCTTGGGGTCGGGCGTGTTGGAGGAATCCAGCAGGAAAAGAATCTTGAAGCCTTCCACCACGCAGAAGGCGAGGCCCACCACCCAAGGCAGGATCAAGGCGAGTTTCTTGCCGGTCATACCCGATGGTGGCATTTGAGCCTTAAGATTAGCTCAAGGCACCATCCTGTTGTCTACGCAAGAAAAAGCCCGCCGGGGTGCCGGCGGGCTTTCTTTCTCAGGGTACGGACGATCAGCGATAGGTCTCGCGTTCGCGGCGCACTTCCTCGGCGGTGAAGACGGGCGCTTGGGGGTCGTATCCCGTCCAGCCGCTGTCGCGCCAGGCATTGGCGCGCGCGGTCACGTCAAAGGCACGCTCGTCCATGATGGCGGTATATTGCGCCTCGTCATCATCGGAGACCTTGGCGGTGACGATGGCGCCGCCGCGGCGCAGCGCTTCGGCATAAAGCTGCGCATTCTCCTTGCTGGTGCCGGATTCGACCAGCGCACCGATCAATCCGCCGGCCACGCCGCCGCCCACTGCACCGGCCGCCAACGCAGCCAGCCAGCCGGCCGCGACCACCGGACCGATGCCCGGAATGGCGATCATGCCAAGACCCGCTGCCGCACCGGCCGCGCCGCCCAGGATGGCGCCCACGCCACCGCCGGTGGCGGCGCCTTCGGAACGGTCGTCCTTGCCGTCGCGGTCCTTGTCATGGATGGGGCTTACGGATTTGGCGCCGGGGCGGTGCCAGCCGTCGGCATTGCTGGCGACCAGGCCGATATGGCTGTCGCCCAGGCCGGCGCCCTTGAGTTCGGCAACAGTTTCTTCGGCACTGGCATAGTCGTCATAGACGCGGGTGATTGTCTTGGTCATGGCTTTTCCTTACGGGTTGGAATTGTTCAGTTGACGTTGCCCTGATAGTCGACGCTGACGGATGTGGAGGCGCCGTCTTTCTCGGCGGTTCCGCGCCAGACACCGTCCTTGTCCTTGGTCAGGCCGGCGACATGGGTGTAGCCCTTGGCTTCGATTTGTTTCTGGGCTTCGGTGCGGGTGAAGCTGTTGGCGCCTTTGACCGGCACGGCGGAATTGTTGTCGTGCATGCCTTTGACCGCCTTGTTCTGCGGCCCGGTCTGGGCGTCCTGAGTGGCGCTTTGTGCGAAAGCGGGCATAGCAACCGGCGCCGCCAGCATCAGTGCCGCTGCTGTGAGAAGGATGCGCATGGTGGAATCTCCCTGTGATTGTGATCTAGACGCCTAACTCGCGAGGGAGGGGGGATGTTCCTGTTCCGATGCACAATGTTTGCGGTGTTTGAAATCCGGATTCTCAACGCGGAAAACACGCCGGATGATTCTTTGTATGACGGGCGCAGTGGCACGCGCGTGCACATCCCGGCAGGGCGAGAGCAGAAGGCGCGACACCTGTAACAAGGTGTCGTTTCTTGTCAGCCCCCCTATGGAACTCTCGCCCACCCATGTACGTTTTGTAACCTGGAAGGGCTTTTTGCCTTGGTTGCCGGATGGAGAGTCCCGACGGCATCCCGAGTTTGGCCTGATCGAAAGGCCTTTTTGAAAGGAGCGCCATGAAAACCTCTTTGAAGATTCTGCTGGCTGCCGGTGCGTTGAGCATCGCCAGCCTGGCCACGGCGGTACCCGCCGCGGCGCAACCCACCGCCTTCTCGTTCCGCGTGGGCGACGTCGCTGTCGGCTATAACGATGGCTATTACGATCGCAGCCGCCGCTGGCATTCCTGGCGCGATGCGCGCGAACATGAATGGTATCGCGCGCATTATGCCCGCTATTATCGCGGCATGCGCCATGACCGGGACCATGACGGCATCCCCAACCGGTTCGACCGCGATCGCGACAATGACGGCACGCCGAACTGGCGCGACAGCCGCCCGAACAATCCGTATCGGCGCTGATCCCCGATCGGTTCTGACGTGAACAACAGGTGACGGGAGCTCCCGTCACCTGTTTTCTTTTGCGCCGTTGGTTGGCCGATGCCGGGACCGGCGCTTCCTGGTCACGGTTACCATGATACAAATCCGGGCCTGCGGAGGCTCGCCTGTGGGTCGGGCCGGAGTTAAGATCGGTGTGACTCGTCCGGAGGTCGCGCCATGAAAGCTGTGGTTCTTGTCTCGCTTGTCCTCCTCGGTTTCGCGCCTGCACAAGCTTCGGCCATGGCGATCTGGGCCACGGACGCGCCTGACCATGTCGGCCAGACCGCCACGGTGGTGGGCAAGGCCAGCGTCCAGAGGATGCCGTCGGGCGAGATCTATCTGGACCTTCAGGGCCGGGGCGATGACGCGCCTTTGTCGGCCTATGTCTCGCGCTGGAATGCGTCGCGCTTTCCCGATATCGCCGGCCTGGATGGTCAGTGGGTGGCGATCCGCGGTCCGATCGGCGCCTTTCGCTACCGGCCGGAAATCTTCCTCACCGATCCAGGCCAGATCGCGGTGGTCGATGCGCGGCCCGAGCCGCGAAACAACAGCGAGCCACGGCCCTTGCGCATCCACGTTCTGGACGCCCACTGATCTACTGGTGATTTGAGCGGTCCCTTGCCACGCCATCCGCGCCGGACTTAATCTTGGCGCAAAAGAACGGACCGGGAATGTCCCGTATGCCGCCGCGCCCAATGCCTGAACGTCAGGCCGCTTTCCGCGCCGATTATCGTCCCCGCATCGCGCCGGCCTATCGGGGCTGGCTGCATGTGGCGCTGATCTTTGCGTTGGGCGCCGCCGCGATCTGGGTTTGCGCGCGCCAGATCACCCATCCCGCCTGGTATGAATGGCTG
>Ga0157379_10002269_pt1 | contig 16023 bp, 17 predicted proteins | sample S25metaG_FD_121802 | JGI IMG/M metagenome (GOLD analysis project Ga0157379, IMG submission 121802) | Switchgrass rhizosphere microbial communities from Kellogg Biological Station, Michigan, USA - S2-5 metaG | ecosystem: Host-associated > Plants > Roots > Rhizosphere > Soil | place: USA... | reverse complement strand
CGACACCAAGGCCACGGTCCCCGTGACGGTCGCGCCCGTCACCGAAGAATAGTCGGCCGGCGGCCGGATCGAGGTCGGTCAGTACTTGCCGCCGAGCTTGGCGTGGTCCCAGCTGGCGATGCGTTCGGGCGTGATCTTGAGCACCACGCGCTTGCGCGCCTGCTGCCGCATGACGTCCTCGACGCCCTCGGCGAGCGCGCCCATGTGCTTCGTCTGGATGCGGATCAGGGTGCGCACGGCGAGCTCGAGATCCTCGAGGACCTCCGCGTGGCCGCGAATGAGGACGCCCTTCAGTTGGTCGTAGCGCTGGCCCGACTCGACCAGCAGGGCAACCTTGGGGTCGCGGCGCAGGTTCACCGCCTTCTGCGAGCGGCCGTACGTCGTCATGTAGATGCAGTCGTCGTCGTCGACGGTGAACCACATGGGCACGGCGTGCGGATAGCCGTCGCGTCCGTTGGAGACGAGGATGATCGTCATCGCCTCGGTGAGGTAGCGACGCTGCTCGGCGTCGTCGATGGCGATTTCCGCGCGCCGACTCACGGGGCGTCAAGTAGCGGCCGCCCGGAGTATTGTCTATAGCCTCGGGATGCCCAACGTGCGTGACATCCATCGCGGGCGCATCGTCCACCTCACCGAGGAGACGGTCGACCTGCCGAACGGGCATCGCGTCGAGCTCGAGATCGTACGGCATCCGGGCGCGTCGGCAGTCGCGGCGCTGGACGACGCGGGCGCAGTGACGTTGCTGCGCCAGTACCGCCACGCGGTCGGCGGGTACCTGTGGGAAGTGCCTGCGGGCAAGCTCGACCCGGGCGAGGCGCCGCTCGCCTGCGCGGCGCGCGAGTTGCGCGAGGAGGCCGGGCTCGAAGCGGGCCACCTCGAGCCCGTCGGCTCGATCGTCACGTGTCCGGGCTTCTGCGACGAGGTCATCCACCTCTTCGTTGCGACGGCGCTGCGGACGGTGCCGCAAGCGCTCGGCGCCGACGAGGTGATCGACGCGGTCCGCGCCGTGCCGCTCGCGGAGGCGATGGCGATGATCGCGCGCGGCGAGATCCGCGATGGCAAGACGATCGCGGCGCTGGTGCAGACCGACCTGCGTCACGGGCGGAATGCGCCGGTGGATCGGCGTGCCGCGGAGCGACGTCCATGAAGGTCGGCATCGTCGGGTTCCGCAGCGTCGGCAAGACGACCATCTTCAACGCGCTGACCGGCCTGCACGCGCAGGTGGGCGGCTACGGCGACGCGTCGCGCCCGAATCTCGGCGTCATCAAGGTGCCGGACGAGCGTGTCGTGGCGCTCGGCGAGATCCACAAGCCCAAGAAGCTCACGTACGCCGAGATCAGCTTCGTCGACGTCCCCGGGCGCGGCGAGGAGCGCGCCGCGCTCGACGCCGGGACGCTGGTGCAGATGCGCGATGTCGACGCGCTGACGCAGGTGGTGGCCGCCTTCGAGGATCCGAGCGGCGAGCGGCCGGGCCCGCTGGCCCAGCTCGAGAACTTCGCGGCCGAGCTGATCCTCGCCGACCTCGGCATCGTCGAGAAGCGCCTCGAGCGCCTGAAGAAGGAGAAGGGCAAGGAGCGGGAACAGAAGCTGCTCGAGCGCTGCAACGAGCACCTCGGCAACGAGCAACCGCTCCGCACGTGCACGTTCACGCCGGAGGAGCTCGCGGCGCTCGCCGGCTTCAATTTGTTGAGCCGCATGCCGATGCTGCTCCTCTTGAACGTCGACGAGGGCGCGATCGCCAGCCCGCCGCCCGCCGAGGTCGCCGCCTGGGCCGCCGAGCGCTCGCTCGAGCTGGTGCAGGTGCCGGGCCGGACGGAGATGGAGCTCGTCGAGCTCGACGAGGGCGATCGAGCGGCGTTCCTCACCGAGCTCGGCATCACGGAGCCCGCGAAGAACCGCTTCATCCGCGCCGCGTACGGCCTCCTCGATCTCATCAGCTTCCTGACGGCGGGCGAGGACGAGTGCCGCGCCTGGCCGATCCGCCGCGGGACGACGGCCGTGAAGGCCGCCGGCAAGATCCACAGCGACATCGAGCGGGGATTCATCCGCGCCGAGGTGGTCGCATACGTCGAGTTCATGCGCTACCGCAGCGAGGCCAAATGCCGTGAGGCCGGGAAGCTGCGGCTCGAGGGCAAGGACTACGTCGTCGCGGACGGCGACATCATCCACTTCCGCTTCAACGTGTAACGCGGCCGGGACGGATCAGGCACCGCTCGGGTAGAAGCGGTTGCGGCCGTCGAGCCCCATCCGTACGTGGCCGGCCGCGCCGACCATCTCGGTGCGCTCCAGCGTAGCGAAGAGATCGCGGTCGGCGTCGACGTTGGCGAACACGCGCCGTCCGTCGCCGAGACGGGCGATGACGATCGCATCGTGCGCCGCGCCCTCGCGATCGTGCAGCACCGTGTAGGTCTCGATGCGAGCGCGGCCCTCGGCATGCTCGACGGCGGCCGGATGCGGGATCGCGTCGACGGCCTCTTGCACCGTCTCGCGCGGCGGCCGTTGCCAGGGCCGCGACGGCGGCGTCGTGCCGTACACGCCCACGGCGTGCTTCGTCATGTACCAGCCGAGGCCGGACACGAGGCCGAGCTGCCCCGGCGCGGCGCGCAACCTCTCGACCATGGTGGCGATCGCGTGCATCACGTAGTTGTTGCCGGCCCCGCCGAAGTAGGGCAGGCCGCCCGTCACCGTGAGCGGGCGTGAGCCGTCCGTCGGGAAGCCGAGGATGCGTGCGGCGAACTGCGGCGCCACCGGGAAGCAGCTGTACAGGTCGACGGGCCCGAGCGCGTCGGCGTCGATCCCCGCTTGGGAGAGCGCCTCCTCGAACGCCGCGGTCATGCCGAGCGAGGCGTGGTACTCGACGCGATCACGGATGTGCCAGTGGTCGTGCGCGTCACCGCCGCCATGCAGGTAGATCCAGCGGTCCTCGGGAATGCCGAGCGCTCGCGCTTCGCCGACGGTCGTCATCACGAGCGCGGCGCCCTGATCGACCTCCATGATCGCGTTCATGAACTTGGTGTAGGGATACGCCACCATCCGGTTTTGCGCGTTGACCTGGGCGATCGTGTCGGCCGACTTCGCGTCGCGAAACCACGCCTGCGGGTGCCCGGCGGCGACGCGCGCGAAGCTCGCCGACAGGGCGGCAATGTGCGCCCGATGCGCGGCCGGCGCGCGACGCTCGTGGGCGCGCAGCGCCACCTCGAAGAGCGGATAGATCTGCGCCGGCATCTGGGCGCCGTGCTTCCACTCGTCCGGGTGCGATCCCTGACGGGTGTCGCCGATCGTCGCCGCGCGGATCGAGCCGCGCGTCCACTCGAGCGCGACGCCGCGCTTGGCGGCGAGGCGCAGCGTATGCATCGCCTCCGCGCCGGCGAGCAGGGCGGCGCGGATGCGGCCGGCCGCGAGGTCGTCGGCCGTACGGCTCGCGAGCCACTGCGGTGAATTGCCCCCGAGCGCGGTATAGAGCCGCTCCCCGCCCGCCAGCTCGATGCGCTCGGCGAGCGCGGCCGCGGGATCGGGATACACGGCCGACAGTAGATTCACGACCCGCACGGAATCGATGCGTGTCACGAGCTGGGCCGGTCCCGCATCGGCGAGTGCCAGGCGGGCCGCCTCCGCCATGAGCGCCAGCGGCTCGCGGCCGTCGGCGACGTCCGCCGTGTGGTGCGTGCACTGCCCGACGCCCACGATGATCGGCAGACGTTCCTGCACCGAAAATGGGCTACCAGGCGCGCCGGGTCCTGTACAGTTCGCCGGCCGATGGCGCTGGGCGCGGCCACGGTGACCGGGTTGCCCGGCGCGATTGACACGTCGCGGAGCGCCGCCGTACTCTCCCGCGTCGGACCCCCTGCATGGAACTGCCGAGCTTCATCCCGATCTTCCCGCTGCCGAACGTGGTCCTCTTCCCCGAGGTGCCGTTGCCGCTGTACATCTTCGAGCCGCGCTATCGCGCCATGGTGCGCGATGCCGCCGCCGGCTCGGGTCTGATCGGCATGGTGCTGCTGCGCGACGGCTGGGAGCCGGAGTATCACGCGGCCCCCGAGATCTACCGCGTCGGATGCGCGGGCAAGATCGTCGAGACGACGCCGCTCCCCGACGGCAAGTTCAACATCGTGCTCGCCGGTCTGCGCGAGTTCGAGATCGTCAGCGAGCAGCGCGAGCGCCTGTATCGCCAAGCGAGCGTCGTCTGGCGCGACGCCACGCCGGAGGATCCGGTGCCGAAGGATCTGCGCGCCGCGCTCGTGCGCGCCATCGAGCGTCACCTCGGCCGCTCCGCCGACGACGATCTGCGCGGGCTGCTGGGTGATGCGGCGCTCGGTGACGCGACCCTGGTCAACTTCTTCGCCTTCTGGCTCGAGCTGACCGCGGTCGAGAAGCAATGCCTCCTGGAGGAGCCAGGCGGGGTTCCGCGGGCACGCCGCCTGCTCGAGATCCTCGAGTTCCGGCTCTACGCCGCGCAGCGTGGCGACGCCGACCTCGGTCTGCGCCGGATGCACTGAGCGGTGATCTTCATCACGTTGCTGCGCCGCGGTCTGCTGCGTCGCCTCGACGGCGAGAAGCTCCGCTTCTTCCTCGGCCTCACGGAGAACCCGCTCTACCTGTCGCGCCGCTGGCCGCTCTGGCGGCGCCTCGATCTACTGCGCCTGGTGTTCTCCCCACGGTATGCCAGGGGGGTCGCCGACTGGCTGGCGTACCGCGCCGACCTCTACGACGGACGACAAGGATAGCGCGATGGGCAGGGTGACGATCATCGGCACGGTGCTGTCGACCATCTGCTTCCTGGTGACCTTCGGGAAGGGCATGTTGGTTGTGCACGGGGGCACTGGTACTATGTCGCATCTCTACTGGGCGGCCGCGACGCTCGTCCTGGTGCTCTCGGCGAACGTCATCGCGATCGTGCACGCCGCACGGTCCGATCGACTGATCGCCGAGCTGCGGGACGCGCTGGAAGCGGAGCGTGCTGCGCGCCGCCCCGAAGGACACTGAGGAGCCCATGGCCAAGACATACAAGCAGCTGATGGACGAGGCGCGGCGCGAGGTACCCGAGGTCAGCGTCGACGACGTCCGCCAGCGGTTGGCGCGCGATCCCAAGGTCGCGCTGCTCGACGTGCGCGAGAAGGACGAGTACCGCGAGGGCCACGTGGCCGGGTCGGTCTCCATCCCCCGCGGCTTCCTCGAGATGCGCATCGAGGACACGGTCCCTGACAAGCAGGCGCCGATCATCGCCTATTGCGCCGGCGGGACGCGGTCGCTCATCGCGGCGCGCACTTTGAAGGAGATGGGCTACACGAGCGTCGTCTCGATGGCAGGCGGCTTCAATGCCTGGAAGAACGGCGGCCAGCCCTTCGAGACCGATCGCCAGTTCACGCCCGAGCAGCTCACCCGCTACAGCCGCCACTTCCTGCTTCCGGAGGTTGGCGAGGCGGGCCAGGCCAAGCTGCTCGATGCCAAGGTGCTGCTGCTCGGTGCCGGCGGGCTCGGCTCACCGACCGCGCTCTACCTGGCGGCGGCCGGCGTCGGCACGCTCGGCATCGTCGATCACGACGTCGTCGATCTCAGCAATCTGCAGCGCCAGATCCTGCACACCAACGACCGCATCGGCATGCCCAAGGTCGAGTCGGCGCGCATCGCCATCAACGCGCTCAATCCCGACGTCCGCGTGGTCGCGCATCAAGAGCGTCTCAGCTCCGAGAACGTGATGCAGATCTTCAAGGACTACGACGTCATCGTCGACGGCTGCGACAACTTCCCCACCCGCTACCTGGTGAACGACGCCTGCGTGATGCTCGGCAAGCCGAACGTCCACGGGAGCATCTTCCAGTTCGAGGGCATGGCGTCGGTCTTCGCCCCCGGACGCGGGCCGTGCTACCGCTGCCTCTTCCCGGAGCCGCCCCCTCCGGGCGCCGCCCCGAGCTGCGCCGAGGCGGGCGTGCTCGGCGTGCTGCCGGGTCTCGTCGGCTGCGTGCAGGCGCTCGAGACGATCAAGCTCATCCTCGGCGTCGGCCGGCCGCTGATCGGCCGCATGGTGCACTTCGACACGCTCAGCATGGAGGTGCGCGTCAATCGGCTGCGGCGCGACCCCGAGTGTCCGATGTGCGGCGATCACCCGACGATCAAAGCCCTGATCGACTACGAGGAGTTCTGCGGCCTCCGCAATCCAGGCGGCCCGTCGACGCACGCCGCCGCCTAGTCGACGGCCCTACCGCGGGGGCGCGAGGCGAAGCCGAGCTGAGGAGCGTCCGGAATTTACTTCCGGACGCGACGCCCACGCGCCCTCGCTCGACGAGGGTCGCGCGGCGCAGCCGCGCGGGGGCGAAATCTACTCGATCCGGACGCGCTGGCGCAGCAGGACCGTGAACGCGTCGGGATCGGCGGCGCTGTCGGCCAGCCGCGCCGTGATGCGCGCGGCGTCGGTGCGGTCGAAGATCTCGCGCGCCGAGGCGGCGAGGCGGTCGAGCGCCCACTGCGGAAGCTTGGCGACGCTCAAGGTCGGATCGCCGGAGAGATCGTAGACGATCTCGAGTCTCTCGGGATCGAGCTCCCAGGCGACCGCCTTGAAGCGGTCGACGAAGGCATCGAGCTTCCGGTCCGGGGCCGTGCCCGGATACAGCGCGCGATCGATGTCGGCACGGATGTCGTCGCTCGGGATCTCGATCGACGCGGCATCGGCGACGAGACGTCCCGGCACGACGCGATAGCGCTGCGGGTCGCTCAGGCTCGTGCGCCAGCTCTGCACCAGGCAGGTCGTGTCGCCGTTCGAGACCTCCCAGGTCGTGCTCGTCATCGGATCGGCGACGGGGCCGGTGTAGACGGGCGGGGTAGCGGTCGCGCGCAGCGTCTCGAGGGCGTGACGGGCGTGGCGGGTGAGGAACGCCATGCAGTCGTCGCGCGTCTCGGCGACGGCGCCGTCCGGCGTCAGGCGGAACTCCGGCGCGCGATCGTACGCGGACGGCCGGAACAGCTCCTGGCAGTCGCGGCAGTGGACGAACTGGACGGTGCTCACGCCGAGGCCTGGGCCTTCAGATGCGCGATCGGCTCGTTCGCGATCGACTCCGTTCCGCGCTGCTCCGTCTCTTCGGGAAGCGGCGGGACGTGGAGGATGAACTCCGTGCCGGCACCGAGCGTGCTGACGACGTCGAGCGTTCCCGCGAGAGCCTCGAGCAGCCGCGTCACCAGACGAAGGCCGAGACCGATGCCGCGGAAACGCTTGCGTGCGGTCGGATCGCCTTGCTTGAAGCCCTCGAGCACCTCGTGCACTTCCTCGGGCCGCATGCCGATGCCCGTGTCGCGGACGCGGATCTCGACCGAGCTGTCCATCTGCGCCGATGCCTCGACGGTCACCTTGCCCTCGCTCGTGAATTTGAGCGCGTTCAGCACCAGCGTGTCGATGATCTTCTGCAGCTTCTCCTCGTCGGTGCGGATCGGCAGCGCGGATCCTTCGGCGACTTCGAGCGCGACCCCCTTCTCGGCGAAGGCCTGGGCGTGCCGGGCGGTGAGGGGGGTGAGGATCTGGCGGGCGTCGAACGTCCACGCCGTCACCGGGATCTCGCCGGCCTCGAGCGCAGCGAGGAAGAAGATCCCTTCCACGCACGCGAGTAGCTCGTGCGAGTTCAGCTGGATGCGGTCGAGCGCGTGGCGCTGCTCGGAGGTGAGCGTGCCGCCGTGCTCGTCGAGCAGGATCGAGCTGTAGCCCATGATCGCCGAGAGCGGTGTCCGGAACTCGTGCGTCAGGTTGGCGAAGAACTCCTCCTTGATGTGCCGGAGGCGTTGGAGGTTGCGGCGCTTCTGCAGCGCGCGCTTGGTGGTCTCGAGGATCTCGAGCACGTCGAACGGCTTCGACACGTAGGCGAACACCTTGAGGTTGATGCTCTCGACGGCGGTCTCGAGCGAGCCGTAGCCGGTGATCACGATGACCTCGACGTCCGGGTCGCGCTCCTTGATCTTGGTGAGGAGCGGCATCCCGCAGAGGCCGGGCATGCGAAGGTCGAGCGTCACGACGTCGATCGACGAGGAGTCGAGAATCGCCAGTGCGGCGTCGCCGCGCTCGGCCGTATAGACATCGTAGTAGGGCTTGAGGATCATCTTGAGGGCGAGGGCCGGGCCGGCCTCGTCCTCGACGATCAGCACGTTTCCTTGGGTCGCCATGACGGGTGAAAGAGGAGCAGGTTCCATGCCACGGGCCGGTCGAGGCGTCGTCCGTTGCTAAGTGCGCGTGCATGTGCCGGCTTACGCGCGCGCCGCGGATCCGCGCCGCGGACCGATGAGCGCCCCTGGCTCAACGCCGTCCAAATTTGAACGCGGACTCGGGCTGAATTCTGACTGGAAAGGCTGTCGGATTCAGTCTGCGGCGGCGATGCCGAGCTTGTCCATGCGGTACTTCAGGATTCGCCGCGTCGTGCCGAGCAGGTCGGCGGCGCGCGTCTGGTTGAAGTCGACGTGCTGCAGCGCTGCCTGGATGATGTCCCGCTCGAACTCGTCCACGGCGTCCGTCAGGCTCTTTTGCTGGTGCAGGACCTGTTGCTGGATGGAGCTCGGCTCGATCACCCGTCCGAGCCGGACCGGCTCCGGCAGGTCCTCGACGCCGATCGGATCGTGGTCGGAGAGCACGAGGACGCGCTCGATGACGTTTTCGAGCTCACGGACGTTGCCCGGCCACGAGTAGCGCAGCATGGCGTCGACGGTCTCCGGGCTGATGCGCTTCTCGGGGATGCCGATCTGCTGCGATTTGCTGGTGACGAAGTGCTTGATGAGGAGCGGCACGTCCTCGTGGCGCTCGCGCAGCGGCGGCAGGTGGAGGGAGACGACGTTCAACCGATAGTAGAGATCGGGGCGGAAGACGTTCTCCCGCATCGCCTTCTCGAGGTCACGATTGGTGGCGGCGATGATGCGCACGTCGACGTGGATGGTCTGCTTGCCGCCGACGCGCATGAACTCGCCTTGCTCGATGACGCGTAGAAGCTTCGCCTGGAGCGAGTGCGCCATCTCGCCGATCTCGTCGAGGAAGATCGAGCCTTGATCGGCGAGCTCGAACTGCCCGAGCTTGCGGGCGTGGGCGTCGGTGAACGAGCCACGCTCGTGCCCGAACAGCTCGCTCTCGAGGAGGTTCTCGGGAATGGCCGCGCAGTTGAGGGTGACGAGGGGCCGTTCGGCGCGTGGGCTCGCGTAGTGGATGGCCTTCGCGATGAGCTCCTTGCCGGTGCCGTGCTCGCCGGTGATGAGCACGGTGGTCTTGAGCGGCCCGACGATGCCGATCGTCCGGAAGATCTGCTGCATGCGGGCGTTGTTGCCGATGATGTTGGCGGGGCTGTAGCGTCGGCCCACCTCCCAGCGCAGGCTCTCCAGCTCCGCCTCGCGTTGCGCGTCGCGCGTGGCGCGCTCGATGATGATCAGCAGCTCCTCGACGTCGAACGGCTTGGTGACGTAATCGAAGGCGCCGAGCTTCATCGCCGTCACCGCCGTCTTCACGGTCTTGGTCGCGGTCAGCATGATGACCGGGATGCGCGGATCCTCGGTCTTCAAGCGCTCCAGCACCTCGAGGCCGTCGAGCCCCGGCATCAGCACGTCGAGCAGCACGAGGTCGGGCTTCAAATCGACGAGTCCGGTCAGGGCTTCCTCGCCCGAGGCGCTGAGCAGCGTCTCGTAGCGCTCCTTCAGTACCATGCGCAGCGACTCCCGGACCCCGGCGTCGTCGTCGACGATCAGGACTCTGCGTTTCTCCATCGTCCCCTCCTCATCTCTCCTCGGCTCGCGCCGCCGCCCGCGGCAGGCTCACCGTGACCACGGTCGTTCCCTCGGATGCGGCGCGCGACTCGAGCCGCCCGTGATTGCGACGCAGCAGCGCCCCGGCGATCGCGAAGACGAGCGGCGGCGGCGCGTCGCTGCCGGCGCCGTCCGCGCCATCGACGTAGGCCGCAAGGCGCGTCGCCACGGCCTCGTCGGTGCGCACGAGGAGCTCGAGCGCGCCGTCGGTGTCGGTGCCGGTGCGGATCACCGTGTTGGAGACGACGCTCGCTGCGAGGCCGTCGACCAGGCAGCGCAGCGCGAACAGCACCTGCAGCTCGTCGGCGCTGACCATCGTCGCGCCACGCTCCGACTCGACGTGCTCGACGCGGATGCCCTTGGCGACGAGATCCTCGGTGCGCTCGTCGAGCGCGCGCGCCGCGAGCGCGGCGAGATCGATCGTGGTCGGCAGCGGGGCGCGGAAACGCGCGAAGTCGAGCAGGGTCTCGAGGATCGCGTCCATGCGCGCGATGGCGTCGCCCGCCAGGGTGGCGAAGCGCGCCCGCACCTCCGCGTCGTCGAGCACGCTGTCGAGGTGCTGCGCGAAGGTCTTGATGGTCACCATCGGATTGCGCAGCTCGTGCGCGAGCTCACCGAGCAGGACCTCGAGGGTCGGGCTCGCCACGACGTCGACGGCGGCGGCCGGTCGCGCAGCCGATACGAGCGTGGGCTCGGGTGGCGGCTCCTCGGCGCGGCGGCGCTCGAGCGGTACGACGCGCGGGCGCGCGGACGCAGGAGGCGGGGCCCACTCGGGGGCCGTCGCCGGATGTACCTGCGGCGATACGGTGGGCGTGGGCCGCGCCGCGCTCGTCTCGACCGCCGCCGCGCTTGCCTCGGGAGCGCTTCCGAACAGGATCGTCTCCGGCTCGACGACCCGCGGGCGATGCACCGCGAGCGTACGCGCGATCACCCCCTCGAGCTCGGCCAGGTTGTCGAACCAGAGGTAGTGCTGCAGACGGCTCACGGCCGCCGCCGTGAAGACGACCGGCTCGAGCCGCAAGCGCTCCGTCAGCTGACTCGCGAGGAGCGCGACGAGCGCCGGAAGGTCGGCCACGCGGTCACGCAGCGGCGTGAGGACGATCGGCAACGCGCAGAGCGCGTGCGCGAGCTCGGGCGCGAAGGTGCCGGCAGCGACGGCCGCTTCGAGCGCGGCCGCCGCGCTGACGAAGATGCGCGGCCGCTCGGCCGTATCGTCGGGGTCGCGCAGAAAGGCGAGCAGGGTCGACTGCGCGTCCGGCGAGAGCTCGTCCGCATGCTCGATGATCAAGGCGCCGGCGGCGCGCGATCCGGCGTCGAGCACGTCGGGGCCGAGGCGGCGCCCGTGGCGCACGACGACGTGCCCGTCGCGTCCGCTGAAGAAGTGGATCGCGCGCGCGACGTCGACGGCGCCGCTGCCGGGCTCGCCGAGGAGGAGGACGGGAAGGTCGGCGAGCACGGCGCGACCCGCGACCGTCACCGCCGCCGCGGTGAGAAGCGGCGCCTCGAGCCACTGGCGATGCCGCGCGACGACGCGGTCGGGCGGGGGCGTCCGCGCCGGTGCGGCGAGTAGTGCGGCGACCTGGGCGCGCAACATGCGGGCGTCGAAGGGTTTCGGCAGGTAGGCGATGCGGTGGCGCGACGGCGCGAGCGCGCGCGGATCGACGTCCGCGGGCGCGTTCAGCAGCAGCAGGGGGGCATCCGGTGCGAGCCGTGCCCGCGTGGCCGAGGTCCGCGCGTCGTCACGTGGCGCGGGCGGCACGCCGAAGATCACCAGATCGGAACGGGTTCCGGGTGTGACGTCGTCCCAGGTGGGCGCGAGCGCGATCGCGTGCTCCCTGCCGAGCACGATGCGCAGCGTCTCCCTAATCGTCGGGGAAGTATCGATGACGAGAATCGCCGCCATCGGACGCCGGCTCCTTGAGTGGGAGAGTATGCGGAGAGGAGAACGGCGCGGGCGCCAGCCACCCCGCCCGCGGGATCGAAGCCTGCCGAGCTACGCAGGCGGTTGCTACCAAAGACGTCGTCGCCACGTCGTATCCACCCCGGCTCCTCGACCCCACGCAGAACTGTACGAATCTGTACGTTGTTCAAGTTCGCGCTGTCAAGCTGAGGCGGCGAACAAAAACGTCCGACGACGGATCATCCGCGCGCCGGATCACCCCCATGGCGATCCGGCGCTGCCCCCAGGACTCGTGCTCGCTCTGACACGGAGTCCGCGGATGAGCGGCGGCCGAAGCCGCGCGCACCATCATCTCGCAACGCACGTGCCGGGCGCGGGCGCGAGAAAAACCGTGGGTCGATCGGCCGCGCCCGCGGCGCGTGGTGATCACGCCGACACGTGGTGTCGGACGGGCGGGACGATCGCGACGGCTGTCGATCGCGGGTGTCCGTCGCGCGTCAGCGCGGCGGCCCGGGAGATCCTTCGGACAGCACGACCGGGGTGAGCGGCGCGTCGCGCTGCACGCGCACGCGCAGCACCGCCGCCGCCGTCAGGACGGCGCCAATGACGAACATGAGCAGCCCGCCGCTCAGCACGACGTGGTACAGGTCGACCTTCGCGCGGCTGATGTTGTAGCGCTCGGCCTCGTCGTCGACCGGACGGAGCACATGGTTCGACGGGCCGGCGTCGGGGAAGTAGCCGCGCGCACGTCCCTCGGCGACGATGCGCTGGTACTGTGCCAGCTTCGTGCTGCCGATCACCGCGTTGCTGGCGCCGAGGACCAGGAGCGATACGCCGGTCACGAGAAAGCGGCTCTGGTAGTACCGCCGCCCATGCATGCGTCGGCGGCTAACATCGGCTTGCACCGCAGTCAAGCAACCGGTAATTTTCTAGCGATGCGCGCGCCGGTCGCCTGGAAGTGGCTCGGGCGCCGCGCCTACGACGACGCCCTCGCGCAGCAAACCGCGGCATGGGATGCGCGGCGCGCGGGCGGCGCGGATGTCTGTCTGGCGCTCGAGCATCCGCCCACGGTCACGCTCGGCAAGCGGTCGAGCGCCGCCGATCTGCGCGTGCCCGAGGCGCTCCTCGCGGCACGCGGTATCCCGTGCGTGCGCGTCGAGCGCGGTGGCTACGCGACGTACCACGGCCCGGGACAGCTCGTGCTGTATCCGATCGTCGCGCTCGCGCCGCGCGGCTTCGGGGTGGGGGCGTTCGTCGCCACGCTCGAGCAGATCATGATCGACCTCGCCGCCGTCTTCGACGTGGCGGCACGGCGCGACGAGCGCGGCCGCGGCGTGTGGACGGCGCGCGGCAAGCTCGGCGCGGTCGGCATCCGGGTGCGCGACGGTATCAGCACCCATGGCCTCGCGCTCAACGTCGACCTCGACGTGCGGGACTTCGACGTGATCGCGCCCTGCGGGATGCCGGGCCTCGCGGTGACGAGCCTCCGCTACGAGGGCGCCGCGGCCTCGCTCCACGACGTCGCGGCGGCCGCCGAGGCGATCGCCTGCCGCTACCTCGCGTCAGCGCCTGCACCCGAGCGGTGGAAGGCGGCCATCTGAGCGCCTCGATGGATCTCGTCGATCGCATGCTCGCGGGCGATCGCGTCGCGCTCGCGAAGCTGATGAGCCGCGCTGAGAACGAGGCCCCCGATCTGCCGGAGGTTCTGGCGCGCATTGCGCCGCGAGGCGGGCGCGCCTACACGATCGGCATCACCGGGCCGCCGGGCGCCGGCAAGTCGACGCTGGTCGACCGTCTCGTCGACAAGCTGCGCGTCGAGCAGGCGACGGTCGGCGTGATCGCGGTCGATCCGTCGAGCCCGTTCAGCGGCGGCGCCGTGCTCGGCGACCGCATCCGCATGCAGTCGCACTGTCTCGATCCCGAGGTGTTCATCCGCAGCTTGAGCACGCGCGGACGGCGCGGTGGCCTGGCCCGCGCGACGCGCCAGATGGTGCGGCTGCTCGACGCCTTCGGCAAGGGGACGATCCTCATCGAGACCGTCGGCGTCGGGCAGACCGAGCTCGACATCATGGAGGTCGCGCAGACCGTCGTCGTCGTGCTGGTGCCCGAGGCCGGTGATACGATCCAGGTGATGAAGGCGGGCCTGCTCGAGATCGCGCACATCTTCGTCGTCAACAAGGCGGATCGCGAGGGAGCCTTCCGCATGAAGGCCGAGCTCGAGCAGATGCTGCACCTGCGTCCCGCCGCGTCGTGGACGGTGCCCGTGCTCCTCACCGAGGCCAATCGCGATCACGGCATCACGGAGCTCCTGGCGGCCATCCACGCGCATCGGCGCTACGTCGCGAGCGATGGCGCGGCGCAGCGCGCGGCGGCCGAGCACCGGGTGCGCGAGTTCTTCGACGTGTTGAGCGGCACGCTCGCCGGCCGGCTCGAGAGCCGCGTGCCCGACGCCTACGCGCCTCTGCTCGCGCGGGTGCGCGAGGGCGCGCAGGATCCGTACGGCGCGGCGGTCGAGCTGCTGGCCGATCGCGACGGGTTGCGCCGCTTGCTCGACGGGGACGAGTGATGGGGGTCTTCGCGATCGGGGATCTGCACGGCTGCCCCGACGAGCTGGAGGTGCTGCTCGGCCGCCTCGGCATCGGCGCCGACGACACGCTGGTCTTCCTCGGCGACTACGTCGATCGCGGACCGGGGGTGCGGGCGCTGATCGAGCGTTTGATCCGGCTGCGGAGCGAAGCGCCGCGCACCGTGTTCCTGCGCGGCAACCACGAGGACATGCTGCTCGCCTACGTCGGCCTGCCGGGGCGGTATCCGGAGGCGTATCTCGCCAACGGCGGTGCGGCGACCCTCGCGAGCTACGGCGTCCCGACCGACGTCCCGGGCGCGGTGGCCGGCTCCCGGCTGCCGCCCGCGCATCTCGACTTCGTACGCACCCTGACCCTCATGCATCGGGAGGATCCGTACCTCTTCGTGCACGCGGGCATCCGCCCGGGCGTGGCGCTCGAGAAGCAGACGGAAGAGGATCTGCTGTGGATCCGTGAGGAGTTCTTCGCGGCCCGGCACGACCTGCCGCTGACGGTGGTCTTCGGGCACACGCCGCAGCGCGAGGTGCGCCTCGGCCTGCCGTTCCATCTCGGCCTCGATACCGGTCTGGTCTACGGCAACAAGCTCAGTTGTTTCGACGTGGCGGGACGGCGGCTGGTACAGGTCGCGCGCGGCGCGCGACGCGCCACCGAGCGCGACCTCGACGCGGAGCTCAGCGCCGCGAACCTCTGATCGCGGGGCGCGGGCGGGCGCGCGGGGGCGCCGCCACGCACGCGGCGCGCAGCAGCCGGATGCGCTCGCCGACCGGCGCGCCGGCGCCGAAGACCGACGTCCCCGCCACGGCGATCGTCATCCCCGCGGCGGCGAGCGCCGCCATGTTCTCGGGATCGACGCCGCCGTCGACCTCGATGGCGATCCGCTCGAGGTCGCGCTCGCGCAGGACGGCGCGCAGGCGCGCAACCTTGTCGACCGTCGAGGGGATGAAGGCCTGGCCGCCGAAGCCGGGGTTCACCGACATCAAGAGCGCGACGTCGATGGCGGGCAGGATCTCGTCGAGCGCGCCGAGCGGCGTCGCCGGGTTCAACGCGACGCCGGGCTGCGCTGCGAGGGCGCGGATCGCCTGCACCGTGCGGTGCAGGTGCGTGCACGCCTCGACGTGAACCGTCATCGCCCGCGCCCCGGCACGGGCGAAGTCGTTCAGGTAGCGGTCCGGCTCGGTGATCATGAGGTGGACCTCGAGGATCGCCCCGGCCTTCTCGGCCAGCGGCCGCAACGCCTCGACGACGAGCGGGCCCATGCTGATGTTGGGCACGAAGTGCCCGTCCATGACGTCGACGTGCAGGCGGCGCACGCCGGCCGCGAGCGCGTCGCTCACCTGCTCGCCGAGACGACGGAAGTCGGCGGCGAGGATGGAGGACGCGATCTCGACCGCGGTCGCGTGTGTCGGCGCGCTCATGGGCGGTTCATCGGGGGGCGGCCCGGCGCGCCCGGTAACGGCGGATGAGCGCGTTGGTCGAGCTGTCGTGCGTGAGTGACGGCTCCGCGGGGCTCTGCAGCTCGGGGACGATACGCTGGGCCAGCGCCTTGCCGAGCTCGACGCCCCATTGATCGAAGGAGTCGACGCCCCAGATGATCCCCTGCGTGAAGACGCTGTGCTCGTAGAGCGCGACCAGCGCACCGAGTACGCGCGGGGTCAGGCGCTCGGCGAGAATGGTCGAGGTCGGCCGGTTGCCGTCGAAGGTGCGGTGCGGGACGAGCCACTCGGCGGTCCCCTCGGCTCGCACCTGCTCGGCGGTCTTGCCGAAGGCGAGCGCCTCGGTCTG
>Ga0157379_10002266_pt1 | contig 16031 bp, 12 predicted proteins | sample S25metaG_FD_121802 | JGI IMG/M metagenome (GOLD analysis project Ga0157379, IMG submission 121802) | Switchgrass rhizosphere microbial communities from Kellogg Biological Station, Michigan, USA - S2-5 metaG | ecosystem: Host-associated > Plants > Roots > Rhizosphere > Soil | place: USA... | reverse complement strand
GAAGTTCTGGATAATGACCTCAGCGACATGGCCGTGGCGCAAGTGCGTCTCGCGGATCTCCAACAGCGCATCGATCCGTTCGGCCCGTGTCTCGCCGATGCCGATCAAGATACCCGTGGTGAACGGGATCTTGAGCTTGCCCGCCAGTTCGAGCGCGGCGAGCCGCACTGCCGGCTTCTTGTCGGGCGAGCGGTAGTGCGGACCGCCCTTCGCCGACAGCCGATCCGATACCGTTTCCAGCATCAGCCCCTGCGAGCCGGACACAGCCTTCAGCCGGGACATCTCTTCAGCCGTCATGACCCCTGCGTTGACGTGCGGAACGAGGCCGGTTTCCTCCAGCACCAGCCGGCACATCGCTTCGAGATAGTCGATCGTGGTGGCATGGCCCAGCTCGTCCAGTTCGCGCCGCGCCTGCGCGAAGCGCTCCTCCGGTTTGTCGCCCAGTGTGAACAGCGCCTCGGTGCACCCTGCAGCTGCGCCTGCGCGCGCAACCGCCAGGACATCTTTGGGGGCCATATAAGCAGGATTCCCGGCGCGCGGGCGCGAGAATGTGCAGTAGTGGCACAGATCGCGGCACAACTGCGTGAGCGGGATGAACACCTTGGGCGAGAAGGTCTGGCGCACGCCAAACGCGCCGTCTCGGACAATCGCGGCTTGGCGAATCATGGCGTCCAGCGGGGCGGCAGAAAGGGCGTGCGCGCGACTTGCTGTCAGGAAATCGCTCACCGGCATTTCTCATTGACCTCGCGCCGTGGCCCGTTGGGGCGGCGCGGCATTTCGATTGGAGGCATGTCGGTAAAGATCCCGTGCGTCATTTCGAAAGGCCTTATATCCCAATTCAACACGTGCAAGCCAACCTTGCAGGGCCGACAACCGGAAGCCCCAAGTGAGACATTCGCGAAGTTGAGGCGACGCTGCTGCCGGATTCCTGATGGATTGGGCCACGACGGCTTGGTGGAACGTCCAATGCCTTCGATCGCTGCATCTTCGGCCGTTCGTTGACTGCTGGATAGTCCACAACAGCGAAGTAAAGCAGCGGATTTTTATGTCAACAACGATGTTGATCTCAAAACCCGTTTTGGGTCCATGGTTTGCGAGAGAGGAATGGAGTTACGCGGGTGCCCGTGTGCCCGCATGTTCCCCTGACCACTCTGCGATGAACGTGCCCCCTCGACTCACGAAAGGCGCGAGGTAGGCTGTCAGAATCCCATATCTTATAGAGGTTACATATACTTAACCGCAATTCGTCTGCCGAGCAACGACATCAACACCACGATCGTCTATCCGATCAATAGCGTTGATGCCGACGTCACGCTGACCATTGCTGACGGCAAGATCGACATTTCCGCTTATACCAAAAACCTGCTGAACAAGGTGGCTAATGGCCTGCAGTTTCCACTCACCTTTCGGCCGGGAATGATTATCGATTCGCTGCCCGAAAAGGGTCGCGTGCTGGGATTGAAAGTGAGGTATGCATATTAAGCGGATAATCGCCAGCGGATTGGGGGCTAGATATCCGCGGGCGATATTGCCGGACTGGGGCCACGGCGCACTGACCGGTTCGATCACCTTCAACGTTGGTCTCGAAGGAGACGCTGCAGAAACGGCTTCTGAGGGCCACGCATTCTATCAACGAATAAGTTGACAACAGTATGATTCCGCCGCAATCCTCGGCGAATTGCTTTATCCTTCGGCGTGCAGTCAGAACGCGCCAATTTCGTGAGAGGCACGCGGATGCCAAACCAGGACGCCCCAATGAGGCCCGGAACTGCAGAAGAAATCACGGTCGATTTCGATCACCACCGGCCGACCTTTGCGGTCAATCCGGACCATGTCGACGCCGAACTTCGTCATACTTGCCCAGTAGCCTGGACCGAGGCGCATGGGGGTTTTTGGGTTCTTTCTCGCTACGAAGACGTCGAAGCGCTGATCCGAAACAGCGGCGCCTTTTCCACGAGCGGTGGCAACACCATTCCGGCGCCGCCCTATGCCAGCGCGATCATGATCAACTCTGATCCGCCGGTTCATACCAAGTGGCGTCGCGCCATGAATGAGACGGTCTCCAGAGCTATCGTCATGAACAAGCTGCAGACACGCGTCGATTATTGGACGGATCTATTCATCGATCGCGTGATTGAGAAGGGCAGGGGCGATTTCGTTTATGACATCGCAGTGCCCATTCCAACAGCGGTGGCGATGGAGTGGCTCGGCTGGGATAGCATTGACGAGTGGTGGGAATTCGGTCTGGCGTGGCACGATCTCATGGCCGCTCATCTGGGAACAGAGCGTTACAACCGGGCCAGTGAACTCATCATGAAGTTCGACGAGGCAATTGCGCGCCATGTCGTCGCGCGCCGGGCGCAGCCGCGCGATGACACGATCAGTCACATAGCTAATCTGACGTTCGACGGCGAACAGCCAACCGTTGAGGATTGTGTAGGCCTTATCCGCATCCTTGTCGGAGCGGGCGTAGATACCACGACTTCGTTGATAAGTTCGGCAATCGTCCATCTGCACTTCTATCCCGAGGATCGACTCAAGCTCGTAGAAAATCCGGAGATGTGGCCATTGGCTACCGAAGAATTCCTCCGGCGTTACCCCCCCATCCGAAGCCTTGTGCGCATCTGCACCAAGGAAACGGAGATTGCGGGCCATGCGATCCGGCCAGGTGAGCGCGTCCTCAGCCTCGTGAGTTCCGCCAATCAGGATATGAGGGAGTTCTCCCAGCCCCTCGATTTCAATCCGAAGCGGATGCCGAACAAACATCTCAGTTTTGGTGCGGGCATCCATCAATGCCTTGGTATGCACCTTGCTCGCGCGGAGTTCCAAACCGTGATGAAGCGATTGATCCAGCGAATGCCTGATCTCACCGTTTTGGATGAAGGGCTTTTGCCTTACACGCGTCAGTCTACCGTCTCGGGATGGGCTGCAGTCCCCATCTCTTTCACTCACGGCGAAAGGCTGATGCCGGAAGACAAGACCGCAGAAACCTATGAGGGCCGGCACTAACTGCGGCGTCGCCCGATGGAAGCTACGTTTCTGGCAGGTGATGTTAACTTTCAAGGGGATGCGCATGTTGTTGCGTGACAAAGTTGCGCTCGTGACGGGAGCGGGCGGTGGTCAGGGGCGAGCGACCGCGGAGCTTTTTGCGAGAGAAGGCGCTCGTGTTTACGCGGCAGACATCCGCCCGGGGGACTATCGGGCGGATGGGGTTGAGCAGACGTCGCTTGACGTTCGCGATGCCGACGCCTGGGAAACGCTCGTCAACCGAATCCTTGCGGAGGCGGGCAGGCTCGATATTCTGATTAACAATGCCGGTATAACGGGCGAAAGCGGCCCGCTCGCATCTACCGCCATCGAGGATTGGAATCGGGTGATCGGGGTCAATCTGACGGGCTCCTTCCTGGGTATGCGCAGCGTCCTGCCTCGCATGCAAGCCGCGGGTGGCGGCTCAGTCGTCAACATCGTCTCCATCGCGGCCAAGGCTCCGGTCCCGTTTGTCGCGCCCTATCACGCTTCCAAAGGCGGTTTGCACGTAATCACTAAACATGCTGCGCTGGAATATGCCCGCGCAGGCATCCGCATCAATGCAGTCTACCCAGGCATCATCGCCACGCCGATGATGGAGCAGGCGACAAAAAACGAACGAATGATGGAAGCTTTCGAGGCTGGTATTCCGTTGGGCCGCGTGGGGCGGCCCGAAGAGGTGGCTGCGGCAAGTCTCTTCCTTGCAAGCGATCTGGCGAGTTACATTACGGGTGCGGAAATCGTTGTCGATGGTGGGGCAAACGTCCAAACGGCTCTCGCCGCGGCCCAAGCGGCAGCGCTCGGCGCCTGACTGACAGAACGGTTCTCGGCGCGGTGGGCCGCCCGATCCGGCGAGATGAGTGATGTGGCACGGAAGGCCGCCTTTTTCAGCGAGATGTGTTTAACCCTTCGCGCTTCCATGCACATGACGAAGCGCCGTCGAAGCGTGCTCGAAGAATCCGGTAGTGAGAAAAATCAACGTCATAGTTTATGGAGGAGTGCTATTGCCCTAGGCTCATCTCAACAAGGAATCTTGTCCAGCCGGCCGTGGCGCCTTCGATGGACACGAAGCATCGGAGAGAAGTGAATCAGATGGCCTGAAGCGCACAAGTTCGCCCGCATGATCGGGGAAGATCTTATGCCCAGAACAGTTATCGAGGAACTGTTCAGGATTATCCCCGGTATTCGACCCGCCGCTAGCCTGCGTTCACCAGCGGCAAGAGAGAATTCTGGCTGCGGGCCTCAATAAACTCGTCAACTACATCGTTGATGTTGACTGATTTGACTGGTATCCGCGGCAATTCGATGGTTGCAGCGGAAGGCCGCCATCTGATCAAAATGATGGATAATGGGCGATGGCTGAAAAGATCTTTTCCGATGCTCGCTCGGCGCTCGACGGGCTGCTGTTCGACGGCATGACGATTGCTGCTGGTGGCTTCGGCCTTTGCGGTATTCCCGAGACCTTGATCGACGGTCTGCTCGCGGCGGGAGTCAGGAACCTGACGATCATCTCGAACAATGCCGGCGTGGATGATTTCGGGCTGGGAAAGCTATTGCGTACGCGCCAGGTAAAGAAAATGATCTCGTCATATGTCGGCGAAAACAAGGAGTTCGAGCGACAATATCTCGCGGGAGAATTGGAGATCGAATTTTGTCCTCAGGGAACGCTGGCCGAGCGCATTCGCGCGGGCGGGGCCGGGATTCCGGGCTTTTATACGCGTACGGGCGTCGGCACACTGATCGCCGAGGGGAAGGAACTCAAGGAGTTCGATGGTGAGCGCTTCGTTCTGGAACGCGGGCTGACAGCCGATCTGGCGATCGTGAAAGCACGACGCGGCGATCGCTACGGCAATCTTCAGTTTCGGAAGTCCGCGCGCAACTTCAATCCCGTCGTCGCCACATGCGGTCGGGTAACGGTGGCTGAAGTGGAGGAAATCGTACCAGATGGCGGGTTCGATCCCGATGCCATCCACACACCAGGCGTGTTCGTGCAGAGGCTGATCAAGGCCACCAGCAACGAAAAGCGCATCGAGCGGCGAACGGTTCGGCAAGGGGAGGCAGTATGACGGATCGGATCATGGCCGGCTGGACGAGAGAGGATCTGGCGGCGCGTGCGGCCCGAGAATTGCACGACGGCTATTATGTTAATCTGGGCATAGGAATTCCGACGCTGGTTAGTAACTTCATTGCGCCTGACGTTGACGTTACCCTGCAATCGGAAAATGGCATGCTCGGTCTCGGACCATATCCGCTGGAGCGTGAGGTCGATCCGGACATCATCAACGCCGGCAAGGAAACCATCACCGAATTGAGCCGGACGAGCTATGTTTCCTCGGCAGAGAGTTTCGGGATGATACGCGGCGGCCACATCAACGTTTCAGTGCTGGGCGCGATGGAGGTGTCGGAAACCGGCGATCTTGCCAACTGGATGGTGCCCGGCCGCATGGTCAAGGGCCCGGGTGGGGCCATGGATTTGGTGGCGGGCGTGCGGCGGATCATCGTGCTCATGGACCATACCGCCAAGGATGGCTCACCCAAGTTCCGCAAGGCGTGCAGCCTGCCGCTGACCGGGCACAACGTGGTGGATATGCTGATCACCAATCTGGGAGTGTTCGAACGCGCCGACCGCCAATCCGCCTTTGTGCTGAGGGAACTTGCTCCCGGAATCCGTGTCGAGGACGTTCGCCGCCACACAGAAGCGGTTTATGAGGAGGGCTTGCGCTGAAAACGGGTGGATGCGCACGCTCCGCACATGCGATGAGAGGATGCGCATGATGCAACCCGGCCAACATTTTGTGCAACAATGTTATGCGCAGCTCGCTAATTTGGCGCACCGCTATTTCGCAGCGGTCGACATTGCGCTCGACGTCAGAGCCTAATTGACCTCAGCGCCCGCTTAATCTCCTGATGCGCGATGGTCCGAGAAGCTCCGCCCGCTATCCCCGTCCAAGCCTGCGCCGGCGCTCCTCGGATCAATATCTCAGGAGCGCCAAATCCATCTCGGGCAGTTCCGGCAATAGGCGCTTCCCCGGCGTGAAGATCATCGGAGCCTTCATCCATCCATTAATGGTGGACTGCCGCGCATATTCCAGCAGGCCTTCCTCAACGATACGGTAGTCCGGCAAGCGCTCAACCACGCGGCGCAGAACGATTTCCACCTCCGCGCGCGCCAGATGCATGCCCACGCACATATGGACGCCGGTGCCGAAAGAGAGGTGCGGGTTATTCTCGCGATCCATGTCAAACGTAAGGGGCGAGGTGAAAACATTCCGATCCTGATTCGCCGAAGTGATCGGAGCATAGATCAGCTCTCCTGGCTTGATCACGCATCCGTCCAACTCGATTTCCTGCGCGCAAGTGCGCACGAGGGCCCTCGCCGGCGGATAGCGGCGCAGGAACTCCTCAACCGCTGCCGGCCAAAGCTCGGGGTTATCGAGCAGTCTTTGTCGGACCTCGGGGTGAAAATGCATGTGCACCAGCGCCGATCCGATGGATGACGTTGTGGTGTCGACGCCGGCCCCGATGAGAACGCGAACGAGGCGCACGGCATCGTCAATTGGGATCGGCGCGCCATTTATTTCCATCGCGACAATGCGGCTCATCTCGTCATCGCGCGGCTCCTCGCGACGCTTTTCAAGTTCTTCCCGGATTCGCTTGTCGAAGTTGACAACGGTGTGAGCGCCGGATGCATAGGCCTCCGTATCCAAAGGGCGGCCCTGTAGATCGTGCCAAGCCTTGCCGAGCAACCACCATTCGTTTTTATCATCCCAGCCCAGCCACTCCATTGTCACGGCAGTCGGAATGGCAACGCCAAAATTATAAACCGCGTCGCACTCGCCTTGCTCGATAACGCGATCAATGAACACGTCGGTCCAATATTCTATCCGCGGAGCCAGTTGGGTTTCCACGACCTGCGCTGACATGTGCGGGTTCAGGGCACGGCGATAAGGCGTGTGCTCCGGTGGATCGTCGTGGGCCATAGGCAGGCGATCATAGGCAGCAGCGGGCAGAACATTGCCGCCCGTGATCGAGAAAAACCGGCTTTGCCGTCCAATCTTCTGGACATCTTCGTAACGAGTCACCACCCAGAACCCGCCTTGAGCTTCACTCCATGCGACCGGACAGGTATGCCGCAACTCGGCGCAGGCGACATCTATGTTGTGAATTTGTGCTGGCCGTACCGGATCGAAATCAACGGTCACCTCCTCACGTGTCTTCGCCATTACTCTTCCTCCTGACAACCCAAGCCGAGTTCAAACCCATCACCAAGTTCAACGAATTACGTTCTCGAACTATTTATCTGTTCCGGCTTTCGTCCCTCAACCGGAAGCCGGCGCTGTCATATCGTGTGCTCGCCGAAACATAGTTCTTTTCGCTGTCGGGGTATTCAAGCGGAGGTTTCTCGCCCTTGCGGGTCAATTCGAACAGGTAATAGCTAAGGTCGGACTTGTCGTCCTTGCAGAGATAAACATTGCCGGAATTGGGTATGCGCTCGAGGATTGCATCAATCTTGTTCCAGCTTTCAATGGTCGTGCGGTGGAAGATCCGCCATTCGCCGCCACGTTTTTCCCAGCGATCAACGTAGCGTAGCGAACGGTTCAGCAGATAAGGCACGCCGTTGCGTTCAGTTTCGGCGGAGTACCAGTGTTGGGCCTCCGATGTGGCAAGATCACCATTCAACTCGATAACGAGGTTGGTGATCTGGTGAACCTGCCGATGCGCATTATGTTTGCTTACGGTCGCAAACAGCTTGCCGACCGTGTCGCCCTTGAACTTGGAATGGCCGTGATCAACCAGCGCGTCGGGCCAGAACGTATCCTGGCACAAATCGCCGTCATTGCGGTCGATCCCGCGCGCATAGCGCATCAGCCGATCATGAATTTCGGCCTTGTCGAGCAAAGCGATCAAACGGGTTTCAAGGCTTTTGTCCATAATGCTTCCTTAACAATCGGAACGAGGTCACGATCGGCGTGAATGGCGGTCAAAGTCCGAACAGCTTGATGGCGGTACCGCCCAAGATCTTTCGGATATCGTCGTCCGACGATACATGCTGCGTGATTTCCCGTATTGAGGACCAGCCCAAGCCATAGACGCTTTCGGGATGGGGATAGTCTTGGGTCCACAGCACCCGGTCGGCCCCAATGATATCAAGCATCTTCAATCCGATTGGATCGGACATGAACGTGGCATAACAATTATTATGCCAGTAATAGCTTGGCCGATGCTTGAGTTGGGGTTCAAATGTCTTGTTATAGACCTCGTATAGCACCTCGGCATTTTGTAGCGCGCCGGGAACCCAATTGAGATCGGCTTCGACGAATACGACCTGGAGCTTCGGATGGCGGTCGAAAATACCGGCAAAAACGAGTTCGCCGAAATTTTTGCGGAAGGGGCCGAAGGTCTGGAACAGGCCAAGGCCAACGCCACCCGGGCCGTCCAGTGCAAACTCGCCGACATGGAAGCAGAGTGGCATGTCGCTGTCTTCGATGGCCTGCCACATGGGCGTCATCGATTCGTCGCCATAATTCAGGGGCTGGCGGTCTGCGGCAAAAGGATTCATTGGTATCAGGAAAGTCTTGAGGCCAAGTTCCTTAATTTCGGCGATGGATTCCGCTGTGCGTTCCGGTTGCCAGTAATTGATCAGGCCCACGCCGTAGAAGCGCCCTGGTGCCTGCTGCTGCAACTCGGCCATATATTGATTGTAGATGCGGAATACCCACTCACGTACTTCGAGATCCGGATAGGAGTAGAATACCCCGATTGCGTTGCCGAACACGATCTCTTTTTGGATGCCCTCGGCGTCCATGTCCTTGATACGCTGTTCCATCTGGTAATTACCAGGGACCGAGTCATGTGTGCGCAGGATTTTCGACACGGTCCGAGTGAAAAGCGACTTGCCATCTACGTGGAAAATATAGGCGCCATCCTCGTTGACCGCACGCGGCGCGCGATCCTTGAGGTGCGCGGGAAACCGTTCGTAAAATATATCTTCGCAAAAGGACCAGTGATTGTCGGCGGACACGATCATCGTGCCTTCCGGAAGCTTCAGCTCACCGGGAATCTCCGAAATGCGCTCTAGTGGCGTGGCAACTCCAGAATAGATGCTATTCTTGTTCAAAAGTTGTATGCCCAAGGCAATTCTCCGAAAATATTGATTCTATTCGGCTGTGTCCGTCTCAATGCTGGAAACAGCGATCGAGGCAAGACATGGTCAGGCCTGCTCGCTCACGCCGGCCGAACGCTCGATAGCGTCGAGCAACTCGTGCAACTTGACCGCGTCGGCAAAGGTGGGCGCAGCGCGCGAACCCGTCCTAATGTCCTTGGCTATCAATGCATACATGCGGGCGACGTTGCGAACGACCGGATTTTCGGGCCACCCTTCATATACCTTTGCCGGAGGCGACAGCGGCTCCAATTCCTTGTCCTTGCCCCTCGCGCCTCGGATGGTAAGCGGCGCCATCTGGCAGCCGCCATGCGGGGCGGTCACCTGAATATCGCCTTCTGTTCCGTTGATTTCCCAGAGCAGATTGGTGCTCCGCGACATGCCGCCGCGGTAATGGGCGGATATGGCGGCGCCGCTCGCAAGGGTGCCTTGAAGCATGACCTGGTCCGGTGCCGTCTTGGCGATGGTCTCGCCCGTGTCGGTGACGAGCGCAGTAGAGCGCAGGGTGAGGATGCGGGCGGAAAAATCGCCGATTTCCCCTAATACGTCCTGCAGTCCCGCAATCGTATGGGCAAAGGGGATCGTCAGCATCGTGGCGCCATTCGATTTGTCGCAGATGTACGAGATTGCCTTGGTTGTTTCGCTGCTGCCTGAGGCGCCGGCACTGCCGACCAAAGTGGTTGATAGGACCCGTCCCACATATCCGCCGTCAATGAGCTCACGGAGGTAGGCTACCTCCAAAGCCACCCGCATCTGTGCGCCCACTACGGCAACCACGCCCTTTTCCCGGGCGAGCTGGGACATCTCGCGCGCCTGGGCAAGGCTGTTGCCAAGCGGCCATTCGCAATAGACGTGCTTGCCGGCACGCAAAGCCTGCATGACGAGGCCGTGGTGGTACGGTACCTTGACCGTAATGACGACGAGGTCAACGTCGGGCGAGTCGAACAGGGCCTGCGGATCGGGGAAAGCGTGAGAAATGTTCAAGGAATCCGCCGCCCTTTGGGCGCTGGCAAGGCTGGTATTGGCCACACCAACAACTCGGAAATCATCGGGAAAAAGGGCCAATGCGGGAAGGTGGGCGGTCGTTGCCCAGTGGCCTTGCGGATTTACCCCAACGATTCCTACCCGGATGGGCGCATCATTCATCGAGCTCTCTCCTCCGCTTTTTGGGAGCGTGTGCGTGTTATGCGTTGTATCCCCTTTTCGACCTTTAATCGCTTGCGGTCCAGAAAAATCTTCGCTTGTGTTGACAATCTATCTTCGCTCTGATCTTCTCCGTCGCAAATAGGCGGCAGAGGATGGCAGACATGGACCGGTTTTCAGCATTCTTTCCGTTATGACGATTCACCGGTGGCGGTGTCATGGTCGACGTGCCTCGCTTGGGAAAGGCGGGATTTCGACTTTCTCGATCTTTGAAAAAAGCCGCTGCTAATCGGGGAGATGCGGCAATGTTGCTGGACGGCATGAAGATCTTCATTACGGGGGCGGCCGCGGGAATCGGAGCGGGGATCGCCCGCGTGGCGTCACGTGACGGGGCTGCGGTCACCATTGTGGATATTGTCGATGAAGCCGGCGAGGGGCTGGCGGAAGAGATCCGCAACGCCGGTGGCCAAGCGCTCTACTTGCATTGCGATGTTACGGATTATGAGGCGTTCGAAAAAGCCGTTGATCGATCCGCCCAGCATTTTGGCGGGATGGACACATTGGTCAACAATGTTGGCCTGTTCGACAATGTGTTTCATTCCACGCCGTCGCTCAACACCATGGATCACGCCCACTTCAGGCGGATCCTTGAAATCAATGTCGTAAGCCACTGGATGGCAGCGAAATTCGCGGTCCCGTACCTGCGGAAGAGCCCCAATGCCTCGATTCTTCAGGCGGGTTCGATTGCGTCTTTTCTCGGCTATCCCGGTGGACCGATGTACGGCGCCACCAAAGGCGGCGTGGCGCAACTGACGAAGCATCTTGCGGTGGAGCTGGCACCCGACCGCATACGAGTAAATTGCTATTGTCCGGGCGCTATTCGTACCGAGGGATCGATGCGGTTCCTTGAACAGGCCGGGGAAAAGGCGTTTTTGCAGACGTTGACTGGTCCCAATCTCGTGCCGCGAATCGGCGAACCCGAAGATGTAGGAAATCTGGTGTGTTTCCTTGCCAGCAGCCGGGCTTCTTTCATCAACGGAGTGGTTTATCTTGTCGATGGCGGGGCTCTTGCTTGGCGAGGTACGCTCGATCTGCTCGGCATGGAGCCGGAAAAGTTTCTGTCGTGAGCCCCGCTCGCGACGTCCGGCGAGAGATCGCTCTTGCTCGAAAACATGCTCGCGCCAAAGTCGGCCGGGAACGGAAAATGTGATGAACACATGTGTTGACAAATTGACCTAGCGTGGTACATGTGAGGCGAATAGTGCATAAATCCCACATGTGGCCCCGGGTTGAAGATCAACCAAATTGGCTGTCGTTTGTACAAGCGTTGCTGTGGAGGCATTTATAACATCATGGCAGTTGGGTCTTAATGTCAGCCAAGTCGGCATGGATAGCTCATGAAAAGCATGGCCAGCGAGGATGAGGCGAGACCATTTTAAGTGATGGTTCTAAAGAATATCTCTAAAAACATCTACTTGTGATATTCTATGAAGTTTCGTTCCAACCATAATTAGCCTGGGAGGGGTTATGAATAATAGATCTGTTAATAAAAGGACGCTTCGCGTCTCTTTGTCGCTCTCGGCGGCGATGATTGCGCTAATGCCCGTCCAGGCATTCGCCCAGAGTGCGTCTCGTCCGGCCGGCTCTGCGAACGCCTCGGTGTCGGATATTGGTGACATCGTGGTCACCGCCCGTCGCGTCGAGGAAAGGCTGTCCAAAACTCCTGTTTCCATTACTGCCTTGAGCGGATCAGAGCTGGTGGCGCGCCGAGTCTTGGGCGAAAGCGATCTTCAGCAGGCCGTGCCGGGTCTCACCGTCCGCACCACCAACTCGGACCTAAACACGAACTATTCCTTGCGCGGCCAGGGCGTCGATGCTTTCTCGACGTCGCCGACCGCGGTGGCGACCTACTTCAACGAAGTGAATAGCTTCGGCTTTCGAACCGTGGAATTTTTCGACATGGCGTCGCTTCAGGTCCTGAAGGGTCCGCAGGGTACGCTGTTCGGCCGTAACTCGACTGGCGGCGCGGTGCTTTACGCCAGCCAAGCTCCTATACTGGGCGAGCTTTCAGGCTATGGCCGCGTGGGTTACGGCAACTTCAATTCAATCGAGACTGAGGGTGCGGTCAATATTCCGTTAGGCGAGACGCTCGCCGCGCGTGTCGCCGGGCTCTACAAGAGGCACGATGGCTATCAGACCAATCTCTATGACGGGTCACATCCCGGCTCTTTGACCACTCGTGACGTGCGCGGCACCTTGCTGTATTCATCTGGTGGAATTCGCGATCAGTTCACTGCTCAATATAGTTCGTGGAAAGGTCTCGGCAAATCTTTGAACGTCTGGTACCAGGATTCGCCGCTAGGGCCCGGTACTGGTGCGTATGGGTTCGCATCACTCGCCTATCCGTCGGCGGGCTATGTCACGGCGTTCAACCCGGCTGGTACCTTTGATTATCTCTCGCCGATCACGGAGATCCGGCAATTGCAGGCCAAATACGGCTTCACCGGCTATGACTCATACGCGGCTTGGGCAAAGGCCAATCTTGGCTTCTACCAGGTTATGAGCCGTAACAAGGATCAGCAGTCCGGCCATCAGATACTTCTTACGAACTCCTTTTCCGCTGACTTGAGCGATAATATCACCCTCAAGAATATCACGGGTTACCAATATACCCGTTCCAGCGCGAGTGGCGACAATATTTCCTCGCCATTTTTGGGCCAGTTCCTTGGCCAGGTTTCGCTGACTACCGATGCCGCTGGAAATACCATACCGCAGTTTAACTATACCCAGCCCTATTATATCGACAAGGGGATCTCCAACGAACTTCAGCTGCAGGGGCATGGAATTGGTGACAAGCTGAATTTTGTCGTCGGCTTATATTATTCTTGGCACGATGCCGGGCAAAGTGTTCCATATAGTGTTTTCCCTGATTCGAACGTTTTCTATCCCGATTTCGCTACCGGCGGGGTCAACTGGAACATCGTGGCGAACGCCAACGGGCGCGGCCTGTTTAATGTCAAATACACCAGCTACGCCGCCTTCGCCCAGGCAACCTATGAAATTCTCCCTCGCCTGAAGTTCACTGCCGGGTTCCGAGAGACCAAGGACATCGTCAAATTGGTTCGCCATGGTGATTGCGGCCAGCCGGCCGGTTTGGGTGCTTGCGATGATGACGGCAATACGATTCCCAACGCATTTCCATTGGCTGATTTGTTTGGCCTGCCGAATGCTAAAAGCATGCCAAACCAACGTACCAAGACGACCTTGCCCAGCTGGACCGTCGGTCTGGATTATCAGGCTACCGATAACCTGATGGTTTATTTCGCTCAGCGTGGCAGCTATCGTACCGGCTCGATCAACGGCAGCGCCGTCAGCTTCACCCCGGAGCGTGGTTTTTATTCCGACCCCTTCAAGCCGGAAAAAACCTATGACTTCGAGCTCGGCGCTAAATTCGCCGGGAGGCTGGGCGGTATGCCGGCGCGCGTCAACATCGCGCTTTATCAGCAGTACATCAAGAATGTGCAGCGCGCGGTATACTTCAATGATGGTGGCGGTCAGACAGCCCTAACCGGAAACGTCAAGAAAGGCCTGAGCAAGGGCGTCGAGGTGGATGGCATGTTCCAGCCGGTCGAATGGCTCGAACTCGGCGGCCAGGGGTCCTACACGCACTTCCGCTACACCAACCCAATTGCGACGATCGGCTCAAAGACATTCCTGTTCGGCATTCCCGCTGATACGCCGACCTGGACGGGATCGGCTTACGTCAGGTTCAAATACGCGATGCCTGGCGATGCCGGAAATTTGGCCTACACGGTGGATGCTTACGCTCAGACCGGCGCATATTTCTCGAACCTTAACAATCGGGCTGCGCCGCCGGATCAGTTCGTTCCCAATTCGAAGCTGCCAGGCTATCGCCTGATCAATATGCGTCTTGAGTGGGACAATATTGCTGGTTCGAAGGTCAACGCGGCGTTTTGGGTCAAGAACCTGACAGAGAAACATTATTTCGTCGGCGCCATGCCCATGTATCTGCTCCTCGGCTTGAATGGCTCGATGATCGGCAACCCGCGCACGTTCGGTGGAGAAGTGAGCTTTAAGTTCTGATCAATACCGTTGCTCGGATAATGAGGAAGGCACGTCGAATGCGGCGGCCTTCCTCATCCTGAAGTCGATGACTTTACTTCGGGTTCGACTGGAGGATGTGTCGCTTATGCATTTGGGAGAGGCAGAGGTCGCGGAACTCCTCGACCGTCCGTTTGAATTCTGCAGAAAATACGGGTTGGAGGCGTTGAATCTGGCACGCGCCGATCTGGAGAAATTGCAACTCACCGGCCTCAGACAGCGATTTGAGCAGTGTCGTGAAGCCGTTCCGGTTCTAAAACGACTTGCCGACAATCAGAATATCCAGTCGATCAACCGTCTGGAGGATGCACTTCCCTTATTATACACGGCGCAGACCTATAAATCCTATCCTTCTTCTCTCCTTGACCAGCATCGCTTCGATCATCTGACCAAATGGTTGGATAAGCTGACCATGCATGATCTTTCGAAGGTCGATGTAACCAACTGTCAAAGCATTGACAGCTGGATGATGACTATCAAGCGCGAAACGCCGCTGTTGATGATCCACACGTCCGGCACCAGCGGCACGCTGTCGTTCGTTCCTTCGACCAAACGGGAATGGGAGAAGTTCGTCGAGCAATTCCTGCTGTGGCTTTTCGGCGATCCCGCCACACTCTCACTTCCGCTCAACATCGACTGCATCTATCCCTATTATCGCGATGGAGGGTGGAGCCACGCCGCCGCAAATGATTGCCTGGTCAAGCTGATATCCGGGAATGAGGAGCGTTTTCACGCAGCTTATCCGGGCCGTTTGAGCTCGGATTTGTTGCTCATGGGGATTCGTCACCGCATGGCCGCCGCCAAGGGGGAGGCATCGACGTTCCGCCTAAGCGCTGATGTGGCCGCGCGGCGCGAAGAGTTCGAGGCCCAGCAGCGCGATATGCCGGAACATACGCGAAAATTTTTTGAAACGCTGTGCCACGAACTCGCCGGACGTCGAATCTTTACGCAGGTGACCACAAGCATGCTGCTGAAGATCGCCGAGGAAGGCCTGAAAAGCGGGAGAGAGCAGATATTCGCGCCCGACTCGGTCGTCGTATCGGGCGGGGGCGCCAAAGGCATGGTGTTGCCGCCGGATTGGGAACAGACCGTCAAGCGATTTTTCGGTATCAATGAAATTGCGATGTTCTTCGGCATGTCGGAGATGATTTCGTTATATCGCCGCTGCGCACAAGGCCATTACCATGCGCCGGCCTGGAGTATTCCTTTCCTGCTCGACATCGAAAGCGGCAAACCGATCCCCCGCGCCGGACGACAGAGCGGTCGCTTTGCCTGCTACGATCTGCTCATCGACTCTCGCTGGGGCGGTTTTATCAGCAGCGATTATGTCACTATCGATTGGGATGCGCCCTGCGCGTGCGGTAGAACCGGGCCCTATATCGCCGGTCCGATCCAACGTGTCAGCGAGGTGATAACGGCCGGGGAGGGCGAAGAGAAGATCAGCTGCGCGCTCACGCCCGACGCCTATGAAGATGCGCTTGATTTCCTGAACGCGCCCGAAATCGTGGGAGCCTGAATAATGACATCCAAAGTATATCGTGCCGGCGCAGCCATTCGCGGTCAGTGGATCGAGGCT
>Ga0157379_10002264_pt1 | contig 16033 bp, 17 predicted proteins | sample S25metaG_FD_121802 | JGI IMG/M metagenome (GOLD analysis project Ga0157379, IMG submission 121802) | Switchgrass rhizosphere microbial communities from Kellogg Biological Station, Michigan, USA - S2-5 metaG | ecosystem: Host-associated > Plants > Roots > Rhizosphere > Soil | place: USA... | reverse complement strand
GCCGCCACCGGCGCACGCGCCCTGGCCCTTGCAGGCGTTGATGCCGGAGCAGAAAACGTCCCCGCCCATCTTCTCGTCGGCATGCGCGCCGACAGAGCCCGAGAGCACCAGACTGGCGGCCGCTCCCGCGATGAGCATCCCTTTGCTGATCGAGTTCATGACATCCTCCTTTTGTCGAGGCGCGTCGTCGCGCCTCGAGAGTTTCGCTGTTGGATGCCGCGCCGACGTCGAGGGTACGACGCGGCCTCCCTCAGTGGCTGGTACCGATAGCGAGCTTCATTTCCCAGGCGGCGTGCAGTGACCGCAGCTGTGGCCCTGGATCGGGGGTCTGCCGGGGGAGTCTTGCCGTGTTCGAGCGGTGGTCACGAGCAAATCGGGCGTGTCTTCGTCGTCCCCTCCATGTGGGATTCCCTCTTAGCTTCACGCCAGCGATCGACGGAACAAGGACTCGAACCGCTCAATGCGATCGTCAGGAGCCCAGCGATGTACAAGAGATTCAACTCGTAACCGACGGGCCCGAACTCCACTCCGGAACCAGTAATTCCCTTCAATCTGATCGATGAGAATCCGTATCGAAAATGGACAGCGAACATTGCCGTCGCCATGATGGCTCCCATGGGAAGGCTGAGCGGAACAACGAACAGGCCGAGCATCAGCGAGATTCCGCCCAGAAATTCGACGAGCGACGTCACCCAGGCCATGGGACCGGAACCGGGTATCCCGATTGCCGCCAGGATGGCGCCGAAGTTCGCGGGGCCTCGAGCCAGCTTTGCGTATCCATGGGCGGCGAAGCCGAAGCCGATCATCAGCCTCAGCGGCACGAGGGCCCATCGGGCAGTCGCGGGCGGTGCTGTCATGCGCCGTCGATCGCCGTCGTGATCAGCGTCTCCAGCGCCTGCGTGTCGCCGCGCCGCATCGCCGTCTCGCCCGCTCCGGAATAGAGCACGCGGCCGTCGCGGGCGAGGAGGACGATGGTCGGAATATAGCCCGTGTAGAACCGCCGCATCAGCGAGCGCTGGGTCCCCGACGGATGGTTCACGTCGATGACGACGAAGCTCACTTGCTCCCGGAACTTCGGATACACCGCCACGAGCCTCTCGGCTTCACGGTTCGTGTTCCAACAGTGCGCGGCGCCGAAGAACACGATCGCGACGCGCCCCGGCGCGATCTCGGCTGAGCCGAGGTCACTGCCTCGAATGGGAAAGCTGTCGCTCGAATCGTCCGTGAAGCTCAAGCCGGGAGCGAGCGTCAGATTCTGCGCCGCTTCGACGGATCCGAAGGTCGCCACGGCGCCGGCCACCGCCACCACGAGTCCCAGCATGCGTCGCACCCACAGCCGCTCGCTCAGCATGGCTTTCCGACCTCACACACTCGTCCTTCGGTGACGTCACCATCGGCCGTCGGAGGTCGGGCGTCGGACTTCGCACACGCGACTCGGATCTCGCGTTCGAGCGCCGCTCGCAACTGCTCCGAGGATCGGAATCCGACGAGATGCAGGACCTCGTGGCCCTGTGCGTCGATCAGGCTTGTCGTCGGTACTGCGCGCACGTTGAAGCGCTCGCTCACTGTCGCGTTCTCGACCCGATCCACGTCGATCCGGGTGAGCAGCCACCGATCGGACTTGCAATCCCGCTCCAACGCGAGAAGGGACGCGTCCATGGCCCGGCACGTCGGGCAGTGCTCCGAGTGAAAGAAGAGAAGTTGCCGTGCCCCGGGGGCGGCTGTTGAGGGCTCCGTCTCGGCCCGACTCCATCGCCGCTGGACGCCGAGTCGATCGGGGGATGCCGGTATCTGCAGCGCTACGAAGACACCAAGCACGACCAACCCTGCGCCCATCGTCCGCTCGAGCGCTCCGAGGTGGGCTCCGAGCCGTCGCAGTACCGGTATGACGTAGTCGGATGCGGCCGCGACCAGAACGAGCGGCGCCGCGACGCCCGCCGCGTAGGTGAGCAACATGAGTGCTCCGGCGACCGCGCGGTCCTGCTGGGCGGCGACGTACGCGAGCACTGCGCCGAGCACCGGTCCGGCACAGGGCGTCCAGGTGAGCGCAAAGATCACCCCGAGGAGCAGCGGCCGCGGGTTCCCGATTCGCGACCACGCTGCCGTCTGCACCCCGACGCTCCGATCTAGCCATGCGAAGCGCCCGCCCGTTCTGAGCAGGCCCATCTTTTTGACGCCATAGAGCGCGATCATCGTCGCGGCGCCGGCGAGCAGCACCGGGCGCAGCGGCCGAGCAACGTTTGCGAGCAGGGACACCCCGAGGCCGAGCAGCACGAAAACGACGGTGAATCCGAGACCGAACCACACGGTCGCGCGCAGGCGAGCCCATGGTGACGTGCGGTCCCCCGCCACAAGCCCACCGACCAGGATCGGAGCCAGCGGGAGTACGCACGGCGACAGTACGGTGGCCACGCCGGCTGCAAAGATGCCGAGATAGGAGGCGATCACGAAACCATCCCCCGGGAACCTTCATCGACGCGCATGTGTGCGAGTACGACCCGTGCGTCCGGAAGTTACAGGGTGGTGCCGCGAGCGTGGCGAGCGCGCGCGATTACGACCGCGAGCGCCGCCGAAGCAGCCGTCACGGCCACGAGGGGCCCGCCATGCCACACGATGACGTGCGCGGTCTCATCCAGACGGCAGCGCAGCTGCATGAGCACGTAGGTCCAGATCGACGCAGCAAGTCCGCCGGTCGCGCCGGCCCACGCCGGGCGATAGGCCACGCCCCGTCCCACCGCCCATACGAGCGTCCAGGCCGGAACGACGGCGATGACAATCGACGCGAGCGTGCAGTGGATTCCCGTACGGACAAAGTCGGTGAGCGGGATGCCCGCCGCGAATCGCGTCTGTACGAGACTGAGTACGAAGCCTAAGCCTCCCACGGTCGATCCGACGAGAAGGGAGCGGCGGAAGCCGCTCTCGAGTCCGGGAATCGCCGCTCGGAGGGCGATCCATGCGGCCGCGCCCGTAGCGGCACTGAGGCACACGAGCTCCCCCAGGAAAGCCGCCGACTCCAGACGCTGAACGACGCCCGGGCGTAGCCCGGCGACTACCACGACTGATGTCGTCGCGAGCAGGATCACGAACCAAGCCGATAGTCGGATTGCCGGCGGCCAGAGACGGCGCACCGGACGGGCGTCCTGGACGATTTCTTCGATCAGTCTACTGATCCGGTCGTCCGTCTGTGGACTCATTGCCGTGCGAGGAGCGCGCGAAGCGCCTTGTAGGCCCGGTGCGCCCGCACCTTCAGGGCACCGTGGGTGACACCCGCGCGTGCAGCAGCGGCGGCGACCGAGAGCCCTTCCAACTTGAGCATCGTGAAGGCCTCGCGCTGTCCGTGGGGAAGCTGCTCGAGTGCACGGAGGAGAAGGTCCTCGGACGCTGCAGGCTCGGATGCCGAGACGTCGGGCAGCTCGACGTCCGCGAGCACCTCGACACGCCCCCTGCGCGCGCGCCGGCGGACGTGATCGGTCAGCACGTGACGCGCAATCGCGAATACCCACGGCTCGAACGGACGTGCCGGGTCGTAGGTGTGCCGTGCGCGGTGCAGCGTCATCAATGTCTCCTGCAGTACGTCCGCGACTTCGTCCGGATCGAAGAGCCGGCGCCGGAGGAAGGCGCTGAGGCTCGCGCTGAGGTTTTCGAGGAGCTCACGGTATGCCTCGTGATCCCCAGCCTGGGCCAATGCCATCCACTGACCTCGACGGAGGCTTCGCTCCTGTGCCGACACGCGATCTCGTTCAGATGTACGTGGCAAGCGCACCGAAAGTTACAGCGCAAAAGAGCCCGCAAGCGAATCCGAATAGCGAACGGAGGCCGGCGGATCCCACGTTCGGCGAGTCAGGCCTGGGCGGCGAGTGCGTAGCCCGCATCTTGCCACGGCGGTGTACGGCCGAGCGTGGCGAGTGTGCGCTCGATTGCATTGACGGTGCCCCAGTCACTCCAGCGGATCCCATCGGCGCGCAGCACGACCAGGTGCTGGGCTAACCGCGCCAGCAGGTCACTCGAGAAGTTCCACGCTGGGAGATCCCGATAGAGTGCCGTCCGTGCTGCCGAGTCCCGGGCGGCGTCGAGCATCGCGACGTCGCGAGGACGGAGTGCACGTGCCAGCGCGAGTAGGCGGCGCACTCGACATACCATCACGAAGCAGTTCCACAGTGCGCCCTCGCCGATGATCCGCTCGGCGAGCCCGTGCGCCGGCTTTTCGCAGAAGGCGCGCACGCGGAACGCCGACGTCCCTGCCGCAGCGGGCAGTGGAGTGCTCGGCAAGATGTAGCCGTAGCCCGGATCCGCCCATTCGGGCTCGGCGCCGAGAAGCACGAGCTTCGCGGGATGATTCTCGACGAGTGCGCTGGCGCGACGGATGGCAGCCCGGAACGCAGTGACGTCGCCGATGTAGTGGTCGCTCGGGAAGATCGCCACGGTGGCGTCCGGGTCGCGATGTGCCAGCTCGAGAACTGGGAGCAGGATGCCGGGTCCAGTGTCGCGGTTGCGCGGCTGGACGACGACGTTCCCGGTCTCGAGCGTGCGGAGCTGCGGAGTTGCCAGCGGAAGATGGTCGTGGTTCACGATCGCAAGCGTACGCGCCTGTGGTACCAGGCCGTCGAGACGTGCCAGTGTCTCCTCGAGGAGAGATCGCTCGCCGGCGATGCGGCAGTACTGTTTCGGGATGGGCATACCGGTGATCAGGCGCGTCAGCGGCTGGAGGCGTGTGCCCTCGCCGCCCGCCAGAACGATGGCCCAGAGCCTGGGGCCGGACGATGTTGTGTGGGTCATGGCGTTTCGATGCCGTCCGCTGCGCGATGGGTGCGGCCTCGCGCTACTCCTGGCTGCCGCGGCCGCGTGTGGCGACGAGGATCGCTTCGACGAGCGCCGCCGGCATCTCGCCGACGGTTTCCTCCGCGGCGGTTGTCCGCGCCAGACGGATCGTCTCGCGGTAGCTGCGAACGTACTCCACGCACTCGGCGCAGCCGATCAGATGCGTTTCGAGCAATGCTCGCGTGCCCTGATCGAGGGACCCGGCGACATACTCGGCCAACACGTCGAGAAGCTCCTGGCAGGTCATCGATTGTTGGATGCCGGGCACCTAGAGCGGATGCGCTGGACCGCGTGGGCGCGGCCTGGCACACTTCGCCGGCATTTTCTCCCATCGCGAAGGATAGTTGGGGCGACAGCGGTGAGCGATCCGAGCGTGCACAGACCCGTCGACGAGGACGCTGCCCTGCGGGCGGTCGTCGAAGGTGTCGAGGCGGAGACGGGGGACGAGTTCTTCGCCTTGCTCGTGCGCCATCTCGCTACGGCGTTGGGCGTGCAATACGCTTTCGTCTCCGAGTTCACCGAAGACGGGTGCCACTTCCGCACCAAGGCGCTCTGGGCCCGGGGACGGCCCGGCGCCAATCTGACCGTGCCGATCGCCGGAACGCCTTGCGAGGCCGTGCTGAACGGAGAGATGTCGCACCATGCGGACGATCTGCAAAGCCGCTTTCCCGAGGATGTCGGCCTGGTCGATTGGGGTGCCCGCAGCTACTGCGGCGTGCCGTTGCTCGATCGCAGCGGGACTGTCGTCGGCCACCTCGCCATCATCGACGATCAGCCGATGCTCGACGGTCCGCGCGGTCTCGCCATCCTGCGTATCTTCGCGGCCCGCGCACGCGCCGAGCTCGATCGCCAGCGTATCGAGGCGGCGTTGCGGCAGAGCGAGGAGCGCCTGGCACGCATCCTGGACTCGGCCATGGACGCGATCGTCACCATCGACGGCGAACGTCGCGTCGAACTTTTCAACACTGCCGCCGAGCACGCATTCGCCTGCACGGCGGCCGAGGCCAATGGGCAGCCGCTCGATCGTTTCCTGACGCCTGCGTTCCAGCGCGTGCTCGAGGATGCGATGGGCGCCGCTGGGGCTGCGCGGACGACGGCCTATATCTGGTCTCCGCAGGGCCTCAAGGCACGTGACGCGACCGGTCGCGAGTTCGCCATCGAGGCGACGATCTCGGAGGTCGAGGTGCAGGGGAGGCGGTTGCATACGCTGATCCTCCGCGACGTCGACCAACGCCGCCAGGCGGAGGAGGCGCTGCGCATCCTGTATCGGCAGAACGCGTACCTCCAGGAGGAGATCCGCGCCGTCCACAACTTCGAGGAGATCGTCGGACAGAGTGCGCCCTGGCAGGAGGTGCTAGAGAAGGTACGGCTCGTCGCGCCCACCGATTCGTCGGTGCTGATCGTCGGCGAGACGGGAACCGGCAAGGAGCTGATCGCCCGCGCCCTGCACTCCGCCAGCCCGCGCCGTAACTTCCCGCTGGTCAAGGTCAACTGCGCCGCGCTACCGGCCGGCCTCATCGAGAGCGAGCTGTTCGGGCACGAGAAGGGCGCGTTCACGGGCGCGCTGGAGCGCCGCGTCGGACGCTTCGAGCTCGCGGACGGTGGCACGATCTTTCTCGACGAGCTGGGTGAAATGCCGCTCGACGTCCAGGTGAAGCTCCTGCGCGTCCTGCAGGAACGAGAGATCGAGCGGGTGGGCGGTGGCCAGGCAATCAAGGTCGACGTGCGCGTCATCGCCGCCACCAACCGCGATCTGGCGAGGGCCGTCACCGACGGTACGTTCCGCAGCGATCTCTTTTATAGACTGAACGTGTTCCCCGTCGAGCTGCCGCCGCTCCGTGCGCGCGCCGAGGACATCCCCGCGTTCGTGCACTACTTCGTGGCCCGCTACGCGACGAAGATCGGACGCCGCATCGAGCGCATCGGACGCGATACCATGGAGCGACTGATCGCCTACGAGTGGCCGGGCAACGTGCGGGAGCTCGAGAACGTCATCGAGCGCGCGATGATCCTGTCGCCGGGACCGGAGCTCGAGGTCGCGAGCGAGCTGCTCCCGAACCCGTCGCCCGCGGTCCTCGGACCCCAGCTCCGGGGACCGTCCGCCGTTCCCGTCGGGGACTCCGTTCCGCTCGAGGCGCTCGAGCGCGAGCACATCGTGGCCGTCCTCAAGCGGACGGGATGGCGGATCGAGGGTCCACATGGTGCCGCCAACATCCTCGAGATGAACCCGAGCACCCTCCGTAGCCGCATGAAGAAGCTCGGGATCCGACGAGGCTTCGAGGACGAATCGTAGATCCGCGAGATTTCGCGGGCTCACGATGGGCGTTGTCGACGGTCGCGAGGACCTTCCCTTGATGGACAAGTAGTTACGAAGCCGCGTCGCGGCTGCGGCCGGTGGTATGCCCGTTGCTGTTACGACCGGCATGATCAAGATCACACGCATCGCATCAGGGAGCGTTGGTCCGACGCGTCTGCGCGTCGACGGGCGCATCGTGGGTAAGACGGTCGATGAGCTCGAGGACACCTGCCTCGCCGCGCTCGAGGAGGACGATCCTTTCGTGCTCGATCTCGCCGGGGTGAGCTTCGTCGACACAGCCGCTGCGCGGCTCATCCACACGCTGGTCGTCCGCGGCACCGTGGTCGTCGGCTGTTCGGCTCTCGTCGAGGAGCTGATGCGCGCTTGCGCGGAGCGGCCCGAAGAGCAGGGCGGCGACGAGACGTCGCTGGTTGCGTCGCTCCGTCGCGGTGACGCCGGCGCCTTCGAGCATCTAGTGCGCCTCTACGGACCCCGCATGCTCGCGGTTGCGCGTCGCATGCTGCGTGTCGAGGAGGACGCTCACGACGCCGTGCAGGAAGCTTTCGTATCCGCGTTCAAGGCGCTCGACGGCTTCCAGGGTAACGCCCGGCTCTCGACCTGGCTGCACCGTATCGTCGTCAACGCGGCGTTGATGCGGCTGCGGCGTCAGCGCCGCAAGCCCGAGGAGTCGATCGACGAGTTGCTGCCGCGTTTCGAGGAGAACGGTGCGTGGGAGGGCGCGTCGGCGCACTGGGACGCACCCTTCGATATCGCCGAGCAGCGTGAGACCCGCGTCGTGGTGCGTGAGTGCATCGAGCGTCTGCCAAAGTCGTACCGCACCGTTCTCATGCTGCGGGACATCGAGGAGCTCGACACCGACGAGACCGCGGCCGCGCTCGGAATCAGCGTGAGCGCTGTGAAGACCCGGCTGCACCGGGCGCGCCAGGCGCTGCGCACCTTGCTCGAGCAGCGCCTCGGGCTCGATGCTTCAGGCGGGTCGTCGCCGGGATCGAGCGTCGACTACGCTTTCAGCATGGCGAGTTAGTGACGCGAGCGTAGAAAGGGTGCGCTTGGATCGAGTCCGGCGGGTGACACTGAATATGGGGTTCCGTTCCCGCAACGCGAGGTGGGCCTTGGTGGCGATCCTCGACGGCCGGCTCTACCGCGCCGCACTCGAGGCCCGCGACTTCGAACATGCGGAGCGCTGCTATCGCTTTGTCGCGGACGAGACATGGGCGTCACCACGTCTCGCCGTCGGCATCTGACGGGCATGAGTCGAGAGACGCAGATCCGGGTGCTGATCGTCGGCGGTGGCTTCGGCGGCGTCTATACCGCCCTCGAGTTGCAACGTCGGCTCGGTCGCGATCGTGAAGTCCAGATTACGATGGTCAGCCGCGACAACTTCCTTCTCTTCACGCCGATGCTCCATGAGGTCGCGGCGAGCGACCTCGACATCACCCACATCGTGAATCCCGTCCGCAAGCTGTTGCCGGGTGTGAGCTTCTTCGACGGTGACGTCGAGCGGGTCGATCTCGATCGCCGTACGGTCGTCGTCGCCCACGGCTCGGACAGTCATACGCACGAGCTGCCCTACGATCACCTGGTGATCGCGCTCGGCTCGGTCACGAATTTCTTCGCCCTGCCTGGGCTGGAAGAGCGCGCCCTCACGATGAAGTCGCTCGGCGACGCGATAGTACTGCGCAATCGCATGATCGCCCTCCTTGAGGAGGCCGATACCGAGTGCTGCGCTGCGATTCGCGAGCGGCTGCTGACGTTCGTCGTCGCCGGTGCGGGTTTCGCCGGCGTCGAGACGGCCGCCGCAGTGAACGACTTCGTGCGCGAGGCACTCCGCTTCTATCCCAACCTCTCCGAGGAGATGATCCGGATGGTACTGGTCCATCCCGGCGAGGTCATTCTTCCGGAGCTCTCCGAGTCGCTGGGCCGCTATGCTGAGCGCAAGCTCGAGGAGCGCGGCATGGAGGTGCGCGCGCGGACGAAGGTGAGCGCCGTTACGGAAACTTCGGTCACGCTCAGCGACGGAACGACCTTCGCGGCGAGCACGCTCATTTGGACCGCCGGTACGACGCCCAATCCGCTTCTCGCGATGCTTCCGTGTACAAAGGACCGCGGTCGCCTCTGCGTCAACGAATATCTCGAGGTGCCAGGATGGCCGGGCGTCTGGGCGCTCGGCGATTGCGCGCTGGTGCCGAACGGTGCCAGCGGAGCATTCCATCCGCCGACGGCGCAGCACGCGATCCGCGAGGGCCGCTGCGTCGCCCGCAACATCGTCGCCGCGCTTCGCGGGGGCAGCAGACGTCCGTTCGCGTTCCGTACGATCGGGCAGCTCGCTTCCCTCGGCCGCCGCACGGGTGTGGCGCAGATCCTGGGTTTCAACTTCTCCGGGTTCATCGCCTGGTGGCTCTGGCGGACGATCTACCTCTCGAAGCTCCCTCGCTTCGAGAAGAAGTGCCGCGTCGCCCTCGACTGGACACTCGATCTCGTCTTCTCGAAAGACCTCGTGAAGTTCCTCACGGCCACCGGCGTGACGATCTCGCACCCGCCGACGGAGCGCGTCGAGGCGGCGACCGTGGCGCTGGCGACGGCGCAAGGCTGACACAACTTCGCCGACAAGAAAGGACTCTCCATGGAGACCCTCGTCGATGTGATGCTCTCGCTGCGCCGCATCGTGCTCGCGATCGCCGACCGTTTGCAGTGGCTGCCTCCCACCCTCGCACGCTTCACGGTCGGGTGGATTTTCCTCTGGTCTGGTTGGGGGAAGTTGCACAGCCTCGACAGCGTGATCGAGTTCTTCGGAAGTCTAGGCATTCCGCACCCCGAGCTGCAGGCGCCGTTCGCCTCGGGCACCGAGTTCGTGTGCGGCGCGCTCTTGCTCGCGGGTCTCTTTACCCGGATCGCGAGCGTGCCCCTCATCATCACGATGCTGGTTGCGATCGTGACCGCGCAGCGCCAGAACATCGCGTCGCTCGGCGACCTGTTCGGCCTGGTCGAGTTCCTCTACATCGCGCTGTTGATCTGGCTCGGCGTCGCCGGGGCAGGGCCGCTCTCGCTCGACCACGTCCTCATGCGCCTCGCTGAGAGCCGCGCGGGTACAAACGAACGCGGGCGTACGCCAAATGTAGTGCGGTCGTACGCGACGAGCCCCCGGTGACGTTACGCGAAATGGCACCTCGGCCGCTCACCCATTCAGAACACCGGCACGCGGTCAGCTCGCGATAGAAAAGGCGGAGGGTCCTGTCCTCACGCAACGTCGTTGGTTCGCCGGATTCCCAGTTTTTTCATGCGGCTGCGGAGCGTATTGGGGTGAAGCTTCAGAAGCTTTGCGGCGCCGCACTCCCCGTCAATCTTCCACTTGGTTTGCGCGAGGACGGCAAGAATGTCCTGACGGGTGACCGTCCCGAACGATGTGTGGTCCGCGTCGCTCCGAGCGGCCAACCGCGAGAGGCTATCCACATCGCGTGCCGTTGCGAGGGCTGGCTGTGTGGATGAGCCGAGAGCGACGCCCGGCAGAACGGACTCGTCGATGCTCAATACGGGGCCGCTCGCAAGTACCATGGCGCGCTCGATGACGTTCTGCAGCTCGCGCACGTTGCCCGGCCACTCGTAGGCGCACAATCGCCGCATTGTCTCGCTCGCCACCTGGCTGACGTGTTTGCCGAACTTCTTGGCGAAGCCCTGCACGAAGAACTGTGTGAGGGCGGGGATATCGTCGACGCGCGAGCGAAGCGGTGGGAGATGTAGTGGCAGCACGTGCAGGCGGTAGAAGAGGTCGGCACGGAACTTCCCCTCGCGGACGTGGGTTTGGAGGTCACGGTTCGTCGCGGCTATGACCCGCACGTCGACCTTCACGGTCTTGCCGCTACCGACGGGCTCGAACTCCTGCTCTTGCAACACCCGTAGCAGCCTCACCTGGGTTTCCGGCGGCAACTCGCCAACCTCGTCGAGGAAAATGGTCCCGCCGTCGGCAAGCTTGAACCGGCCATCGCGATTTTGCAGCGCCCCGGTGAAGGCGCCCTTCACGTGACCAAACAACTCGCTTTCGACCAACCCGGGAGAGATGGCCGCGCAATTGACCTTCACCAGCGGACGGTTCTTACGTGGACTCCGGTCGTGGATGGCGCGGGCAATCAGCTCCTTGCCGGTGCCGGTCTCACCGAGGATCAGGACTGTCGATCCCGTCGGCGCAACTTGTTCGACGACCCGGAATACCTCGAGCAACACCGGGCTGTGGCCGACGAATTCGGTGAAGTTGTGGTCCTGCCGAATCTCCTCCTGCAGATATGAGTTCTCCGCCGCCAACTGGTCTCGCAGCCGGCGGACTTCCTCGTGGGCGAGGCAATCATCGAGCGCAACCGCAACCGCGTTCGCCACCCGCTCGATCAGTCCCCGACGCAGGCCCTCGTACGCGCCCTTCCGAGCTGCCATGAAGAAGAGGACTCCCCGACACCGCGAGCCGCTCGAGAGCGGCATCGCGACCAGCGATTCCATCCCCCCCTGGCTCATTACGTCGAATGTGACAGGGAAGCGCTCTCGCAGCTCGTCCCGGGAGGACGTCACGATCCATCGTTGGTTCTGGAGGACCCAATCACACGCCGTCCCCTCGGCTGGCAGCACGGTCGGGAGCGTCGGCTCGACCAGCTCGCTGCGTGGGGTCAGGAGGTGCCCCTGCAGCTTGCCGCCCTCGATGGGGATCTCGATTCCAAAGCGCTCGGTCGGCAACAGGCTCCGCAGGCACGAGGCCAGGGCCCCGAATAGCTCGTCGCGCTCGAGGTGACGGCCGACCGCAACGTTCACGTCGAGGAGCGCCTGGAGTTCATCGCCCAATCCCCGGCTCTGCTCGTAGGCGAGACAGTTGTCGAGTGCGGCGGCGACTATGGTTCCGATCTCCTCGAGCAATCGGGCCGAATAGCCGTCCCAGGCACTCTCGGCACGCGCCATGAACTCGAGCGTGCCGAGACAGCGGTCAGCCGTGAGGAGCGGAAGGACAACGAACGAGCCGACGCCCTCGTCGATCGGGCTCTGAGCGCTCGTCGGAAAACGTTCGCGGAGCTGCTCAGGTGAAGAGACGATCGCCGCCTGCCGGTTGCGCGCGACCCAAGTGGAGACCGCCGCATGAGGGATGCGCTCGTCTTCCGACTGGGTGTCGCCATCGACGAAGGAGATGCTCACGTCGGCACATTCGGATCCGGGGATGACGATCGTGATCCGATCGGCCGGGAGGACACCATGCACCACGCCGGCAATCGCCTTGACCAGCGCCGCGCGGTCGCGGCGATTGCTCACTCCCTGGTTGATTCGCATCAACAAGGTCAGCTCGTCGGGCGTCAGCCCGAGGGGACCGCGCTCAGCTGGACGGTGCGTGTCCTGCACTAAAGGGGGCGGCGGAAGCACGACGCTGGTAGAGATTGCACATCCTAGGCGCTCTCGTCGAGCCTCGGTCCCTGAAGCGCCCTATCAGGATGATCACCATCGCCGGAAGATAACGGTCTTTCTGGTGCTTTTCACGCGCTCTTTCCGCGGGCGTGGGAGAGGAGACGGCTTGCTGTCGAGGCTCTCGTCGAGCGCATCCGTGACCTTCGCGAGCTCCACCGACGGGCGCAGCGCCTGGACGGACCCGAGAACGCACACGCCGAGGTCGGCACAGTCTCGCGCCCGCTCTGGCGGATCGTGATCGTCTGCGCCGAGTCCGGCCGCGAAGGTCGCGAGGTGCTTCGCCGATTCGCGGGCGAAGATGACCGACCTTCCGCGACGGACCATCAAAGAACCGTCAGAGTGAGGCCGGAGGAGCGAGGTTCCTGTGACGAGGGGCGAGGTGCGTAGTGTACTGACTACTCGGATGCCGGAGTCGGACTTGAACCGACACGGAGTTGCCCCCACGGGATTTTGAGGGCGGACGACCAGCGGAAGAGACGCTAGTCCGTGCACCCCATCACAACGCCGTCGCTGCGTTGCGTGCGTTGCCGTCCGCATGGGTAGCGTCTGATCGCGGAGAGTTCCGCCACAGAACCACCACAGAATGCCGCGACGCAAATCGCGCCGGATGAGGTCGACGCCACCCTAAGCGGCGGCCTTGAGCCATGCCAGTATCGCTTCGCGCAGGGCGGCGTGCAGGCTCATGCCCTTGGCCTTGGCGCGTGCCTCGATCTGTTTCCACACCACGTCGGGAAACCGGACGGAACGAGGGCGGGTCCCTCCGACTTCCAGGAGTTTCTTCGGTCGGCCCCGTCCAACCTGGATGGTGATGCCCTCCTTGGCGATGCGCGCGGCGTAGGGATTCCGGCGGACGTTTGCGCTCGAGAAGTCGATCTGCGGGATGTCGCGCAATGACGCTCGTGACGGTTCACGATGCTTACTACCCTTGGCCTTGCTCATAGTTCCTCCTTTCATGTCTCGTAGCGCGCCGGGCGCTGATGAGGCGGATCTCGTCGTCCGCAATCTCTACAAAAACCGCCACCAAGATCCGTCGGACGATCGACTCGCCGATGATGAGTGAGCGCTCGGAGTACGCGGGGTCGTTCACAATCAGGGCGAGAGGGTCGGCGAAGACTGTCGAGGCTTCCTCGAAAGTGACGCCATGCTTGCGAACATTCGCCCGTGCCTTGGGCGGGATCCCAGGTGAAGCGCGCACGTTAGTGTATTACACTATCGGGACCGGTGCAACCGTTACGGGGAAGATATTCGGCCGTGGTGTCCGCTTCCGCGTAAACTCGGACAGGAGTCTGACTTTTCGGGAGCATTCGGACACGCGCTCCTCTGTGCCTGAACTGTGGAGCGCACCGCCGAACCGGCGCCATTCTGGACCAGTGGCCGGGGTTTGGAATGGGAGCGGTCAGAGCTCACTTCCAGGGTATACTGCTTCGAGATAGTTCGATGGCATGATGGTGGCTCAATGTCGTTCAACGGAGGTGCGCATGGTGTCCACACGAACGGTTGTCCTTTGCGCGCTGGTCGCTGCGATTTCGTCGGCTGCGTACGCAGGATCGAAAGGAAAGGACGAGGGCGTGCGTGAAGCGCGAGCCGCTATCGAGGCCGCAAACGCCAAGTTCAGCGAGGCCTTCGCCCGCGGCGACGCTAAGGCTCTCGCCGCGATGTATACACCCGACGCGATCGCGTTTCCGCCAGACAGTGAGATGATCCGCGGCAACGACGCCATCGGAAACTTTTGGAAGACTACGAGGGATAACGGGGTTCAGAGCGCGACGCTGACGACCGTGGATGTGGGCAGGAGTGGTGACGTAGCCTACGAAGTAGGGAAGGTCGCCCTAACGATTCAGCCCGTGGGGAAGGACCCGACAACGGCAGCGGCCAAGTATGTCGTGGTCTGGAAGCGGCAGTCCGATGGTTCTTGGAAGCTGCACCGGGACATCTGGAACAGCCTTCCCGCGAAGCCATGACGTCACGGGCGGTCGTCGAGTGAATTTTTCGCTCGCCGCTAACGGATTCGGTCACCGTGGCCGGGATTGGGACGAAAGTTGCCACGACCTGCGCTGGAATGGGGCACTTCGATCAATGCAGAGCGTTACCGCCACGCGTCTCATCAGCAAGGCTCATAGGCCGCCCCGGACAGCACGCGCCGCGCCCGTGAAGGTCTTTTGGTCGAAGATGATCTCGCCGTCATCGACATCCAAGGTCCACGCCCGGTCAGGCGAGCCGATGTCCGTCGTGGAAGACCAATACTCCGTGCCGACGCCCGTGGCCGTGGGGCCGAAGCTGCTTTGATCAAGACAGGGGTTCGTCGAACACGGGAAGGGACCGGCGAGAATCGTCTCGGCTTCTGCCCGCGTCGGCAACCGCCAGTCGCACTGCCCGGCGAAGCAGCCTCCGGCGGTGTTCAGCGTCGCCAGGAAGCTCGTGAAGGACGTGCCGTCGGGGGCGTTCGCGGCGCTGGCGCTCCAGGTGTAGACGTTGTCCTTGTCGTGGACGCTCGCGTCGTCCGTCTTCTGCTCCCACACGAGCCCCGACAGGCGGTCGGTCACCGTCCCGTCGCCGTTGACCGTGAACCGCGCGTTGTCGCAGATGACGCCGCTCCCGGTCGTTTTCTCTTGCAGCTTTGCCCACGAAGCAGCGTATTTGGCACGGCATTTCGAAAACTTGACCTGCTCGAAACCATTTGAGCTACCGTATACCGACCCCACATACTTTTGCTCACATGACGCGTATTTCGCGGCGGCGTAGTAACGGCCTTTCTGGCACACCTGCTCGGCGGTCGCGGCCCGTGCTTGGGACGCCGTCAGCGTGAGGGTGACAGTGGCGAGGGACAGGACAAGTACGTAGCGTTGCATCGAGTGAATCCTCCTGCGGGTGAGTTCTAGTGCGAGAACGGCGCGGCGAAGCGTTGCACAGGTCACGGTCGGACGTCCACGAAAAAATCGAGGGAAGTGGTCACCATGACCGAAATCGGGACGCAAGCGGCCATCGGTTTCCTGCCCCAGAATGGCGCAGATTCGTCTAGCCATCGCACCTGAGCGCGTCGCCATGAGTGTCACCGGCCATAAGACGCGCGCGATCTTCGATCGCTACAACATCGTGAGCGAGGGGGACCTTCGGGAAGCAACGGCGAAGGTCTCGGCCTACATCGATACGAACAGCCGGAAGGCGCGGCGTGTGACGCCCCTTCACGTCCCGAAAGCTGAAGCTACTAAAACGACCGAACCGTCAGACAACCGTCAGACTGAGGCGGTATGAACGGGGTCTCGGCTGCGTATTCGATTTCATAAGTATGCGACTCTGCGGATGCCGGAGGTCGGACTTGAACCGACACGAGGTTGCCCCCACGGGATTTTGAGTCCCGCGCGTCTGCCATTTCGCCACTCCGGCGGAGAGGGGAAGGCTCGGTAGTTACCTGCTGCTCGGGGCACGCACAAGCGCGCCCGCGCGTGCCGACGTCAGTCGCGCAGGTAG
>Ga0157379_10002262_pt1 | contig 16037 bp, 17 predicted proteins | sample S25metaG_FD_121802 | JGI IMG/M metagenome (GOLD analysis project Ga0157379, IMG submission 121802) | Switchgrass rhizosphere microbial communities from Kellogg Biological Station, Michigan, USA - S2-5 metaG | ecosystem: Host-associated > Plants > Roots > Rhizosphere > Soil | place: USA... | reverse complement strand
TATGAGAATACTGCGCTTGGGGCGTATGATATTAGCGCTGAATTCGAATCCTTATCTTATCAGCCCGGTGAGCCGAGCAGGACAGGAGGTCTGGATATTGAGCGGAACCAAGAATAGGGGTAGACATTGTAGTGAACGGTTAGAACGTGTTCTCAGCTCAGCTCAGGTGGTACAATCGTATATTGCCTTCACCTCGGAAGGGAATATTGACTCGACTCTGTCTCCTATACGCCATCGCCTCCAATATATCTCCTATATCTTCCAACCCAATCTTAACCTTCTATAGCCCAGACCTTCTCCTCGTTTGCCAAATACCCTGGCCTTTCTCCCCAAATAGACGACCCATAACCAAGTAAAAATAGATTAAAGCAGTCTGGAAATAGCAAGTGGACCAGTACTTTTAGGTTCGGCAGGTTTATTTTGCCTACAGCGTAAGACCTTTTTGTTGAGAGACGTTGAGCTGCTGAATAGAAATTTTACGATTCGTAGAAAGATAAGAAGAGTCAACATTCCCGAATTAGATGCAGAATTTCTAAAGATGTGGTTGGTTACATGGTTAATCCTTCGAAGAATTAAACTATGAGATTTTTGTGACCGTATAGAACAACCCACTTATATTCCTTCTCATTTGGCGCAGCCATCTGCAATACTCTTTTGAAACAGAACAAGGGCAATGATTGCGCAGGACCTTCCAGAAGATTGGTAAGAAAACACGAACGTGCACATCTTTACCCGCCGGCATTCGCGCTGCGCCCCAGTCCACAGTCCGTCCCACAAATGAACACGTACCTGGCATTCGCAAAATCACAATCAACAGTCTCAGGTATTCCTCCTGAGCCTGATTCGCGAGTCCCACTAATGCAGATAGGTAACGAAGTACACAGGAAATCACGGCCAGGATTGAATATAATTTATCGCCGCGAGTCCTTGCCCTGGCTCTGACAGTGGTGATGTATGATATGAATATGCTCGGTGTTCGGATATTCGGTGCTTAGCTGCCATCGTCAGGTGTTGAAGTTGGATCGCTGTCCTCATCCATTCATCTGGCTTTGACAGAGGCAACATATGTTAACGTAGGCGAGGCAAGTCCTATCATCTGTCATCAAGGACTTACCAGTTCGAGCTCTCGGTGTATTTGGCAAAGCTTAATTGTATCTGAATCGTTTGGGTGTATGTACTGGAGCTTTGGTGCCGCGGTGATGAGGTGTTCGCACTTACAGTATCGGGCGTTCCTGCAATGTTGGTCCGCAAAGGTGCGCAACACATGTGGGGAAGTAACGCGAAGCGAGGAAAGGGATGCGCGGCGCATCGGTGAGGAGGTCAATGGGGTTGGTCCGATTTAGGCTTGGTCATGATTTTTAGAGGATAGGGTGCATTACTCCGTTTATTCATGAGCTGCGGGGATGGGTTTATACAAATTGGTTCTGTTTATTATAGATCCACCTAAAAAAAGCTGGGATAATGTTTCATAATTAGTACTGAGTCACTTATTTATAGTATTTCACCACGTTCCAATCTAAGCCCATGTATGCTATCGATACGCCCAATCCACCTCAATTCCCCATCCCCATAATATTATATCAAAGCAGTGCCAAACACGAGGCGATCATAAAGCACAAAGCATAACGTTGACGGTCTTGCCTCCGCGTTCCGAATCCTGAGCCTGACTCAGTCAAGCCTGACTCCGAACGGACCCATTAGCAATGCCAGAGCAATGGCAACGGTACCGCCACTGGCGAACGGCTCCCATCACGTTTGCAGGTTTGGGATGATAGTTTATCTTGGATTCAGATTCGGCGTTCGGAGGGCGGTGGGTTTGTTTATGGATGGAGAACAAGGGAGGTATGAGGCTGTGGTCCGGGAGTAAGAATTCTAACCTTAGAGTTGGGTTTGGGTATGGATATGGATTGGGGTTAATCAAGGAATCTTATCTTATCGCGGAGAGGGGATGTATGCGGTGAAGAACTTTGTTATATATCACTATATTGTTAATAGGAGGATAGGAGGGTGGGGGAGGAGCGAGAAGAGAAGAAAGAATCGATGACTGGAGGTCCGCAGGAAAGAATTCGAACCAGGCTTCGATAATTTAATCCAGCATCCAGAGCGAGAGCTGCCGTTCCATAGACGCACGTATTCATACATAAAGGAAGGGAGCAATATTTCGATAGAACAGAAGAGCGGGAGTGATAATGGGGTGACAATGAGGCTTGACGACAAGAATAAAGACACAACTCGCGCATTGTAGATAAAGAAACCACGTTTGTAAACATGCTGCAAACATAATGTGGTACAAAGCCTCTAGACTATTGACAGCATAAAGGAAAGGAGTAAGGCAAGGCAAGGCAGGGATGTCCTTCGAATTCGAAGACACGCAGATCGGAATCCCATCCGCACAATCGTATCGTATCATATCGCATCGATGGGGAGGCGAGGCACTCGATATGAAGACTCAGCGTAGCGTATAACGTGTAGGGAGATTCCACTACGTGTGTCCTGCCTCGAGGTGGAGTTTCCTTATCGAGATGGTGGTGGGGAATGAGTTCATGTGAGATCGAGCATGTGCAAGCAAGACGAAGTACATTGAACACAAAACGCGAGATGTCACGATGCGGACAGGTATGCATCAGGGCGGACGCGGGTTCCATCGTGCCCAGTGTACTGTCAACCGTACAAGGTTTACCAAGAAAGCCACGATCTTGTCAGTGTCAGACTCAGATTAGATCAATGATTCGCATCCATGTCCGAATCCGTACGGTATACCCATATCGGAGTGCATACGGCAAATCACCAGATCAGGAAGCCCAGCTCAGAGACAAACGGACGCCAGGTGAGGGTTAGGGAGAGCCTAAATAGGCCGCGTTCGGAGGTGATTGCTCTATTGTTGCTTCGAATTCTGCCCGGTTAGGTATTTCCATTTATGGACTTGAGTCTGCATGGATGGCGCCAAAAGGAACCAGGAGGCGTCTGGAGGTAGAGGGGAGCGGAGGTCCAGAGGAGCCGTCTGTGGGAGATGGATTGGGTAGACGGTTGACACGATGAATGGCGGGTTCGATGGGTGAGAGAACCGGGGAGAGAAGTAGGGAGAACGGTTTTGGCTTGGGAGAGCCGCTTCTCGAGCGGGCACGCTGGGGTGTGCGCTTAGGAGTCGGGGCGGGAAGGTGGGTCCGGGAGGAAGAAATAAAGTAAAAGGACCTAGATAAGATTTTTTAGATAATCGTACAGATGATCTAAATAATTTATTGAATAATCTGGGTACATGCAACGTGAATACGACAGCACTCTGCTCTCTGGCAATAAGCCGAGGAAGCAGCGTACGTGTTTCCTTGCTGGGGAAATGGACGACGGCGTGGCATCCGCACGTCGGCAATGACTCGGCCGGACCTGCGCTGAGGTAAGCAGCTGGGTGTGCGTGTCCTTCCCGATATGGACGGGGACGGATTGGAGGAGGAAGAAAGGTAAGACCAGTGATGCAATGGGTGGAGAGAATAATAAAGAGAAATAAAGAATATCTTGAATAATCAACAATAAACATCTCCAAGAGTCACCATTTTGATTACACTGTTCCTCTCTAAGCTTTGATCTCTAATCTCTTGCTGACATAGGCGGAGAATCGACCCCCGGTGCAACGCGCGTCTGGTCCTCCGACGGTGACTCATCCGATCCGGCGTACACCCAAACCCACAAGCGCCGGCACAACACCCAAGCCATGCTTTTTAGCCGACATGTCGGTCATAACACCCCTATATAACCACCCTCCTCCGTCTTGAATCCCCGTCATCACATCTAACAACCTCCGCAGCCATGTCCCAGCGACACAACTACTGCACATCGTCCTCAACAGCGAGCTCACCATCATCCTCGCCATCCCACTCATCCCTCTCCCGCATCCGCCAACACATCCACACAACCACCAACCCGCATTACGCTCATCGCGCCACAAAAGCCGCAGACCTCGCATACCTCCTCGATCCGTCGTACGCCTCTCCGTCAGCATTGTCAGCCACGGAACGCCATATCTACGTCGACCACGACGGCGAAACACACGATCCCGATTTCCGCCTCTTCAACTACTCGCCAAAGCGCAGAGAGTTCCTGACAGTGCACGACGCGTCGGACAATGACGATGATGAGGATACGCAGTCGTACGACGATGAGCAGGAGAGAAGACGAAGAGTGTCGATGGAGAGCTATTATCGCCCCATGTCGAGGGCCTCAGACCCGATGCATTATTACTCGGAATCCACCAGCCCCGTGTCGTACCACGCCCATTTCGCAGTTGACGACGGGTACGATTCAGAAGAAGATCTCAGCGAGGCACAACAGAATGCCAGACGCGAATCGAACAAGTTGAAACGGAGACGAGCGAGCACTGGAGAACACGAGCAGAGCGCGCAATCGTACGTACTTTGCCCTTTGTCGCGGGTCACACAAGTAGCTAACGACGCGTCCAGACCCACATCCTCTACAGCATCATGCGATGTATCCTATTCCGTCCGCCGATCGTGGCACGCTTTCCGCCTACGCACACAGGTGGCAGCCTTCCGCGCACGCAAACGCATGTTGGGGATGGTCCACCCGGTGGCAGCGCGTCGATCCACGTTCTAAAGCATACAACACTCGCATTTTCGCCTTCTATCTTATTCGATCTCGACGCGGCCTATATTTCCCGCCGCTTGTACGCTCTATGCATCCACAGTTCTCTGTTCTCTTCCTTTCAACACTCGCAATCACGTCTCGTCTCTCGTCTTCGCAACACAGTGCAATTGTACAATTATGCAACACACATGCAATCCTCAACATGAAGAAGCCCTGTACAGTATTGTACGCCCCCATCCCATCCCCCAACCACCTTCGCACCCGCACACGACACACAATCAAGTCCTTTCGCGCCCGCCCTTTTCTTCCCGTCCGGTGTAGCCTATCCCACCTATGGAACCACAATCTGTATTTTGGATTCTATTTTTCTTTCTTCCACTTTGGATTCCTTGGTTATATATATTTTACAAGGGACGCTATGAGCTGGACAATGACGAACATTTCTATCCTTTGGATTGATTTGCTTTCTGTTACACACTTTTCGTTTTTCGCTTTCATTCGCTTTCTTTTTCTTTACAATCATCCCTGTCTCACTTCATTGTCCCAATCACTCCCATCCTTTTGTTTCGCCAAGTAGCGAACTTCCCACCCTCCTTCTCTCAACCAGTCCCCACGTCTCATTATTGTTACTCCGAATTAGGTAGTACCTAATGGCATGACACGTTTTTCTAAACTTGCATAGGAACATCTGCGTGATTTCCAAGGGACTTCAGGAACCTCGATTCGCTCATACATAGTCATTTGTGATAGGGATAATGAAATCCCAGATAATCGATTCGGATAAGGCCAGCGCATCATGCTTGGGACAAAGGTCAATTTAACTTGCGCGTGCGGGAAACACGGGACAGAGCCACGCGGGAAGATTGAGATTGGGAAGGTGTCATAGGATCTGGCCTGCAGACATGCATGGGAGGACAATCGAAACGATAGCTACGTGTTACTTGGACGCATGTATGCTGTGTACGTGGATGGTGGGAAGGGGCACGCAATTACAGTGCAAGTGGATGGGATAATGAACGCGTCATTCTTGGAAGAGAAGTTCCTGGCTCGAGTCATACGATGAGCTGCGAGATGACATTGGGAGACCCTCAGCGAACGCGTAATTATGCTAATGAGTATGCCTGGCATGCGGATGGACGGGACGGGAACGATAGAGTCATTATTATTATCACACCTGCGGAAAGTTCGGGAGGGTTGCGGATGGGGACGCGTAATCGCACGAAAATATTCTTGCGATGTAAATTTCGAACCGGGGCCATCCAAGGGTAAACATACACAAAATCAATCCAATTTGCGGAATACCACGCAGCAGCTTGGGAAGCGCTGGTCTGTGCAAGAGCGGAGTGTCCGGCGCGAGGTGCAACGGAAACCTCGGATGGGATGGCTAGTTGGAAGGGCTGCACACTGCCTTCCGAATCCGAGTCGAATCTCGAAAATGCATGTATGTACGGAAATTGCACGATCAACTTTGAGTTGGTGCAATGCGATATTATTCACCACTGCGCTAAAGATGCACGGGGGGACGGAACATCCGAGTGCAGATAATTTTTACTCGTGATTCTGTGCGCGTAGTCAGTCCAACTGCCAAGCTGGTGTGAACCGCAGGCTGGTGAAGTGAGGTGTGACCTTTCTGACACTGCAGTTTTAAGGTTCGAATATTCGTGGTTGGTGACACTCAGACGCAGGCTGGCACTGGACTGGCACTGCATTCTCGACTTTTGGACACGAGCACGGTAACTAGAGTGGGACAACTTCGGACCTCAGGTTGGGAGGAAGAGCATGTGTTTTGATGGCTAGTGGTTTTGGTGTTGATCACCTGGAGGAAGGTTTGGTAAAGATAAACGCATACATTGCTTGGAATTGGGTGCAGGTTCCTAGGACCAAGAAATGGTACTGAGACTAAGAAACCGTGTAAAATCGTACCACTATAACAATATATGTAATCAAACTTGTAAGAACTGGATGAACGAACGTTTATAATTGTGCTTGGATAGACCAGCCTTAGTGAAGTCTGGGCTTCAAGCTGATCACAAGCGAAATAACCTAAGAGTGTCGGTATCCTTCAGGGCAAATTCCCCCTTTCTCCGTCTAATCACACCCAACCAGAACCAAAAGAATTCGAAGTCTCTCTGGAATGAACCCCAGCCTGGAACTCGACACTTCACTTCCGACGTTCCCATAATAACTTCACCGTCTTGTGCGGTGCTGGGTTCATAATTAATAAGAAGTGGGAATGAAAACAAGTAATTGCATACGCGTATATGCACAACTATCCGCTTCCGCCTTGACCGGAACCAGACTTTTCAGCCAGTCAAATCCGTCAATTACCTAGATATGCGTATATGGTCTGTACAAGTCAAAGCCTTGATCATCCTGATCAGCGCCAACCTGCTCCTTCCAATCCATTGCAAATCTCACCTCAATCACAATCACTTGAACGTAAATGCGCATTACAATTGCCTTGCCAATCGAATCGATTATCAAGGATCGATTACAGGATCTAGGTGATTATCGATCCTGCCAGTGCCTTTCATCTTAGTTCTTAACCCAACCCTATCTGAATTCTGCGGTATACGTATACGGACTGCTGATAAGGAATTCATTTCAAGCTGGGCATGCTTGGTGGGTTTATGTTCAGGAATCAGTATGCCCAGGTTGATGGGGATCGATCCTTGCTGATCAACCAGCTACACCTCAATCGTGCAACGAAATGACCTCGTTCGGAATATACCACCCAATTGACTCAAAGCTGAAATATTGTAAAAAGTGCTGGTATATTCTAATTCGACATCGCTATCGAGCCTTGATTTATGTTTACTTGGGCAATATCGATGGCGAAATACTTTGTACAGTAAGCACGTTCCGAACTGTCTGAATCCGACGTATTTCCTTTCTCGGACGGTCAGGCCATGAGTCCAAGTCATCGTCGGCATCCCACAATGTTCCGGACTCATTTACCTCGCTCCAACCTCTGAACAAAATTTATCATTCTCATTCGACCGAGATAGGAATGACGTCGAAGTTCGAACCGAATGTCCGCACCGCAACCTCGAACCTGTTGTTCGCGACCTCGCTGCACTGCAAATGAACAAACATTTCCTCATGGGTACACCGTCATCCCGTCCGAACCGCGTCTTCCACATTCATTGGACGCGTTCGTCATTCATTCCCATCACTTCGTCCCCACGGCGCGTTGGCCGATGTTAATTAGGTATGACGTCACGCGTCATGACCCTGGTTCGCGACTCAGGAGTCTGGACTTGGCTTTGCATTTATTTAATTGATTCAACGATGCTGGCGGCCTTTTTGGAGCGAGTTCTATGGAAGGTGTGTCGGTTCGCTTTAGATACGGTGCATATTAATTTTGAGATCCAGGGGGCGGGAGGAGGTTGTTGTGAAGAAATTCCAGTGGAGAGGTATTTCCCAGAGTGGAAACCGTTTGGACGTCAGTGGTTTGAAACATGGAGTACTTTATTTCCTGAGTTTATCTTATCTCCGCCAGGTTGAGCTTCCTTTCCCCAAGACAACGCAGGACAACGGCGCTCAGAACACGGAAGGTATTCTTCTCGACCCTACGGGGTCAGGCCTTGAAATATTCAGTTTATCTCACACAAGGTGCAATAAGCGTTGTTTTTCTGTGTGAGGCAGTGTGGGGATAAAATCCAGGTTCAGATTCAACAGTTGGAATATTTCATCATTTACAAATACCGAAGGCATCCTGCACGAGGGGGATGACTCTGTAATGTATCTCTACTCTTTACCTCGAGGAAGTTGGCCCGAATCTCACGATGCTGCTTGTGACTTCAACACTATCAACCGGGCAACCCCTCCCATGTTACCATTCTCATTGCGTCATCTTCCACCAAATGCTCTTTACTAGTATCTTCCTGCAATATTTCCACCCAAACGGTGTCATGCTTCATGTTATCACTCTTGTTGCGTCATTTCCTTCAGAAAATCTTTGGATCCAGTCTAGACATCTCCAAGCCCTACCTTCCACCGATATTACACCCGCTCACCGGATCTCGGCCTCACCCCCCGGTGGACTCCTGTTCGATGGAGAGGATGTGGGATTATAGCCAGGCACTGTTACGCATCATCATCGTTCCTCGCCTCGCGGATCGATGTAGGGTGCGTCGAAGATGACAATGAACACAATTATGGAGACTCTGTTTTGCCGACTAATTTGGGCAGATTCCGATTATGGTAACCATACTCTGGGGTGAAATTTAGAGGCAAGATTCAATAACGTTGGTTTACATAGGCCAGTTCTCACAGTTGCTCTAATGTATTCCCACTGGATCTGCCGCAGGGCGTGTCCAGGTGATTTGTGAAAATCCTAAATATTCCCCATATCGAACGCGGTATGCTCAAGACGTGAAAATGTGTCTGATACGAATGGATATTCACAAGGCCTGCAAGCATCTAAATGAATATACTCATTTGCAAAGTGAAGAATCGTGGTAAATAGAGAAAGTTCCCTGAAGGACAGATAAATGAGCTCTAGAAAATAGTCCAATGTTTAAGGCTTACCCATCTAGCTCCAAAATGTATAGGATAAGCTGGAAGAACACCATTATGAAAGAGGGTTGAACTTAGGCAACTTCTGAAAGAATCCTCCGTTATAGACCGCGAGCCCTTCAGGCATTTCAAAAAATAGAAAAGAGTCAATGGCGTTGACAAGAACATAAGACATTGATATATGGGTATAAAGTGACCTGCGGACGAGCAAGCTTTGGAGGCGTAAGTAAAAGACCGATGGCAAAGGCGTTTTGCAACACAAGGAGAGACAGCCTAAATAATGTCTCTGCGAGTATACTTTCTTTGGAAAGTATATGGTCTGCCACGCCTCGCTCATCCATTTTTCCTCCGCCAGTCGCTGGCATGGAAAATTGAATATTTTAGTGGGAGAAGAGAATAGAGGACAAGCACTCATTATAAACCGCCCTCTGGGGAACAATTACTCACCTGCACTCATCCATAGCTATCAGGCCGCGCCGCGTCAACATCTGACTCGCTAATATAAAATGTCTCTGAGTTCATGTTTTGAATGCCAAAAAGAGACCGAATTGTCAGATTAAATGAGATATTTACATGAAGGGGAAGAACTTTATTGGTTACTATTCTTTTTTCAGGTCAACCATCCTAGACCCCTTCCATAGCGTATCCATATAATCGGAGTAGACCCCAAACATTCCCCATACCCGACATGTGGTACACCAGACGGGGGGGAGCCTCTTGAATGGAAGACTAAGCACCATGCATATGTTCATCCAATGGAAAATCTGGACGAGGCCAGAGACGACTTTGTCTTGAAGTGCTGTTGATGGTTGTGGGGAATAGAAACCGTTTGCTAAGTCAGCAATAAGTTTACAAAGGCACCAGCTGTAAGAGAGAGCTTACCCACGCCACTAAAAACCTGAGACTCTGAACAACTCCATCAGAACGAGGGGACAGAATTTGAGGGTTCAACGATTGCTGGAGAGAAGCCCGCCACTGTCCTCAACAGCATCGACTGGGGACAAAGTCCCCTATGAATATTTCTATGTATCCATACCCACTGTAACGGTCCAACTATTATTCCGCTACCAAGCTTAGCCACCCTCAATGAAATTTCTTTTTTAATCGAGAACAAACCGTGGATAAGAAGTGGAGCAATCTTTTATTGCACAGCATCGCTCTTCGGGTCCAAAGAATGTATTTACGAAATGTGTAGAAGGCCTTGCCAATACTCGCTCCCTGTTAAGTTCCCGGTTTCCGGCTTGGGGTAGACAAATTTTTTCATTTGTACTGTATACGTTTTCCTGACCCTAGAAGCATTTCGGGTTTGGCAGTCCTTGACAAAGAGAAAATTAACCACGGAGAATCTTCCCGACCAAAATTAGCTCGCCCATTGCCAAGTCCTACGATGCCGGCGCATCCAAAGGTGCCACACGAGAGAGCATTCCTCCACGCGTCAAATTCAATTGAAAGAGCTTCTCCACCTTTGATAAGACCTGCCCAAGGTCGACCTCCGATCAGACCAAGCAAAGCATCGAAGTTGTCCTTGACAGCAATCCTCCTGTCAAATGAATTTCCACTTCTCCCATTCAGTTTCAGCTCGAGCCTTTTGGAGCGTTCGAGTGACATGAGAATGCCGTTCGATTCTCAATTCAGTTGGCGGTGGCAGGCGCAGCGACGGATCGCAGCGGGGCACCGATTCCGATGCCGATGCCGAATAGGTTCTTCATGTTCGAATCCTTTTCTAGAGCTGCTCTTATCCTTGCCAATGGGATTTATGGCGAGAGTGAAAGATAGAAGAATTTCATTGGCACTGACAAGGGTGGGAGATTCATTCGTGCACAATATTAATTTTTGGAGAGTTCGCTGATTCTATTTCCATAATTCTTAGAACTGTGATAATTTTAAGTACCTTCGTAATGACAAGAGTGCTGCGTATTTCGGGCAATCAATACTTTGACTGCCTAGAAATATAAGATCATAGAGGAGAAAGATGACCAAAAGTGGTCTAGACGATCTGAACCACTCTGGCGCCTCTTCCTCCCTTTGGGATGAAAAGCGGCGATAGACGTTTGTGACGTACAATAAGTTGTCTCGAGTGGATAAAAAGTCTCCCCATGGAAATAAAACCACTTTGTCCACATAAGTTCTAAGAGAGGAAGCACGTGTGGGAGAAGATTAATTTCGACTTGCGTTTGGAAGAGTGGCAAAGTCTTGGACTTAGTCCACTATTCTCTCCGTTAGGTTGAGGCTTTGACCACTTATTGCTAAAACTTACAATTGGAGATATTGGTCTTCCCTAGGCGAAGTCTTGCCGCAAACCGCGGCTAGTCTTGGGTTAGGGACCATGACGAGACAAATAATGAGGAATCAGTCACAATCCGGAACACACACCAGGAGGATTCAGAATTGAATGCGCCTTTAGTGGGCCCGGAAGAAAAGGAGACTTTATCTTCCGTTAACAAATAATTTCACACGTGCTGATTGGGGAATATGCGTTTAAAATTACTGCTTCCCACAGACAAGACCCATCCAAGATGTCTGAGGATTGATATGTCGGCCATTTGGGCTGATCCTATTTTGGTCTGTTTGTGGGAGTGAAAGGAACTTTTCACGGTCACTGTGTGAACCCGAGCTATTCTAAGGAGAGAAATGTAAATCATTCTCAATTTGGCAATCCATTTCTCCGAGGAAATTACATTTACCTGAGCCTGATGATCGATAAAGAGATATCACCTGAGTCTTCCATGAGGACCGCCGTTTTGAAAGGGGAAACTCGAGGAAAACCTAATGATAATCAACGGGCCAGGCTCGGTGGAATAGATCGCTCCATTGAGGGATCCTAAAGAGAATGAGACTTGTCTCGCCATCAGGCGAAGAACACGCTGTGAAAATACCGAGAGTTATGACACCCTCTCTGATAATGGCAATTCCAATTGTAGGGCTTGCGTGTAAGTGTCGGAAATATGTACCCGTGGTTTGAGGATACCAACACGGACTGCACCTTGTATTGAAAATGAGACCATGAACGACGATTAGTAGAGTTTATACCGACCATGATCAAAGTTTCACCTTCAGGAAATAGAAATTTCCTATGTAGGATGAACACTGAAGTGATCGGGTATTCTCTGCATTTGTGTGTTCAGGCTTACATCCGCGATTTTGCACAAAAAAAGCGAATGCAATGCAGTGGTGTCATTATAAGTACGTTGTCCCATTGAGACTAAATACAAATATCGTACCAAATATACACGAGACTGGGCGATAATCATACAACTTCATGGACCCGTAGCTGCCCGTTCGACATCAGTATTATGAACAAGGATTATAAACGAGTGGGTGATATAACCCGTGGGCTAGCGAGGGAGGGAGCAAGCAAGACTGCCGTAAATGTCAAAGATAATGTGCACCCAAAGACGATCTCACTCAGAACAAAATTGTTGACACCGTCGATAAGGGCTGATAGTTGACCTGGTCCAATATGATAATAGCATCAGTCGAATTCTCCGCTTCGAGCCATCTCTGCCATCTTCTCAGAATCCAGGAGATCGCCTGCTTCTATCTGATAATTTTCCATAAATATCCTGAGTTAATCATTTCTGAAATTAAAAGAGAAAAATTCACCAGGTATTCCACATTTGCATCTTTGCCCATTTCTTTCGGATCCTCCTCCATCGGAGTCTCCCAATTTCTTTCAGGGAGAGAGGGTCTAGCTGCACCGAGACCGGCCAGTTGATCCGCACTTTCATTCCCAATTTCTCCAGCATGTCCTCGAACGTGCTGAAGTTGAACCACTCTTCCTTTCCTTCCGTATTCGTCCAGGAGATGGGCCAGGTACATTATGACGGCCTTGTTCTTAACCTCTTTCCCATCGCTTGTTTTCCAGCCCCGTCTCCGCCAGTTAGGCAACCATTCCCTAATACCTAAGAACCAATTGAGTGTGGTTTACGTAGAAGCTATGGTCAAAGTACATTTTATCGAGTAAACTGAATCCGTCTTGATAAGGAGTCGTTTAATACCGGAAGGTGCCGTTTCCAAAACACGGATAATGGCCTGAATCGAATTAGAAGTTGCAATGACGTTAGGGACTAAAATTCTTACGATAATTTCAGCTCGATTATTCGTTTGATCCCCTGGGCATCGCTCGGATAGATTTCTTCAAGAAATGAATCAAGCAATCGTGTCAATCTGAAAGGAATAGCCCACCTCTGATCGCCATTACCCCACCATACGCCAATCCCAGCAACTGCTGCTTGTTTGCCATTTCCCTGACAAGCACCATCGGTATAAACCACATCCCAACCAGTCTCATCTACTATTTTAGCTGGTTCCGTGCCGGTTTTTCTTTTCATGTAGGACTTTTTGGGCGAATGTTTTGTCAAAGTAATATTTTCTGATTTGGCAGAGGATATAGTTGGAACAGGTGCCGCAGCAGCGGCAGTACTAGCAGCGTCCCCGAATTTAACGTAGGCTTCTGCCTCTGCCTGTGTACGAAACTTCTTGTGAAGAGCTTTTGGATACCCTTTAATCTGACTTTCGCATTCTTCCCTATAAAATGGGGAGATAGTCAATAATCATCGCCCAAGATAACGCAAAAATTCGCAAAATTCACCAAGTTGCATAAATACCAGGCTTCCTCCCAGCATGAACAGCGTAGAAACCTGGCTTTGCTGCTTTGGGCATCCCTTTTCTAAGTGCTACCTTAAATGGAACAACACGTCTAACAAGGAATCGCGGTGTGAAAGGTGTACGATACAGCGTGGAGATCGTTGAGATTATCGTTCAACTCACAACCTGTCACCCTGTCACGTACAAGAGGCGCCGAGACGAGTGAGCCAATCAAGAAGCCAGTTCGCAAAAGAACGACCGTCTTGGAATACGAAAATTTTCAATTAAACGCAAACGAGTATGATATGTATTCAGAGATATAAATATTGCGAGATGAAGGTCATGTCCTACCAGAAGAAAAAAGAGCAATCAGTGTCAATGAGATCTAATTGGTAATAAAAATCAACATCCCAAAGCATCAAATACAATGCTGAATAGACTTACCAGTCAAGATAAAGTCGTGAATAATGATGGGGTAAAACGCTCATGCAGTTTCTGCCCTCTGAGCATCTCCCTCTTCCCACTTTGCTCTCCTCCTTTTCTCAGCCTCCCTATCCCGTTGTGCCTGCGCCGCCTTCTCAGCCTGAGCTGCTAACCATCGCTCTTCCCAAACTTTATCATCCTCAGCAGAAATAGGTGTCCCTCTACCACTTTCCACCAACGCTTGCTTTCGCTCCCGCTCTTCTTCGTCTCGCCTTCGTCTTTCCGCTCGCTTCTTTTCCTTTTCTGCCTCCTCTTCTCGTTCCTTTCTCTCAAGTTGAGCTTTCTCGATGGCCTCGCGTTCTTTCTTCTCTGCTTCTTCCCGTTCCTTTTCTTCAATCATACGTTGGATTTCTTCTTCGATCTCGTCATCATCGATAACAGTACCAGTCGCTGCTGCAATGCCTTCTCCACCAAGCCGAATCGCTTCGTCTATTTCCTCATGATCAGCCGTTGCGTCCTCCAGTGCGGACATCGTCGCCTCGATCTTATCCCTTTGGAGGGATGGGTGGGAAAGAAGTCTCTTAAGAGTTGTGGTCGACGTTTCATACGCTTTCATAATCTGTGAACAAAACTTGATAAGTCCTGTCGTCGAGATAACAAAAATCATGTGTACCTCAACGTTACCGGCCGCATTTTCCACTTGCAATAGTGTGGCTTGGAGAGTTTCCAGAGATTGCAGTCGTTTTGATAGCAAGTCTTCCAACTGCTTCCGAGAGCGTAAATATGACATGGCCATTTCTTTCCGTTTGTGTTTCAACTGTTCTATAATTTTCTCTGCTCGACTAAACAAAAATTTATGTTAGTTCAATGTGTCAACCTAGCAATTCAAACAGCAACTTACTCTTCAATTTGATGTTGAATATCTTCAATCTGATAATTCAACTTCTCCACAGCCAACTTCAACTCCAAAACTCCATGATCCACTTGGGTCACTATACTCGGCTCCGTGGATTTTTCGTCAACAAACTTTATTACGTCTTTAGCTGTCACGACAACCTGACGATCACGTTCCAAAAAATTAAGGAGAACCTTAATATCGGCAAGAGATAATATAACATCGGGCAACGCCTTGGAAGCAAATTCAGCGTGAAATGTCTGAATGTCGTAAACAGTGTCTGCCAATGATACGTGGGTTTTCGAACGATAAGATTCCATAACTGCATCTGCGGCTTTCTATATCATAGTTAGAAAATATATTTGATGTGTGTTAACTATTTTACCTCAAGCAGAGGGACCACAACATAATCGCCTTGAACTCGTTTCCATCGTTTCTCTTCTGACTCCTGACTTTCGCCGATTATGTTGAGTTGCTCCAAAGCCCACCATAGAGGCTTTCCGACAAGATATGAGGCTAGGCGAACAGGTACAGATCCAGGGTAATATATTGATTGGGAAGAAGATCGGAAGGTTGTCAAGGGCATAACTTGGCCTGAGCCAGAGAGTTCGGTCTTTTCTAGGAGGATGGAAGATTAACGATTGAAAAAAGAGAGATTAATGCAAGTTCGCACCAGAACGGATGCAATACCAAGAGGCTTTCCGACACCCAACTCCTCACATCTCAGACCCTCCACCAACGACGCATCGGCATGTAGAATCAGAGTATCCGACGATGATGGTTGACGAGCTGTTGTCAAAAGTGAAAATAATGTTTGCTTCCACCAGTCAATATTAGATTGGTATCCAGCTGGATTGGACTGTTTCTGTAAGGAAAAATCAGAATAGAGAGATTTTAGTCGGGCACGAGACACCGAGGTATAGGCCGCCAGTGATACGAGATCCGAGCTTGAAGCTTTCTTAATATATGTGGAAGTCTTTTTTGAGGACGCCATGGCATAGAAGGTTGAAGTGTT
>Ga0157379_10002261_pt1 | contig 16038 bp, 20 predicted proteins | sample S25metaG_FD_121802 | JGI IMG/M metagenome (GOLD analysis project Ga0157379, IMG submission 121802) | Switchgrass rhizosphere microbial communities from Kellogg Biological Station, Michigan, USA - S2-5 metaG | ecosystem: Host-associated > Plants > Roots > Rhizosphere > Soil | place: USA... | reverse complement strand
GGGTGGCAAAGCAACACGATAACGAGCTCATGGACCAACACAACTCCAACTTGGACACCTTTGGGTCTTCGCATGATCGTCACTCAGACATTCCCCCAAGATACTCCCTCAGACTGGTATTTCCCAGCGTAATTTCGGTCTTCATTGTCAACATAAAATCAGCTTGGGTTCTCGACCCCACCAATACTCCTCTCCAAATGGTCCCTGCCGAACAAGACATCGACAATTCGAAGCTCGCCACTTGGAATTACGGTACTGTTTTGGAATATTTACTGGTTCTCTTACAATTGTCACCGTTGTGTATGAGTGGGTGTGACGACATAGCTAATTTGGAAGATGCCTTTATTTCCTGCGGAGCGGTGTGGATTTATTCGAATATTCTAAGCTCCGAATTATATACAAATTTTATACCACTAACCACATACCCTGGTACATTGTTCTTATGGGCCTTGCGTGATTCCTCTGGGGGTTGTATCGCACGACAAAACGTGACCGGAGCGTGATGCCACTCTATCTCCACTGACGTCATGCCCTTCCACCTCTTAAAGTACGCATCGTCTCTCCACCATCGTGAACTAGAACCATGTCAATTCCTCGAGATCGCGCTTTCGATACCATGAATAAAGATCGACAGGTGAATATCCTCAAATATCTAGTCATTTGCTTCTAATAACGCATTGCAGACACATAATAACGCTGAGACAGCCTCTGCAAGTGCTCCTGAACCACGTTTGCCTTCAGAGGTTGCGCCACCGACCCGTACGGATTCAGCTTCTCAGCAAGGTATGCGCTACAATTCTTTACCACCTTTACTCCCCTTCATGCTAATTTCGAGGCTATTTCAATCAAGCTTCGACCAATCCTGGTGACGGAACGAGGGAACAGGATCCAAATTCCACCTCGAAGGTACCATGGAAAGATGAAGTCATTGGTGAGTTAAGGGTATTGACCGGCCATGTAATTAAACTGAAATACTGACTGATTGATTCCACCCTCAGGTTATGCAAAGGTGGCTCGTGGAAAGGTATATTTATTAATATTCACGTCTCAATCAGCACTCATTATTGGCCGTAGTTTCTGGGAAAGAAGGGTACAGAGGAATTAGGGCACAAGATTCTGGAAGGCCAGGTTGAACCAAAGGAAACCCACAAGTCATAAGGAGAAGTTACCATACGGGGAAGGTTTCATCTCGCTTCGGCACCCCACGATCTCCATACACACGTGTAAAGTAAATCGTTCTACCACTAGAATGGAAGACATGCGCTACTTTCAACATAATATCCTTGTTTGTACTGTTATTCCAGACTGACGTCACAGACAACCTACGTCTCTCGAGGAGGTTTTTCAGCGGATATGCTCCGCGTACGCTTCTAAAGGTAAGAAAGTACCTATAAGATCCTCGTAAACTTCAAAATTGCATCGGAAATCGGTCGGAATTTGTGCTAGGCACTCTCTCTTGTCATTAGGATACTTATAAGTGCCCGAGACGCGATGTATGCGCTCCGAATTGGGTAATCTAGCCCTCCATCTCCAGAGAGCCCTATACGTCGCAGGGATAAGCCGCGGGTTGTCACGTTTTAGTTAAATAGTGGTAATCCCTCTCCGGTCGTTTTTCCACCATATACCCTCCTCTGACGAGGAAGTGCTATCTCAATGTCTTCGAAACCTATGGAACCAAAGATCATCGATGTTAGACTCGACTCTGCGCAATCAGATACGATCTCCACGGCTTCGCTTCGTTCTTTGATTATCCAAGGATTGTCAGAGCCAGTAGGCAAGAAATCACTCCCTACTATTCTACTCTACGATGAACGAGGCTTGCGACTCTACGACGATATCACAACCGGAGCAGAAGAATATTATCTCTTTCCCACCGAGGAAGGGATTTTAAAAGCCAAAGGACAGGAGATCGTCAAGGCCATGCACGGAGAAAAGGGCATCGACGACGGGGAAGTCGTCCTTGAGCTTGGAGCTGGGTGAGCCCTCTTCCTCACATGAACAGTGTCCACCATCAAAGACGCCGAATGCTCGCCTAAAAAAAACTCTTGTGGCGCTTGGCGCTTAGATCCTTGTCATGAGCGTGCAGTCTTCACTCCTCAACACAAACCATGACTAAGGCTTCTAATGCCCATACCCCTTCCAGGGTCTCAGTTATCTCACACGAGATCCTTCTTCACTAAATGACTATCGGAACCAATTCCAGATGGCTGACCTCACCTAATTTTATCTAGTGCTCTCCGGAAGACCTCTCATATTCTCTGTAGCTTGGGATCTCTCGTAAAGGAAGATAAAAAGAGTCTTGATACGGCTTCTAATCTGGTTCCTCCAATTACTTACTATGCCTTGGATCTTGAACAGGCAGAGCTTGTCAGGACATTGAATCAAATCACAATGGATAGACGAAAGACCGGTGGTAATGTCGGGGATAATGCTCACATGGAAGATTACGGCGCACTGGGAGCCGAGCTGCAAGGCAAAGTAGCTGTCCGTGGGATGTGGGGAACGTATGACGGTGGTATTTCAGGGACAATTGTCTTTAGATGAGTTGGCTTCTGACGTTTCTCGACAGGTATTCAGTTCATCCACCAAGGAGGACTGCAGAAACTGCGCACGGCCGACGAGGCCGAAGTTTCTGCCCCAACTGATGCCGACCATGAGATCAGAGATGGAGGCATCGAATGTGCCCCCTCCGACATGGGTGACTCCAGCCCGCCTTCCAAATCATCCGGAACCAATTCTCCGTCACACTATACAGCGACAACCCCGCCATCACCTGTGTCGTCATTCCCAGAGCTTAGCGGAATGGAATCGCAGACCCAGCCTTCTCCTCCTCTTCATATTCTCTTTTTGGGGTCTTCTCTTGGTAATTTCTCAAGGACCGATATGGTTCAGTTCTTGAAGCAGCTGCCTTTACGCCCTGGATCGGGAGATACCCTCTTAATCGGGCTCGATGGTCATAATGATAAGGAGCTCATTGAGCTCGCTTACAACGATCCTAAAGGCATTACCAAGGCATTTATAATGAACGGCTTAAAAGGTATTTATGAACAGCCGTATGTGAAATTTTAACGCTAACCTGACGTATAATTTATAATCTAGCTGCCGGGAAGGCGCTCGGGAATGGATCACTCTTCACCGAAAGCAAATGGGAATATGTGAACTTTTATAACGAAAATGAACGTATGTGCACTTTTCTTGGCAGATTTCTTGATTGTTACTGATGCATTAAATCCTTTTAGGCCGTCACGAGGCGTATTACAAGTCGATCGGAGAGCAAAAATTAACTATTCCCCCTTCTGAAGGTCAATCCGCGGAAGCCATCGTGGAATTTGCAGATGGGGAGCTTCTCAATATCGAATACAGTCATAAGGTAGAGTCTTCTATATTTATCTTAAATTTTCTGAAGTAGTAGTTTGCTAACTCTCACGCGTGATATCATAATAGTATTCGAGGGAAGACGTCGTTAGTCTTTTCTCCGATTCGAACCTTCGTATAATCCAAGAATGGAAGGACCCGTACGGTCTCTATAGACTAGCCCTCCTCGAAAGGCCACCCTTCCATTTCCCTCTCGTGAGGGAGCCTGCTAGCTCGAGTGTCACCTTTGACCCGTCGAAGCTTTTGGATAGTCCCTCCCCTTCATTGAGTCCTTACAGCATTCCTACGATCGAGGACTGGAAACAAATTTGGTCAGCATGGGACACGATTACCCTAGGAATGATACCTCCCTCGATGCTTCATGAAAAACCGATCGATTTGCGTCACAAATGTCTATTTTATCTTGGCCACATCCCTACGTAAGGTTTCTGTTATTAGTCTTTTCCCTCAACTTACAGAGCTATTCTTATCTAGATTCTTGGATATCCATCTTTCCAAGCTGCTTCAGGAACCTAACACCGAGCCAGAGAAATATAAATACATTTTTGAGGTGAGGACGGTAGATGGGGCTCCAAGTCATAGCTGTCTTATTTTCATAACAGCGCGGCATTGACCCGCACGTTGATGATCCTGCTCAGTGCCATGTAAGTCGAAAATCGTCTTACTCATCAAACTCTCTTAAATTCAAATTTCCACAGCCACATTCAGAAGTCCCAGAAAAAGACGAAGATTGGCCAACCCTGGAAGAAATACTCGACTTCAGGGATAGGTAGAGGATTTGATTATCTCGTTCTGAATGGCTGATTTTTAACCCATCTATCAGGGTCAGACAAAGAGTCTTAAAGTTGTACAATGATATCAAAACCGGTAAATATCCCTTGGACCGAAAGACTGCCCGAGTCCTCTTCATGACCCTCGAGCACGAAGCATTCCATACTGAAGTGAGTATTCCACGTCAATAAAATTACATTTATCAATTTATTTATTCTGGCAGACTCTCCTATACATGTTAATTCAGCGTGCCGGGACGGGGACACTCCCACCTCCCAATTTCATTCGCCCCCAGTTTGAGGCGCTCTCAAAGGTCTGGGACGAGGAGTACACCGCATTCTACAATTCCTCCTTCGGTTCCACCGTTACTATTGGTCCCCAAGCCGTCACGATCGGCCACGACGATCTTGAAACGGACGACGACACAAAGCCCTTCGATCCTGCTCACGAATTCGGCTGGGATAACGAAAATCCCCGCCGCGAAGTCGAAGTACCGCAACTCAAGATATCCTGGCGGCCCGTCACAAATGGAGAATATTACTCCCACTGGTCCAACCCCTCTAAAAACCAAGGAAACGACAAAGTGAAGATGCCCGCTAGCTGGGTCGAAAGGGACGGTGAAATACTCGTGAGGACACTGTATGGTCCTGTCAAATTCGACGTGGCGAAACATTGGCCAGTTCAGACGGATTATGATGACCTTTCGACGTATGCACGGATCAAAGGGGGGCGTATTCCAACCGTTGCTGAGCTAGCAGCGTTTTCGGAACTCTATGAGAATGGGTTTGTAGGAAGGGCTAACGTTGGCTTCAGGAATTGGCATCCGACACCGTGAGTGGCTGCGAAAATGTATTTCCTTTTCAAATCTGTTTATCGTGTTTACTCAGTGCAACGACTGGTGTCTTGGATGGGGGGAAGGGGCACAACGGAGGTCTGTGGGAATGGACGAGCACGGTGTTGGGTGAATATGATGGATTCATTCCATCTGAATTATATCCTGGGTATGTATCCTAGAAGGCTCCTTAATCTCGTAGCTCATCGGTGGCTACTTCGATCAGATATTCCGCGGATTTCTTTGACCAGAAACACCAGATTGTGGTAAGTCATCGCCTTGCTTTTTCTCTCAAAGGAAGTGTTGAATTGTTCCATCCTTCAGGTCGGGGGCTCCTATGCGACGATCACTCGCCAGGCACAACGACGCTCTCTAGTCAATTACTATCAACACAACTATCCATATGCTTGGACTACTGCAAGAATTGTGTACGATATTTGAAGAAGAAACACAGCAATAGCAGAGCTAGAACCAAACATCTGCATTTTTGAAAAGTTAACAATTGAAGATTAAACCTATGTACAATACTTTGACAGTATTCGATCAAACTTCCATAAACTCTGAAATATTCTCCTTAAACCGATCGAATACTTAGCCGTTCATGTCGAAGTTCCCCATCAACGGCACTAAGCATGTGCGCTGTTGGACATGATTTATAGTAAGTTTATAATTCTTGTTAATACAAAAGATTGAGTGAATCTGGCAAGGCCTGGGAAAACTCGTCGAAAAGCACATCTTCGGCCCAATTCCCACAAAGGAAGTCAGTGGAATACAAAAATACATACCCAGAAAGTACACCCTGTTAAGTATTCTGATTTGTGGATATAAATAGGGGTCAGATAGCGATGATGATCGAAGTGTCTCTATATAAGTTCTCGCCCTCTGTGAAGACCCTTTTCCTCCCCCCTCGGTGATCAAAATGGTATCGCAGAACCCCCCTCCCACTCAATTTCTTTGTTTATCTCCTCTCTCTAAAGAGGAATTGCCTGGGCTCTTGCAACAGCTACCGTTGCGTTCCGGATCGGGAGATACTCTTTTGATCGGATTCGGTGGTGGCAGTGCGAAAGGCACCACGAAACCATTTATTATGAACGCCCTACTTGGTGAGATATAACGAGACGTATATGAATTTGGAAGTTTACTTCTCGCACCTAGGTGTGGGGAAAGCGCTCGATGAAGAATCTCTTTTCACCGAAAAGAGCTGGGAAGCTGTCAATTATGGATCGAAGAACGTAGGGGGTCTGTATTCGACAATTTGCCTGGTTTCTTCATTGTTAACCTCTCGAAATGTTCTTAAAGGAACCCATTATTATAAATCCGTCGGAGCCAATCAAGGACAGTCCACGGAATCTGTCGTGGACGCTGTGCTTGGAGAGCTTCTCAAGAATGAAGGCGGTCACAAGGTAGGCTCATTCATCTACCTTAAACGACTCCTGATACGAACCATCATGGCAGTACTCCGATGAAGATATCCTCGCTCTTGTATCGGACTCACGCCTGCGTGTTATTCAAGAATGGAAAGATCCTTGTGAACTCTATCGGGTAGTTCTCCTCGAACGACCGCCCTTTCACTTCCCTCTCCTGAAGGAACCTGTTATCTCGAGTACTACTTTTGATCCTTCAGAGCTTCTGGATAATCCCTCCCCTGCATTGAGTCCGTACAGTATCCCCACCATCAAGGACTGGCAGGAACTTTGGTCTGCATGGGATACAATAACTCTTGGAATGATTCCTCTGTCGATGCTTCACGAGAAACCGATTGATTTGCGCCATAAGTGCCTGTTCTACCTTGGACACATTCCTACGTAAGTTCCAACCCTTCATTCTGGTCAGCTAAATTGACATAGGTTTTGATTTGTTTCATTAAGATTTTTGGATATCCATCTGTCAAGATTGCTCGAGGAACCACATACAGAGCCAGATAATTATAAATATATTTTCGAAGTAAGAATGAGAACTCTAGGATTAGTTTATCAGTTTTTCATTGCGTCGATTCCAGCGTGGCATTGACCCCCATGTTGACGATCCCACTCAGTGTCATGTGCGTCGAGAAAGCCTGCATCTGTACACACTTCTGCTAATTTTTATTTTATATTCACAGCCTCACTCAGAAGTTCCAGAGAACGATGAGGATTGGCCTAGTCGTGATGAAATACTTGACTTTAGGGACAGGTATAACCATTCAGTTTGGCATCGCACACTCACGAACTACCTGGTCACGGAACAGGGTTAGGCAGCGACTTATGAAATTATACGAAGATCTTAAGACTGGTAGACGTCCGTTGGATCGAAAGACTGCCAGGGTTCTCTACATGACTTTCGAACATGAGGCATTCCATGCCGAAGTGGGTATCCATATTGATTAAATTGTTCTCTACTGATCTCTAGACGTCTAGACTCTTTTGTATATGTTGATACAACGTGCCGGAACGGGCACCATCCCTCCTCCAAAATTCATCCGCCCCCAGTTCGAGGCTCTCTCAAAGGGTTGGGAGGAGCAGTATGCCGCAATTTCTAGCCATTCTCTAGGCGAAACTGTTACCATTGAACCCACTATCGTCACTATCGGACATGATGATCTTGAAGCTGACGATGACGCTGTCCCCTTCCACCCAGCGCACGAATTTGGATGGGATAACGAGAATCCTCGAAGGACGTTGAAAACACCTCAGTTCAAGATTTCATGGCGTCCTGTCACGAATGCCGAATACTATGCTCATTGGTCTGACCCAGCTAAAAATCAAGGAGGGGGGAAAGTATCGATGCCCGCCAGTTGGACCGAAGTAGATGGGAAAATCCATGTGAGAACTCTTTACGGGCCTATTGATTTTAACTTGGCAAAGTATTGGCCTGTGCAAGCCACCTATGACGATCTCTCGATATATGCAAAGAGCAAAGGGGGTCGTATCCCTACCATCGCTGAGCTGGCCGCATTCACCGAACGCTATGAAACTGGGTTGACTGGGCAAGCTAATGTTGGCTTTAAGAACTGGCACCCCATACCGTAAGCAACTCTGGGACACAATGCCCTCGCCAGCGTATTTACTCATGGCGTACAGAGCTACTACTGGTATCAAAGACGCAGGCAAAGGGCATAATGGGGGTCTCTGGGAATGGACAAGCACAGTATTCGATAATCACGAAGGCTTTGTTCAATCTAAGTTATACCCAGGGTACGCTTATTTTGCCAAGCCCCTTACAGAGTGACAAATAAATGTTTTCTCAGATATTCCACTGACTTCTTCGACCAGAAGCATCAAGTTGTGGTAAGTGGCGGTTCTCCTCTTTTCTCAATCTCACTCGTAATTTATTTCACCTTCAAGGTCGGTGGTTCATACGCGACAATTTCTCGCCAGGCCCACCGTCGTTCTCTCGTCAACTTTTATCAGCATAACTATTCTTACGCCTGGATCACCGCGAGGATTGTTTATGACATCTGAGGATTTTACTTCACCATGATTGTACGATATTTGAAGAGGATATTAACCCACGAACGGAATCTTGATATTTCTAACTCTGTACTATTTGATTTCGTAATTCGATTGGGATCGCTAGTGTTTAAAGTTCTTCCGCTAGGATCCAGACCCCACCAGGAAATCTATAAGCTGAGAAACCAAAAAGAATACGGTGCGATGGGCCTGAGAATATTTAAGCGCCGACCGTAGGTAAAATGGAATAGTCATTAGCGATGGTGGTCCTTGAGTTAAACTCCACACATCTTCTTAAAATGACTTCAACTGACTATGATGCTTATGGACGACTAATGAACCTTCCAAAAAGACATTGAAAATCTGATCCATTTCAATGTCATGCTTGATCAAGAAAGCACAGTTCATTACACACGAGAAGGAGGATAGTCACGGTGTCAAAAAGCCGATGAGAAGCCTAACACCGATCCCTGGAAATGAAAAGAGGGAGAGATAAGCGAAAGCATCCATTCCTTGGAAGTTCTTAGAAGGAAGGAGATCACGTTACATTTGGGTTTAATAGAAAAGTAAACAATGTCGACTAATACATAATCCGAATGAGAGTCAGAGTCAGAGACACCACCCTTGGTAAGAGACTTGCATTTGTTGTCAAGTGTCTCCTAAGCAGCCTCGCCCTCTTTTCCCACATTTTCCACTCCTTGAATGTAGAATATGTCTGTTAAGTGTAATATTTCAGCCTTCCTTGAACGATCTGTTCAAATGGTTTGACGCACTCTTCGGACTTCAAGGAATTTTGGCTAAAAAATCTTTTTCCTAATTCCAGGACCATGCAGGCCTCGGTGGATGTCAATGTCTTGACGAAGGTGTTAGTAAGAACGCCTATACATCCGAGGCTAAATATTTTTAGAAATACCGTTTGTTGTAATAAATGAACCGAATTATCTGCAGACACGCCAAGATCTTGGCTGCCCAGCGATTCCCGGGGTGAGGGCATGGAAGATATTATATCTCCAAATCTTGGAAACACTTCATGTGGTTGTCCTCTGGGAGAAATGGAAAGATTGCCCGAAGGAATATCATAAAACATTCAATCATTGGACTCCCTGTCTCGAAGTTTGGCTCAAGGCTTCTCAAGATAGGTAGTTCGGTTAACAGGAAAGATATATCTGTCTGGTCGACCAAGATGTCACTCAATAAAACTTTCTCGATATTTTGGATGTCACTGTAGAAAGCGAGAAAACTTTTTAACGTCCCTCTTTCGGAGATTTGTGGTCAGTAGTGACTGGGCCTGTGGCATCATCCGATGCTTGCAGAGGAAACCAGAAACCATGAGTACGTATATTTTTGAGATTAGATACCAGCCTGATACTAGGTAACAGCATAGTTCAAAAGTTGCCAAACGAGGAGCGAATATCCTCTTCCCCTCAGGAAGGATGTAATCCCAATAGTTTTGCCTATTATCGAGATAGAGGGTGGCGTAGCGAAACGAATTCTCGGATAACATGGAGAGAATTCTATCCTGGTTTGCAAAGAAACTATGTTTCCAGGAGCCCCAATCACGCTGGCTGTTATGTTGCAACGGTTCACTTCCAGACTAGGATAGCCAATCCTTGAAGAAGTTGAATGAATTGGCCCAGAACTCCGAGCTCGTATCTAACAGTATTATCGACATTTACGGACGCTTCTGGTCGAGAAGAAGGAAGAACTCAAAACGTTGGGGACGAGCCTGACACGGCTTCCGGGAGATGAATGAGTCGACCCTGTGGCATAACCTTCGCGACTCTTCCTTTCAAAGTCTCTTCCAATAATGATATCCACTGTTTAGGACCTTGCACTTTCTCCGGGTCCCTCATGTAAAACGAACAAACGATCCGAAAAACCCTGAAGAAACCCATCTGTTCTAATGTCATGCCCGACCGGGAGCTCAGAACTCTGGGCTAATCTGTTCAACTTCCTCAAGGATTGGCCATCCTGGTCTGGAAATGAATCGTCGTATACAACCGTCCGGCTTTGATTGGTGTTCCTGGGAATATAGTTTCTTCGCAAACTAGGATGGGATTATGGCCCTCTGTTCGCGCAAATTGTTCCAGTCGCGTCCCACTCCCATCTGGAACGATGGATTATAGGCGAAGCAATACATCCAGGACAAAAATATCCGTGCAATGGAAGACGATTTTCGAACAAATTTAGTTCTGAACCTTTTCCGTCAATATCGACTCACAACCACTTCATACAACCACTGAAAACCCAAGGGTCACATTCTCAAATGTAGGAGACCCTCAAGACGATTTTAAGAACCTGAATTTGAACAATTAAACCACAGGATGGTCGGTATTGATATCTCCATCCCAACGATATGATACAGAACTAACTTAACTCTAACACAGAAATGGTGCGATGGGTTTAATATGGCCGCAACCAATCCAGAATCCGAAATGATGATATCAAGACAAAAAGTTGAAATCGAAAGAAATCTTACAAAAATGCTTATTTACGAAACAAGCTGAATACACCACTTCCGTAAAGAGCACCATATATCCTAATCAATGCCTATCTGCATCAAATACGGTCTGACCATCATAAGCAGCGACGCCTGTTGGATTTGCAGTGCCAACACCAGCATGCATCGCCTTTTCAACTGGAAGATGTTCCCCAGTCGCGGTAGGAATATATGCAGCGTCAGGGAAGCCTGAGTCATCAAGGCCTTCAGCAGCCTGTAATTTACATTAGGAATCTAGGGTCGGGCGTCGTGAGTCAGGAGCTCACCTCAATGATCTCGTAGAGTCGGCTTGCAACCTCAGGAGGAGGTACCCGCCCGCTGAGGATATCACGAGCAGGAATGACGGAACCGTAGAAGTCGCGGTTGGCGTCCTTCCGTTCGATAAGGACGGTGCCTTCTAACGATAGACCGGCGAAGAGACCTGTGCATCCCAATGTCAAACTGAGAACCGTCTTAAAAGACAGTAGATAACATACCTTTAGACTTGGAATATGAGAACATCGGAGCAGGATGGGCCAGACTTGCTTGAATCGCGCCACCAGTTCCTAATGGTCCCGCCGCTGCACTGATATTTCCACCAATAGTCACATTTCCGCCCATAGAAAAAGCCTTCACGGCATCTTCAGAGTTCAGGACAATAACGAAATCTGTAACATCGGCCCCGATCTGCAGACCCCAACCGACACCGCCGGTTGCGATGCACGACGGAGCAGACCATGAGCCGTCGGGCAGACGAGCAATGACGAGACCAGATCCTGCTTTCCCAGAGAAGACGAAGCCTGCCTTGAGGACTTGGAATACGGCAAGACCTTCGAAAAATGCGAAATTAGAGTCCAATAAGAGGGTGTGGCTAGAGATAGGTTAAATACCTCGTGCACGTTGGAGGACGGCTTTGGGAATGGCGTTAAGGGCAGATTCGGGGTTATTTGGATCAGCTATAGTGGATTGTACATGTATATTAGAAAATAACATGAATTTGCATGAAATATCTACAGACCTAGGAAGCTTTCAAGGATCTTCGCAGCCTTCTCAGATTCGCCAGGGAGTGTGAAACCTTGGACAAAACCTCGAGATCCTGAAGCGGCTTTGGAGGAACTTTCTTTGATAAACGCAGTTGCCTGAATACCGGCCTTTTCTGCGCCTTGTCTGAACTTGTCGAGGAGGGACATGAGAGCTGACTGGTGAATGACGACACTGCACGGCCGACCGTCACACCGTCACAACACACTTCACTTGCACCTCGAAATGCCTGGTGTATCAGCGCCCATTCACTTATTTGAGTGCTATCCCAACCTCCAATACTTGTCATTGTCGCACCTGTACCCCGTATCCCTTCAATGATATCACGAACTGAACACACTAGCCCACACTGTCTCGACTTAATTTTGGGATATTATAGTGCGACCATAAATGTGATGGCCTTTTTAGGTTCTCTTGCGTAGATAACTTTCTGTGGTTGTCGAGCGGAGACTAGGAGCTTGTATGATTTCTTGGGCCATCTTGGTATAGTTGCAGACAAGATATATGTAATTTTTATACCAGAAAGTACGCTTCGTCCGGGAATGGTAGGACATCTAAAACGGGCCTCGAATTTGTATTATCTGGGGGTCCATGAACGTCATAGGGGATCTCCTGTTCATGTTGTCGAGGCGTTCTGGGATGAATTCATGCAAGCGGAGACAGCTTCTAAACACTTCCTACCGGATCTTAAACATATAATGATACTTGAGCCTCGTCCTCGAGACAGTCCAAAGTTCAAGAGGGTCGACTTGTTTATGGAGGGTCTTCTTGTTTATGAAGCGTCGTATGGAGTGAAGAGGAAATTTATTCCTGTATTATACCAGATTGGGTATACCACAAAGCCGAGAGGGCATCTATCCGTGGCTTGTCCTCCGAGCATTGAGAATCACCAACGTGTCCTTATTATGAAGACACAAGCCACCGGAGTTTCATTCCAATATTTATTGACCAGCGTCGAGGCTTTTATCGCACAAACTTAGAAACCATCTTTATCCGAACTCTCCAACTTCCAAGAGGCGCCCAATTCCCAAGAAAAGAAAAAGGAGCATAAAATATGTTAATCCTACCTAGCTATTATGCGTCTTGTTGAATCCTGGGAATATTTATTCGGACGTTGGAGTGGCGATTGCAATTAGAAATCATTGGGGTAAAATTAATACATATTATATTGGGTAAATAATCAATCGGAGGGGTTGAAGAAGCGTTGAATAATAAAAACGCTGAAGGTAATAGACACAAGTATGACATATTGTGCAGAACTTCTGCATCTTCTTCTTTTGTAGGGCTCTCTTCCTCATGATCTTATTCTTCAAATTCTTGGAGATATTGGAATTAGCGAGGACGCAGTGTGACCGTCACAACTCATCTGATTTCATCTCCAAACTTGCGCCCTGTTCAACTTCCATCGCCTCCACAACTTCAACCATGGCTCCTCGTCAATTCTTCGTCGGCGGGAACTTCAAGATGAATCCCGTGAACCTGGAATCCAAACGTGCATTGATCAAGGTGCTCAATGAGGCGGAGCTCGATCCTTCCGTTGGTGAGGTGCATTCGTCAACTTACAGAGGCCCGTAAGCTGATCGAACACTCTAGAGGTCGTCATTGCACCTCCTTCGTTATATCTTCTGTCTGTCAAGGAGCTTGTTCGCCCAGATATCAAGGTTGCTGCTCAAAATGCCTACTTCAAGTCCTCTGGCGCATATACTGGCGAGATCAGGCGAGTAACGGGTATCCTTCTGCCTCAGTCTTCTGCTAATATTTCAATATAGTGCAACTCAGCTCCATGATGCAGGGATTCCGTATGTCATTCTCGGTGTGTGTTGGTCATGACCGTCTATTTGCTCAGCCCACTGACTCTATCGGTCATCGTTGATTTTCCGAACTATATAGGTCATTCTGAGCGGCGCACTCTGTTCGGAGAGACATCCGAAGTCGTCGCCCAGAAAACCAAGGCTGCCGTCGATGAAACTCTCAGCGTCATCTTGTGTGTAGGCGAGACACTGTCGGAACGCGAGGCGGGTACTACTTCCCAAGTCGTGCAAAGCCAACTTGATCCGGTCATCAAAACTCTCACCGAGGAACAATGGACGTATGTTTAATAAACAATATCAGGCTCTAGGAGCCCAGATCACTGAATCATTTGATTGTATTATAGCAAGATCGTCATTGCCTATGAGCCCGTGTGGGCCATTGGTACTGGAAAGGTAGCAACTTCTGAACAGGCACGTTTTTGACACGTTTATATATGACATTAAGCTAAATCTCAACGATAGGCTCAAGAGGCTCATCACGATATTCGTGATTACTTGGCGAAGAAAGTCTCTCCAGCCGTCGCAGAGGGAACTCGCATCATCTACGGAGGCAGTGTCAACGCTAAGAATGCCCCAGAGAGTGGTACATTTTTTCTTTCTGTCTATACTTTCATGTTCATCTTACAAAATATTTTTTATAGCCGTCAAGCCCGATGTCGATGGCTTCCTCGTCGGAGGTGCTTCCCTGAAGCCCGAATTCGTCGATATTGTAAAAGCTGGAAAGGTTAAGAGTCATATGTGAACAAAACAGTACAAATTTGTTATCGGAAGATCTAGATATGAATAGAATTGAAATTATAGAGAGTTTTCGGTAAATTGAACATGACCTTATTGTGACCGTGACTGACGTGTTCTTCGCGACTTCGACGCGACTATGAGGCGAACACTGATTTGACGTGACAGCAGAACTTCTGAGAATGATTGGGATATAGCTCGTATCGTGACTCTGTTTTAACGCGTTTTTCATTCATAGCACCTATCTAACGCGCCATAATGCTAACGACACCACTTATGCCCATGGTGAACCTGACCGAAGAGAAGACTCTGGTGCACTGTTCAAGAAACTTCAGAAACATACCCTTCCTCGCACTCAAGAGAATCTCGTGATCGTCTTGGATTTAAACGCACAGAGCTCCTTCAAACCACGAAATCTCGACGCAAGGGGGGAAGAGATGTGTGACGAAATGGTCGATCTTCGCGCTGGACTAGCCGGGTTCACCATGACCAATATATTTAAACGGGATCAAGACACCACGATACATTTGCCTGAGCTCTTGACTGAGAAGAAGAATGAAATAAAAAACAGTGGTAGTGAAGAACGCTATTATTCGAAAAAGGGGCCGGTAGAATCAAAACCAGAAAGAGGAAGGCATCAGTAGTGGATTTCCCCTTTTAGAGAGAGCGGGAGCTCTGGCCTAGGCATGGTGATACTGTAAGCCAGAAAAAAAAAATCTACCCGAGGAAGCTGCCTTATTGCCCCAAGAAAAGACTTGCAGAAACCGTCGGTAACGCTATTCCGGTTTCCTTTCCCCCATCAAACGGCTTCTGCCCCAAATCCTCGAAGAAGTTTTATTTCAAACCTTGGAAGCTCTATATCCTAAATCCAACCCAAAAGAACGATTTTTTGGGCCTTTTGTGACACTGGAACTAATGTCGGTATGGCGATCGGTCGTGATTGACACGCCACGGCTTTTCACGAAGATAAAACTCGTCCCTCAGAGAGACATCAACTTCAATCCCGTTACATTTACATTATCCCAAAATGGATTTCGTGGTCTTGGGACAAGTCATTGGATATAACCATCCGATCTTACAGGCACCGCCGTTTAGAGGAACCGAAGTACACGGAGGACTTCCCTTACATCCCAAAGTTTGTCTCGCAGTGGTACTCTCTGTTTGGACGGTTCCCAAAAGCACTGGGGAGCCGTATGACGTGAAGGATCGAAGACACCGGCCCCTCGTTTAACGACGCTGGAGGTTTCATTTTCAGGTTGGTTCAGTTATCGGCTAGAAGGCAGTCACCTTTTCCCTTCTTCTTCAAACGTGATGTGGTTGTTTTCAAGGAATGATATTGTTTTCTGTCGAGATATCAGACAAGAGCTCCTTTGAACGAAGACTCGCGGTTTGGATGTGAAGCAAAACGGGGCCCTTTAAGTGATGTTACATATGGTAGTATAGACAATGTGGGGACGGGGATGGTGGGTCCGTGGTGGTGCCAGTGGTGGTGGTGGAAGGAAGGAAAGAAGAAAAAACGAAGCTAAGACCCTGGGGAGGCCCGAGCCCTTTGGACGTGTAAAAGCT
>Ga0157379_10002259_pt1 | contig 16046 bp, 22 predicted proteins | sample S25metaG_FD_121802 | JGI IMG/M metagenome (GOLD analysis project Ga0157379, IMG submission 121802) | Switchgrass rhizosphere microbial communities from Kellogg Biological Station, Michigan, USA - S2-5 metaG | ecosystem: Host-associated > Plants > Roots > Rhizosphere > Soil | place: USA... | reverse complement strand
TTTATGTCTGTGTATTTTGTCATACAATTATATCACCAGGACCAGCGCTGGAAAAAAGGAAACGATATTTTTTGAGACCTCTATGCAATGTCAAGGCTAGCACTCGTTTCTCATGGGGATGCAGTTGAGTGATAGGAGGGTCATCCTGAAGATGAGATTGGATTAATAGGTGAACCAGAGAAGAAGATAGCTTGGATGTGGCCGAATATGATAAGGATGGGAGACAAGACCATACTGGTGGTGGACAGTAAGCGCTTGACACATAGTCATGAAACAATCTTCGCGACTCAAATAATATCTTACTGCAAGATGCGAGCAAAAATAATGGCAGAACCCCTATTACTAATTTTAAATTCTCCCAGATTGCGAACGGTATCATAAACCCCTATAGGCCTTTGGCAACCCTTATGTCTAATGATCCAAAAAAGGAAACCGGTTCTTCCGTGACAATCCGTGACGTGACGCGGTTCAGCTCGATGACACAACCACTCTGGTAGAGTTATTCACTAGCAAGCGTCGATTTTACAAAGCGCTGGGACTTGGTGAGTATCTATTCTCTCATAAATATTAAATACTTCTAATTACCCTTCTTTGATATATAATATAAAGACTCTAGAACTTCACGGTTACTTCACGGTTACTCCACGCAAATATCGCCAAAAATGTCGGATTCTGAGACAAAACCCATCTCCAACTTGGTGGAAATTCTTTATCAACAAAATAGCGACCCAAAACTATTATCCTCTTCTCATGCGGCGTCATATCTCACATATCTCACCACTCTACCTCTCCCGTCACTCCTTGCAGAACCTCAAGCCCTGACAGAAGAAACAAATACCCTAACATTCCAATTGACCAACCTATGCACCTCCGAATATTCTACGTTCCTCGCCCTTCACTCAACATCAACCGCACTCTCCGATTCACTTACCTCTTTCTCCTCCTCTCTTGATTCACTCGTTGAGTCAATACCGAGCCTCGAAACTGAAACTCGGAATTTCGCGACATCTACCAAGGTTATCCAAGCCCAACGAAGAAAAGCGGCACTAGTACTCGAGCAATACGATAAACTTCTGGATATCCTTCAAATTCCACAATTAATTGATACCTGTGTCCGGAATGGTTATTACTCGGAGGCTATGGACCTTTCCTCGCATGCGTCTTCACTATTGGCACGTTTTCCTGCAATACCGATTATTTCCGATATCGCTTCTGAGGCAGAGCAGGCGATTAGGTTGATGTCTACACAACTATTAGCCTTACTCCGAGAACCTGCCAAGCTACCCGCTCTTTTCAAGGCGATTAATTTCCTTCGGCGTATGGGAACTCTTGAGGAAGAAGAACTTGCATTGGCCTTTTTGACGGGACGAGAGGTCTACGTTGCCAGTTTGTTCAATAATATCGAACAACAGCGGTCAGACCATGCTAGATATATCAAGAAGTATGTCGACATTTTCCGGGAGGGTGTATATGACATCGTCAGTCAGTATACATCCATTTTCCTCGATCGAATCGCAGGGGATCCGACTCGTTCAGAAATGCATTCGACTCTCCTACACTTTCTTCAAACATATGTCCACACACATATTACTCGGCTGATGGATCTTCTCACAGAAGCTGTTCCTCAAATCGATGATCCGACATCGCTTACCTCCCTCCTTACACAATTAACCTACTGCGCGACATCATTCTCCCGAGTGGGAATGGATTTCCGCAGTCTTTTGGAGAGGCCTTTTATAATCGCTGTTCTCTCTACAACGAGAAGCATGCTGTCAGCTGCATCTCGAGACTTTTCATCACAAATGGAAAAGAAGGCTGACAAACCGCTTTCTTCTTGGTTTATAACACCATCGATGCTTGCATCCCTACCACAGGATATTCCGAAATTCGACCCCTCAAGTCCTGTGCACATCGCACCCTCTATCCTATCCTGTTTCCCTGCCTTCGCTCAATATACCAACTCCATTCTGACATCACTCAACTCTTTACGGCAGCTTAGTCCATTATCAATTTACGATAGTGTTCATGCTAGCCTCGTAGTGTCATTGGTGGATGTCGGGAAGGTTTTACTCTCTCGTACCCACCCAGGGAAGAACGCCGCGGAAGACGCAGAAACTGAAGAACATATACTGGTGACGGCAGGATATGTGTACAAGGCAAGTCTTGTCCCTTACCTTTTGATGGCCTTACGAGAAGGGGTATATGGGCACAAGGCGGAGTCGGAGAATGACGAAGGTCTGGATGATGTTTTGAAGCAGTGGACGACTTGGATCTCTTCAAAGGAAGGTAGTAGTAACGGAACTGGTAATTAATACCAATATATTGTCTTTCGTATTTCTTTGACAGGGTTCTACAAATACGGGATATAGGTAATCAAACCAAGCGAGTATGTCCAGACCTCAAAGAGGTATCTCTCTTCCTTCCTTCTTGTAAACACGTCCAGTTTTCATCACAAACCCAATGCTACTCTGATCCACTGCCGTTTCAAAGTCTCTCTCAGGATCCCATCGAGTGGCTATTATATCTGCTGCGAATCCCTTGGCAATTACCCCAAACGCCATGTCGTTGACTCCGGTTTCCCTAACATCTTCCAGGAGCTCGGGCAACCTCTCGATTCTTTCCCTGCCTGCCTCCCCTTCCCACTGGAGTCCACGGACGCATTCCCAGCCGTGTAAAGTTGCCCATTGGAGGACTGATTTCGGATCTGCTCCAAGATGCGCCATGAGTTTGAGCTCGAGAGCGTTCTCTCCATGAGGAAATACAGCTGTATCGCCACCACAAGCGATCCTAAGACCATCGACAGTCAAAGCTTCCTTGAACGTTGAACGGGCATCTTCCCACACGTTAGGATCTTGTGAACCAATTGTATAATAAGCTCCTAATGTGGGAACGAAGAAAGTTCCTCGCTGTTTCATAAGCTCGAACTTGTCTCTGGCTATTCTTGATCCGTGCTCTATTGAATGAGGGGAAGCGTAAGAAAGCAGGTCTGCCGTGGCATCTTCCTTCAAGTGGACAGTTGTCTTTGCGCCGAGGCGTGTAGCTGTTTCGATAATCTCTGTAATTTCATCTTCGTGAAAAGTCGGAATGGCTGATGAAGCGAGCTTGCGGGAACTTTTTCCTAGTCTGGACCTGGGACTGTAATCTTGGCGCCAGTATCAACACTAATGGGTTCTCTCCTTATCAGAAAGCACTGACCTCCATAAATCTATGTCAAATGATAAAATCAGCGATGGAGAATTGTTGTTGAATATATTTTGTACCTTTATCCAGTCAGCACCGGCACCAATTTGCCTTCGAACGACTTTCCTGCATTCACCTCTACCATCGGCAGCTTCAGCACCTGTCATGCCCTCTACCCCTTCTACATTCATGTGATGCACTCCTTTGGGGCCTAATGGCTATTAAATTTAGATGAGGGGTGGCAGCGACTTTATCTCACCATAACTCCCAGTGGTAACAATCGCTCTATTGGCGATGAAATATCGAGGGCCGGCAATGAGGGGATTGCTTCCTGAAAGACACTTTCGGAGGGAAACGTCTGCGTCTTCCGCGCCTTCCGTCCCCAAATCCCTATAATTATTTCCTCTTAGTCCATGTATATGGGGGGAAGTCATTCCTACTTACCTCACAGTTGTATATCCTGCGAGGAGGGTTTTCCGAGCATGTGTTACGGCTCGAACTGTGCGCTCAACGATGCTTTCCTTCGTGACTTGGTCTTCCCATGAAACCTCGGAATATGGATGCAAAAACACTGCAAAGCATCCTTTTGTTGAGAACACATTTAAGAATATATATTGCTTACTATGAACATGCGCGTCAACGAAGCCAGGCAAGACGAAGTGATGCCTCAAGTCAATGACATCTTCATCCACGGATTGAAGGAGGATTTCTTGTTCTTTGAGACCAACCTTCCTCACTTCTGTAATAATTCCACGAGTTGGGCAGACAGTAATTACTTGGTTATCTAGAAACCGACGCTCCTGAGAGTCAAAGAGTTTCCCAGGTAAAATCTTCACTTCTTTTTGCATGATTTTAGGGTTATTATCAAGCTGCATAGACTGGAGTATTTCCCAGAATTGTGGATCAAGAGAGAAGATGTGTACTACGGCAACGGACCTGCGGCCATTTCCCACTGTCTTTGGTGTGACATAGAATTATGTCACGGCCATTATGTCATCCACAAGTTCTCTGCCACGGCACCAACCAAAAAAACTGGAGGGGCCCCTTCCTCCAAAACTGGTTCAACCGCTGAACTCCATCTGAAGAGAGTCAAGGGAGAGAACCTCTATCGCGATGCCAAAAGTGCCAGACACCTGAAAATCTTCAACAGGGGGAGGCATGTATACGACCGGATGGCAAGATTAAGCAGGCAGCTGCCTTCCAAAAAAACCACGTCAATGGGAAGGGCATAACCTGATAGAAGAAGAATTGGTGCGGTCTCGTATTTTTCTTTTTATTTCTTGCTTTTTTCTGAAGTCCACATAGACAATACCATAGTTATCACTCAAAAAACTTTGAACCACTTTTCGAATAGGTGGCCTCGCGAACAAAGTTAATGATCCATACTCAGCTCTTCTTCGAAGAAACAAGTTACCTATGCCTTTGCTTGATGGTGTAGCTAATCCCAATCCGCAAAAGGTATGTCAAATTCGTTCAGATTTTCATCTATCAACTATCACTTAAGCGCCCTCACATCGTTGAGACAGATTCTTTTGCAAATACCCTCGGTCCCCAAGATGCAACAACATAAACGTTCACGTTTGGACATAGGCAGTTTTGAAGAACCCTCGGAAGGATGAAAAGGGGGCTGCAGTCGTAGATCCTCCACCATCCCCGCAGACCCTGACCATCCTGCATGCCGACCATGTGGAATCCATCTATGCTAAGAGTACTTCGCGGCGTCTATGGTGAACTCTACAACGTTATAGACTCTTCGGACGTCATCTTTCACGTTCTGGATGCCCCGACCCGATTGGCGCGAAGTGCTATAGTGCTCCCGACTATATGAAGAAAGAGAAGGCTCATAAGTAAGTTGCCTTGATTCTCAGCAAGTGAGATCGGTACTAGCATGGGCGACTGTGAGTACTTTTAGCCTTTCGATTCTTGCTCGAGTTCCTCTGTTTTAGCCCCACGAACCAAGTCAAGTACTATCCTTCGATTCTAAAGGACTGTACTGTTACGTTTGTGGAAGACTAATTCCTTCTATCCGACTTCCCGCTGCGCCTCGTTCCGAGGCGTGGTGGATTCCGGGGTCAGATGCTGGAACGACCCTGTAGAGTTGTTCATGCCGATTCCTTTCTATCAACCTTCCTATATCAAGGAAGGGGACCGAGTGGGCTTGCTACTTAGTTTTGGGTCATACATTTTCGATTTCTTCGTCTTATTTCTACATCTTCGATAACAGTTAGACCCGTACTGACGTTTTCTATTGTCAGGCTTGATACATTGCTTACCTTACTCCGCAATTCCCAACTCTCGCCTTCCATGTCTCGCCAAACCACTCTTTCGGTAAAGGCTCTCTAATCGCCTCCTCCGGCAGTTGACTCGACTTTAATTCCGATATAAGCAAATCTCTGTTGGTCTTGTCGGATATTCCAATGTTGGCAAGAGCGGCATTATCAACACCTTGAAGAAGAGCAATGTTTGCACTGTGGCACCTGTGTCGGGCGTAACTATGTTGTTTTCGCTTCAAACCGGAATACATTCTCATTGCTGTACTGTAGGTCTGGCAATATAATATATCACCCTAACACGCCGAATATATCCAATCGATTGTCACAGTATCGTCCCTTCGTCGGCCGCGTCTGATCGCACTACTGCTACCGTCCTGAAAGGCGTTGCCCGCGTCGAAGCACTGCCATCGCCTAGCGAGCATGTCCCAGCTCTGCTAGAACGCGCGCGGCCCATTTATATCTCTCGAACGCAAGTACAATGATCCATCTCAAGAACCACGATGTGAGGCAGAGGGCCTTTGGACATATTAGCCCGCATGAAGGGCCGATTACTGAAAGGCGGCAAGCCGGATATCGAGGGTATGCTAAGATCCTGTTTAGTGGTTGGGTCCGCGGAAGGATTCCGTCCTTTGTCAAGCCTCCACCGAAGCCCGTGCCTAAGGCTGCTGAAAATACCACAGGCAAAGATAAGGTTGCCGAGGCGGAGGAGATCAAGTCTGGGTTGGGTGTGCCGCAGAAGTTGAAGGATATTATCCAGAAGAATACATTTGTGAATGAGGATGTTAAGGGATAGGAGGAGGAGGAGAGTGGAGACAAGGAAGAGGAAGAACTCCAATGGGTGGGTGTATTCCCAGAAGAAGGATCTGCTAATGAAGAGAAATCATCGCAAGGTATATGCCTTTATCATCCGTTCCGTTATGTATACCAAGTCTTCTTCCGGTAGATGATGGTGATGAAGATAACGATGGAGATGATCTCGGGTTTGAAGAGGCTGTGAGGAAGCTCGCATGACAACCAACAAGGTATTTAGTGACTCTCGGGTACACACTTGCTTTGTACTAATCTCCTGCTGCAGCGGAAACCCAGTAACTTCCACACCACCGCCAACATCAAGAACAAGAGGAGAGTACGAACAAGGTTAGGCATACCAGGCTCAGGTAAAGCGCGTCAATGAGGCGGGAAAGTAATGAAATGAAGTAGGTTGAGGTCCGGAATTGTACAGTACTATGATTGTCCGTTACATATTGATGTGATTTCATTTCATTCGGATGAGCGGATACCATTTTTATTCGTCCATGATGCTCATTGCCTTTGTGCAGTGTGATGCGTGTAAGCCGAGGGGTCGGTCCCAACGGCCTCTGTCTTGGCATTGCACTACTCGTTGATGCCGGCAAGTTATTGGGAATGTATAAAGCCCATGTGGGCTTCAACGTTTCTGCCTTTTTTTTGCTTCACTTCATCCTGATACAGGTCCCGAAGTCAAGACCCTCGAGCACGCCGGTCGTTCTCAATCCATCTAGTTTACAGCCTTCTTAATTCCAAACACTCTCCTTTCTTAAAGACCCTTTAACGTTCGGTTATCAGTTATGATCTGGTCAACTACTGTATGGGCTTTGCTTGGTGCCACTTTGAGTTCTGGACTTGCGTTGCCGACGAAAAGGTGAATAGCTTCAGCTCGAGCGAATAGATCGAAATAACAATTCCTAGGGCGGATGTGTGTAATGGACATGCAGAACTTTGTGGTCGTTCATATGGAAACGTACGTATTTCAGATGATCATGAAAGCGTGAATTTGCCTTAATTTTCGATGACCCTAGGTTACTTTTGCCGGAGGTATGGAAAACCTTGTTCTCATTGTTTGAAAATGCTCACTTGCATCTAGCCCACGACTCTTTTGCCGCTTCAAAGGATCCTTTCGCGTGTAAGTATTTTCTGTAATGTCGCGTTTATCTGCTCATTTTGTTTCCTAGTGGCCGCCGATCAAGAGGTTGGCATCGTTGACCAGCTTAATGCAGGCATCCGACTACTACAAGCTCAATCCCATGTGTTGGTTCATTCTCCGTAGTAAGAAGAAGTTATACTCACGGTTTATCACAGGAAAGATGGAGTTCTCCATTTCTGCCACACCAGTGAGCTCTTTCCGTTTCGCTCTGATGTATTCGATCTCACTTCTTCTCTATAGGCTGTGTATGAACAGGCAATCCTGATGCATCCTAACACTTGCTAACTTTTCAAATGTTTTAAGGCTCTCTTTGATGGTGGCTCAGTCGAGGATTATCTGAAGACCGTCAAGGGCTGGTTGGACCAGAATCCCAACGAAGGTAAGGAAGAACCAGATTTTTTTGAATTCACGCGACTCACGAAAAGTGGATGTCTAGTCCTTACGCTCCTCTTCACGAATCCCGAAGGTCAAAACGTCGGAGACGTCTGGGACCCAATTTTCAAGAGTGCTGGTTTGGACCAACAGACCTTCGTCCCGGCCACCTCGCCGGATCCTATCAAGCAATCTGACTGGCCCACTCTCGGGGAGATGATTGATAGTGGGAAGAGGGTCGTCGTGTTTATGGATGCATCGGTGTAAGCAAGTTCGGAAATGCAGATAGGTAGATCTAATAGTCTCTTCAGTGACATGGTCCGAGTGCCGTACATCATGGACGAATTCCAATTCGTGAGTCTTATACCTCTGTGTGTACGCAGCTAAGTAATAATATTTATCAAGGTCTGGGAAACACCCTTCGACAGCCTCGACTCCACCTTCCCTTGCAAAGTCGACCGCATCTCAGGTCCGCTCTCTCAAGAAGACCATTTATCGCTCCTCAATCACTACCTCGATAAGAAATTGTTCGGAATTGATGAAGTCATCATCCCCAACAAGAAGGCCGCCTCCACGACCAATAGCGTTGATTCCATCCTTGCGGATGCTACAGGCTGCTCTGGTTTCAGTGCGGGACGGAACCCAAACTTTGTTCTCATGGATTGGGTCAATATTGGGGAGCCGTTGAAGGCTGTTGATATATTGAACGGGTTCGCATGATAGCTGTCGCTAGGGTGAATGTAAATCTGGGTTGTGAAAGCTGGTCTGACGCTCCTTATGCAGCGGGATTTCAGAAATTCTGGGAGTCCCGTAAACAACGTCTGAGACACCACCCTTGTTCCATTTGGGAGTTCAGCGGTTAAAATTCCACAATGAACTTCTATAGCCGAAGAAATATGCTGCCTCCAACGAAACCGCCACAATCTTAGAGAATTTATGGAATCTAAACGTCGCAGATCGATTTTTTAGACTTTGTTACATCATCGTAGACGTGCGGGGGTACAGCTACAGAAAGAAACAACCAAGGAAACATAAGCAGAACGAGAGCATGGGGATGAATCGCGTAGAATGGAAATAGAATAGGAAGAATAGAATGGACTATTTGACGACGTCTTACACCCCCTACATAGTCCACCCTAAAGAGATACATGAGGGAGAGAAATAATTGACTCAGATCTCAACGTATTACCCTTCATAAGGCTGCATGGTATGGAAAAACGACCGGGACGTGGCATCTGACACCCTAACACAACGAGGAAAAATGGTAGGACCAGGCCAATCAGGGTGACGGCGTGGCCACGTCGACATCGAGGCCAAGGGAATACAGGAGAACGACGCAAACTGGACGACCTTCATGCTTGAGGCCACACGAAGGAATAGAACAAGGAGGTATAGCGTCATTAGGGCGCATGAACTGCGTTTTATTATCTGTTAGCACAATAAAGTAAGAGCCGCGAAAAAAGGGTGGACACGGTTTGGTATCGTTCAGATTTTGGCGTCTGATTGCCCTTTACCTAAGTCTCTATCAGGCGGGTTATCTGTGTCCATACTCTCTAGTTCGTCTTCCAATGATTGTGAGCGCTCTCGTCGAACGAAAAAGTTTGATCTCGTGTCTTCTCCTAAGGGAAGAGTTAGTAGTAAGTTTACAGGAATTGTTGGACATACGTTGGTACATAGAGCGCGGGGCTTCTGGAGGAGCAGCTTCAGGTGAACGAGAACCGCTTTCCTCCCCTCTAGAAGTTGATATCTCTCTGGATAATCGATTCTTGGCTCCCAACGCCAACCGAAGATTTAGGGTGTCTTGCCACTCCAGACTTGGTTGTGTGAATACTGCGATAAAAAGATTATGAGTAAGAAATAGAGACGAGGAGTAACCAAACGTACCATCGTCTAACTTTGACATCAAAGACCGATCGCTCTTCTCGACTCTGGTATCCCGGGGTGATGATGCTGTGGAAGCATGGGGTTGTTCTTCTCTGGCATCGGCTATGGCAGATTCTGGGGGACCAATTTCTCGTGCTGCTCTTCCTCCAAGCCCAAATTCACCCTCTCGGACTCGTTGGATAATACTATTAGCCAGAACATCTGTCGACAGATCGGAGATCAGAGAGGTTGCTCTCGAGTCGTTTGAACAGATGATGGCGCCCAACAACCCCTCTGCGTTACTTAGACGTTGCTCCAGAGCATTCATATATCTTATTTTGCTGTGAATATGTAGAGGAAGGTTGGAATGGCAAAACTCACCCTTTCGGGGGACCTCTCTTCCGGACGGGTTCTACGACGCAATTTCAACATCTCCGTATTAAATCCAGTAAAACAAGTTTTATTCACCATTGTAGGTACATTCTAGGTACAAATGAGTCCCATTGCAATGTCAAAACAGAGTGTACGACATACCGCAAGCCAGAGACACACAGTTTCGACATGGACGATCACCGCCGTTCGGACCGTCATCCTCGCAGCGACTTTTCGATTTTCTGCATTGGTCACATGCTGGATAACTCAGAAAGAGCTTCAACAACGAGCGATACGTCGCATACCTCGTCCTTTGCGTTTGCGAATTGGGTGCGGGTCCATGAGCGGAACAAAGAGGGGCACGTCCAGAAAAGGATCCGAAGGGCTTATATTCCCGAAGTTGCATATGGGCCCGGATAAAAGGTTCCACCTTTTAGTAGCTCCTTCTCTTTACGTAACCATGTGTAACCATGTACTTATGGGACAACCGTTATGCGGATGCCACTTGTAGTAAAGTATCTTGCGTTTGTGCTGAAATTCTCATGAAAATGTTGAAAAAATCGAGTAGAAAGCCGATATATATTTCACAATAGTATGTTCTACACTGAGAATAGCCGTTCTTGATTTGTGGATCGGAACTTTACGTCGTTCCCACTTCTCCTCGGGCACGGCTGTGGATATAGCTACGGCCTATACTAATACGGTCTGAGCGTTTGAGAGTATGATTCTCGTCTTCAGTGATTACCCCGGGTTATCATTAAACTAGCCAGCTGTCAGATTAGATTCTACAGCCATCTTCTGGCCTAAAGGTTAGTATTATGGAGGGGTCACACGGCGAGGGAAGGGCAAGACTACAGGCATGTAAAGAATGACCCTCACTGGATCCACTAAGAATGTGTCATTTATGACAGTTGTTTCCGTACTCTCCACAGTCTTTAGATCCTTACGGATAAAACCGATATCTCGCCGAGATGCCAGAATTTTGGAGCCGGACCTATGCCGACTGCCGATGACAGAGAGGGTAATTGGTTCAACCCTGTGGAAAATGAAATACAAAGGTAGTCTAAAGCTTATACTCGTGGGCAACTTCTTCAATACTTCTCACAAAGAGGTCCGCGATCTTTTCGACCTGCATGAGAAAGGGCAATGAGTTCTCCCGATCTACGAATTTCCGCAGTTTCATACATACCTCCTCTTGTGTCACATTATATGCTGGAGACAGCATGCAATGGTCCCCTTTAGTTCCTTCAAGATCGGCACTATTGCTGAATCCCATGATGACAAGCCCATTGTCCATGCAACGAGCCTGGACTAACATCGCGAACTTCTGGCCTTTCATCTTCTCAGGAGGCACTTCGAACTCCACTGCGTACCATAGGCCGCCGCCACGGATATCAAAGACATATGGAGCGATTGGGCTGTTTGGCGATAGCAGACGCTCCTTCAGAAGGGAAAATAAGTATGCGCCTTGCTTGCGATTGTTCTCTAGCAAGTTTTCCTTCTGGAGGACGTGTTGGACAGCTAAGGACGCTGCGCATGCCAAGGGATGAGCCTGCAGCGGAAAAGCTCAATATGCAGACAAGAAAAAAAAAATCTTGGATAATACCTGGTAGGTATGGCCATGTTGCCAATATCCATTCTGATATCGAATACCATCCGCAATCGTCTTGTTCATGAGAACGGCTCCGATCGAAGCATAACTGGGGAAGACGTTAGGAAATTATGGATATTTTATCGATAATGCCTGTATTTCTCACCCCCCACCAAGTCCTTTCGCGACTGCCTGGATATCAGGGGCTTCCCCGTCACCATAACTCTCCCAAGCGTGCATGGTTCCCATACCTAATTAAAAGTGAGCTTAAAAGTGGTGAGCGATAATTATCACTTACGGCCCATGCCACACATGACTTCGTCGAGAATAAATAGTGCGCCATATTTGTGGCAGACTGCTTTCATGGCCTTGAAATATCCCTTGGGTGGGATAACAACACCAGTCGTAGCTCCAACTACAGTTTCTGCGACAACTTTGGTTGAATTCAGTGATTATCCTGACTTTAATGTCATAAAATAGGCTTACAACCAATAACTGTATCAGGACCCAATTCCTGGAATTTATCATCGAGCTCCTTCGCCAATCTGACGACATACTCATCATCAGTTTCTCCTTCTTTCTTGAATCTCTTTGCATAGGCCGGAGAAACGTGATGAAAATGAGTAGTGTCCATCACACCACTGTAGGGGGCACGGCGGCCCGCATGGTAAGCAACGGCGAGCGTACCAAGGGTATTGCCATGGTAGGAAAGTTGACGTCCGATGTAATTGATGCGCTGAGGTTGGCCAGTTTGCCAGAAATACTGAAACGAAGAAGAAGAATGAGCCAGTGAAGTCAAGCATCATCGAAAGGAACATCTTACCTGCCTGGCTAGTTTCAAAACTCCCTCCATCGCCTCGGAACCTGACAAGGAATCTGCCTTAGATTTTAATGGACGAAGTATGGTCGCAAACTAACCTCCAGAGACAAAACCGCACAGCTCAAACGTGCCATGGCCGGTGGCGACGAATTCTTTGGCAAGCTGCTCAGCAGGCTCATTGGATAATTGCATATTGTACACATCTGTGAATTCAAAATAAGAGGTTAGCTTCCAAATGACAGGAATATATACCTACATGATAATTTATCTGCTTGATCTTTGATCGCTTGAATAACCTCTGGATGTCCATTCCCAATGCATGCCACAGCAGCTCCCCCAACCGCGTCAATAATTTCCCGTCCATCTTCCAACGTCACATAAATCCCTGCAACCCAGAAATTATCACCTCGGAAAAACTCAAATATATCGTACGACAATGACATACCTCGTCCGGAAACGGCAACGGGAGGTTTCCAAGCCGTCCTGTGTAAAATAAACGTGGGCCTTTCAGCAGCTTTCTCTTCTGCAGTTACAGCATGGCCATTCGTATGGGAAGTAGACATGGTGGAATAGTCAGAAGTCTGACTTTGATGGCGTCTTTAAAGCTGAAGTCAATGATAAGCCTCGAGGAAGTCATGAGGCCACTTATATCATATCAACCCTCACTTCCAAAGAGGAAACGGATAACCGTTGATAGCGGCTCACTACCTTCAGTTCCGGCTGACATAGTTTTGGGTCGGGACAAGCGAAAGAAAGAAAATGAACTTACAATAAATTATTCAAGATAAGGTGAACACTCGGCAGCAAACGTACAGGGAAGCGCTTCAGACCTTCGAAGTAGCCCTGCTCAATTCGCGAATTCGGGGAATGTCGTCTGTTTTTAGCTCCCGGATTGCCGCCCGCCAATGGAAGTTCCGCTAACTAGGCGACGATCCACTTCTTAACATTGACAAAACATTTGCCTTTGATCTCATTTGTTGGTAGACCAAATCTTAGCTAAATGAACTGTCTAGTCGATTTCTGACAATGAGCCTCCCATAGGCACTATCTAAGACACTTGCCAAAGCCCGGGGTAAGTAGAAGAATAGCCGACACCCCTGGCCATCGATCCCTATTAAAGTCATTCGGTTTGGGGGCTAGCAAGGTAATCTTCTTAAGACAGCCCCTTAGGACCGACACTGGATTCATACGTCCTCCCGTTTTATCTTTTATCTAGCTTCTCTTCGAGGCCAGTTGCCAGACAGGGGGGTATGCCTACCAGGTAAAACCTCACCTTATACGACACTTCTTGAGCTTTGAAAGCTAGAGCAACTGCCATTGCCACGGTCCCTGAACCAGTTCCTCCATCTACTCCATTCGCTCCATGCGCAGCCACTTCAGCCTTTGGAAGATCGCGAGAGGACCTATGTCAACCCAAACAAGTGTTAAACAATGGTTGCACCCATCCCATGCGATTCACCCACCTGACGAGATCTTTCCTGAGTTCCCAGATTTCGGGAGTAGTAGTCATGCTACAAACAAAGATTTGAGTCCAGACCGATAATGAGAAGAGAATACACACATCGCAGTACGCAACCATTCACCAGTATCATTCACAGCCCGGTTAATCCACGCCTTCATACCTATCATAGAGAAACCTGCAATCATGTACACCGAATAAGTCCAGACGAACTTATCAGTGAGTGTCCCCTGAGCAAACTTGTCAGCATCCATCCCGCGAACCCATGTCCTTATAGCATCGATCACAGGTATCTGTGCCCATACACCAACGTCGACAGTGACAGTGAGAGATTTCTGATCATGAGAGCGGTCTCTAATGCATGCTTCACGGTATATCCGTTCGACAGTGTCGCAGTCGTGTGGTCGGGACCACTGGCGACCAAACCACTTCAAAGATAACATTCAGAACAGGAAAACCTCTCATTTAATACACGCACCTGCCACTCAGCATCCCGTTGCAGACAAGCTTCCATGAAGATGTGCCATAACCCGCACAGCTTGCCACCCTGGCGATGTCTGATTTGGACCATTGATGCCCCAGCCCATCGACGCCACATCTCCCTACTCAAAACAACCTCGGCATGCTCCACAAGTATGTCTACATCTGTCTGTTTGGTAAGGCTATTTCTGAGAGTCACTGTCTTTGTGCACCGGCGCAGGAACTCGAGCATATGCAAGAGCGCAAACAAACCCAAATCCCCACCAACATGAAGCATAGTCATCTTTGCATCGGTGGGATGGGTATGAATGGCAAATAGTGCAGCCCTGACGCGATTTGCCAGGAAGGTGGTGAAGTTCTTCCACTCTGACACACCTCCGATGAGACGAGGAATTGGGAGGGGCAGACTAGGATCGCAGATCTCCTCGAATAGTGAGCTGATCACATCAGGAGCTTTGTTGGGGGTTTTGGTTACATCAAGTATGGCAGACTAAATGGTAGGATCCAGATTAGCATGTTCATCCACCAAGATAAAGCTGATTATACACACAAAAGTCACCTTCGGTCTGAACTGTGATGCCTCGATAAACTTCGCTACTGATATTGCACTGGATCCCATTGATCCCGAGACATCTGTCTCCCAATCAAGGTTCAATTCGCGTTTGCTAATGGTGGCCTTCCACTAGATGATGAGCAGGCCAGAATGAGCAAAGTGTACTTAGAAGCGACAACATAGCATGGGACCAACCTCCTCATATTCAGACTCCGATGCGGGGCCTTTTTGACCCTTGAATACCAAACGTTCGGCGGCTACAGTTAGTGGGTTTGCTGGTCGTTGGCATCGGCCAGTGACCACCGTCCTAGGGTAAATAAAAGGAAAGGAATCAGAGCAATGTACACTTCATCGAGAGTTAACACGGCTTTACGATAATGTGTCGCTATCGTCGCTCCCAATCCCATCCAAATCAAACGTCTCTGACTCTTCACCATCTCTGGACTGTACTGTGGACTTACGGGCCTTCCCTTTGGCTGGTTTGGTCTTCTCAGCTCTCGTACTCTTGCCTTTTGCTTTGGGCTGAGCCCGGCATCTTTTCTTGGTTTCTGAGTTGCCTGGGTCTTTGCCTTCTGTTTTCTCTTGACGGCTAGTGCCTGAATCAGCGTCTGGGGTAGTTCCAGTGTCTCTTTATACAATAGGTGAGCCTACAGTTCGTGAAACATTGTGACAAATACGTTAGGTACAGGTCTGGAAGAACAGGAGGAGGTGGAGCTGCTGAATTCCCTTGGTTAACCCAGCGGAAAACTTCATTTTCCTTCAACATCCCCATCTCTCCTTTCACGATCCATGTTGCAAGGAGGATGTTGTCTTCAGGTGACATTCTTCGTGGCTCTGAGAATCGAAAATCTTCATTTGGAGGGAGGCGCCCACATTCGATCCAACACTCAAGTCTTCCCTTGGCTGCGTCCATGTCATCCCATGGGGGCCTTGCAGCCTTCCCTTTCTTGCGATGGCGAACATCAGCGCGTTGTACCAGGGCTTGAGGGGATACCAGGGTTAGCCATTATCCAAATGACCATTTATTTTGATCGCACCCACCGAAAGTATTCTGAAGATAATTTATTAGGGCCTGTTTTACGGTCCCAAGATCAGAGGTAACAGTACCATCCTTTTCATTGACATCTAAGGCATATTTGAG
>Ga0157379_10002258_pt1 | contig 16050 bp, 11 predicted proteins | sample S25metaG_FD_121802 | JGI IMG/M metagenome (GOLD analysis project Ga0157379, IMG submission 121802) | Switchgrass rhizosphere microbial communities from Kellogg Biological Station, Michigan, USA - S2-5 metaG | ecosystem: Host-associated > Plants > Roots > Rhizosphere > Soil | place: USA... | reverse complement strand
GAGAACGAATGCCATTCAAGCGCTCTCCCAACTGAGCTACGGCCCCACAGGCAGGTAGGAAGTTGCGGTAAGTGCCCGCTTCTACCAGAAAATTCCGTCGCTGGACAAGCCGCACTCATCTTCCGATCCGAGCCTTCGAGGGAGTTGTCGGCGCTACCTCGACCGGGCGCTGCGCTCGCCGCGTCGTCGTCCGGCGTCGCGGCCTAGTCTTCGTCGGATGCCAATACGTCGCCGAGCTGCGACGGCGGCACGCCCGTGATCGTCTCGATGTCGTCGAGGGCCGAGCGCACTGCTTGGCGTCGCCGGTCGAGCACGGCGGGGCTGACCCGCGACTCGTCGCCGCGCCGCAAGCTGCGGGACGCCGATTGCAGCCGCATCACCGCAGCCGTCAAGCGGTCGTAGTCGCGCGGCGTCAGCTCGCGGTCGGCGAGCTTGCCCTTGAAGGCACGCTCCACGAGTGCGCGCACACTCTTCCGCGAGAGCCGGTCGTGCGCGGGTGGGACATGCGGTTGCGCCGTGACGAAATCGGCGTCGTTGGGCTGGCGCGCGACAGATTGAGGTCTCGCCGCAGATGCCGGCCCCGCGGACGCGGGCGACGGCTCCAGGTGCGCCACGGGCGGCGCTGCATCGTTCACGTCACTCGTGAGAGGCGGCGCTACCGCGCGGGAAGGCGCCGCGCCGCGTGGTTGCGTGTTGCCGCCGAGGCCCAGATACGCGGCAACGGCCGCGGCGATGGAAAGGCAGAAAATGACCGTGAATCGAAGTGGCGTTGGAAGGTGGCGCACGTGACACCGCGCCCTAGAAGGACGGAACGAGAATGACTTCAGCGGCCGTCGGCACGAGAACCGGCGGTATCCGAGGATTTCGGAAGTTCGAGCGTGCGCAGCGGCAACCCGGGAGGTGCCATGCTGGGCGGAACGATACCGTCGTCCGGGACCGCCACCTGTTGCCCATTGGCGTCGACGAACTGATAGTCGGGCGAGAACATCAAGATCGGCTCGAGCCGCTTTCCGTCGTCGGTGATTTGGTAGTGCCGCACATAGCCTTCCGGCAGCGGGAAGTTTTCGGGTACGACGAGTCCCGTCTTGATCGGGTCGGTGCCCGGGGGCGGGAAGGCGGCGATGCCGCGGGTCTCGCCGGATGCTTTCAATCCTTGAACCACGTCGCGCGCCAGGCTCTCAACGCGCCGGTGCTCTTGTTCCGCTGCTGCGGATGCCGGGGAATCTCGTGGCGGATCGTCCGTGCGGTCCGTCACCGGATTCACGATCGGCGGCGGGCGCAGGCGTTTTCCGCCCTGCTCGTGTTTTGCAACTTGATCGACGCGAGCCGGGGGAACCTTCGGGACAGCGCGCGGCGCCATCGCTTGCCCCTCTTGCATCGCAACCGCCGGCCCTTGGACGGGAGGCAGTGAGGGTTCGCGTGCAGCTCGTGTTCCTGGATCACGGCGAAGAACCAACACAGCGGTCGCGCTGAGCGCGACGACGGTGACAACGGCGATCACGAGGGCGGTGACCACGAACCTTGCGCGCATCACTCGGCGGCGTCCGCGGTCGTCGAAGACGCGAACACCATCTTCGTCAACATGCGGAGTGCGAGTCTCTCTAGGCATCGATCGTCGAAGACTAGCGGAGATGGCCACCTCGGTAAAGGCAAGACATGCGCGCCGCCGTGTGCACGCGATGGGTGTTGCAGGACCCGACTCCACGACGTAGATCGTCGCCCGGTTCATCGGCGAGATTCCTCGACATGAAAACTCCGGTCATCGCGTACCCACAGTCCTCGCGTATCGTCGCGGCCCTACTCACCACGATCAGCCGCGGGAGTTTGCTGGTCCTCCTGACGCTTCTCATGTTCTTCGAGACTCGGCTGAGCAACCAACTCAGGTTGCTGCGGGTGTTTTCCATCTTCTGTCTCGCGCCCGGGATTGCGGCGTGGCTGGTGGAGCGCGCATTTGCCGCAACGGCGATGATCCGGGGCGGAGCGCTCGTGCTGCAGCGCCGTGGCCAGCGCATCGAGATTCCGTGCAACGCGATCGACCGCGTCGTGCCGTGGGTGCTCCCGCTGCCTGCCGGCGGCGTGTGGCTGCGCCTGAAGTCTGGTCGGCGTTTCCACTACGGCTTGCAAGTCCCCGATCCGATCGCCGTGATCGAAGCGCTCGCGGACGCCGGCGCACCGGAGCACGTGCGGGCCGCGTCCCAGCATCCAGCCGCGCTCTACGCCAGATCGAGGAACACTACGTCGCGGCGCTGGTACCATCCTGTTCTCAAGTTTCTCGTGTTCGCGCTCGTACCAGCGCTTCCGCTGTTCCGCCTGCACCAATGGGTCGCGTACGGCGATACGTTCGGCGAGTACTACTCGTATGGACTGAAGGCCTACCTGCTCGGCTTCGGCATCTATTGGGTCGGGTTCACGATTGATCTGGTGCTCTATGCCGCGGCCCTGCGCGCTGTTGCCGAGACGATGGTCTTTGCCGCGGCGTACGTCGCACCCTCGCGCGTGGCGGCCGTGCGCCGGGCGGCGGAGACTGCGGACCGAATCCTCTACTACGGCGGCGTTCCTGCGCTCCTCATCCGGCTTTTCCTGTCGTCATGACGACAACGCCTCATCCAGGCGCAGATCGTGGCTCAAGGCCACGTCGTGCCGCACATGCCAGATCTTCTGATCCAGGTAGTAATGGTGGAGGGCGAAGCCCCACAGGAACCCGACACCGAGATCGCTCACGGTGAGGCCCGCCGGAAGCGCCATCTCCTCGGCGCCCATGTCGCACCCAGGCCAGGCGCTGAAGAGACATCCGAGGAGCACGCGGTAGCCGACCGTGAAGACCAGGCCCGCGCCGAGAAACACCCACAGGCTCCGGGCGAAGAGCGGGACGGCGCGCTGTCGCCGTTCCGGCGACCGACGACGGTTCTGGTGGAAGAACCAGACGATCGCCAGGTACTGGATGTTGTGGAATGAGGTGACGATCGGGAACACGGCCTCATACTCGATGCGCGCCGCGACGGGCGGAGAGAAGAGCACCGCCGAGAGCGAGAGCGTCGCCGCCAGGAAGAGCAGCTTCGTCACGTTGAGCGAAAGGCCGCGCCGCAGCCGAGCCACCTGGCGCACGGCGAGCGCCACGATGGCGGCCGCAAAACAGCTCCAGGCGCCTGCCGACACGACGCGCGCCCACGCAGGCGGCGCCTCCATCCCCACCATTGCGAGCGTACGCCAGTGGTTGAGCGCGAAGGCGATGATGGGCGCGAGAAGACCCACGTGCAAGGCGATGTTGTCGACGCGCTCGTCCGCGCGTGCGGTGTCGCCTGCCTTCTTCTTGTAGAGCACCATCACGCCGTAGTGTTGGCGCACGACGTGCCAGTAGGCCCAGAGCGTGCACAGCATGAGGAAGAGATCGTACGGGAGCCGCCGCCCGGCGAGCACCGAGAGCCCGACGGACGCCGGCCCGAGCGCGAAGAAGCTCAGGCTCCAGCGCAAGAGCCTGGCGTGGGTCGCGCGTTCTCCAGGGTCGAGGTAGGTGCGCGACAGTGTGGCGAAGACGTGGGGGCCGTCGATGACCAGGACCCACATCGCGTAGATCGTGACCGCTGCGACACCGAAGAAGAGGTGTGCCGCGAGAAGCCCGTACGCGACGAGCGCCCCGCCGATCAAGCAGGTGAGGTCAGCCGTGCGCCCGATGATCCAGGTCAGCCCCGCCGCGCGGGCGCGTTCGGTGCCGAGGACAATCGCAGGAGCCGCCATGAACCCTTGGAGTATGCCAGATGCCGTTGCAGCCGACCCATTCCGGTCGAGAAGAACCGGCGGCGGGGCCGATGTCCCCGCCGCCGGTTTCGTCGCGATTGGTCCGGATCGCTACTTCGTGAACGAGAAGCGGGCTATCTGCGTCGTGCCGTTGTCGAGCTCGAGCAGCAGCTCGTAGCACTTATTCGCGAACGTGCTGCTGGTCTGCCAATTGTAGTGATACGAGTTGCTGCCGGTGTCGTAGGTGAGCGTCGTCGCGCCGGGGGTGTCCGTCTCCAGGGTGTCGACTGGGGAGTTGTTGTCGCAGTTGACCTGACGGAGCCTCAGCGGGTTGTACAGCACGGCGGACAGCCGGTTGACGTAGCCACCCGAACAGAGCGGCAGCTGCCATTTGACCGGATAGGTACGCCCCGCCTTACCTACGTTGATGGTCGGCGGATTGTCGACGGGCTGTTGGAAGCCGCTGAAGCTGTATACCGCGGGGCCGCTGATGCAGCTCCCGCCGCCACACACATCGGGCGCGGTGCAGGTGTTGCCGTCACTGCACGGTGCGGTGTTGTTCGTGTTGATGCAGCCGACCGCCGGGCTACAGGTGTCGTCGGTGCAGCCGTTGCCGTCGTTGCAATTGGGTGGCGCACCGCCGACACACGTGCCGCCCGCGCAGGTGTCGTTGGTCGTACATGCGTTCCCGTCACTGCAGGGCGCCGTGTTGTTCGTGTAGATGCAACCGCTCGCCGGATTGCAGCTGTCGTCGGTGCAGCCGTTGCCGTCGTTGCAGATGAGCGGCGCACCGCTGACACACGTGCCACCCCCGCAGGTGTCGTTGGTCGTACACGCGTTCCCGTCACTGCAGGGCGCCGTGTTGTTCGTGTACACGCAACCGCTCGCCGGGTTGCAGCTGTCGTCGGTGCAGCCGTTGCCGTCGTTGCAGACGAGCGGCGCACCGCTGACACAGGACCCGCTCGCGCAGGTGTCGTTGGTCGTGCACGCGTTGCCGTCACTGCAGGGCGCCGTGTTGTTCGTGTTCACGCACCCGGTCGCCGGGTTGCAGCTGTCGTCGGTGCAGCCGTTGCCGTCGTTGCAGTTGGGCGCCGCACCGCCGACGCAAGTCCCAGCCGCGCACGTGTCGTTGGTCGTGCACGCGTCGTGGTCGTCGCAGGACGCCGTGTTGTTCGTATGCGTGCAGCCGGTCGGCGTGCACTGATCATCCGTGCACGGATTGCCGTCATCACAACCCGCCCCGGGGCTGCAGGTGTTGGTGGCGCCAGCGCAGGTATCGCCGGTCGTGCAGGGATTGTCGTCGTCGCAGGAGGTTCCGGACGGCTGGAGCGTGCAGGTCTCCGTGCAGCAACTCGTCATCGTACCGTTCGCGTCGCCGTCGTCGCAGGCTTCCGTGCCGATGATCAGGCTGTCGCCGCAGATCGGGGCGCAGATCGAGGGCTCGCCCGAACAGCTCCAGCCTTCCTCCACCGTACACGACGCCGAGCAGCCGTCATCGGTCGCGAGGTTTCCATCGTCGCACCCCTCACCATTGACGATGAGACCATCGCCACAGATGTGCTGGCAGGTCGAAGGATGGCCCATGCAGCTGAATCCGGGCTCGACCGTGCAGGTCGCGGAGCAGCCGTCGCCGGCGCTCGTATTGCTGTCGTCGCACTGCTCCAGGCCCGTCACGAGGCCGTCACCGCAGATCGGGGCGCACATCGAGGGAGCGCCACTGCAGGCGTAGCCGGGCTCGATCGTGCAGGTATCGGAGCATCCATCGCCGGCGACGGTGTTGCCGTCGTCGCAGCCCTCGGGGGCGGCCGTGCCGGAGGGCAGCCACGTCGTGTCCATGACGCCGTTTCCGCACTTCGGCGGGGTGAACGTGCAGGTGGGGTCGATCACCCAGCCCAGCCGGTCGTGGCCGTTCTGGTTCCAATGGGGATTCATGCCGTTCGGGTAGGCGCCGGCCGTGGCGAAAAATTCGGGGTTGCTGCCGCCAGGCGTCACGAACAACGCCGTTGCGGTCGCGCCTTCGAATGTCGGGTGGGTATCGTCCGACTGGATGTAGTCGAAGCTCGTCGTTGCGTTGACGAGCTTGAAGTTCGCGTCGCGCAGGGTCGCGCGCAGACCGACGATCCGTGCCTTGTAGTCATCCACCGACTCTCCGGCCTTGTAGCGGATGGCGTCGGAGTCGTTGAGCCCGTCTCCGTTGGAATCGTAGTCGCGCGCCATGTACGCCGCGAACGCGTCCGCGCACTGGAAGCCGTTGTCCGCCGCGAGTTTGCACGTCCACCAGTTGCTCTCCGCGAGCCGCGGGATGAACAACGTCTGCATGTTGACGTGATTGCCGTTCGCCGGGTCGCCGTTCACCGGGTCGGTACACGTGCTGAACGTATTGTCGGCGTTGAAGCCCGGATAGTAGAGGTTCGAGACGATCTTGAGCTTCGTGTTCGCGTTGGCGAATTGGTTGATGTCGTTCATCGCGAGCTGCGTGAAGTTCTTGCAGTTGGCGAAGGCCGTGTTCAGGCCGGTGTAGTTGCACGTCCCGCTCGCGCTCTTGAAGCTGGAGCGCGCCTGCAGGTAGTCGTTGCCGCACATCTCGAACGTCACGATCCGCGTGCTCGCGTCCTGCATGAAAGCGCGGTCGGTCGTGGAGTGGATGCGGTTGTAGACGTCCGACGCCACGCCGCCCGACTGGCAGCGGCGGTGGACCTGGTAGTTCTGCCCCTGCGCGGCGGCGCAGTACTCGCCGACGACGTACGGCCCGGCGCGCCGGGCAATCGTCGTCGAGCTCGTGTAGCCGGCGAAGATGGAATCGCCGTACGCGACGACACGCAACGTCTGCGTCGCACCGGGGCGAGTGACGGTCCACGACGAGTTCTGGGCGATCGTGGTCGCACCCGCGAGGGCGGGAATCAGGATCGCGAAGACCAGGAAGGCGCCCAGTCTGGCGCCGTTCAGGATGCGGCTCATGATCGACTCTCCTCTCTGCTGCTACGTGAGGCTTCGGACACGCGCACCGATAGCGCGACGGCCATCACCATCGACGGCTCTCCTCACCAAATTGGGCGTCTCGTTGCTCGACAGGTGCGGGCGAGGGACTGGGCTCTTACAACAGGGGACCCGGTCGAGTGCGGGCGACGTTGCCACAACCAACGTTCGGTTGTCCATCAAAAACGTACGTCGCTCACCGAGGAGTGAGATTCGGACGCACGCGCTCTTCGAGGTGATCCGGCGATCGCGGTAGACACCGCCCGGCGGACGCACTGCGCCATCAGCGTCAGATGGCCCGGGTCGAAATCTCCGCGGCCCTTGCGAACCACCGTGTTTGCTGAGTGTGCTCACGCGAACGGGAGGACAAAATCATGATTCGCGCGTTCGCGTTCCGTTCGAGCATCGTCGGTGCACTCGTCCTCTGCGGCACTGCCGCGGCGTATGCGGACGAGACCTGCATGTCGCCGTACATGCCGAAGATCACCGGGCAAGAGGACTACGTCTACGTCTCGACGCTCGGGATCGATGGTATCGGCGACGGATCGGACAAGCTGGTCACGGTCGGGGCGAACCCGGCGGACAAAGCGACCTATGGCAAGGTGGTGTCGTCGGTCTCGGTCGGCGGCCGACACGAGACACACCATGCCGGCTTCAGCGACGACCGGCGCTTTCTGTGGGCCGGCGGCCTCGACGACAGCATGATCTGGGTGTTCGATCTCGCAGCCGACCCGGCACACCCGAAGATCGTCCGCACGATCGACTCGTTCGTGAAGGACAGCGGCGGCGCCGTTGGCCCGCACACGTTCTTCGCGCTCCCCGGCCGCATGCTCATCAGCGGTCTCTCCAACGCCAAGGATGACAGCGGCAAGACGGCGCTCGTCGAGTACAACAACGACGGCAAGTACATTCAGACCCTATGGCTCCCCGAGAAGGCCGAATACGGCTACGACGTGCGGGTGCAGCCGCGGCTGAACCGCATGCTCACCTCGTCGTTCACCGGCCGCAAAAACTACCTGATGGATTTCGGCACGATGTTCGCCGACGCCGAAGCGATGAAGCGCTTCGGCAACACGATGGTGATGTGGGACTTCCACGCCCGCAAGCCGATCCAGACGCTCGACGTTCCCGGTGCGCCGCTCGAGATCCGTTGGGCGCTGCAGCCGCGCCACAACTACGCCTTCACGGCCACCGCGCTGACGTCCAAGATCTGGCTGATCGAGCAAAAGGACGACGGCACCTTTGCCGCCAGTGCCGTCGGTGACATCGGGGAGGCGAAGCAGCAGCCCCTGCTCGCGGTGGACGTCAGTCTCTCCGCCGACGATCGCTTCCTCTTCGTCGACACGTTCATGGACGGCACCTGCCGCGTCTACGACGTCAGCGACCCGCACCACCCGAAGCTCGCCCATACGCAGAAGATCGGCTCGCAGGTGAACATGGTCTCCGAGACCTGGGACGGAAACCGGGTCTATTTCACCTCGTCGTTGCTCGCGAACTGGGACAAGAAGGGCAAGGACGACGAGCAGTTCCTGAAGGCCTACGGGTGGGACGGGAAGCGCCTGACGCCGCTCTTCACCGTCGACTTCGCCAAGGAGAAGCTCGGCCGGCCGCACATCATGCACTTCGGGCAGGAGCGCTTCTACAAGAACCAGATCTACGCCGCATCGTCGCCGCGTCTGGCGCAGGCGGAGCGGCAACCCTGACCGTTCCTGTCGCGACCCTGCTTGCTGCGGGTCTCCTCGTCATCGCCGCCGCCGTCGCCGCCGAGGAGGCCGCGACCGACCGCCTCCACGCCGTGGATCCCGCCGACGCCGGTTACACCTACGGCGTCGGCGTCTTCAAGCCCGAGTATACGCCGCCGCCGCCGGGCTCCTACGCGCTGCCCCCGATCGACACGGTGTCCGATCATCCCCTCGTCGACGCTGCCGGAAAACCGACCCGCCTGTTCGCGCTCACGCGCGATCGTGTCGCCATCGTCGCGTTCGTCTACACCACCTGCACCGATGCCCTGGGCTGCCCGGTCAGCTTCGCCGTCCTGCACGCCCTGGATCGCGCGCTCGCCGCCGATCCGGCGTTGGCACGACAGGTCCGGCTGATCACGATCAGCTTCGATCCCGACCGCGACGTGCCCGCCCGCATGGCGTCGATGCGCCGGCTCCATCGGCCACGGAGCGACTGGCGCTTCGTCACCACCCGCGGCGAGGCCGAGCTCGCCCCGCTCCTCGCCGACTTCGATCAACCCGTCGCGAAGCTGCGCTATGAGGACGGCGCCTGGACCGGGCTCTTCCGCCACGTCCTCAAGGTCTTCCTGGTCGACCGCCAACATCGCGTCCGCAACGTCTACAGCACCGGGTTTCTCGATTCGACGCTGGTCCTGAACGACGTGCGCACGCTGCTCGGCGAGGGTCGCAAGTGAAGTCGCCGGAATCATCCTCGGGCCGCGCGGCCCGGCTCAATCGAAGTGGGCGTGGCGGCGCGCCAGGGTCGGCAGCAGCAGGAGGTTGAAGAGCGCCGACGTCACGAGGCCGCCGAGGATGACGGTCGCCATCGGGCCGTCGATCTCGCCGCCCGCGCGGCCGGACGAGAGCGCCACCGGAAGCAGACCGAGAGCGGTCACGAGGACGGTCATGACGATCGGGATCAGCCGGTCGCGCGCGCCGGCGATGACGGTCTCGCTGTTCCACCGCAAGCCCTCCTCGGCGACGAGCTGCTGATAGTGCGCGATCATCATGATCGCGTGGCGGAGCGTGACGCCGAAGAGGGTCGCGAAGCCGACGAGCGCGCCGAGGGAGAGGCCCGAGCCGAAGACCGCCGCGGCGGCGACGCCGCCCGCGAGCGCGATCGGAATGTCGAGCAGCAAGAGCGCGAGGTTGTGCCCGTTGCGCGCGGCGACCGCGAGCAACAGCAGAATCCCGAGCACCCCGAACCCGGCGTGCAAGAGGAGATCGCGCTGCGCCTCGGCGCGCGCCGCCGCCGTGCCGCCGATCGTCAAGACCGTCCCGGCCGGCAACGTCACGCGCCGTGCCACCGCGGCGCGGAGATCGGCCACGAACGACGACACGTCGCGGCCGCGCACGTTGCAGGTGACGGTCTGGCGCCGGCGGGCGCCCAGGTGGCGGATCGTCTCGCGCGCGGCGACGACCCGGACGTCGGCGAGCTGATCGAGGGCCACGGCGCCTCCGGCAGGGCTCCGGATCACCAACGAGCCGACCTGCATCGGGTCGGTGCGATCGGCCGGGCGCAGCACGACGACGACGTCGATCGGCTGCGGGCCGCGATGCACCTGTCCCACCGAGGCCCCCGCGAACGCCGCCTCGACCTGCTCGAGGACGTCGCCGGCACGCAGCCCGAAACGCTGCAGCGCGTCCGGCCGGAGCGCGATCGCCACGTGCGGCGCCCGCGCGACAGCGGCGACGCGCACATCGACCGCCCCCCGGGTCGCGCGCGTCAGCGCGGCGATCTCCTCCGCCTTCGCGTCGAGCACGTCGAGGTCGTCGCCCAGGACGTCGAGGACGACGGCCGCCGTCTCGCCGCTGATGCTCTCCGCAATGCGGTCGCCGAGGAACGTCAGCACCTCGGAGTCGATGCCCGGCGTCTCCTCGAGCACCGCGCGCACGCTGGACGTCGTCGCCTCGTCGTCGCCGTCGGGATCGAGCTCGATGTGCATCTCGGAGCGGTGCGGCCCCCAGGTGTCCTCGCCCTGCTCTGCGCGCCCGATCTGATGCGCGACGCTGCGGAAACCGGGGATCGCGAGTAGCCGGCGCGACAGGCCCTCGCCGAGCTGGCGCATGCTCGCGAGCGACTCCCCGGGCGCTGCCGTCACGTGCACGACCAGATGGTGCTCGCGGAGCTCGGGCAGGAACTCGCCCCCGAGGAACGGCAGGAGCAGCGCCGCGACGACGACCGCCGCCACCGCGGTCGCGAGCGCGCCGCGCTCGTGACGCCACACCCACGCGAGGGCACGCTCGTACGCCGACTGCACCGCCACCTGGAGCCGCGGCGTGGTCGCGGAGGAGTCCGGCCGGCCGAGCACCGTCAATGCCAGCGCCGGCGTCACCGTGAGGGCGATCACGAGCGAGATGCCGATCGCCAGCAGGTAGCTGAGCGCGAGCGGGGCGAAGAACCGGCCCTGCAGGCCGCCGAGGGTCAGGAGCGGCAGAAAGACCAGCGCGACAGCGGCCGTCGCGAAGACCACCGCGCGGCGCACTTCGAGGGACGCGGCGAGCACCACGGCGTAGACCGGACGCGGCTCGGCCGCGACACGGTTGGCGCGCAGGCGGCGTACGATGTTGTCGACGTCGACGATCGCGTCGTCCACCACCTCGCCGATCGCGATCGCTAGCCCCCCGAGCGACATCGTGTTGAGGGTCAGGCCGAGGAACCTGAGCGCGGCGACCGCCCCGAGCAGCGACAGCGGAATGGCCGTCAAGGACACGAACGCGGCGCGCGGGTCGCGCAGGAACGCCACCAGCACCAGCACCACCAGCACGGCGCCGACGAGCAGCGCGTGCTCGAGGTTCCCGACCGCCGCCTCGACGAAGCTCGCCGGACGGTGCAGCGCCGGAAAGAGCTGCACGTCGTCGCGCACGAGGCCCGGCCGCAGCTCGTCGAGCGCCGCCTCCAGCGCGCGCGTCACCTCCATGGTGTTGGCGCCGTACGCGGTGGAGAGCGTCAGCAGCACGCCCGGCTCGCCCTGCACCACGGCGTCGCCGAAGCGCGGCGCACCGGCCTCCGTCACGGTCGCCAGGTCCTGCACCCGGAGCGGCAACCCCGCCGAGGTCGCGACCACCGTCGCGCCGAGCTCGTCGCCGTTGCGGACGGACTCGCCGACGTCGAGCACGAGCCGCTGGCCGGCAGTCTCGACGAAGCCGCCGGCGTGCAGGGCGGCAGCGGCCCGGGTGGCTGCCGTCACGTCGGCGATCGAGACCCCGTGCGCACGGGCGCGCGCCGGGTCGACCTGCACCTGGAGCTGCCGCACCTCGCCGCCGAAGACGTTGACGCGCACGACGCCCGGCACCATCAGCAGGCGCGGCCGCATCGTCCAATCCGCGATCGTGCGGAGCTCCATCGGCGTCCGCACGCGCGAGGTGAGCCCGATCTTCAGCACGTCCATCGTGGCGGACGTGAGGGGCGAGAGACGCGGCGCCCGCGCATTGGCGGGCAGGCGCGCCCCGACCTCGGCCAGGCTCTCGCCGACGAGCTGCCGGCTGCGGAAGACGTCGCTCGTCTCCGCGAACGTCACGTTGACGATCGACAGGCCCTGGATCGACTCCGAGCGCAGCGACTCCACGTCGGCGACGCCGCCGAGCGCCGTCTCGATCGGCTGCGTCACGAGGCGCTCCACCTGCTCGGGGGCGAAGCCCGGCGCCTCCGTCTGCACGTCGACGCGCGGCGGCGCGAAGTCCGGCAGCGCCTCGAGCTTAGCGTGCCGCGCCGACCAGGCCCCGTAGACCAGGAACGCGGCGGCGAGCACGACGACGACCCGCCGATGCGTCAGCGCGCCGGCAACGATGAAAGGAACCATCGTGCGGGACTAGTCCTCTTCCGCCGGCTGCGCCTTCAGCACCTGGGTCGAGAGCAGGCGCACAGCGCCACGCGTCACGACGCGCTCGCCGGGCGCGAGGCCGGCGAGCGCGAGCCAGGCGCCCCGCCGCAGACGGACGACCGTCACGTCGCGGCGCTCGAACGTGTCGGGGCTCACCTCGACGTAGACACTCGGCCGGCCGTCCACCCACACGACGGCTGCGAGCGGCACCGCGGCGCCGGTCCGGACGGCGGACGAACGCACCATGCTCGCGACCAGCGCCGTGCCGGCGGCAGGCGGCCCCTCGTCCAGCACGCCGAGATACGCCTCGGACTGCAGCACGGGGTCGGCATCGCGTGCCGGTGCCAGCAGCCGCGCGCGGAGCCGGCGCTCCGGCGTGGCGACGGGCGCGACCGTGGCGCTCGCCGGCATGCGTGCCAGATGCGCGCCCGCCGGCAGGTCGATGCGCACGATCGCCACCCGGCCGGCGGCGAGATCGGCGAGGCGGGCGGCGTCGTCGTCCACCGCACCGCCCCAGGCGAGGGTTGCGCGGGCCTCGGCGCCGGCCACGTCGACGCTGGCGCGGTCGAGCGCCGCGCGTGCCGCGTCGAGGTCGCGTGTCGAGGCGTTCTGATCTCCCTGATGCAGGCGCTCGACGCGCACGTACTCGGCTCGCGCCAGGGTCGCGGTGCTGCGCGCGGCCGAGCGCGCCGCGAGCACGTCGATCAACGGCAGCGGATCGAGCACGCGGCCGAAGCCCTGCACCTCGTCTGGCACGCTCGCGCGCTTGGCGCGGGTCGTGAGGATGCCGGTCTGCGCGACGACGTCCGGCGCGAGCACGACGCGGGTGGCGGTCTCGCCGGACGCGGTTTCCTCGTGCCCGGCATCGGCGTGATCGCCGTCAGCCGAGCCACCGGGCCGTCCGGCACAGGCATGCGCGCTCACGAGGAGCGCCAGGAGCACGGTCAGGATCCCCTTCATCGTGTACCCTCCGACGCCCCCCTCGCCACGTCGACGCCGCGCGGGCGATCGAGCGCGGCGCCGCGCAACGATCCTTGCAACGTCGCCTCGAGATCGACGCACGCCAGCGCGACCGCGCTGTCGCCGTCGACCGCGGCGCGCTCCGCCCGCAGATGCTCGACCTCCGCCGCGAGCTCGGCCACGCGATCGAGAGCGCCCAGGGCGAGGGCATCCCGTGTGCGCTGCAGGTTGCGCGCGCGGTCCCGTGCCATCCGGCGGACGGTCTCGCGGCGCACGAGTGCGCCGTCGCGTCGGGCCAGCACCTGCTCCACCTCGGCGAGGGCACCCGCTTGCGTCGCCAGGAAACGCGCGGCCACCTCGTCGCGCGTCGCCGCGGCCTCGGCGATCGGACCGTCGTTGCGGTTGAGCAGCGGCACGTCGACCGTCAAGGAGACCCCCCATTTGTTCTGTCCCTGATCGAACTCGTAGGTGGGGCCGAGGCGGACGTCCGGATACTGCCGTGCCAGCTCGAGTCGCAGCGCCGCCTCGCTCGCCGCGTACTCCGCGAGGCCCTGGCGCACGTCGGCGCGCTCGAGCATCGCGCGCCGGCGTGCCGCCGACTGCTCGAGGCCCACCAGGGCCTCCTCTTCCGCGGGATCGAGGCTCGAGGGCAACGCGACGTCGTCGAGCGCGGCGGTGGGCACCGCAATCGCCGCGGCGACGCGCGCCATCGCCTCCGCGCGCCGCGCCCGCATATCCGCGAGGTCGTTCGCGACCTGCAGCAGCCCGAGGCGCGCGGGGGCCACGTCGGCGGCACTCGCGGCGCCCTCGTGCAACCGACCCTCGAGCAGCGCGACCAGCCGCTCCTCGGTCGCCAGCTCGGTGCGCAGCAGCGCGTCCTGACGGTCGACGGCCGCGAGCGCGATCACCGACGCCGCCAGCTCGTGGCGGACGTTCCACGCCGCGGTCAGTGCCGCCTCTCGGGCGGCGGCGGCGTCGGCGTCGGCGCGGGCCATGCGATCGGCGCGCTTCCCCGCCGTCTCGATCTGCCAGTCGACGCTCACCATCGTGAGCCAGGGGGAAACGGCGCCCATGGGATTGGCGCTCAGCTGCGGGGAGATCCCGAGCGTCGGATTGGGACGCATCGCGGCGGTCTCCTTCCCGGCTTGCACGGCCGCCGCGTGCGCCCGGGCGACGTCGAGCGTGGGGTGGAAATAGAGCGCCGCAAGGGTCAGGCGGTCGAGGTCCCAGTGCCGCAGCGGCCACTCGTCGGGTGCCCCCTCGGGCACCGACGCCAGGAAGGCGCGCAGCCCGGGATCGTCGAGTGTGCGGCTCTGCAGCGCGGCGGCGCTCGCCTCGGGCGCGAGCGGCCGTGGCGCGATGTGATGGCATCCCGCCCCCACGATGAGCAGCACGAGAACGCCCATCGGGAAGGCGGCGGTCCGTATCGACATCCTGGCCAACAGCCTGCTGGCTTGCCCGACGGGCGACAAGCGGCCAGCGCCAAGATGACGCGCTCTTCATCGACGGACGCGTCGCCGAGACGGCGCTGCCCTTTGGGCCGGTCCCCGAACTCGCTACGATGGCGGCGAGGGCCCGGGTGCATATTCTCCTACTCGAAGACGACGCGGCGACGGCGGACTCGCTGGCGGCGGGATTCGCGCGCTCCGGCTTCGAGGCCACGCGCGCCACGACCTGCCGCGAGGCGGAGCTGTGTCTCGCCGCGACGCGCTTCGATGCGGTCGTCCTCGACCTGATGGTCCCCGACGGCAGCGGCTACGACGTGCTGACCGCGCTCCGCAAGGCGGGCGACGACGTGCCGGTGCTGATCCTGACGGCACGCGATCAGGTACGCGACCGGGTGGACGGGCTGGAGCGCGGCGCCGACGACTACCTGGTGAAGCCGTTCGCGTTCGCCGAGCTGCTGGCCCGCGTACGCGCCCTGCTCCGCCGTCCGGCGCGGCGCTTCGAGCCGCTGCGCATGGCCGGGCTGGAGATCGATCCCGTCCATCGACACGTCACGATCCGCGAGCGCCGGCTCGACCTGACGCGGGTCGAGTTCGACATCCTCTTCGCGCTCGCCGAGGAGGCCGGGGGCGCGGTCACGCGCCGCGCCCTTCTGGAAAAGGTGTGGGGCTATCGTTTCGAGCCGGGCACGAACGTCGTCGACGTGCACGTGGCACGCCTGCGGCGGAAGCTCGAGCTCGCGGGGGCCGCGGACGCGATCCGCACCGTACGCGGCGTCGGCTATGCGCTCGACGAGTGAGCTGCGGCGGGTCTTCGCCCGCATCGACGTCCGGCTGACGCTGGTGCTCGCGGTCATGGCGGCGGCGTTCTCGTCGCTCCTGCTGGCCGGATTCCTGGCGTTCGCGACGGTGGAGAGCCTCGAAGCGGAAGCGGTACGCCTCGACGATGCGACGCGGGCCCTCGCGGGCGCGCCGACGGGAGCGGCGGAAGGTACCGCGCTCTTGCGCGGCGGCTTCAGCTTTCGCGTGCGCGACGCGGCCGGACACGTCGTGGAGTCGGGCGGCGCATGGCCGGCGGCCGAGCACGTGCACGGCGGCGTGTCTCTCGCCGAGGCGCTCGGCACCCACTCCGACGACTACCTGGTGCGCGAGCGACCGACACCGGACGGCGGCACGGCGAGCGTCGCGCTGCCGCTGCGGCACTTCGTGCGCGAGCGCGGCGAGCTCGTCAGCCGGGCGCTCGTCGTCGCGCTGCTCGGCCTCGCGGGCGCGCTGGCATTCGGGATCGTCGGCGCTCGCCGGGCGCTGCGGCCGCTGCGCGAGACGACGGCCGCGATCCGCGCGATCGATCCGCGCCGCCTCGATGCCCGCATCGCGCTGCGCGGTACG
>Ga0157379_10002256_pt1 | contig 16053 bp, 16 predicted proteins | sample S25metaG_FD_121802 | JGI IMG/M metagenome (GOLD analysis project Ga0157379, IMG submission 121802) | Switchgrass rhizosphere microbial communities from Kellogg Biological Station, Michigan, USA - S2-5 metaG | ecosystem: Host-associated > Plants > Roots > Rhizosphere > Soil | place: USA... | reverse complement strand
TGCTGCCGGTGCTGCGCGAAGCGATCGCGAACCGCCGCCTGACCGGTGAGAGGTATGATGGCCACTGGACCGACGTCGGATCAGTGCAACGGCTGGCGGCACTCAATAAATAGCTGTCAAGGTAGTGAGAATCTAACTCCATGGCGGACGCCAAGGAATACCTGGTACCGCTCCCGCTGCCCCGCAGTGGCGAGAAGTACCGAACGCCGCAAGGCTTTACAGCCATCAAGGATGGCGTGCGCGCACGCGGCGCGGCCGATACCCGCGGCCTCGCGGGCAAGCCGCGCTGGCTGAAGGCGCCGCTGGCGGCGGGCGCCGGATACGACGCCGTGCGGCACACCGTGCGCGAGCACCGGCTGGCAACCGTTTGCGAGGAGGCCAAGTGCCCAAACATTGGCGAGTGCTGGAATGCCGGCACCGCCACCATTATGGTGCTCGGCAAAGTCTGCACGCGGGCGTGTCGATTTTGCGCCGTGGACACCGGCAATCCGCACGGCTGGCTGGATGGTGAGGAACCATCGAACGTTGCGGCCAGTGTCGCGCTCATGAACCTCAAGTACGTGGTCCTCACCTCTGTCGACCGCGACGACTTGCCCGATGGCGGGGCAGCGCATTACGCCGCGTGCGTGCGCGCAATCAGGCAGCGCACCCCCGCGACCGCAGTGGAGGCGCTGACGCCCGACTTTCAGGGCGTGCTGCCCGATGTCGAGCGGGTCGTGGATTCAGGGCTGCAGGTGTTCGCGCAGAACATCGAGACCGTGAGACGCCTGACCCATCCGGTGCGCGATCCCCGTGCCGGCTATGAGACTACGCTCGCGGTGCTGGCGCACGCCAAAGCGTACCGCCCCGAGGTTCTGACCAAGAGCAGCCTGATGCTCGGACTGGGGGAAACCGATGCTGAGATTGCCGAGTGCATGGACGACCTGCGCGCCGCCGGTGTCGACATTCTTACCCTCGGACAATACCTGCGGCCCACCGTGCACCATCTGCCGGTCGAGCGATTCGTGACTCCCGAGGAATTCCTGCGCTATCGGCAATGGGGCCTGGAGCGTGGTTTTCGCGAATGCGTGTCCGGCCCGCTGGTGCGTTCCAGCTACCGTGCCGAGCAGGCACTCGTTGGCAACAATGCCGGTTTGCGCGACGGCACCGCGCAACGCCATGCATGAACGCCGTACTGCAAACTACGGTGCCCGGACTGCATACGCGCTGGCTCGGCCGCGTTCCCTACGAGCCGACCTGGCGCGCCATGCAACAGTTCACCGATCAGCGTACTGCGGACACGGTCGATGAGCTGTGGCTGCTTGAACACGATCCGGTGTACACGCTGGGGTTGAACGCCGACCCGGCACACGTACTGCATGCGGGTGAAATTCCGGTGGTGCGGATCGATCGCGGCGGGCAGGTCACCTATCACGGCCCGGGCCAGCTGGTGGCGTATCCGCTGATCGATATGCGACGCGCAGGTCTCGGTGTGCGGGATCTGGTAACCGCGCTGGAGCGCAGCGTCATAGAACTGGCCGCAAGCTACGGAGTCCGGGCGCTTTGCCGGGAACGCGCACCCGGCGTATACGTGGATGATCGTAAGCTCGCCAGCGTGGGTCTGCGCATTCGCCGCGGCGGGAGCTACCATGGTCTGGCGCTCAACGTGGACATGGACCTGGAGCCGTTTCAGCGCATCAATCCCTGCGGCTATGCGGGGTTGCAGATGACCCAGCTATCCGCGCTCGGCGGACCCAAGGAAGTGCAGCAGGTGGGCTGGGAGTTTGCCGGCTACTTTCAGCATCACCTGACGCGCGCTCACGCCTCGCGGCACGAAGCCCCGGGCTGCGCCTAGGTCACAGCACCATCAATACTCCCGGGATGTCCTTGACGTCGGCAAACAGCGCGGCGATCTGCTGCGCGTCACGCGCTTGGATCGTATAAGTCACGGCCAGAAAATTCCGCTGCGCTGAAAATCGCTCGGTGGCCCCCGCCGCCACGGCCTCGCCCGCATGGCGCGAGAAGATCGCATCCACGTGACTGCGCGGCTCGGCGCCGGCGCGCATCATCACCTTGATCGGATAAGCGCAGGGAAAGGTGAGCAATTCAGGTGCGGTCATGGCAGCTAGCATACGCGGGCGTACCCGGCACGGCCACCTGCACACGTCGCTGTAGTACGGAAAACAGTGCACAATAATGCAATGCCGGTAATCGCGAAGACCGTAGCGCTGCTGCTGATCTCCAACATTTTCATGACCGTTGCCTGGTACGCGCATTTGCGCAACCTGGCCCAGCGGCCCTGGCTGGTGGCCGCGCTGGTTAGTTGGGCGATCGCGCTGTTCGAGTACCTGTTTCAGGTTCCGGCCAACCGCATCGGCCACAGCGAGCTCTCGCTCGGACAGCTCAAGATTCTGCAGGAAGTCATCACGCTCACGGTGTTCGTACCGTTTGCCTGGCTGTACATGAAGGAGCCGGTGCGGCTTAATTACCTGTGGGCGGCGATGTGCATGTGCGGCGCGGTCTACTTCATGTTCCGGAAGTGACGGATGCCTGACGGCATCGCGCTGCGCAGCGCTGAAGCCAGCGATGGCATGGAGCTGGCACGCATATACAACCACTATGTCGCCAACACCGTGGTGACCTTTGAGGAAGCCGCCGTGAGCGCTGAGGAAATGAGCGCTCGCATCGCCAAGGTTGTTGCTGCCGGACTGCCGTGGCTGGTGGCGCCCGCCGATTATGGCCTGTCGGGCTATGCCTGCGCGGTTCCCTGGAAATCTCGCTCCGCCTATCGGCACTCGGTGGAAGTGACGGTGTATCTGGATCCGGGTGCGACGGGTCGCGGCCTGGGCAGCGCACTGTATCGGGAGTTATTCGAACGTTTGGCGGCGCGCGGCAGCCATGCGCTGCTCGGCGGCATTTCCTTGCCGAATGAGGCGAGCGTCGCGCTGCACGAGAAATTTGGCATGCGCAAGGTCGCGCATCTGCTCGAGGTGGGCTACAAGTTTGGTCGCTGGATCGACGTGGGTTACTGGCAGCGCCTGCTGCCGGAGCGGCCTCGAGGCCGTGACGATCAGGCGGGCTGAGTCTTGCGGCTCTAGGGACGCTTCCAGCTCTCGACTACCAGCGCATACATGCGCCGCCACACCGGGCCAGGTCGGCCATCGCCCACCTTCTTGCCATCGAGCTGAGTCACCGGCACGACCCCGCGGGTCGCGGCGCTGAGCCAGATCTCCTCGGCGCCGCGCAGCGCCGCTTCGCTCACGGGAGCCGAGCGGCACGGGATTTTCTCACGCTCGGCGAGTTGCTCGATGAGCCCGCGGGTTGTTCCGGGCAGCAGCTGATGAGTGCGTGGCGGGGTCAGTATCTCGCCGGCGATCACCACATGCACTGCCGAGGCGCTGGCGTCAGTGAGCCAACCCTCGCGCAGCAGGATGGTCTCGGCAGCGCCAGCCTCGATCGCCTGTTGGCGCAGCAGCACGTTGGCCAGCAACGCCACCGACTTGATGTCGCAGCGCGCCCAGCGCGTGTCCTGGGCGGTGATGGCAGACACGCCGTTCTCCAACACGTCTGTGGCCACCGCCGGGAGCGGTGAACAAAAGCCAAAGATCGTGGGTTCCACGTCGGGGAGCGGTGCGTGATTGCGGCCAAACTCCATGCCGCGCGACACCTGCAGGTAGACGTACAGGTCTCCGCCGCCGTTGGCACTGGCCAGTTCCTGGACGATCTGCGCCCACTCGGCGTCGGTGTGCGGATTTCGGATGCGCAGCTCCGTGAGGCTCCGGCGCAACCGCGCAATGTTGGCGGACATTCGCGAGGCATAGCCGGCGTGCATGGCGATGACCTCATACACGCCGTCTCCAAACAGGAAGCTGCGATCGAGAGGTGACACCCGCGCGTCCCGCAGTGGCATCACGGACCCATTGAGGTAGCACATTGGCAGCGGCTCGGCCATGCGGACTCCTCAATGCTCGCTAGAACCAGAGAATGACGGTGTCCACCAGGCGACGCCACCAGCCGCCCACGGCGACCGCGGGCCTCGGATACAGCGGCACGGTGAGAGCGAGCTTCCCGGCCACGAACACCTGCATCTGGCCGATGGCGGTTCCCGCCGCGAGCGGCGCCAGCAGGGGCTGGTGGATCTCGGAGCGTACTGAAACACTGCCCGCCTGACCGCGCGGCACGGTCACGTGTACGGCACTGGCGGGCGCGGCAGCGGTGAATTTCTCGGCGCCCTTATAGACGCGCGGCTTCAGCACCATCTCGCCGGCGTTCTTGACCGCCACGGTCTCGTAGAAGGTGAATCCATAAGTGAGCAGCGCGGCGCTGGCCGACTCGCGTTCCGTAACGCTCTTTGACCCGGTTACCACCGATATCAATCGCATCCCGGAGCGCTTTGCGGAGCTGATCAGGCAGTAGCCGGCGGTCTCGGTATGGCCGGTCTTGATGCCGTCCACACTGGGGTCGCGCTCGAGCAGGCCATTGCGGTTTTCCTGCCGGATGTTGTTCCAGGTGAATTCTTTCAGGGAAAAGATCGGGTAGTACTCGGGGAAGTCGCGCAGCAGGGCGCGCGACAGGATCGCCAAATCGCGTGCGGTGCTGTAGTGGTTGGGGGAAGGCAGGCCACTGGTGTCCTGGTAGTGCGTGCCGGTCATGCCCAGGTGCTGCGCGTAGCCGTTCATCATCTGCACAAAGGCGCTCTCACTCCCCCCGACCCTCTCGGCCAGCGCGATGGTGGCATCGTTCCCGGACTGGATGATCATTCCCTTGACCAGCACATCGACCGGCACGCGCGTGCCAACCTGCACGAAGGTCCGCGACCCTTCGGCTCGCCACGCGTGCTCGCTGATCAACACCGATTCATTCATTTTCAGGCGGCCCTCGCGCAGCGCGGTGAACACCACGTAGGCCGTCATCAGCTTGGTTAGGCTCGCCGGCTCGATGCGCTTGTCCGCGTCCTGATCCGCGAGCGTCTGTCCGGAGTCGTAGTCGATCAGCACCCAGGTGCGCGCAGGCACAGTCGGTGGGGTGGCCAGAGGGACGGACGGGGGCGGGGACTGCGCGGCGGGCGCGGCCGGCTTCGGCGCGGCCACTTTGGCGGGCGCAGCGGCAACCAGCGTCGCGGCGAGGACAAAAAGCAGGCTCAGGCTCGACTTCATCAGCGAATCTCCGGAGACGGGTGGGCTGGCAACGGTTGTGCAGCGGGCGGAAGTGTAACGGCGGGGTCAGTCATTGGCGAGTCGCGCATCGGGAAATCCCAGCCCAGTCAGCTGCGATGACAGGCGATCAAATTCCTCGACGCTGGCAATCGGACCGATGCGCACCCGCCGCAGCGGCCGGGTGGCATCTGCAGTCGACAGAGAAAACACCCGCTGGATGCCGGCACTCTGCAGCTGGCGGACCACGCGCTGCGCATTTCCTTCATCGGCATAGGCACCCACCTGAATGTACAGCGCCACCAGCGGCGGGGCGGAGTCGGGCTCCTCGGGTCCCAGCGGAGGTGGAGTCGGTGCAGAAACGGCGGCCGGTGGGGACGGGGCCGTTTCCAAAGGCACCGTCGGGGTAATGACAGGCGGGGCCGGAGTGGCGGTGGGGGCGGCGGCGGCCGGCGGCGCGACAATGGTTGTCGTCACCGGTGTGGTGACGGATGCGGGGCCGATGGTGCGCAGTTCGACGAAAGCGGTGCCAGTGCGCACGATGTCCAGGCGGGTGGCCGCCGAATAAGAAAGATCGACGATGCGGTTCCCCACAAACGGGCCGCGATCGTTGATGCGCACGACCACGCTGCGGCCGTTGCTCAAGTTTGTGATGCGCGCATAGCAGGGGATCGGCAGCGTCTTGTGAGCCGCCGTCATGCCGTACATGTCGTAGCGCTCGCCGCTCGAAGTGTTGTGGCCGTGGAAGTCTGGGCCGTACCAGGACGCCACCCCGCGCTCGACGTAGTTGTCGGCGCTGGCCAATACCACGTAGCGCTGTCCATTGACCTCATAGAAGGGCGGATTGCCGTGCGTACTGCGCGGCTCGGCGCGCGGCACGGCGTCGGCCATGTTGCCGGTCGGAGGCGGTGGCGGTGGCGGTGGCTGGGCGTGTGCGCTGGGATGTCGCGGCGCGCTGCCACAGCCGGCCAACCACAAGCCGGCCGATGCGACCGCCGCCAGTGACTTAAGGCGCATCAGGGGGCGTCCGCGGCCAGCACCCGCGCGGCAATCGCCTGCGCGAGGTCATTGACGGCCATCGCGTACAGCGGACTGCGGTTGTAACGGGTGATCACGTAGAAGTTGCGAAACCCCACCCGGTAGCCGACGCTTGAGTTCAGCGTGACGGGGATCGCAAGGCATGGCGATGTGTCATCCATGTCCGTGGTGACCTGCATGCCGCGCTCGCGCAGGGCACCCAAAGTGGTATCGAGCGTAATGGTCGCGGGCATGGTGGGCGCCGGCGCGCTGCCGAGCGCGGCCTCCGCCAGGACCGGCTGCCCGTATACCCAGCCGTGCTGCTGCAGGTAATTGGCGACGCTGGCGAATATGTCGGCCCAGTTGGTCCACAGGTTCGGGTGCCCGCCGCCGGCCTCATCGATCGCGAAGTTCTTGTAGCTGCTGGGCATGAACTGCGCGGCGCCCATGGCGCCCGCGTAGGAGCCGAGCGCCGTGAGCGGATCGAGCTCGGTGTCGCGGCCGAGCAGCAGGAACTGCTCGAGTTCGCGACGAAAATACTCGCCGCGTGCCGGATAGTCGAAGGCCAGCGTGCTCAAGGCATCGAGCACCCGGTAGCGGCCCATCAGGCGGCCGAAATAGGTCTCGACGCCGATGATGCCCAGCACGTATTCGGGCTGCACGTGCCGCTCCATGGCAATCGCGTCGAGGAGTTCCCGATGCTCCCGCCACAGCCGCGCGCCGGCGTCTATGCGCTCATCGCCCAGGAAGCGCGCGCGGTACTCCCACCAGGCCAGCGACTTTTCCGCCGGCTTGCTCATGGCATCGATGATCTTGGGTTGCGGCTCGGCCTGCGCCAGCACGGCAAAGACCTCATCTCGGGTCATGCCGACAGTGGCCATGTGATCGACAAACGCGACGATGTCGGGCCGGTCGAGATCAAAGCGGGTGCGACCCGGCTGGACGCGCTCGGGGACGGTGGTCGGTTCCGCCTGCGCGGCCATTGCAACCGGTGTGCCCGCGATCCCCACGGCCATCCACAGAACCCAGAATGTCGACGCGCCGCGCGACATCAGGAGTTGACCAGCTTGCGGTGCGAGTAAAGGCCCATCAGGATCCCAAAGCCTGCCAGCAACGTCACGACCGAGGTGCCTCCGTAGCTGATCAGTGGCAGCGGCACGCCCACCACGGGCAAAAGACCGCTGACCATGCCGGCGTTGATGAACACGTATACGAAGAAAGTCAGCGCCAGGCTCAAGCCTAAAAGCCGCGCAAACGTGCCGCTCGCCTGGGTGGCCAGGAACACCGCACGCGAGACGATGACCAGATACAGCAGCATCAGCACGATCAGCCCCAACAGTCCGAATTCCTCGCCGATCACGGCGAAGATGAAGTCCGTGGAGCGCTCCGGCAGGAAGTTCAGCTGCGCCTGACTGCCGTTCATCCAGCCCTTGCCGAACAGCCCGCCCGAGCCGATGGCAATCTGCGACTGAATAATGTGATAGCCCGAGCCCAGCGGATCGGACTGCGGATCAAGAAAGATGCGGATGCGCTGACGCTGATAGTCGTGGAGGAAATTCCAGCCCACTACAGCAGCTCCGGCGCCCGCTAGCGCAAGGCCTGCGATCACCTGCCACTGCAACCCGGCCATCAACACCACCAGCGAGCCGGCGGCGAAGATCAGCACCGCGGTGCCCAGGTCCGGTTGCATGGCAACCAGCGCCACCGGCAGCAGCACGATGCCAGCCAGCATCAGGAGGCTGCGCCAGTCCGGCGGCAATCGCCGCTCGTGCATGAGCGATGCGGCCAGCATGGGTACGGCGAGCTTCATGATCTCCGAGGGCTGGAAGCGGATCAGCCCGACATCGAGCCAGCGCTGCGCGCCCTTGCCGACATAGCCGATGGCGTCCACCACCAGCAGCAGCACGACGCCGATACCGTAGAGCCACGGCGCGAGGCTGCGCAGGAAATTTGGGCTGCTCTGCGCGAGCGCAATCATCGCCACTGTGCCGATGCCCACGCGCATCAGCGTCCGCAGGATCGTGTCCCAGCTCTGTCCTGAGGCGCTGTATTGCACCACCACCGCGTAAATGGCCAGGAGTCCCAGTCCCACCAGCAACGGCCCGTCGAGCTTGAGGGCCGAGAGGAGCCTTGCGGTGGCGGAAAAAGTCCGCTTGGCGGCCGAGTCGCGGTTGTCGTCCACCATCATGGGTGTTTCACCGCTTCCTTGGCCTCAGGCGCTGCCGCGGTGGGCGGTGCATCTTCGAGCAGATAGGCATCCATGACACTGCGCGCGATCGGCGCGGCTGCGCTGGCGCCAAATCCACCGTTTTCCACCAGCACGCACACCGCGATGCGGGGGGACTCGGCGGGAGCGAAGGCGATGAACCAGGCATGATCGCGCAAGCGCTCGGCGACGGTCTTCGCGTTGTACTTGGCGTTCTGGGCCACGGTAAACACCTGTGCGGTGCCGGTCTTGCCGGCGATGGTGTAGCGCGCGTCCTTGCTGATTGCCGCCGCCGTGCCGTAGGTGGTCGCCCCAATCATGCCGCGCAGCACCAGATCCCAGTTCACATCGCTAATGTTCCTAGCTCCCGGCATGGGCACCGGGTTGTTGCGGATGATGCGGCCGGCGGCATCGCGCACGCCCATCACCACACGCGGCTGAAAGCTCTTGCCGCGCTCGGCCAGCATGGCGGCCATGTGCGCCAGCTGGAGCGGAGTGACCAGCAGGTAACCCTGGCCGACGCCGAAGTTGACCGTTTCGCCCGGAAACCAGATCTGGTCCTCGGGCCGCTTGAAGGCCTGCTTCTTCCATGCCGGCGTGGGCAGGAGCCCGGGCTTCTCACCACTGATGTCGATGCCGGTGAGCGAGCCGATCCCAAATTGCTTGGCGAAGGCCGCGATGCGATCGACACCCAGCTGTGCGGCCAGCCCGTAGAAGTACACATCGCAGGAACGCGCCACCGCATCAACCAGGTCTACCGCGCCGTGCTTGCCGCCCTTGCCCTCGCGGAACTGTCGGGTGCTCCCGGGCAGGTGAAAGCTGCCGTTGCAAAATTCCCGGTGCGCAGGATCAACGACGTTATAGCTCAGGCCCGCGAGTGCCATCATCGGCTTGATGGTCGATCCGGAGGGGTAGGCGCCACGCAGCGCCCGGTTGAGCAGCGGCTTGTCCTCGTTGTTGATAAGCACCGCGTACTCGGCGCGCGTCAGCCCGCGGCTGAACAGCGTCGGATCAAATCCCGGGTGACTCACGAGTGCCAGCACATCGCCGTTGTTGGGATCGATCGCCACCACCGCGCCGCGATGCTCGCCGAGGGCCGTTTCGGCTGCCTGCTGTGCCGACAGGTCGATGGACAGCAGCAAATCGGTTCCGGGCACGGGCGGTGAAGCCAGCAGGTCGGGCTGGTAGGCGCCCTGGAACTTGACCGAGCGTCCCTGCGCATTGACGAGGATCTGCTGATAGCCGTTGAGGCCATGAAGGCGGGTTTCGTAGGCGCTTTCCACGCCGAGCTTGCCGATCAGCGTGGTGCCCGCGTAACCGGGCTTATCGATGCGGTCCAGATCGTCTTCACTCACCGCCGCGACGTAACCCAGCGCGTGCACTCCCAGATCGCCGTAAGGGTAATGGCGCGTCTGCCGCGCCCGCAGCTCGACCCCCTGAAATTCGTAGCGATGCACCGCGAAACGGCCGATCTCTTCATCAGAGAGGCGCAGCTTGATGGGCACGCTGTCGAACACACGGCGCGAGCGAATGATGCGCCGGAGCGGCTCGATGTCGTCTGGATCGAGGAGCTTGAGCTGGGCCAGGCGATGCAGCGTGTCGCTAAGATCCGGAGTCTGCTCCGGAATCAGCTCCAGCTGGAAGGCCGGCTCGTTGTCCACCAGCACGCGGCCGCGGCGGTCCAGGATCAGCCCGCGGCTGGCCGGAATCGGATCCTGGCGCACGCGGTTGCCCTGCGAGAGCTCCAGGTAATAATCGTGACGAATGATCTGCAGAACGATCAGCTTGCCCAGCAGGCTCAAGCTCAGCAGGCCGATGATCAGTATGGCCGCGAAGGTGCGACTGGCGAAGATGCGCTGTTCGTTCCACTGATCCTTGATGCGCATGCGATCCCTGTACGCCCGTGATGCTCTAGCGCGCGGTGTGGAAGCGGCCCAGCACGCCGACCACCACCGGCCACAGCAGCGCGCCAACTAGGGTATGGACCCAGCGCAGCGGACTCGAGAGCGAACGGCCCGTCCAACCGTCGATCAGCCACAACACCAGCTCGTAGGCGAGCAAAGCCACCAGCACATACAGTGATTGCTCGAAGATCGGCTTCGCGCGCGTCAGCAGGTTCAATCGCAGCGCCAGGTAGGTCAGGAACGAAAGCGCCAGCGCGTGCTCGCCGAGGAGTGATCCCTGGAAGACATCCAGCGCCAGTCCCCCGAAGAAGCCGAGCGCCATGCCGGCGACAAATGGGGCCATCGTTGACCAGTACAGCACCGTCAGCACCAGGAAGGCCGGGCGGATCACCGGCAGCCAGCCGGGCAGGGGCAGGATGCTGAGCACCAGGGCGACGATCGAAGTAAGCAGTATGACGGGCAGAGTCTCGCGGCTGATCACGGCTTGCTCTTCCCCTTGTCCTTCTCCTTCGCTTTGGGCTTGGCGCGTGGTGCGCTGGCATCCTCATCAGCGTTCCCGTTGGCCGCCGCGTTGACGGGCGGTGGGGGCGCGCTGGCCTCGGCCAGGATTTCGGGGGCCGGCGGCGCCGCAGGGTTCGCCGGATCAAATTCGATCAGCATCACTTCGCGCGTTCGGTCTACCTTGGCCTGCGGGGCTGCGCGCACCTGCGCGAGCAGCTGATTGGCTTCACGACGCACGCCCGTGATGCGGCCGACCGGGTAGCCGGCGGGGAACACGCCGCCTAAGCCTGAACTGGTCAGCAGATCGCCGCTTTTGACGTCCGAGTTGGCGGCCAGGTAGGGCAGCAGCAGTTCATCCGTGTTGCCGGCGCCCACCGCGATGGTGCGCAAGCCCGTGCGCGCCACCTGCACCGGGATCGCATGCTCGGGATCGGTGATCAAGATGACCTCCGAACTCCAGGGCCCGATGTGCGCGACCTGTCCGAGTATTCCGGTGGCATCGATGACCGGCTCGTTCAATTCGACGCCGTGGTGCTTGCCCTTGTTGATGATCAGGCGCTGGCGCAGCATCCCGGAATCCACGCCGATGACCTCCGCCACCATCCATTTCTTGATGAGCGGCGGGAGGGCGGCGTGCAGCTCGCGCAGCTGCGAGTTCTCCTGCTCCAGCGCCTGCTGCCGCAGCACGGCGATCTGCAGCTGCTGGACCTGGTCGCGCAATTCGGTGTTCTGCTTGGTGAGCGTGCTGCGCGTCGAGAAGCTGTCGGTCATCCAGTGCCATGCGGCCAGCGGTGAGTTGACCGCCACCTGAACCGGATAGGCGGCGGCCTCGAGTCCGTAGCGGATGCGCTGGGACCATTGCGCGCGCTGATCCAGGTTCATCAGCGTGAGAGACAGGACGGCGTAGACGGTGAAGCGCAGGCCGGGCGAGGGGCCACGGCCGTAGATGGGCCGACCGATGCTTGTGCCGAAGCCGGCCACTTCACTCCAGTCCGAAGTGACCCGGGCCTAGTTGATCCATGAGTTCCAAGATTCGGCCGCCGCCGCGCGCGACGCAGGTGAGCGGATCATCTGCGATGACCACCGGCAAGCCGGTTTCCTCCATCAGCAGCTTGTCGATGTCGCGGAGCAGCGCGCCGCCACCGGTGAGTACGATGCCGCGCTCGGCCACGTCCGCACCGAGCTCCGGGGGCGTCTGCTCGAGCGCCTGCTTGACGGCGCTGACGATCCCCTGCAGTGGTTCCTGCAGCGCCTCGAGAATTTCATTGCTGTTGAGCGTGAAGCTGCGAGGCACGCCCTCGGAAAGATTGCGGCCCTTGACCGACAGCTCGCGCACCTGCTGGCCGGGATAGGCCGAGCCAATCTCGATCTTGATGCGCTCGGCCGTGGCCTCGCCGATCAGGATGCCGTAGTTGCGGCGCACATAGTTCATGATGGCGTCGTCGAAGCGATCGCCGCCGATGCGGGCAGAGCTCGCGTACACGATGCCGTTCAACGACAGCACCGCCACCTCGCTGGTGCCGCCACCGATGTCCAGCACCATCGAGCCGCGGGCCTCCTGGACCGGAAGCCCTGAGCCCACCGCGGCCGCCATGGGCTCGCTGACGATGGCCACGTTGCGCGCGCCGGCGCCCTCGGCCGACTCGCGGATGGCGCGCCGCTCGACCTGCGTGGAACCGAAAGGTACGCAGACCAGCACGCGCGGCGAGGGCTTCAAGAAACGATTGCCGTGTACCTTGTTAATGAAGTACTGCAGCATCTTTTCCGTGTAGGTGAAATCGGCGATCACGCCGTCTTTCATGGGCCGAACCGCCGTGATGTGACCCGGCGTGCGTCCGATCATCCCCTTGGCCTCAGTGCCGACCGCGACGATCACCTTGCCACCGCGCGAAGGCTCGTCCTGCACCGCGACCACCGAGGGTTCGTTGAGCACGATGCCGCGATCCCGGACGTAGATCAGGGTGTTGGCTGTGCCCAAGTCAATGGAGAGATCGCTCGAGAAATAGCCGCGCAGACGTTTGAACATGGGGCAGACGTGACCTTATGTGGCCGGGGCGGAAAATCGCCCGGTAATCTAGCAACCGACAGGACATTCCACAAGGCGAGGTGTATGATTTTGCGCCCATTTTTCCGAAACTTTTAGTACGACTGCATCATGAGTTTGACCCGCCGCGACATCGACAACATCGCCCACCTGGCCCGATTGGCGCTGACCGAGGCCGAGATCCCGGTCTACATCGACAGCCTTTCGCGAATCATCGAGCTGGTTGGTGAACTGGATCACGCTGCGACCGCCGGCGTGGTGCCCATGTCGCACCCGTTGCCGGGGCTGACGCAGCGCCAGCGTGCGGATGCCGTCACAGAATCGGACCGCCACGAGCTCTTCCAGCGCAATGCACCCCAGGCGATGGCAGGACTGTACCTGGTACCCAAGGTCATCGAGTAAGGCGCATGCACTCCGAGACAGTGACTCAGCTGAGTGCGAGTCTGCGCCAGCGCAAGTTTTCCGCGACCGAGCTCACCCAGAGCCTCCTGGCCCGGGTCGAGCGCGCGCAGCCGGAACTGAACGCGTTTATCAGCATCGAGGCCGAATCGGCGCTGGCGGCTGCGGCCGCGGCCGATCGCCGACTGGCTGCGGGCGATGCGCCCGCACTGACCGGCATACCCATCGCCCACAAGGACCTGTTCTGCACCGAGGGCGTGCGCACCACCTGCGGCTCCAGGATGCTGGCGAACTTCGTCTCGCCCTACGATGCCACGGTGGTCGCGCGCCTGCGCGCGGCCGGCTCGGTGCTGGTGGGCAAGACCAACATGGACGAGTTCGCCATGGGTTCGTCCAACGAAACCAGCTATTTTGGGCCGGTCCGCAATCCCTGGGACCTAAGCTGCGTGCCGGGGGGATCCTCGGGTGGCTCAGCCGCGGCGGTCGCCGCCCGGCTGTTGCCCGCGACGACCGGCACCGATACCGGCGGTTCGATCCGCCAGCCGGCCGCACTGTGCGGGGTCACTGGTCTCAAGCCCACCTACGGGCGGGTGTCGCGCTTTGGCATGGTGGCCTTCGCCTCGAGCCTCGATCAGGCCGGGGTGTTGGCCCGCAGCGCCGAGGATTGTGCGCTGCTGCTCGGCGTGATGGCCGGGTTCGACACACGCGACTCGACCAGCGTCGATGCGCCGGTGCCCGACTATCGGGCCTCGCTCGATCGACCCTTGCGGGGCCTGCGTGTCGGTTTGCTCCAGGAATTTTTCGATAAGGGGCTGGATCCGAAGGTCGAGGCCTGCATTCGCGCTGGGCTCGAGGTGTTGCGCGGCCAGGGCGCGCAGCTCAAGGAAGTGAGCCTGCCGAGTCTGCCGCACTCGGTGCCGACCTACTACGTGGTCGCACCCGCCGAGTGCTCTTCCAACCTGGCACGCTTTGATGGCGTGCGCTTCGGACATCGCTGCGAAAATCCTCGGGACCTGAAGGACATGTACGAGCGTTCGCGCGGGGAGGGATTTGGCGCCGAGGTCAAGCGCCGCATCATGACCGGCACCTACGTGCTGTCTGCCGGCTACTACGATGCCTATTACCTGAAGGCACAGCGCGTGCGCGCGCTGATTGCCGAGGACTTCAAGCGGGCTTTCACCGAGGTGGACGTGCTGGTCAGTCCGACCACTCCGACCCCTGCCTTCGCGATCGGCGCCAAGATGAACGACCCGGTGACCATGTATCTGAACGACATCTACACGATCGGCGCCAACCTCGCGGGCTTACCCGGCATCTCGGTGCCCTGCGGTTTTGTCGGCGCTCTGCCGGTCGGCATGCAGATCATTGGCGGCCACTTCACCGAGGAGCGGATCCTGAATGTGGCGCATCGCTTCCAGCTCGAGACCGACTGGCACAAGCGCGCGCCGGAAGGGTATCGCTGATGACGGCCGCCACCGAAAACCATAGCGGCTGGGAGACGGTCATTGGGCTTGAGATCCACGCGCAGCTCGCCACGCGCTCGAAGATTTTCTCGGGCTCGCCCACCACCTTTGGTGCGCCCCCTAACGCGCAGGCGGATCTGATCGATCTTGGCTATCCGGGCGTCCTGCCGGTGCTCAACGGCGAGGCGGTGCGCATGGCGGTGCTCTTCGGGCTGGCGATCGGCGCCCGCATCGCGCCGCGTTCGGTATTCGCCCGCAAGAATTATTTCTATCCCGACCTGCCCAAGGGCTATCAGATCAGCCAGTACGAACTGCCGATCGTGGCCGGCGGCCACGTGGAGATCGTGCTCGATGACGGTAGCGCGCGGCGGGTCGGAATCACCCGCGCGCACCTCGAGGAGGATGCGGGCAAGTCGCTGCACGAGGGTCTGCCTGGGCTTACGGGCATCGATCTGAACCGTGCGGGTACGCCGCTGATCGAGATTGTCTCGGAGCCCGAGATGCGCTCGGCCCGCGAGGCCGTGGCCTACATGAAGAAAGTGCACACCTTGGTGCGCTACTTGGGGATTTGCGACGGCAACATGCAGGAAGGCTCGTTCCGGTGCGACGCCAACGTGTCCGTGAGGCCCACGGGGAGCGAGAAGTTCGGCACCCGCGCCGAGATCAAGAACATCAACTCCTTCCGCTACGTCGAGAAGGCCATCAACTTCGAGGTCGCGCGTCAGATCGAGCTGCTCGAGGGCGGGGGCAAGGTCGTGCAGGAAACGCGGCTGTTCGACCCGGACCGGGGCGAAACGCGCTCCATGCGCTCCAAGGAAGAGGCCAACGACTACCGTTATTTTCCGGATCCCGACCTGCTCCCGGTGGAGCTCGATGAGCAGTTCATCGCGGGCGTCAGGGCGAAGATGCCGGAGCTGCCCGACCAGAAGGCGCGCCGCTTTGCGAGCGAGTACCAGCTCTCTGGATATGACGCGCAGGTCCTGACCGCCAGCCGCGAGCTGGCGGACTACTACGAGACCGTGGTGCGGGAGTTTGGCGGCTCGGCGAAACTAGCGGCCAATTGGGTGGGGGGCGATCTGGCCGCGTGCCTCAATCGCGACGGCCTGGAAATCACCGCCAGCCGCGTGAGCGCGGCCGCGCTCGCCGTGCTGCTGCGCCGCATCGACGATCAGACCATCTCGGGCAAGATCGCCAAAGACGTGTTCGCGGCCATGTGGGATGAACAGCAGGGCGCCGATACCATCATCGCCGCGCGCGGACTGCGGCAGATCACCGATGATGGCTCCATCGAGCAGGCCATCGCCACGGTGCTGGCGGCGAATCCGGCGCAGCTGGCCGACTATCGCGCCGGCAAGGACAAGCTGTTCGGATTTTTCATCGGCCAGGT